>Ga0335076_10000985_pt1 | contig 27247 bp, 23 predicted proteins | sample Lox_Sample_25_FD_206717 | JGI IMG/M metagenome (GOLD analysis project Ga0335076, IMG submission 206717) | Soil microbial communities from Loxahatchee National Wildlife Refuge, Florida, United States - Lox_Sample_2.5 | ecosystem: Environmental > Terrestrial > Soil > Wetlands | place: USA... | reverse complement strand
TCACCTCGCCGTCGGCGGGACCCGACGCGCCCGTGTACAAGCTCGGCCTGCAGGTCACTCCCGTCGGTGGCGGCGCACCCTACTCCGTCGAAGTCAAGCAGGCGATCCCGCGGCTGTACATCCCGATGGTCGTGCCCGGCGCGAGTCTGGGCGTGATGATCGATCCAGCGGATCCGAACCACGTGAGCCCCGACTTCAGCCGGATCGGGCCGGCCTCGATGGCGGGCGCGGCCCCGGCGGGCGCGGCACCGGCGGGCGGGTTGCAGATGACGTCGGCGGGTCCGGGCGGCTTCGGGATGAGCTTCGACGCCACCGGCAACCCCAACATGGCCGACGTATCGGCCGTTGCGACCGGGGTTCGGAGCGGCGAAGTCAAGACGATCCGCGGCAGCGCCGACCAGCTGCTGGCCAGCGGGACCCGCGGCACGGCCGTCATCACCACCGCGATGCCGCTGGGCAAGACCGTCCGGGACATAAACCCCAACGCGGACCCGTCGCGTCTGGACCAGCCCATGTGGCTCTTCACCGTCGAGGCCACCGTCCCCGGTCAGGCGCCGTTCCCCGGCGTGTTCGGCCACCGCGTCCCGCTGGACAAGGTGGCCAGCCTGGCGCCCGGGGTCAAGCTCGCCGTGGCGGTCAACATGGCCAACAAGAACCAGGAGATGGCGATCGACTGGGACGCCTCGCCGATCGCCTGAGGCTACCCCCTCTGGGCGGACAGGCCGCGGCCGCCGACGATGATCGTGTACTGGAGGAGCGGCCCGTACCAGTAGCGGTAGGCGCGGGCCGTGGGATCGTCGAAGAGTCGCAGCCAGTCCTTGCCCGACAGCCAGTTGATGCGCTGCCAGGCTCCGTCGGGCCTCCGGCTCTGGGTGCCGAGCCGGAAGTGCCTGATCGCGAACGACTTGAGACCGTCCGGCCAATCGGAGAAGAAGGGCATCTGGAAATGCGGCTCGATGAAGGAGTGGCGGTGCGGAACCAGGGCGACATACCTGGGCGCGACGCGCTGCATCTCCCTTATCGCGGCCACGAGCTGATCCTGGGGCCTGATGTGCTCGAGCAGACCGATCGAGAAGGCCACGTCGAACTCGTCGTTGCCTATGCCCGACAGACGCGTAGCGTCTCCCTGAACGTACCGGACGTTGGGCTGAGTCAGCTTGACCTGCTCTTGCGGCAGCAGGTCGACGCCGACGATCGCGTTCGTCCGGTTATAGGCGGCGAGCGTCCGAACCCCGGGCCCGCAGCCGATGTCGAGTATCCGATCGGTCGGGCGCAGCTCCACGAGCCTGGCCAACCGATCGTAGCGGGCCTGTCGCAGCCCGCCGGTGTTCACGATTCGTCTCAGATCCACGCCGGCGATCATAGGCCATCGACTCCCGCCGACGCGGTCCGCCGGCGCGGCGGATGGCACCGAAGCCGGATTCCGAATGAGTTACGCTGCGAAAGCATGTTCGCCGCCGCGCCTTCCGGGGGACCGTCGTCCGGAGACGCGGAGGCGATCCAGGAGAGGATGAGATGAGACTCCACCCGGGTTCCACTCTCGAGCGGAATTCGACCGGACGGCGGGGCCGGCCGGCGGTCGCGCCATTCCTGGCGGGGCTGGCCCTCGGCGCCCTGGGCCTGGTTGCCCTGGGACTGGCCGGACCGGGTCGGGCCACGGCCGCCGATCCGTCCCCGGCGCCTTCATCGGGCTACGTCCAGGGTCGCCATGTCTACGACTACGGCGACATTCTCTCGTCCAAGGCCAGCGCCACCGCCGAAGCCCTGGCCGCCGACATCGAGTCACAGGGCGGCGGCCGCGTGGTCGTTTATACGGCCGCTGATTCGGCCGACGTCCCGGACACTCTCGCCACCGACTGGAGCGTCGATGGGCTGCTCCTGACCGGCCAGGGCGACTTCGGCGACATGACTCTCGGCCCCACCCTCAAGAACAAGCTGACCAACGACCAGCAGGCCTTTCTCCAGCAGTACTCGTCGCCCGGCGCGGTCACGACCGAGAGCTGGCTTGTCAGCACGCTGGCCCGCGTGGACGCCTTCCTGAACGGCTCGCATGTCTTCGACGGCACCGGGATCCTCGACGCCAGCGGCAAGCAACAAGCCGAGACCGCGGCCAAGAACCTCGGCAACCAGATCGGCGGCTCGGTCTATATCGACATCGCCCTTGGCGGCGACGACGCCTCGAGCGCGGCCTTCTTCAACGGCGCGGCCATGACCGAGCATCTCGGCAAATCGCTGGTCATCGCCCTGGGAGTCTCGGGCACTCAGATCGGCGGCTACATCTACGCCGATTCGGCGCTGTGGGACAGCTACCAGACCAACTCGCCGTGGTCGAACGACACGCTGTCCAACGAGACGGCTCCCAACGGCGACGTCCAGGCCGCGATCCTGGCGGCCATCGACGGAGTCCAGAAACCGCCCCTCATTCCCGCGGGCGCCATACCGGTGATCATCTTCGTAGTCGTCGTGGTTATCTTCTCGATCACGGCGCCGTTCCTCTGGGGCCCGTGGCTGATCGGCAAGATGACCGGCGTGACCGCCCCAATGAAGGGCGGCCTGCCCGGTAGCGCCGTGATCCAGAGCATCACCGACACCGGGGTGACGGTCTCGATGCCGTCGGTCGGGCCGGACGCGCCCGAATACAAGTTCGGGCTGCAGGTGACGCCGGCCGGCGGTGGGGCGCCATACCAGGTCGTGGCCAAGGCGCTGGTTCCGCGGATATACCAGCCCATGGTCGTCCCGGGCGCACAGGTCGGGGTCCTGATCGACCCCAAGGATCCCATGAAGGTTTCGGTCGACTTCAGCGCCATGGGCGGCTCGGCCGCGGCCACGGCGGGACCGGCTCGGGCAGGCGGGATGGACTTCAACTTCGACGCCAGCGGCCAGCCCTCGGCCGGCGACGTCTCGGCCCTCGTCGGCGCCGTCAGGAGCGGCACGCTACCGACGATCAAGGGCAGCGCCGCGCAGCTCCTGGCCACCGGTACCCACGGAACGGCGGTCATCACGACCTGTCAGCCGATGGGCAAGACGGTCCGGGACATCAACCCCCAGGCCGAGGCATCCCACCTCAACGACCCGATGTGGCTCTTCACGGTCGAGGTCTCGCTTGCCGGCGAGAACCCCTTCCCGGCCGTCTTCGGCCACCGCGTCCCGCTCGACAAGGTCGGCTCCATCGCGCCCGGCGTCAGGCTCGCCGTCGCGGTCGACCAGGCCAACAAGAACCAGGACGTAGCCATCGACTGGGACAAGTCGCCGCTGGCCAGCTGAGCGGGGCGAGGCCGCGCTCGAGAAGGCTTCGCCTACCAGGGCTCGTCGGAGGCCTCGCGATCGGGCCGGGCAACCTGCCGCGGCAAGGTCCGACCGCCGCCGGCGAGCCCCGAACCGACCCCGGGTCGGAGCGACGTCGCCGTATCCGCTTGGGCGGGCGCACCGGCGGGCATCTCCACGGGCGCGTCCGCAGGCTCGTCCTCGGGCCGGGGCGCGGTCGCCTCGAGCCGGGGCGCGGGCCCCTCGATCGCCGGCAGCCCGGGCGCGTCCGCGGCCGGGGCGTACTCGACGACGATGGCCCGCATCGGCGTCTGTTCGGTCCAGGCGGAGTGGACCAGGTCGGGCGGCCAGACGACGGCCTCGCCGGCCGCCACTCGGGCCCGCTCGTCGCCGACGCTGACGAACCCACCGCCCTCGATGACCAGGAAGTAGGTCAGGTTCGGGTTCGAGTGAGGGGCGATGGACGCGTTCGACTTGAGAGCGATCTCGGCCACGACGCCCCGGCCGTCGACGTGGACGGTCACGGCCTCGACCCCGTGGGTCCCCGGAGGTCCGTCGCGGCGGCGATGGCCGATCCCGAAACGCCGGATCTCCGTGGCCGCGCTCCCGATCTCCTAGCGGCGGCGGCGCTTGGGCTTCGCGACGGCCTTGGACCGGATCGTGGCTTCCGGATGGGCCGACTTGGACCGCTGGAAGTAGCGCTGGCGAGCCAGGCGCTCCTCATAGGCTCGGATGAGCGGCGGGAAGTGCCAGAAGCGGATCCACAGGAAGAGGGCCGCGCCGCCGACCATCGTCGGCAGGACGAAGATGAAGTCGAAGCCGAAGACGAAGAACATCAGCAGCAGCCCGAAGACGCCCACCGACGTCCACATCAGCCACTCGTTGAGGTCCAGGAAGACCGAGTAGGCGCGCATCCGCCGGCTCTGGAAGTTGTAGAAGATCACGCAGATGGCCAGGAACACGAAGGACAGCTGCCCCGTGATCAGGTTGATCGCCGGGAAGTTCTGCTGGTTGAACCCGATGAGCAGGAGATCGAGCTGGTTCCACGGGCCGTTCACGCGGACCCTCCGAGTGCTAGTTCGTTTGGGCGGTCAGAGACCTGGATAAGACGTTCTTCGCGACGCGGAACCGCTTTCGGCGCGGAGGCCGGGACGCGGTCGCCGAGGCGTACGCTACTCGCGCCTGCGGATTTGCGTTTACGGAGTATGCCATGACCGGGCGTTATACTCGGCCCAATCCGGCAACCTCGATAGAGCTGGGCCTGGCGCGAAGCTAGCCGAGCGGCTTGCGCCTCGATGCGGGGCCCAACGCGGGGCCCGGGAATCGGGCATCTGGGAGGTAGCCTGGTGCGAGCCTTGCTCTCGGTCGCCAACCGGGACGGCCTCGTTCCGTTCGCTCGCGACCTGCTCGCCCTCGGCGTCGAAGTGATCGCCACCGACGGTACCCGCGAGGCCCTGGCCGCCGCGGGCGTCGAAGTCCGAGCCGTGTCGGAGCTGACCGGCTCCGAGCCGATCGCCGGCGGCCAGGTCAAGACCCTCCACCCCGCCATTTACGCCGGCATTCTGGCCCGTCGCGACCAGCCCGACCAGCTCGCCGAGCTCGAGGCCCAGAAGATCGGGCTGATCGACATCGTGGCGGTCAACGTCAGCCCCTTCGCACCCCAGGTCGGGGCGCGACTCGTCCCCATCGACGAGGCCACGGAGATGATCGACATCGGCGGCGCGGCCCTGCTCGCCGCCGCCGCCCGGAACTACGCCGGAGTCGCGGCCGTGGCCAACCCGGCCCGCTACCCGCAGGTCGTCGCCGAGCTGCGCGGGCGCGGCAGCGTCTCCGCCGAGCTCCGTCAGCGGCTGGCGGCCGAGGCCTACGGACTGGTGGCCGCCTATCACGCCGAGATCGCCGCATATCTGTCGAACGTGGCCGGCGACATGTTCCCCGGCCGGCTGGCCCTGGTCCTCGAGAAGGTCGACGACCTGCGCTACGGCGAGAACCCGCACCAGCACGCGGCCTTCTACCGCGAGATGACCCATCGGGCCGGGACCCTGGCCGACGCCACTCAGCTCCAGGGCACGCGGCCGTCGTTCAACGACCTGCTGGACCTCGACGCGGCCTATTCGATCGCGGCCGATTTCACGGCGCCGACGGTAACCATCGTCAAGCACACCGATCCGGTCGGGCTGGCCTCCGCGGAGGAGCTCGTCGAAGCCTGCCGGCGGGCCCTCGACACGGACTCCGTCTCGTGCTTCGGCGGCATCGTGGGTGTCAACCGCCAGCTCGACGGCGCCACCGCCCGCGAGATCGCGGCCAACTCGTACGAAGCCGTGGTCGCGCCCTCCTTCGACGAGTCCGCGATCGGGATCCTGGCCCAGAAGCCGCAAATCGCGCTGCTCGCCGTGCCGCCTGACCCGATCGCCGGGCCGCGCGACTACGGCATCGCCAACCTCGACTTCAAGCGCATCGCGGGCGGCCTGCTCGTCGAGACCAAGGACGAGCTGGGGCTCGACAAGACGCAGCTCCAGGTCGTGACGAAGAGGCGACCGACGCTCGAGGAGCTGACGGACCTGCTGTTCGCCTGGCGAGCGGTCCGCCACGTCCGATCCAACGCCATCGTCCTCGCCCGCGGCGGGGCCACGGTCGGCATCGGCGCGGCCCAGGCCAGCCGCCAGACCGCGGTCGAGATCGCCCTCCGCCGGGCCGGCGATCGGGCCAAGCTGGCCGTGATGGGCAGCGACGCCTACTTCCCCTTCCCGGACGGCATCCAGGCCGCGGCCCAGGCGGGGGTCACGGCGATCATCCAGCCCGGCGGCTCGATCCGCGACGAGATGGCGATCGAGGTCGCCGACCGTCACCACATGGCGATGGTCTTCACGGGGCGGCGCCACTTCCACCACTAGGCAGCGCGGGCGGGCCGGGCGGGGGGGTGCGGCACCGGGGGACGCGGGCGGCGCGGGCGGGGGACGCGGCGCCGCCGGCTGCCCCTCGGACCGATACGACGCTGGCGCCCGGCCGTCGGACCGATACGACGCTGGCGCCCGGCCGTCGGAGCTTGGCAGTTGTTCGACCAGGTCGAACACGATTCGGGCCTGGTGGGCCGCGACCTGCCGCGGGAGCCTCGTTCCACCGCGCGGGCGCCGGTTTCCGACTCGAAATCGGCCCGTCCGGGGCCCGAACTCGAGCCCGGCCAGGCTGTTTGAGCGGGATTCGACCCCGAATCGAGCGAGTCGGGCGGCCGCGCCAGTGCCGGCGTTCGGCTCAGCCGAACATCTGCGGACCTCCGGCCCCGGGACAAGGCCCGGCCCCATCGGCACCGTCTTCCAGGCGGCGACGGCGCCCCCGCCCGTCGTTTCACGGTGCCAGTGATCCGACCGGCGTCTACGCACGAATCAGTAGTCGACAGCCGGTTCGTAATGACGGACGAACCGGTCGGTCGGAGGATAGGGAGCCCGATACCGGGCGAGGGGCGTGGCGGGCGGCAGGCGAGGCTTTACTGAGCCGAGGGAGGACCTGCCGCCACGCTACGTTTCAGGGCGCTGGCTCGCCGCTCGCGAGTCCCCAAGGTTCGACTCCACCCATCCGAAGCCGGCCATGTCCCACACGCCGACCGGCCGAACGGCCGCCGCACCCTCGACCGCCTCGCGCCGCGCCCGGGCCTGGCGAACCGATTCGGGCCAGCCGGGCGGGACCAGGTCGGGGGCCAGATCGGCGAGAGGCGCCAAGACGAAGAGCCGGTTCCGGGCCTGAGGGTGGGGCACCTCGAGGAGCCGCGTGGCCTTGGCCGGGTCGGGCGAGCGACCCTCCTCGGGCCGCTCCACGGCCAGGTTGTCGTCGCCGAAGATGAGCAGGTCGAGGTCCAGCTCGCGCGGACCGTAGCGATAGCGCTCCCTGCGCCCGAACGCCGCCTCGATCGACTTGAGGGCCAGGAGCAACGCGATCGGACCGCCCGCTCCGCCCGGGCCGGCGGGTACGTCCAGAGCCACAACCGCGTTGTGGAACTCCGGCTGGTCGGTGACCTCGACCGGGGCGGTCACGTACAGCCGCGACACTCCGGCCAGCGACGCTAATGGCATAGCCGCCAGGGCATGGACGGCGGCCGTCAGTGTAGCCCGGGCATCGCCCAGGTTCGCGCCGAGGCCTACGAACGCCCGAACCGTCGTCATGGCCACCATCCTGTCCGCGAGGCCGCGGCTAGACTCCGCTGGTGCGCCCCGTGCTCGTGCTCATTTTCCACGCCACGGCCCCGACCGGCGCGGGGCCCCTGGTCCGCGCGCTCGCCGAAGCCCGCCGGGCGCTTGCGGAACGGCAGCGGATCGCCTTCCTGGCCGCGGGCGCCGACGCGGCGGAGATCGTGGCGAGGCCGCCGGACGGGCTGACCTTCGGAGAGCGGCTCGCGGCGGCGCTCACGGCCCGCGGCGGCGCGAAGGCCGGCGGGGGCGCGAAGGCCGGCGGGGGCGCGAGAGCCGGCGGCGGCGCGAGTGGCGCCGCCTCAGGCGGCCTCATCGTCCTCGGCTCCGGCAGCATCCCCCTGGCGACGGCCGCCGACAGGGGCCGGTTCGTGGCCGCGGCCGCGGGTCCGGGCGGGTACGCGCTGGCGAACAATCGCTACTCGGCCGACGTCGTCGCGGTCTCGCGGGCGGCCGATCTTGCGAACCTGCCGCCACTCCCCGCCGACAACGCCCTTCCCCGATGGCTCGAGGAGCGGACCGGCGTGGCCGTCTCGGATCTGGGTTCGCGCTGGCGTCTGGGCGTCGACGTCGACACGCCGCTCGACCTGATCGTGCTGGGCGATCCGGCGGGGGTCGCGCTGCTGGCAGCGGCGCCACTCGTCGGCGAGCGGCTGGAGGAGCTCGCCGAGGTGGCGACGAACCGGCGAGCCGAGCTGCTCGTGGCCGGCCGGGTCTCGGCGGCGACGCTGACCTGGCTGCAGCGCGGGGTCGAGTGTCGGGTGAGAGCGCTGGTCGAGGAGCGCGGGCTCCGGGCGGCGTCGCGGCTGGCCCAGCGCGACGGGGAGGCGGGAGGCGCCACTCTCTTGCGGGCGGCCGCTGCCACTCCCCGAGTCACTCCCCGAGCCACTCCCCGAAGTCCGCGGTCCGTGCTCGGCGAGCTGCTGGACCGGGACGGTCCCGAGTCGCTGGCCCTGGCCGTCTCGCGGCTGGCGGACGCCGCCGTCGTCGACACTCGCGTCCTGATGGCCCATCGCTTCGGGGCCGACGAAGCGGCCTGGCCCGTCGCCGAGGATCGCTTCGCCTCGGACCTGCTCCTGCCACAGTCGGTAAGCGATCCCTGGCTGCGAGCCCTGACCCGATCGGCCGCGGGTCGCGAGTCGCCGGCCACCCCCTCGACCCCGATCCTCCTCGGCGGCCACACGCTGGTGAACGGCGGACTACGCCTGCTCGCGCAGCGAGCTCGTGCGGGCCGACCGTGACCCGCTTGCCCCCGCCTTCGCCGGCCGAGCTCCCGCCGCCGGGGGAGCACCCGGCCGCGCGCGAGCCTTCCGCTTCCGGCGCCGTCCCTCCTTCCGCCTCCGGCGCCGTCTCGACGGACTCTACCGAGCTCGCCGGCCGCATCCGGGCCGAGATCGAAGCCGCCCCCGCAGGCCGGATCACCTTCGCCCGCTACATGGAACGCGCCCTGACCGAACCCGGCCTGGGTTATTACGCTGTCGCCGCCGACCGGCCGACCGACTCCGGCGACTTCCTGACCGCCCCCGAAACGCACGCCATCTTCGGCTGGACCCTGGCCCGTCGGATCGAGTCGATGTGGGCCGAGCTGGACCGGCCCGACCCGTTCGACATCGTCGAGCACGGCGCCGGTTCGGGCAGCCTGGCCCTGGCGCTCTTCGAGGGCTTCCGCCGCCACATCGCGACAGACCTGCTCGAGGCTGCCCGCTACACGCCCGTCGAGTCGAACCCGCACCGGCTGGAGGACGTCGAGCGACGCTTCGAAACGGCCGGCCTGAGCCGGAATCTGCGCGTCGGCGAGGCCGAGGCTTCTGCCGGCGGGACCTTCGGAATCGGGGCCGTGCCCGTCGCGGGCGTTCACCTTGCCAACGAGTTCCTCGACGCCCTGCCGGTGAATCGAGTCGTCGCTCGGGGCGGCAGGCTGCTCGAGCTGTTCGTCGCGTGGCGCGACGGGTTCGTCGAGGTGGTCGACGAACCCTCGACGCCGGAGCTCGCGGCGCGGCTCGCTGACGACGAAATCGAGCTCGCGGAGGGCCAGGTGGCGGAGATCTGCCTGGGCCTCGACCCGTGGCTCCGGGGAGTGGCCGCGACCCTCGACCGCGGCTTCGTCCTGATCGTCGACTACGGCTACGAGGCGGCGGAGCTGTACGGGCCGCGGCATCGGGCCGGGACGCTGCTCGGCTATCGGGGCCATCGCGTCGTCGAGGATCCGCTCGGCGACCCGGGCGGAGTCGATCTCACCGCCCACGTCGACTTCACGGCCGTGGCCCGTCTCGCGGCGGCTCGCGGGCTCCGGACCGTCTCGTCGACAACGCAGTCGGAGCTCCTCGTCGCCGCGGGCCTCGAGGAGGAGTGGCGCGCGTTCCAGGCGTCCCGCGGCCTGACCCTCGCCGACTACACCCGCGCCCGATCGGGCATCGTCTGGATGCTCGATCCGCGCCACATGGGCGGCTTCAGGGTCGTGACGCTCGCGCGGTGAGTGGCGCCGGGCCGCTGAGGCGCCTCGCCGCGACCGACGGCCCGATACGGCACCTCCCGTATTGATCGATCGGGGCCCCGACCATCACTCTGCGGATCGGAGCGGGGGGACCGCGTTCTTGGCAGCGGATGGTTCGTCGCTGATCCAAGCCCGGGGCGCGCCGCTCCACCTCTTTCGATCTTCCGTGCACCGCCAGTCGCTACCCCACTGGCGGGACGGCCGGTAACAGCGGGCGGCCGACACCCCGAGCCGCCCGCGCCGGCTTTACCCGGAAGTTCCGTGAGTCGACCTTGGCCGCCGGGGCCGGGGAGTGACCGCGTCGGCGGGGAGGGCCCGCGCCCCCCGGCCGAGCCACTCGTCGCCGAGACACACTCCGTTCCGCCAGGCTCAACCGCTCCCCACCTTACCGGGCGGGGTCGCGGCCCCCAAGCCGTTGCGGCGGCAGCAAACGGCCCGGCTCGGCCGCCCGAGGTCGGCCCCCCTGCTAGACTTTTGGCGGACCGCGAGGGACCGGGCATCGAACCCGCCCCGGCGATCGCCTAAATGCACTTCGCGCCCGGAAGCTGTCGGAGGCCCTCGCCGCAGCAAAGGGTCCGCTGGAGAACGATGACCGGCATCTGGTATGTAGTCGGACTGGCGTTCGCAGGTACTTCATTCGTCTTCCTGACGATCGGACTGGCCTGGCTCATCTCCCACCGCAACCGCGGCGACCGGCACAAGGGCCTGCCCTACGAAAGCGGCATCGACACCTTCGGCGACACATGGGGCCGCGCCGCCATCTCGTTCTATGTCTACGCGTTGCTGTTCGTGGCCTTCGACGTAGAGGTCGTCTTCCTGTTCCTGTGGGCGATCGTCTTCCGCGACCTGCTGATCGGCGGCCTCGTCAGCATGGGTACCTTCGTCGTCGTGCTGCTGGTCGGGCTTGCCTACGCCTGGCGGAAGGGAGTGCTGACATGGCGGTAGGCGATCGCGGGACCGCCGGGGCCGGCCGACCGGCCGGCGGGTCCGCCTCTCGGCAAGCCACCGGACCGGGTGCCACCGGACGGGCGGCCTCGGGAAACGCTCCGGCGCGGAAGCGTGCCTCAGCCCTGACAGCCCGTGGCCCCGCCAACCTGACGGCCCCGGTAGTCGTCCCGAACACCCTCTGGCAGGCCGAGAACCCGCTCGCGTACGACGGCGGCCAGCCGGCGGACATCACCCACCTCCACGAGTTCGGGTTGACCGACGCCGGTCGGGTCGACGCCGCTCGCTGGGGCGCCCTGCAGGTGATCCCGGCCAACGCCGACTACATCCTCGACCTGATCCGGGCCAACAGCCTCTGGCCGCTGCTGTCGGGGCTGGCCTGCTGCGCCATCGAGATGATGTCGGCCGCGACCAGCAAGAACGACATGGATCGCTGGGGCATGTTCCCCTTCCGGGCTTCGCCCCGCCAGGCCGACGTGCTGATAGTGGCCGGGACGCTCACGACCAAGATGGCCGGGCCGCTGGTCCGGCTCTGGGAGCAGATGCCCGAACCGAAGTGGTGCGTGGCCCTGGGAGACTGCACGGTATCCGGCGGCCGGTACAAGCGCAGCTACTCGGCTGTCCAGGGGATCGATCGGGTGATGCCAGTCGACGTCTACATCCCCGGCTGCCCGCCGCGGCCCGAAGGCCTGATCTACGGCATGCTCCAGCTCGGCCAGCTCGTCAAGGACCGCCGCGGTCATTGGAGCGAGCGCGAGATCGGCCCGACGGTCCCGGACGGCATCTGACCGTGGATCGAACCCTCAAGACCAGGCTGGAAGCCCGTCTCGGCGGCCACCTTCGAGCCCCCGTCTACCAGCGCCACGACGAGACGGAGATCCGGATCGACCCTGGTAGCGTGCCAGAGGTTCTCCAAACCCTCCACGACACCCTCGATCTGCGGTTCGAGATCCTGGCCGACCTCGCCGGAGTCGACACGGGCGAGGTCATGCAGGTCGTCTATCACCTCTGGAGTCCCATGACCACGGACTGGCTCCGGATCGTCGTCGACGGCATCTCCCGCGACGACCCGCGGGTCCCCTCGGCGACGTTCCTCTGGACCGGCGCGGAGTGGCTCGAGCGCGAGGCCTACGACATGTTCGGCATCGTGTTCGAGGGCAACCGCGACCTGCGGCGCATCTTCATGCCGCCCGATTACACGAGCTTCCCCCTGCGCAAGGACTTCCTGCTCCCCGACGACGCCGCCCGCTCGCCCGGCGCCGGCGTCCGCCACGTCGAGAAGCCCCACGTCACGGTGCCGCCGGCCGAGCCGGCCACGGCTATCCGCCGCGCCCCGGTGAGCTGAGGATAGCGATGCCCACCCGCCCATCCGCCCCCCGCCGGCCGAACGCCCGCGCCACGTCCCGGGCCGAGCGGCCCGCGCCCGAGCCCGTGGCCTCCGCCGACGACCCTCGGATCATGCTCGACCGCCAGCTCGGCACCCTCTACGAGCCGATCCCGCCCTACCCGACCCGGACCGAGCGCGAGGGCGAGTTCTACTCCCTCGGCGACGGCGAGATGTTCCTCAACCTCGGCCCCCATCACCCGGCCACCCACGGCGTCCTGCGCCTCGTCCTGAAGCTGTCCGGCGAGCAGATCGTGGATGTCGACCCTGTCCTGGGCTATCTCCATCGCGGCGTGGAGAAGATCTGCGAGAACTCGGACTACTACCACGTCATCGACCAGGTCGACCCGCTCGAGTACATCAGCTCGCTGTTCCAGGAGTGGCCCGCGGTCCTGGCCTTCGAGAAGCTCATGGACGTCCAGGTGCCTCGCCGGGCCGAGTACATCCGGGTCCTCTCCGGCGAGCTGCTTCGGATCGCCAGCCACACCCTCTTCATGGGCTTCCTGGCCCTCGACCTGGGCGGCCTGACGCCGATCCTGTACAGCTTCATCGAGCGCGACGAGATCGTAGAGATGCTCGCGGCCCTGACCGGCGCCCGGATGCTCTTCAACTACTACCGGATCGGGGGCGTCAACGGCGACCTGAACCACGAGTTCATGAGCCGCCTGGGCGACTGGATGAGCCGGGCCGGCAAGCAGGCCGAGGCCAACACGGCCCTGATCAACGAGAACGAGATCTTCGTCCGCCGGACCCGAGGGGCCGGCGTGCTCGATCGTGCCACGGCCCTTCGTTTCGGGGTCACGGGCGGCAACCTGCGCGCCTCGGGCGTTCCCTTCGACCTCCGCCGGGCCCATCCGTACAGCGTCTACCCGGAGCTGGAGTTCAACATCCCGACCCGCGACGAGGGCGATTCGCTGGCCCGCTACCTGATCAGGGTCGACGAGATCCGCGAATCGATCAGGATCATCGACCAGTGCCTGAACAACATGCCCGACGGCCCGATCATGGCCAAGCTGCCGCGCCTGCTGCGGCCGCGGCCGGGCCGGGCCTGGGGCGCGGTCGAGGGACCGCGCGGCATGCAGGGCGTCTACGCCATCAGCGACGGCACCGACCAGCCATTCCGGTTCCGCATCCACGACCCGAGCTTCGTCAATCTCCAGACCGTGCCGGCGCTGCTGCCCGGCAACCTGCTGGCCGACACGATGGCCACGGTCGCCTCGCTCGACCCGGTCATGGGCGGGATCGACAAGTGAGAGCGACCATGAGCCAGGCCTTCCGGCTGCCCTTCCGGATCTGGGCGAGCCTGACCATCCGCGACCGGCTGGGCCTGCTCGCCCTGGTGATGATCCCGGGCGTGCTCGGCGGCGCGTTCGTGACCGCCATCGGGATCGCCGTCCTCGGTCCCTCGGTCCTCGACTTCCTGGCCGCCAACCTGCCCCTGGTCCGCTTCTTCGTCGCGGCCACCGCGATCCTGCTGCTGACCGTGCCGACGGCCTTCGTCCTGATCTACCTCGAGCTCAAGGTCATCGCCCGGATGAACCTCCGGGTCGGGCCGAACCGGGTGGGTCCCCTGGGCGCGGCCATGAGCGTGATCCACGGCCTCAAGGTCCTGTCCAAGGAGGACTTCAGCCCGAGCGGCGTCGACGTCACGGTCTTCACCCTCGCGCCGGTCGTGACGTTCCTCGCCAGCGTCATGACGCTGCTGGTCATCCCCTTCGCCCCGGGTATTTACGGTCAGGACTTCAACATCGGCCTGCTCTACTTCTTCGCCATGGGCGGCCTGACCGTCCTGGGGCTGCTGATGGCCGGCTGGTCGAGCTTCAACAAGTACTCGCTCCTGGGCGGCCTGCGCTCGGCCGCGCAGATCGTCAGCTACGAGATACCGCTAACGCTCTCGGTCGTGGGCGTGATCATCCTGACCAACACCATGAGCCTCAACGGTATCGTCGCCGCCCAGTCGGGGTCCATCTTCGACTGGTTCGTCTTCAAGCAGCCGCTCGCGGCGCTCATCTTCTTCATCGCCGCCACGGCCGAGGCCAACCGGACGCCGTTCGACATGACCGAGGCCGACTCGGAGATCGTCGCCGGCTTCGCCACCGAGTATTCGGGCATGCGCTTCGGCTTCTTCTTCTTCGCCGAGTACGTCAACGTCTTCATCGTCTCGGCGCTGTGCGCAACGCTCTTCTTCGGCGGCTGGACCGCCCCGTTCAACTGGCCCTGGCCGGCGACGCTCAACGGCTTCGACCCGTACTCGCTCGGGGTCCTGGGCTGGACCGCGATCGTCCTGGTCCTGATCGTGGGCGGCACTGAGGTCCTGGCGCCGCTGATCCGCCTCGCCGGCGGCCGATCCTGGGATATGAGCAGCACGATCTGGATGGCTTTCGCGGTGACGATCGTGATCGGGCTGGGCGCGCTGGGCGCGCTGGGCTTCGTCGCCTTCGGCTGGCTCCGGGGCCTGGTCTGGTTCATGGCCAAGACCTACTTCTTCGTGATCACCTTCGTCTGGATGCGGGCGACGCTGCCCCGCATCCGCGTCGACCAGCTGATGGGCTTCGCCTGGAAGTGGCTGCTGCCCGCCTCGCTGCTGAACCTATTCGTGACGGCCACCGCCGTCATCATCCTGAACCGGTGAGCGTCCGATGACCTTCGTTCCTGGACTCGGCATCGCCAAGGGCATGGCCCTGACCATGCGCCGCTTCTTCGCCCCGAAGGCGACCATCCAGTACCCCGAAACCAGGCCGGACGTGGCTGTCCGCTTCCGCGGCCGGCTCCAGCTCCTCTACGACGAGCTGGGCAACGTCAAGTGCGAGACGTGCTTCCAGTGCGCCCAGGCCTGCCCGGTCGAGTGCATCGACATGGGCGGCTTCGACACCAAGGGCCGCTTCCACGTCCACTGGGGCGCCGCCGAGCAGTACGCCGAGCGACGCGAAGGCTCGGCCCTGCGGCGGTCCGGCCGGCCCGTTCCCGACCCGGCCTACGAGCATTTCGGCGCCGTCGATCTAGCGCCGGTGGACGGCATCCTGCGCAAATACGACTACGAACAGAACGCCATGCTCGACATCCTCGAGTCGATCCAGGGCGTCTACGGCTACCTGCCCGTCGCGGCCCTGAAACGGGTCAGCGACGTGTCCGGAGCGCCGTACGCCCTGATCTACGGCACCGCCTCGTACTACAGGCATCTCCACTTCGAGAAGCCCGGCCGAAGCGTGGCCGTCTGCCTCTGCACGGCCTGCGTCCTGGCAGGGGCCGGCCGCATCGAGACCACCCTCGCCAGGGAGCTGGGGGCGGAGCTCGGCCGCGGACCGTCGGCCGCTGGCGTGTCGCTGACGCGGCTGCCGGCCCACATTCCGGGCGGACACTCGCCGCTCGTGACCCTGGACGGCCAGCCCCAGACGATCGGCCACTCCGGCGTGGCGGCCTGGGCGCGGGCCCTGGCGGGAAGGACGGTCGCATGACCCTGGCCACGATCCTGCCGACCCCGCCTCGCTTCCCGCGACTGCTCCTGCCGGCGACGCCGGCCCGGGATCCCCTCTCGCTCGACGAGGCCCAGGCCCGCGGCGCGTTCGCCTCGCTTCGCAAGGCCGTTACCGAGCTCAGGCCCGGCGGCGTGATCGACGTCCTGACCGAGTCGGGGATGCGCGGCCGGGGCGGTGGGGGGATGCCGATCGGAGCCAAGTGGCAGGCCTGCGCCTCGACCGCCGCGGACCGCCGCTACGTGGTCGTCAACGCCTACCAGGCCGACCCGGCGGTCCTGACCGATCGCGTCCTGCTCGAGGCCAATCCCTACGCCGTGATCGAGGGCGCGGCCATCGCCGCCTTCGCCGTCGGGGCGGCCGAGGTGCTTGTCGCCCTCCGGGCCGAGGCCACCGAGACCATCCGGATCGTCGAGAAGGCTATCGCCGCCGCCCGGGATGCCGGCTTCGTCGGCGACGACATCCTGGGCACCGGGCTCGAGATCCGCTTCAGCGTCCGGCCGCTCCAGGGCAGCTACATGCTCGGCGAGGAAACGGTCCTGCTCAAGGGTCTCGAAGGCAGGCGCGGCCAGCCCGAGCAGCAACCGCCCTACACCACCACCAGCGGCCTGTTCGGCGTCCCGACGCTGATCCACGCCCCCCAGACTTTCGCCGCCGTCCCGACGATCGTCGCCGGCGGGATCGCCGGATTCCCCGAGACGGACCCGAGGACGTTCGCCGGCACGATCCTGGTCCAGGTCTCCGGCGCGGTCGCCAAACCCGGCATCGCCGAGATCCCGTTCGGCGTCACCCTGCGCGAGGTCCTCGACGTCGTCGGCGGCGTGCCCGCCCCGCACAAGCTCAAGGCCCTGCTCGTGGGCGGGCCGTCGGGCGGCATCCTGCCCCCCGAGGCGCTCGGAGTCGGCTTCGACCACGACGCCCTCGAGGCGGCCGGGGCGCAGGTCGGCTCGGGCTCGATCGTGATCCTCGACCAGGGGGCCTGCGTCGTCGATCTGGCCGCCGTGCTGACCCGCTTCTGCGCCGACGAAGCCTGCGGCAAGACGATCCCCTGCCGGATCGGGCTCCGCCGCCTCTCCGAGATCGGAGCCCGGATCTGCGAGGGCCAGCCCCGCGGCGACGAGGTCGCCCGCCTGACCGACCTCGCCGCCGACGTCAGCGCCAGCGCCCTGTGCGATCACGAAAGGCGCGCCACTCTCGCCCTCGTGAGCGTCGTCCGGTACTTCCGCGACGAGCTCGATGCCCACATCGTCCGCAATACCTGCCCCGCCGGGATCTGCCACCCCAAGGCCGAAGCCCGCGTCGGGGCCGTCTGAGGCGTCCCATGCGAGAACCCAACCTTCGCCCCAGCCCCAGCGCTCCACCATCGGCTCCCTCGGGAGCGGGACAATCGGACAAGCCAGCCGACTGGACGCCGGTCGAGCCCGACTCGACGAACCTGCCCATGACCCCGCCGACGGAGCTGCCGGCCCTGCCCGCCCGACCCTGGGACGCCGCGGAGATCATCCGCCGCAATCGTGCCGCCGAGGACGAGAAGGCGGTCTGGAACAAGCGGGCCGGGCGGCCCGACAGCCGGCCCGACGCGAAGACGCCGTTCAACACCGTCGTGCCCTTCGACGAGTCGCTGGCGGAGCGGCTCATCACCGCCCAGGCGCCCCAGCGCCCCCTCTCAACGCCGACCTTCGAGCTGGAGGTCGACGGCCGGACGGTCGAGGCCACCCAGGGTCAGACCATCCTGGAGGTCTGCCGGGCCAACGGCATCGAGGTCCCGACCCTCTGCTACGAGCCCAAGCTGCCCGGCTTCGGGGCCTGCCGGATGTGCGTGGTCGAGGTCGAGGGCGAGAAGAACCCGCCCATCTCGTGCTCTCGGGCGGCCGAGGCGGGCATGGTGGTGCGGACCCAGACCGACGAGATCCGGCGCCTCCGTCGGACCAACCTCGAGCTGATCTTCAGCGACCACAACGCCTACTGCCTGCCGCCCTGCCAGAACAAGTGCCCGAGCCACATCGACATCCCCGGCTTCCTCAAGGCCAACGCCGAGGGCCAGTTCCGCGAGTCGGCCCGCATCTTCAAGCGGACGATCCCCTTCCCCTCGATCCTGGGCCGGGTCTGCCCCGCGCCCTGCGAGGACCACTGCCGCCGCGACGAGGTCGACGAGGCCATCGCCATTCGCGACAGCCATCGCTACGCCGGCGACCAGGTCCTCAAGGCCCAGAAGGAAGGCATCGAGCCGCCGCTGCCGTTCGAGACCGAGCCCAAGACGGGCAAGCGGATCGCGATCGTCGGTTCCGGACCGGCCGGCATGGCCGCGGCCTACTACCTGCTCATCTCCGGCCACGACGTCACCGTCTTCGAGCGCGACCCGGAGCCCGGGGGGATGCTCCGCTACGGCATCCCCGAGTACCGGCTGCCCAAGGCCGAGGTCCTCGAGCCCGAGTACGAGTCCGTCTGGCGGCTGGGCGCGCGGCTGGTCTGCAACAAGGAGCTGGGGGTCGACTTCAGCCTGGACGACCTCGAGGCCCAGGGCTTCGACGCCACCATCGTGGCCACGGGCTGCTACGACACCAACCGGCTCGGCATCGACAACGAGGACGCCGAGGGCGTCATCGACGGCCTCGAATACCTGCGGATCGCGACCCTCGGCCTGCCGTATCCCGGCCACAAGGGCAGCCACGTCGTCGTGATCGGCGGCGGCTTCACGGCCATGGACTGCACCCGGACCTCGATCCGCCAGGGCGCCCGGGAGGTCACCCTCGTCTACCGCCGCGACATGAAGGACATGCCGGCCGCGAGCGAGGTCCACGAGGCGATCGAGGAGGGCGCCGAGGCCATCTTCCAGGCCGGCCCGACCCGTATCCTGGTCGACGCCAGGAACAAGGTCAACGGCGTCGAGTTCATCCGCATGAAGCCCGGCGCCCCGGACGCCAGCGGCCGGCGGCGGCCCGAGCCCGCCAAGGGTACCGAGTTCGTGATCAAGTGCGACCGGGTCCTGCTGGCCATCGGGCAGGGCCCCGACCTCAAGTGGATAGGTCCGGGCAACGAGGGCCTCGAGTCCAACCGCAACCGGCTCAAGGCCGACGCGGTCACCTTCGAGACGGGCCGGCCGGGCGTCTTCGGCACCGGCGACGTCCGGATCGGCGCCGCCACGGTCGTCCAGGCGATCGCCGAAGGACGGCGCTGCGCCTACGCCGTCGACGCCTACGTCAAGGGCGGCGACCTGAGCGATCTACGCTCGCGCGAGACCCTGACCGAGTTCGAGCCCGCCTTCCTGTCCATCGTGCCCTTCACCGACGAGCCAAAGGAATCGCGCCACCGGCTCGAGGCCATGCCCGCCAGGGAAAGGTCCAAGAGCTACGTCGAGTACGAGATCCCCTACACGGCCGCCGAGGTCATGGCCGAGTCCACCCGCTGCCTGCAGTGCACCTGCGAGGCGATCGGCAACTGCGACCTGCGCAACCTGGGCATCGAATACGCCACGACCCTCGAGACGCTCGAGCCCGCCCACGACCAGGGCGCGGGCTTCCGGAGCGTGACCGAGAACCGCTTCACCGGAGCCAACCACGACTACATCCGCGACGACAGCCACGCCTTCATCCTGCGCGAGCCGTCGCGGTGCATCGACTGCGGCCGCTGCGCCGCGGTCTGCGCCGATGTCGTCGGAGCGGCCTGCTACGACTTCATGCGGACCGGCTTCGACACCCTGGTGACGACGCCGCTGGACATGAGCCTCAACGACACGCCCTGCGTTTCGTGCGGTCGCTGCGCCGAGACCTGCCCGACCGGCGCCCTCATGCTCAAGCCGCGCGTCCTCGAGAAGTACGACGTGGACGAGAGCCGCTGCATCCTGTGCGGCATCTGCGTCGACGCCTGCCCCTACGACGCGCTTCGCGGCGGTCAGGACAACGAGCTGGCCCATACGGGCCGGGCCGATCCCGAGATCGATCTGATCGCCCTCGCCGCCGTCGACCGCGAGACCGAGGTCACCTACATCCAGCGCGAACGCGACTGGCTGACCCATGCGATCGCGGAAGGACGCGTCCAGGATCCCGAGCAAGCGCGGCGGGTCGAGGCCGGGCGCGGCAGGGCCGATACTTAGTGGCCGACAACAGATTCGGGGCCGCCGCGCCGGCCCACCAGGAGGAGGGCAGCGGAGTATGCCGATAGGCGACTCGATCCCGTTCACCGGGATCCGCTGGGACGACATGCTCTTCGTCGCCCTGGCCGCGACGCTGCTGGTCTCGGCGCTGCTGGTGGTCACCCTGCGCGACATCATCCGCTGCGGGCTGGCCCTGATCGTCTCCTTCGCCGCCCTGGCGGGCATCTACGCCCTGCTCGGCGACCCGCTCGTCGCGGCAGCGCAGGTCCTCGTCTACATCGGCGCGATCAGCGTCCTGATCCTGTTCGCGATCATGATGACCCAGACCAAGAACGCCCCGACCAGGCTCGTCTTCCAGACCCAGACCTGGTTCGCGGGCGTGGCCGCGCTCGTCATCGCCGGCGTCATCACCGTCACGGTCCTGGCCACGACCTGGCCGGCGACCGGCAGTCGCGTGGTGACGGTGACCACGGACGTCGCCCATCGGCTCTTCAGCGACTTCGTCCTGCCCTTCGAGGTCGTCAGCGTGCTGCTCACCGCGGCCGTCGTCGGGGCCGTCTACCTGGCCCGTCGAGAGAGCGCCCGTCACGAGGAGGATCGGTCGTGAGCAACTCGCTCGATTCCTACCTGATCCTCTCCGGCCTGCTCTTCGCCATCGGCGTCTTCGGCTTCCTGGCCCGCCGCAACGCGATCAGCATGCTCATGTCCATAGAGCTGATGATCAACGCGGTCAACCTGAGCATCCTCGCCTTCGGCGCCTTCGTGCCGCAGCTCCGGACCAACGCCGCGGTCATCGCCCTGCTGATCATCGCCGTCGCGGCGGCCGAGGCGACGGTCGGGCTGGCCATCGTCATCGCCATCTTCCGCAACAAGAAGACGCCGCTCGTCGACGAGTACGACAGCATGCGCGAATGAGAAGGACGAGCTCGCCGTTCAACCGGCCGGGGCCGCCGTCGGCGACCGCGCCCGCTCACTCACAAGCCGAAGCCGGGCCGAGGGCCTGGATTGGAGGAGTCAGGTCGTGAGCTTCCTGATCCCGCTCATCCCGATCCTGCCGCTGCTCGGCTTCGTCCTCACCGGCCTGCTCGGCCGCCAGATGGGCCATCAATCGCACCGCCTGGCGGTCTGGCTGGTCGTGGCCTCGTGGCTGATCGCGATGATCGTCGTCTTCGGCGCCCTGACCCGGACCCTCGGCTTCGGCGACGCCGGCATCGACGTGACGCTCTGGACCTGGATCCCGGCCACCGGCTTCCACGCCGACATGGGTCTCTACGTCGACGCCCTGACGGCCTGCCTGCTGATCGTGGTCACGACCATCGGCATGCTGGTCCACATCTACTCGATCGGCTACATGGCCCACGACGAGGGCAAGTGGCGCTTCTTCGCCTACCTCAACCTCTTCATGTTCTCGATGCTGGTCCTGGTCCTGGCGGACAACTTCCTGCTGGTCTTCGCCGGCTGGGAGCTGGTGGGTCTGTGCTCCTACCTGCTGATCGGCTTCTGGTATCCGCGCCGGTCGGCCGCGGTCGCGGCCAAGAAGGCCTTCCTGGTCAACCGCGTCGGCGACATGGGCTTCGCCCTGGGGATCATGGCCGTCTGGACGCAGCTCGGGACGCTCAACATGCGAGCCGTCTTCGCCGCCTTCGGGGCCGTACCCCACGAGTGGCAGGTGGCCATCGCCCTGCTGATCTTCTGCGGCGCCGTGGGCAAGAGCGCCCAGTTCCCCCTTCACGTCTGGCTGCCCGACGCGATGGAAGGCCCCACCCCGGTCTCGGCGTTGATCCACGCCGCGACGATGGTCAACGCCGGCGTCTATCTCATCGCCCGCTGCAACCCGATCTTCGGGGCGGCGCCCGAGGTGATGGTCGTGGTCGCGGCGATCGGCATCTTCACCGCGATCCTGGCCGCCTCTATCGCCTTCACCCAGACCGACATCAAGCGCGTCCTGGCCTACTCCACGCTCAGCCAGCTCGGTTACATGTTCGCCTCGCTCGGAGTGGGGGCCTGGGTCGCGGCGATCTTCCACCTGATGAGCCACGGCTTCTTCAAGGGCCTGCTCTTCCTCGACTCGGGTTCGGTGATCCACGCCGTCGACGGCGAGCAGGACATGCGCAAGATGGGCGGGCTGGCTCGCAAGATCCCCATCACCTACGCGACGATGCTGATCGCTTCGGTGGCCATCTCGGGCGTGCCGCCGCTGTCCGGGTTCTTCTCCAAGGACGAGATCCTGGGCGGCGCCCTCAAGAACGGCTTCCTGTGGGTCTGGGCGATCGGCTTCGTGGTCGCCGGCATGACCGCCTTCTACATGTTCAGGCTTATGGGCATGACCTTCTGGGGCCCGAGCCACGTCGACCCGGACAAGGAGAAGCACGTCCACGAGTCGCCGCCGACGATGACCCGGCCGCTGATCCTGCTGGCCATCCCGGCGGTCTTCCTGGGCATGGTCATCGGCTTCCCGCCCGAATCGGGCCTGCTCCACAGCTGGCTCCAGCCCGTCTTCGAAGCCACCATCGCCGCCAGCGGCCGGACCGAGGCCGCGTACAACTTCCTCGGCCTGGACGGGGCGCTGGCGATCGTGACAACGGCCCTGGTGGCGTTCGCGATCGTGGTCGCCTGGCGGCTCTTCGGCATCGACATGCCCAGCCTCGACCTGCGGCTCCAGCCCCGCCCCGATCGGGTTCGCGAGCTGAGCTCGCGACGCGGCCTGGCCTTCCTGTATCGCGGCTCGTTCAACAAGTGGTGGTTCGACGACCTCAACAACCTGCTCTTCGTGGTCTGGGGCGGCAAGCTCGCCGAGGCCGTCTTCTGGTTCGACCGGACGGTCGTCGACGGCACAGTCAACGGCATCGGGACCGTCACCACGAGCGCCGGGATGCGGCTGCGCGAGATCCAGACGGGCCGGGTCCAGAACTACGCCCTCGGCATCGCCATCGGGCTGATCGCGATGGTCGTGGGCTACTACCTCATCGCGGTTCGGTAGGGAGGACGAGACGATGCACCTGCCGATCGTGAGCCTGATCACTTTCACCCCGCTCGTCGGGGCGCTGGTCGTGGCCGTCCTGCCATCCAGATACCCCGACGCGATCCGGCGGACCGCCCTGGCCTTCGCCCTCCTGGCCTGGGTCATGTCGCTCGGGCTGCTGGCGGCATACGCCTTCGGACCGGCGGGCTTCCAGTTCGGCGAGACGGCCGACTGGATCCCGACCTTCGGCATCCAATACAACGTCGGCGTCGACGGTCTCTCGGTCCTCATGCTCGTCCTGACCACGACGCTCTCGTGGATCAGCATCCTGGCCAGCTTCGGGCCGATCAAGGACCGGGTGAAGGGCTACATGATCTCCTTCCTCGTCCTCGAGGTCGGCATGATCGGCGTCTTCGTGGCCCTAGATCTCTTCCTCTTCTACATCTACTGGGAGATCGTGCTCGTGCCGATGTACCTGATCATCGGCATCTGGGGCGGCTCGAACCGGATCTACGCCACGATGAAGTTCGTTCTCTACACCCTGGTCGGGTCGCTGCTGATGCTGGTCGCGATCCTGGCCACGGCCTTCGCCTTCCAGAGCAGCCACGGCGGCTCGTGGACGGGCGCCTTCGACTTCATCCAGCTGCAGCGCTACGCCGCCGGCGGCGGATTCGCCGACAACCTCCAGATCCTGGCCTTCCTGGCGCTGTTCCTGGCCTTCGCCATTAAGGTCCCGATGTTCCCGTTCCACACCTGGCTGCCCGACGCCCACACGGAGGCGCCGACGGCCGGCTCGGTCATCCTGGCCGGCGTTCTGCTGAAGCTCGGCGCCTACGGGCTGATCCGGTTCGCCGTGCCGCTCTACCCCTACGCGGCCCACACCTTCGCCTGGCCGATCATCGGCCTGTCGGTCGTCGCCATCGTCTACGGGGCGATCGTCTCGATCGTCCAGCCCGACCTCAAGCGCCTGGTCGCCTACAGCTCCGTCAGCCACATGGGCTTCGTGACCCTGGGGATCTTCGTCTTCAGCGCCACGGCCTACCAGGGTGCGGTGCTGCAGATGATCAACCACGGCCTGATCACCGGCGGGCTCTTCCTCCTCGTCGGCGTCGTCTACGAGCGGACGCACGACCGAACGATCGCGAAGATGGGCGGCCTGGCCTCGAAGATGCCGATCTGGGCGACGGTCTTCGGCTTCTTCATCCTGGCCTCGGCGGGCCTGCCCGGCCTCTCGGGGTTCGTCGGCGAGTTCCTGGTCTTCGTCGGCTCGTTCGGCGTGGCCCCGATCATCTCCGTCAGCTCGATAATCGTCATGGTCCTGGCGGCCACGTACCTGCTCTGGATGTTCCAGCGGGTGGCGTTCGGCACAGTGACCGACTTCCTGACCGGACTGGGCGGCCACCTCACCGACATGACCCGCGTCGAGGCGGTCACGCTCGTCCCGCTGGCCTTCATGATCGTCGTCCTCGGGCTCTTCCCGAGCCTGGTCCTCGATTTCCTGCGCACCCCCGCCCAGGCGTTCCTGGCGGCTGCCGCCGCGGTTCACGGTTGAGAGGAGAATCGAGATGACCTGGTCCGACCTGGGAACCATCGCCCCGATCGTCGCCGCCGTCCTCGTGGCGGGGGCGATCCTGATCGTCGACATGGCCATGCCCGGGCGACGCGACGCGATCCTGGTGACCTCGCTCGGGGGCTTGGTCGTGGTCGGGATCACGATCCTGGTCCAGGCCGGCAGGACCGGGACGGCCTTCGGCGGCGCCTATTCCCTGGACAACCTGTCGGTCTTCCTCGACATCCTCTTCGTGATCATCGCCGCCCTGACGATCCTCTTCGGCGGCGACTACCTGGAGCCACGCGGCCTGCCGCTGGCCGAGTTCGCGGCCGTGCTCATGTTCGCCGTCACCGGCGGCATGCTCGTCTCGGCCTCGACCGACCTGCTGCTCCTCTTCGTCGCCCTCGAGCTCATAGTCCTGCCCGGCTACATGCTGGCGGCCTTCGCCCGCAACGACGGCTACTCGACCGAGGGCGCGATCAAGTACTTCCTGCTCGGGTCGTTCTCGAGCGCGATCCTGCTCTTCGGCCTGGCCTACGTCTGGGGCATGACGGGCACGACCCGGGTCGACGGCGTGGCGGCCGCCCTGACGAGCCAGCTCGCCCACGGCACGATCGCCCCCGGCCTGGCCATGGGCCTGGCCTTCATGACCACCGGCGTGGCCTTCAAGATGGCCGCGGTGCCGTTCCACTACTGGACGCCCGACGCGTACCAGGGCTCGCCCACGCCCGTAACTGGGTATCTGTCCGTCGGCCCCAAGATCGGTGCCTTCGCCATCGCCCTGCGCCTCTTCGTCGGGGCCCTGGGGCCGCTCAAGGCCGACTGGCTGCCGATCGTGATCCTGCTGGCGGCCGCGACGATGACCCTGGGCAACCTGGTGGCAATCACGCAGGACAACGTCAAGCGCATGCTCGCCTACTCCTCGATCGCCCACACCGGCTACATCCTGGTCGGGCTGGCGGCCTACGCCGGCGGCCAGCAGAGCGGCCTGTCGGCGATCCTCTTCTACGGCGCCGCATACACCTTCATGAACATGGGCGCCTTCGCGGTCGTCACCGCGCTCCAGCGGCGGCCCGGGGTTACCAGTCAGATCACCACCTTCGCCGGGCTGGGCCGGCGCGACCCGTGGCTGGGCGCCCTGATGACCCTCTTCCTGCTGTCGCTGACCGGCATCCCGCCGCTTGCGGGCTTCTGGGCCAAGGCCTACGTCATCCTGGCGGCCATCCAGGCCGGTGGCTGGCTGACGGCCCTGGCCGTCCTGGCCATGCTCAACGCGGCCGCGGCCGCGTTCTACTACCTGCGCGTCGTCGTCTACATGTACATGCGCGAACCGGCCGACGACAACGTGCCCAGCCGGCCCAGCCGTCTGTTCCGGGTCGGGCTGGCGATCGCCGGGGTCGGCACGCTCATCTTCGGGTTGTTCCCGGCGATCGTGACTGCCGCCACGAACGCGGCGAGCGTGTTCCACACCTGATCCGGTAGCGGTCCGGAAGGCCCTCTCGTGACTCCCGGGCCGATACTTGGTAACCTCAACCCATGCTTGGTCGAATGTATCTTCTCGTCGGAGCGCTCCTCGGCATCGTGGTGGCACTCGTCGTTGCCGTGGCGGTCGTCCTGGCCCTTCCCGACACGGCGACGAGCCTGCCCCCGAAGCCGACGCCCGTGATCCTGCCCCAGGACACCCCGACCCCGCTGCCCCTGGTCACGTTGCGGCCATCCGGCGCGCCCGAAGTGGCGATCCCGTCGGCGTCGATCGCACCTTTCGGCGACCAGTAGCCCTCGCCGGCGCCCCGGGGCCCGCGCCCCGGGCCCGCGCCCCGCTGTCGAGCCTGAGGCGGCACGCTCGACCTCGCTGCCCACACTGTCTCCCGGAGCGGGCGAGCCGCCTCGCCGCGGGCGGTCTCGCGGGGCGAGGCGGTACATTGGTTCCGAACGCGTTTCGGTGTCCTGCCTGAGGCGGACACGCCGAACGCCTGCTAGGATGCCGCACCATGCGACGACTTCGTTCGGTCATCAGGATCACCTACAGGTCGATCGTACGGCCGATCGGACGCGTGGTCGGCGAGCTGCTCGGCCTGATCCCGGCGCTGCTGGCCGGCGCCGGCGTCTTCCTGGTGGTCGCGGGTCTGTTCTACTATCTCCAGCCGGCTGCGGCCGACTCGGCGGTCGCGACGCCAACACTTCCGGCGGTCGGAACGGCCGCTCCCTATAGCCTGCCGCCGCTGGCGTCGATCGCCCCTTCGGCGGGGACAAGCGTCTCGGCCGCCATCGCGACGCGGGTCACGATCCCCGCTCTCGGCATCGACCTGCCGGTCGTGGCGCCGCCGCCGAACGAGGAGTTCCCGCTCTGCAACGCCGCCGAGTACGCGGTCCTGGACAAGCCCCTCGCCTTCCCCGGCCTGCCCCAGGCCACTTACATCTACGCCCACGCCCGAACGGCGGGCATGTTCCTGCCGCTCCTCACGCAGTCCAAGATCAACAACGGGGCGGCGATGATCGGCATGTGGGTCGAGGTCTACACGGCCGACAACCAGCGCCACATCTACCAGATCGACAAGGTCATCCGCCACGTGCCCGACTCGTCGGCGGCTTTCGACGGCGCCCTGGCCGCGACGACGGACCAGCTCTGGCTCCAGACGTCGGAGGGCACGATCCACGACCCGTACAAGATGCAGGTGGTGGCTGAGCCGATCGGCGTCCTGGCGGCCAGCCCCGCCGACGCCCACCCCACCGGCAAGGGCAACGTCTGCCCCGACGCCCCGAAATGCAAGTCTCCCAACGGCGGCGGCTGCAAGCGCTGACCGACTGCCCGACTAGATCCAGTCGATCCGGCGCAGGATGGCCGTGGCGATCGCGGCCAGGATCAGCGTTCCGGCCAGGATCAGCCAGAACCCCGGTC
>Ga0335076_10000983_pt1 | contig 27254 bp, 11 predicted proteins | sample Lox_Sample_25_FD_206717 | JGI IMG/M metagenome (GOLD analysis project Ga0335076, IMG submission 206717) | Soil microbial communities from Loxahatchee National Wildlife Refuge, Florida, United States - Lox_Sample_2.5 | ecosystem: Environmental > Terrestrial > Soil > Wetlands | place: USA... | reverse complement strand
TGAAATTGGCCAGTGTTGTATGGCTGACGGGGTTCTCGAGTGAGAGCGGGCCCCAGTTGATGTTCACCCAGTTGTTGCTCTCGTCTACGGTCGCACCGGCAGTCAAGTTGAAGACCGGAGTGGGTACGTTGGTCTCATTCGTTCCAGGAGGCACATTGTACCAACCACTCGCGTCCGTATTTTCCGGTGGGATACGAGAGCCGTTGCAGTAGAGGCTGACCAGTGCCGGGCTGGCGCTCGTGTTGTTGGCGCCACCGTAACCGCTGATGTCCGAAAGAACGGAGAACGTCGGTGTCATCCGGTGACCGGAGTCGTGGCTGTTTGGCCCCCAATTATTGCTGCTCTGATTGGAGTCTGCGCGGAAGCCAATGTCCCAGTAGTGCTTCGGATCCGTGGGTGCGATACAGACTCCGGTGCTGGTCTGGTTCAGTTGCGGAACCAGTGTCACAGTAGCTTGTAGCTCGCCCGCCTTCGGATCGGCCACCACGATATTGAACGCACGGTTGTGCCAAATTACGTCATTGCGCAAAACCGGCTGAGAGACAACGCGACAGTCGCCGTTCGTGCGTCCACCCGTACCGGTGCCACCAGAACCATGGCCTGGGGGACAATTGATCGTCGCTGGCAACGACGCGAGGAATTCCGCGCTATGGCCGGCGCTCGAGACGCCTGCAGGTTGCGGTAGTGACAACGGCACGCAAAGGCCGCTGCCTCCACTTTGATTGATGAAGTCCGGCGGGCAGGGCGTCGGAGCGCTGGCTTGCGTCGCAAAGAATGCGCCGAACAGTGTTCCGGAGGATGCCGTCGAATCGTTGGATACGATCGTGTTATTGACCAGATTCACTGCGAGCGAATCCTGCAGCGAGACTCCGGCGCCATCCCAACCAGCAACATTGTTCGCGATGATGTTGTTTGTGACATCGACGGAGTACCAGTCGGTTTGGGTGTTCCGAGTTGGGAAGTAGGACACTTCCGCGCCGTTGACACCCTGGAATCGGATGCCGCCACCGGCTCCCGCTTCCGCAGCGTTGCCGAGGACCAAGTTGGCATTGATCAACAAGCCTGGACCGAGGCCATCGCCGACGCTGCCAAATGCATGGCCGCAATCGACGTCAGGTTCACCCGGGCAAATCGGATCCGTATCGGGAGCGCTCATGATCATGAGGCCACCGCCGTTGCTCGGCGTCGTCGGGTTGGTGCTCTGGTTGAACAGGACCACATTGTGCTGGATACCGCGAGTCGTGTCGGAAGTGTTATGCCAGACGAACCCCATCTGGGACATGCCCGCCCCGTCTCCAGTGCTCATGTTGCCGCACACCCAGTTGTAGTTGAATTTGTAGTAGTCGTCACCGGTACAGAAAGCCGCGCCTCCTGCTCCAGATGGAGTAGCCGAGAACAACTCATCACCTTCAGAAGCGTTGTTCGATATGTAGTTGTTGTGCACAGCTACGTTCACGTTGAAGCAGTATGGCAGCTGTGCGTTGGTTGAGAGACTAGCTTCTGTCCGGCAGGAGCCTGGATCCGGAACGGCGCCGCTGCCTGCGAGGTACGCGTCCGGATGCTCGCCCTGACCAACCGTGATGCCGCCCGCGAGTGTTCCCTGGTTGTTGTAGACGCGATTGTTCGCGACTTCCAGGTTGTGCGCCCAGCCATGGATGAAAATACCTCCGCCGCCCTGTGAGCTGTTGGTTACTGAAAGTCCATCGATGCTCGACGGATTGCACTGGAAGTTGCTGGGGAAAGGATTGGTCGGATTCGCATTACTAGGCCGGCACCGTGTGCTGGCATCACCCTTGGCAATCGAGAGTGGGTTGAAGTTCGCCGGCCCCAGCAGCATGGTCGTTCCGGTCGGGAACGTGTCTGCCGCGAACGGATTCGATCCGTTGGGGAAACGCACGCCCTTCGCGACAACGGTGATTCCCGCGCCTTCATATGCGCCGAGCAGTGTGGGTTCTTGTAACTGCTCAGCAAGGTTGCCGTTCAGCGTGGCATCCCACCCAACCGTGGCTTCCAGAGGCAGACGATCCACCTGTGGATTCGCCGTCGTCGGGTTGAAATAGTTCCATCCCGAGCCGCAGCTCTTGTTATATCCAGCCGGCACACCGTTGGGCGCCAGCCCGAACAAGCAGACCATACGGAGGCGCCAATCGTTCAATATGCCCGAGGGGTGGGCGTTGGCATCGATGATTGTCGACGCCGCACCGACTCCCTGGAGTCGAACCGGTTTCCACATCACCACCAGTTCGTGATGAACCGCTCCAGATTTCGTCGCGCCCGCCGTGGTGCAAGCCACGGTGGCCGAAGCTGTGTTGCAGGTTGGGTCAACAATGAGTAGGTCGCCTGGGGCCGCCGCGTCGATAGCGGCCTGGATTGAGTCGGACGCCGCAATGTGCTTCGGCGACTTTCCGCCAATGGTGACCGTGACCGAATCAATGGAGGTCTTGCCATTTCCAGCTTTGACGACCAGCTCACCGCACCGTGCGGGAGAGTTGTTGTTGGGTCCGCCGTATTGCTGTTGCTGCTGAATCGCGCAAGCCGGCACGTTCGACGGGACAGTCACGGTAATAGAGGTTGGACTCCAACCGGTGATCGTTGCCGGTTGGCCACCAATCGTCACGCTGGACACCGCAGTGCAAGCGCCTGCAATGGTGGTGCAACGATTTCCGAAGTTGTAGTGACGGGTAACGGTCTTTTGGTTGAACGGAACTGCTTTGGCCCGGGGCCCGGAGTAACCATAGTTATTCACATCCTGGTCTCCCAAGGCGGCAATTGTCAGGGTCCTGTTCGCGGCGCTGACCCAGGGGCCGACGCCATCGCCGTCGACTTCCTTGATCGCAGGCGTAAAATCCGGATACGCGCAATCGGGATGGTTATACCCCTCCGCGAATGCGGTAGTCGGAATCACTGGCGTATCCATATAAGAGGTCTGTCCCGGCATGAACGACCACTCGTAGCAGAATTGGCTGTAACTCGCCTGATACATCGGGTCTGCGGTTCCAGCGCTGCCCCGATCATTCATGCACATCACCATCATGTTCGGGATGTAGCCGCTCGGATCGGGCGGATTCACAGAGAACGTCGAGTAGACCAAGCCGTTGTAGATACCCCACTGGTCGGAATAGACGCGGGAAATCTCTGCGCCGGTCCAGTCACGAACACCCACGGGCAGGTTTGCTGGCGAGAACTTCTCACCGAAGTTCGGGGAGAACGGATCGAATTCGGACGTGAAGTCATCGCTGATGATGCCGGTGAAGTGCGCCGCGATGTGCGTGGAGGTGAAGACGTAGAACTTAGCCAAAGCGGACATCTGGTCTTCGACGATGACTTCCTTGCGGTCGCACAGACGTCGAGACGCTCCGGCGAACGGGGCGTGCTGTCCGGAATTGGGGAAAAGGCTCATGAAGTCAGGCACGATGCGCTCGGCGCCGACGCAGGGCCAGAAAGTTTCCACGCTTCCGGTGTCCCCCTCGTGCCGCGGGGTCACACCCAAATCAGTGCTAGGAATGTATGGATTGTTTGGGTTGTAGCTCGCCAAGATGGAAGCTTGGTCCGGCAGAATGAAAATATTCCCGAAGCCTGGGAACTGCTGAGTCACGGGCGCTTCATACGTATCGCCCAAGAGAATGTTCTTATCTTCTTCCTTCACCAGCTCATAGCCTGGCGGAAGAATCATCTCCACGACGTACTTGCCCGAGGGCAGCATGGGAGTTCCAGCGCGATATGGGTCGGTCAAATCGGGGTTCGGCACGCAGCTCGTGCAGTTCGTGCCGGTCGGTTTGCCGCTGACCGGATCGATACTGGTGACACTGGGGAACTGGTACATGCCATCGTAAGGAGCTGGCTGCAACTGGTTCCAGATGTGCATTCCATCGAAACACTTGAACTGAGAATGCTCTGGTAGGGGAGTGAAACCGGTGCCGTTTTGATACACGTCGAGGAATTGCGGTTGATCCATGATCGTGTACATAAACGCGGCGCCAATCGGACTCCCTTGGGGAGCCTGGCCCGGGCAGCTGATATTGGGGACCAAACCGGAATGGCTCGAATCGACGGACGGGCGGAAGCCCTGAGCCCAGTCGTCCCAACTGCTGGTCTCGGTATGATCAACGAGTTTGAGGCTCGGACTACCATCCGCAGCCTTGCCTTCCTGATACAGATTGATCTTCACGTGGGGAACCATCGGCTCCCACGTCAGCTGTAAAAGCAGCGCCGGATCGTCGAATGGACGAGTCGAGGCATATACGACGTGCCCGTGGATGCCGCCATTTTCCCCCGGAGCGTACGGCTTTTTGCCGAATTCCAGGAACTGGTTCTGTCCCATATAGCTTTGCCAGCCGTAGCTCTGAGCCCAAGGAGCATCAATTCGCCCGGTCGAACCACCCGTGCCGCCAAGGTTGGGAAGCGAAGCGATAGAGGATCCGTTGCAATCCGCGTTGTCGCAGTACACCGATCCTGGCAGACGCAAGTATGTGGGCAAGGAATAATCTTCTTTAGTCCTGGCCATATTCGCGGCAGTTACGGAATTGCCGCATTCGGGGAGACCGCCGCCACACGAGGATGAACCGTCAACTGGGCCGCCCGCGTCGTTGATGACGTGGATGCCGGTCGTTTTATAGCGCGTCGAATCCGTCTCCATCACATACCAGTTGAAGATCGGGAACACCTCGTTGAATCCGGCATAACCATCGAGGTCGGTGCTGTTCAGATTGGAGATACTTCCGTCGCGATACCGGACGTTCGTGGGCACAAGCGAAAGTCCGGGTTCACTCGGATCGGAAACGCCGTTTGCGTCGATGTCGATGAACGTCCGGGTGTACAGATTGTTCTTCCATCCATGGACGGCTACTTCGCCCATGTCTGTAGTGGCGCCGGCGCTGTTGCCAGCGGTTGTTACTCGGACGGGCGTCGTGATTCCGTCGACGATCTGGTCGTTCCATTGATCAAAGATCGTGATTCTCCAGTCGCCCTCGGGAATGCCGTCGAGTACGAATGTGCCATCGTCGTTGTTGCACTTGGTGAAGGCGAAGTCCGCGCCATCCGGGCTGCCCAAACTGACGTAGCACTGCGTGTAACCATAAATATCGCGCGTGCCGGAGCTGTACAGACGTTCGTCAGACGGACGGCTCATGCGCGCGCCTGTGACTTTTCCGGTTACCTTGTGGAAGGTTTGTCCACTGAGAGAATTGCGCAGCGCAACTCCCGCGTCGTTAATCCACTGCGGATTCGCGAATCCCATCGACACGTGGTATCCGGCCGGACCGAACTCCTGAAAGTACGATGGTTCGCCAGCCTTCAGGAAGGCCTCCAAGTCCTTACCGCCGTCCAGCGTGTTGGTCTGGAGCCATTCCTCTCCGCGTGCAATTCGGTCCGCGCCTGGTGTGGCGACTACGCCGTAGCGCCCTGGCGGGAGGTTCGCTACAACTGCCTGCCCGGCGAGCGGCGAAAGCGTCTTTCCGTCCGATTCATACTTCGGGCAAACCGGAATCACTCCGGTAATACCGGTGGGGCTAATCGTCCCGTCAGCCGGCGGCGGATCCTGGTCACCGGTGTAAACGCCAGTTCGCGAACCCTTTGAGACCGGGCAGGCGTCATTACCGTTGTTGGGGTCTTTCGTGCCCGCCAGCGCATTCGACAGCGGCTGACCAAACTCGTCGTATGTCATCTGTCCCGCGGAATCGCCCGATTGACCCACGAGGTCCATGATGGTGATGTTGAATCCGCCGAGGCCTGGTTCGTTGGGAGAAAGCGTATCGATACCGCCGCTGGCGTCGTGCTCGCCGTTAAGCGGGTGATCGTCTTGGAAGACGAAAACCGAAACCTTGGCGGGCTGCAACGGCAAAGGTTGCACCGTGACGTTAACTACGGTCTGATGCGCAGCTATCTGCGCTCCGCCCATGGCGTGTCCCGGATCCACCGCATCCCCCGGTAAGACCGAGATGTAGTAGCGCTTGTTTGGGTCCAGCACCACTTGGCTCGGATCGGTCGGAGTTTTGGTGCCGGCGTCGGTCCGGCAAATGCCGTCGCCCAAATCGCACACTGCTGGTTGTCCCAGCAAGGTCTGGCCGTTTTCGCAGGAGATGGTGCCCGTGCAGCCCTGAGCTACCACCGGCATGTACGAGGTATGGAAATTTGTGCCGAAATTGAACGGCGCACCAGACGGTGTGACCGTTGGGCAACTTGCTGGAAGCGGATTTGTCTGACAGTTGGGATCTACGTAAAACGTACGGTCTTCTTCAATGATCCAGCGATAGTCCGTGATGGTCGCCTTGTCCAACCCCCCGGTAACCGTAACCTTCAGGTTGCTGGGTGCCGGAAAGCTCAAGTTGACGGCGACCGCGTTGCTGGCGGTCTTTTGCGAATTGATGGCGTTGTAGCAAAAGTAGTGATTCCCCGCCCCGGAGATGTTCGCGCTGAACGAACCGTCTTTACTCAACGTAACATCCGCCGGCGCCAACACCGCGCCAATACCCCCAGTGCACGAACCAACAGCCACCGCGGTGAGCGGATGACCATCCGGATCCGCGTCATTGGCGAGCACACCTGGCGAGGGAATTTGCAAGCGAACATTTGGATTGGTGGCCGATGGACTCAAAGCACTCGCGTACGAGTCGGCGACGGCGATCGGTGCGCCGCCGAGCGCCGTACACGAAGTACCGTGTTCGCACTGAGTGATGGTTGCAGACGCTGTCGTTGTACCGTTGAGCGCAAACGTGAACGTGCCGCCGCATTTCGTATTTGCGGAATCCTGTACGTACGTAAACGTGCCATCCGGATTCAGTGTAATCGAATCCGTTGAAGCGCCATCACCAAAGTGCAGCAACGTGTGGATCGTTGGATCGCCAACACCTTTTAGGATTGCACCGTTCGCTCCCGTTCCCGCGAGGACACCTTGTGAGGGATCCGATACGATCAGGTTCGTGCCAGCCACGCAGTAATAGCTGTGAGGAACCGGAGTAACCGCCGTGCTCGAAACGGGCGCCGCGGCTCCGGTGGGTCCGATGTAGGCGAGCATTCCGGCGTCACGAGCCGTAGCGTTTGCCGACAAACCGAGTGCGCGGTCATAAACTGGCAGGGCCGCGGTCCCGGCATTAATCATCACGTCGTAAGTCTTGCCTGCTGCCAGGAACACTTCGTTCTGCACTCTGGTAACGCCAGGCAGCGGGTTGCCATCTTCCGCGATGAGTCCAAAGCCAGGGAGAGAAGCGCCCGTGGTTGCGCCCACGATTGATGGAACGTGCATTCGCAAACCAGCGTTGACGAAGCGCACCAAAATATTTCCGCTTGTCACGCTCGGAGAAGGATGAAAGACCGATGCTGCCACGTTCGCCACGCTGAACGCGGTGCCATTAATCAAATAATAGCGCGGTGAGTAGTTGACGGCAGGCGGATAGCACGTATGGACGGCAGGATCACCGCACGCGCCAGTCTGAGCAGACCATACTGCTGTCTCACTGAACCCGACGGTGTTAGCTGCGGTGCTTACGGCGTTGTTCTGGACCGGATCGATTTCGCTGAGGAGCAGCGGAATCTCCGCGGCATAGGCAACACCGGGATAGGCTTCACTCGCATTGGCACATGCCGTTGCACCTGGAGCGCAGGTGACCACTACGATTCCGTACAGACCCATCGGGCCCTGGATCGAGGGATGTGTGCCGGATTCCAACAAATAGGTGCCCGGGCGCAAAGCGTTCCAAGTCAGACTGGTTGTCGCATTGGCGGCAACTTCCGTCGAGAACGACTGCACACGCGCCCCCTGCGGAGGAGGTGTGTTGGTAGTCGTGGTGTCCACCACCGGCCATGTGATGCCCTGTGCGCCGTGGGCAGGGCTCGGCGTTGTGGTCCTTTGCCCCGGGTCGCCCAGACCTCCACCCAACTGCCCGACGATTGTCAGCGAAGTGGGCGCGGTATTCCCATTTGCAAACGTAAGTTTGTTGTTCAAATTGATCTGGAGACTTTGTCCCGTGGGGACAGTGATCAGGACCGGCGACCAGTCCGTGCCCGGACGTAGCCGCGCGCAACTCGCCGACGAATTCGGATCCACCGCGCCGCAGCTGTAGCCCCACATTGGAACGACGTTGCCATCCGATGTGGTCGTCGTTGTTGGCGCCGCGGTCAAGTTGATCTGCTGTTGCCCCGATACGCTAGTTACTCCCAGGAGGAGACCTGCGGCTGCCAGGAACGCTGTCTTCACAATTTTCAGATAGTTCGATCGCATCGCTCTTCTCCTCGCTTACTTCTTTTCGTCAATCACAAATTCCCGGGAATCGACGAGCATCATCATCATCATTCCGCCCGGGAAGATATTGTTCGTAGTGATCTCGCGCTCGTTGTGCGAGTGCCACATGAACGCAAAGCCCGCTTCATCCGATGGTGAATTTCCAACCGTGCCCGATGGGGGCGTAGTTCCAGTCGAACCAACTGCGCGTATCGTCGCGTTAGCACCGAGATACGGACTGCCTCCATACCAGGTGCCGTTCGCGAAGATGTTGGGGTCTGGAAGTGTGGCCGGTCCGCCGTTGGGAACATCGCCGACCGGGGTTGCTTGCATCGGTTTGTTGTGATCCTGGCACCACTCGAAATAGTTAATTGCGGCGGGATTGCCCGTGTTATACCCGTTCTCGTCCGGGCTACAGGCAAGCTTGGCGTTCGGGTCCGATGAACTTGGGTTGTGCCCGTACGCGTCCCAGTTCAGGCCTTTGCCCGTCCAGTAGTAGATTCCGTCAAACGCCTGACCTGGTGTCGTGGTGGTGGTGAAAAGGAGCGGGCCGGCAAGATTGGTTTCCGGATTGAAGCTGCTGGTGATCAGATTGCCGTCGCGTCCAAGGATACGCACGTGATTGCCGTGCTCGTGGAATGGATGTTGCCACCTGCCCTGGCCAATGACGCGCAAGAGCACGAGCTCGCCGGGATGCATGTGCGGATTGCCGTTATATGGCTGGTGCGGGTATTGGGGCGTGTAACTTGCGTCCATCAAATCCGGCATTGAACGGCCATTCACCATGAAATAGGCGGGAACGTACGGTTCAGTAGCGACGTTCAGTGATTTCGCGCAGGTGACTGTCGTAGAAGGAATGCATGACTTGATCGCAGCCAACTGCTCTTCGGCCTCGCGATGGATACGTGGATCCATTTCCGAGAACTGGAACAGGTATTCGCGGTCGTAGCACGCGCCCACGTGGTTGTACGCTGCAGGGGCAAGCCGGTAGACGGTCTCATCGCGTGCGCTTTCCGCTTGATGGTTGGAACTGTGAACTCCGCCGGTGCACGCGCTGTTCACTGTGGTCGACAACGCCGGCAACACAACGATCGCGCCGTACAAGCCCATCTCGACCTGCAGGTCTCCCTGTGTCCCGCTGTAGTAGGCGTGAGTGCCCGCCGCCGTGTACGGAATTGTCAGAGTGTAAGTGACGGGATTGCCGGGCGCGGCTTCTTGTGTCAAGAGGCCGGGGGTCCCGCCCGACGTCGACACCAGAAAACCTGGAAACAATATCGAAGTGTTTCCTGCCGCAGCCGGAAGATTGTTCGTCAGTTGGATCTTCACCGTCGTGGTGCCGCTCGACGGTGCCTGAACAATCAGAGTAGGCCCGGGAATCTGCATCGTGCCATTGCAGGCCGTCCCCGGATCAAATGGCACGGCTTTGGCATCACCACCGGTGTCGCACGAATAGCCCCAAGAATAGACCATGGAGCCGTCTGGTTGCGTAATGAACGCCTGTCTCGCGGAAAGAACGAAACTGGTGCCGCTGACGCCCGGAGTGGTGGCATAGGCCGCCGACGACAACACTGCGAGAATCGGGATTGCCAGTGAGAACGCCCGCGAGATCAGAATCATTTTCTTCTGGATTGTCTTCATCATCGCCGTTCTCCTATTGAATCCGGACTTCCGTCATCAACCCGCCGAAGTTCTCCGCATCGTTCGACAGGTGATCAAGGTTGGTGGTGTAGAGATAAAAAACCTGGCCGGCTTTGTATTTCGAGGTATCGCTGACATCGAGAATTACGTCGAGCGACTCACCGCCGGCCAGCGTGATCGAGTTCGTGTTGTAGTAAAGATTGTTGCCGCCCTGGTCTCGCAGCAGCTTGGCGTTGAGCCCGATCACTTGCATAGGGATGCCGAGCGAGGCCAGCGTCTGGTATTCCGTGACATCGAGGCTCGCGATTCGCAATAGCGCCCGGCCACCGTGTGGAATGGTGATAATCGAGGACATCGGCTGCGAGAAGTGCATCGTGCCGTCTGTCGTTTGTGTCGCCAGCGGCCCGGGCGTTACCGTGTCGGGATAGCTGCGGCCGTTCAGAAGGAAAAACTTGTCCTTCATTTCCGTGAACCCTTCGGGATTGAAAGTCATGCCGACGAAATGGAAGTTCGGGTCGAAGCCGTGAATCTGGAGGGGATATTCGACGTCGTACCGGGTTGAACCGTCGCCATCGTTATAAGCGTACTTCTGACTGCCTAGATTGGCGGCAGTCGGGCCGGTTCCCTTCGCATAAGGCAGCGGATTGCTGCAAAGAATATCTCGGTTATCACAACGCGTCCGGAGATCGCCCTGCTGCGTCGAGAGGCCGGCGAAAAGATCGCCTAGCCAGCGGTTCTGGCGTGGCCGCACATAGATTTGCCCGACCATGCCCATTTGCAGGTGCTCAGGCGGGGTGATGTGGCAATGCCAGAAATACGTTCCCGCATCAGGTGCAAGGTAGTAGTAAGTGAAGCTGCCGCCGATATTAATCGCGACCGATGCGTCTGGCACGCCGTCATAAAATGCAGAAGCGTTCGGGTAACCGTGGAAGTGAACTGTGTGTTGTTCGAACAAGTCCGGACGCATGACTTGCCCGACATTCGTTAACGTTAGAAAGAACTCGTCGTCTTCATCCAACGCCATTAAAGGAGCGGGCATATTGCCGTTCATCACGCCTACGTCCATAATCGGTCGCGGGTCCACGTGGCCGTCGAGGCCATTCGCTGGAATCTTTGCTGCACAAGAAGGTTCGGCTTGGCAGTCAACGTCCGCCGCCAGTCCAACCGCGCCATTCCAGCTGAATCCGCCTGTCGCCAAAGGCGAGTTCGGAAAGGATCCTGGCCAGGAGTTGGCCAACAGCCCGTTAGCCGTCGCAGGGTCTCCAGGCATCAGCGTACCCGGGTAAAGAGTGTTGAAGTCCTTAGGGAAAACGGTGCCAGGCTGGCCGTTTGCGATGTTGGCCAGGCCCGACAACGGACCAAATGCAAACAGGTAGGTTTGCGTGCCGTCGCCCATGGTTGCGAAACCATCGCCACCAGAGATCTGCTGGCATTTGATTGCACCGTTTACTTGAGAGGGGGCGGTTCCATAACCTCTCAGTCCTATGTATGTCGGACCGCTGTAGCCCGGTTCGGAATTGTTCGCAGATGCATTCGGGTGCGTGACCGTGTGGTCCGGGCACTGCACCATGAACGACTGGGCTGCGGCGGGCAATGCTGCCGCGAAGAACAGAATGATCACAACCCCCGTTGTGCTTAGTATTCTGTTTGCCATGAGTCCTCCTCTTCCCTTGTCTCGCAAAATCGAATCGACGCATGCGCCGTGAAATCCCGGCGACACGTAGTAGCCTCAATCCGCTCGACCGCAGACACCCGTGCGCCGCAAACAAACGCCGGTTTCAGCGTTTTCGCTACGACCACGCTCCCGTCTACATCGAAGGGCGATTGCTATTCTTTACTGCCCACTTCAGTTGGGGACAGTTGTACTTCGAGCTCTTACCGAAACTTGCGCCGGAATGCTACATACACAACCCCGATAGACCCGGAGTGTCGTGAATCTCAATACAACGGCGCCGGATTCTGAGCAATCCTTGATTCTCCAGCCCTGCAAGTGTCCGGTTCACTGTGAAAGTGTTCATGGCGGTCATCTGCGCGAGGGCTTCCTGGTGGATGTGGATCTCGACGTGCCCGTCAACGCGCTCTCCCATCTGATCGGACAGACGCACCAACTCAGACGCGACGCGGCTTAGAGCCACATTCGTTGTAATCCGCCGAATCCGGCCCTCCAGTTCGACAATGCGCTGGCCCAAAATCGCGTTCACGTTTTTCTGCAGTATCGAATGCCGTTCGACGAGAGCTTCGAACGTTTCCATAGACCAGACCAGAATCTCGCAATCGCGTAGCGCGCGAGCCGCAGAGGAATGCGCTTCCCCACGCAGAATGCCGAGTTCGCCAACCAGCTCGCCAGGTGCGGCGATGCGCAAGACCACTTCTTCTCCACTGCGCGTCAGTTGGCTCACCGTTATGCAGCCTTCCACCAGCAGGAAGATTTCGTCGATGGGATCGTCAATACCGTAGATCACATCGCGGGCCACCACTCTTCTCATTCGCGCGCTCGAGAGAATCGCGTCTCGGAGAGAATCAGGAACGTTCGCGAGAAGGTCCGACCTCCCTATGAATTGGCCCTTTTCCATTTGACGAGTCATCAGGCGGCTCCGAGTAGATGCAAGAGAGCAAAATACGTGTCCTGCAATAGGTCGAGGGTAGCGGCGGCGTGCATGGCTGTAATTGCTGAAGAGCAAAGCAGTAGCGATAAAGGCCATGTTTCACAGCGAGTTTGCATCCACAACAAGATGCAAATAGTTTTTACATTGGTGAATTGCGATTCGCGTCTGACGTAGAATGCCTTCTGTGCGAACTGCTGCGAGGCTTGCTCGCGCTTCTTGCTCAGCGCGCTATAAGGCTTCCAACGCCTGGATCTTATAGCCGACGTTCGGAACAGTGAGGATCAGCTGCGGTTCACCGGGCTTGTCTTCCAGTTTTCGCCGGAGGCTGGCGATGTGGGTGTCCACAGTCCGGGTGAACGCTCCTGCGTCGTATCCCCAGATCGCGCGCAACAATTCACTGCGGAGCACGGTTGTGCCCTTGCGTTCCATTAAATAACAAAGCAACTCTAATTCTCGCCTGGTCAATTCCACAACTACACCGCTTTTCATTACTTCTCCACGCGCCACGTTCACTCGGATCGGTCCAATGGCGTAAACTCCCTGCCCGGTCCGTACGGGTACGCGTCTCAGCAGCGCTTGAATGCGCGCCACAAGCTCCGCCGCCTCGAACGGTTTCGTCATATAGTCATCGGCGCCGAGATTAAGACCGACAACTTTGTCCACAAGCTGATCCCGCACCGTCAACATCAGGATGGGAGTGGCCATTCCCTTTTGACGAATGTCCCGCAGGACGTCGAATCCGCCACGAATCGGCAACATCACATCTAAGACAATCAGATCAAAAGGCAGCCCAGTCGCCTTTCGCAGTGCTTCTTCTCCGTCAACCGCCGAATCAAGAATGTAGCCTTCCCCTTTGAGGCGCACCTCGAGTGCGGTACGCAGAGCCGCTTCGTCTTCGACCACCAGGATATGTTCGTTCATGATTTCACGTTCATCTCGGTTTCCGCCGCGTCCGCCGGAACTTCGCTCGGAGATTCCTCGACAGGCAAGATTAGGGTAAACGTGCTCCCCGTTCCTAGTTCGCTTTCGATCGTCAATTTGCCGCCCATCGCTTCGGCAATACTGGAAGCGACTGCCAGCCCCAGGCCGCTGCCATGAGCCTGGGATTCCACGGCTTGACGGGTCCTATAGAAGGGAGCAAAGATCCGTCGTTGCTCCTCGGCATTCATTCCCGGGCCATGGTCGCTCACGCTAATTCGAACCTCGCGGTTTTGGTCAGTCGCTTGACGAAGCGCAGCCCGCACTTCGATCTCGCCGCCCTTTTCGCCGTATTTGATAGCGTTGCTGATCAGATTCTGCAGGCATTGTGTCAACGCGAACGCATCTCCCCGCACTGAAGGAAGCTCAGCCGCAATTTCGTACCGCACTTTACACTTGCTCTGCTCCACCAGGATCGCGACGTTCTCCTGAAGTTGCTCAAGAATTGCCGGCACCTGCAACGAACGCATCGCAAAGCGCTGTGAACCGCTCCTGGTCGATGCGAAAAGCAGGTTTTGCTTCACGAGATCGATCAGCTGCCGGGCTTGCGTCGTAACGATAGACCCATGCGCAACCAAGTCTTCTTTCGTACACAACAACCCGTCCTTGGCATTCTGGCCGCTGCAATAGATCGCTGCCAGAGGCGTCAATAGTTCATGAGAGGTTGAGGCCACAAACTCCATCTGCGCCTTTGCGAATTTTTTGGCTCGGTGGATTTCCACTAAAATCACGCCGATGTTCACGGCCAGGAGCAACAGGCTGGCCCCGCCGATAAACAGGTTACGCCGCCATAGCGTTTTCGCGATTCCTCCAATCGGCTGGCTGCGATGCTGCAACACCAGAACCCAAGGATCATCCAGGGTTCCGTGTTGAACCGTCCCATATTGCATGACCTTGAACCATCCTGCCGGCGAGAAATTGCGCCAGGTTTCTTCGCGCAAGTTCCTGCGGTTTTTCAGCGCCTGCCAGAACTCGCTTTTCATCATGTCCGGCTGCGAACTGAAGATGTCCATAATCGAATCGAAGTCCATCACATCTTCGACCCGTAGATTCGGGTCTGACGAATAAATCACCCGGGGATTACTGTCCGTGTCGATCACTGCGACGCGGTATTCCAGTCCATCCGGTCCTCCGAAATGGCGTCTCGCCAGTTCTGGCAAGATCCGTTTCTGGATGACATCCAGGTTCAACACCACCACGATCCAATCCACGCGTTCGCGGTCAACGGGCGTCTGCGAGTTGAATGGATCGGCGTGGTGCAGCACGGGATGCACCAGCGCCGGCACACGATCATCCAATTGCCACCCCAAGAGCGGATCGGTGCGCGAATCCTTTTCACGGATGGTGCCCGGCTCCCAGTATTCCCACGCGCGCAAGGCCACTTCTCGGCTTGCGGAGTTCTCTGCCAACCGAGTGAGCAGCATTTTCAAGTCCGCTGAAACTGGGACCGGGTCCAAAGTCTTTCCTCCAGGATCGAGGCGCAGCAGCTCCGGCTCACTGAAACCGCTGGTATTCCATTCGTAAATTTCTTTGGCCAGACCCATCTCGAAGAACGAACTTCCTTTGGACTGGTTGCCTTCCCTGTCCTCGCTCCAGTCTGCATATCGCTGCAGGTAATCATTCCATCCGTCATGCGCCCCGGAATCCGGTCCAACCTGTAGAGCGATGCAAATAGCCGACAATTCGTCATAGAAATCGCGGTGCCACTGCGTCATTAATGACTGCAGATTCCCGCCCATGTGTACTTCTGTGGCCGAACTTAATTCTTTCGTCCACTTAAATTGCAGCCCAGCGACCGTGACCCACAGCGCCGCCGTGGCCGCCACAACCAGCAGGAATGATCCCCGCGCTCGGATCGCGCGAATGCCGTCAGATGCTCTCATGTCACAACGGTGCTCGAGACTCGTCGTTTCGGTCTTAGCATACAATCATGGCATAGTCGAATCGCCTGCGATGACTCTTAGCGCTCGGCTGGACTAAGCAGTTATGGACGTTCGCCGAGCGCACCTGCTTAACGACGCAGAACGACGATACGCCGCGGCCACCGGAGACGCGTCGCCGACTGCCGGCGTGATCACCTCTACGGCCACCACCTCTCGTCAAGCGCAGCTCCGCCTAAAGTTACTTTGGTGACGGCGCCCGGCTTATCGCTATCTATAAGCTACGGTACGATCGTTAGTGTCCTTCTTCTGTCATTTGCTGCAAAGAGCTTGTTCTTGTGTTGTGACGGTGACACCGGGATACTCCGAAGACGAGCCGTTAAGTAAGTGCTGGCTGCTGGAGTCGTTTGTCATGCCGCGAAGATTGACGTCCAGGAAAGCTGCTATGTAGTCGCGAACTGCCATCATCGTCTTTTCTGGACCCATCGGGCCGGTGTGGATCGAGTCCTTGGTGAGCCAAATCCAATCACCTAAGGCGGTGTGTTCAGTTCCAGGGAGGTTCACGGCAAATCGCGAGCCTGCAAGGTTGTTCCACAAGCGGCACTCGGTCGGTTCCCAGCGTTCACGGCCAGCACCGAGGATGAGAACCGGTTTTCGAGTGCCGCTAGGCAATTCCGCTGGTACGAAGCCATCCATCAGTATGGCCGCCTTAAAGCGCGGATCGAATTCGCTAGCCGTCAGAGCAGTCAGCCCCCCCAGGGAGTGCCCCACAACAGCGATCTTGGCTAGGTCGAGCCTGCCGGTGAATGCACTGTCGCGAGCATTCCATCGCTCGATTTCGCTAACGACAAATTTCAAGTCGAGCAAGCGGGCGTAAACCGCGGTGGAAAGGGACTTGGCGTCAGCGGGCACTGGACCGCCGAGATGGCTGCCCAGCACGGATTTGGCGAGCCGTCCATCGCCCAATTCCACCGCAGTGGCTTCGTAGGTGTGAGCCACCGCAGCCACAACATAGCCGCGGCTTGCCAAATCTTCCATCAAGTAGGTGTAGTCCGTGAACGTCGCTGTCAGGCCGGGAGTGAAGAGAACAACTGGATGAGCACCGCCAGCAACAGGAGCATTCAAGCAACTGTTTGTTTTCACCGGGAAAGGCCGGACCCCGACCAGTTGGCCAAAATAATTCCAGATGGTCGGCGAAGTGTAAGGAGCTGGCGAGCAATCCTGCGCAGGCTGCAGCGACGCGGGATACCACAGCCGCACAGCCAGTTCGCGCTTAGTACCGTCGGCGAGATAGGGATCTTCTCGGGATGCATCGACGAGGTGAATCTCGCGAGTTCCAACAAGCTCGTGACCGGTGGGTGCTGGGACACTGGCCGAGGCCGCGCCTTCTAGCTCAGAAAGCGCAGACTGTTGGTTTGTTCTGACGAACTGATTTGCCTTGCCGGACAGAGTTATCTGCTGAGGAGAATCGGCGCTGCTGTCATCGAGTGAGACCGATGCGGTGTATGAATTGGCGGAAGGTGGAGTAAACGTTACGGTGAGAGAACAGGAGACGCCTGCAGCGACATTTTCGCCACAATTGTTGGTTTCATTAAATTGCGCGGCATTTGTTCCGGTGATCGATACGTTGTTAAGTTTCAGTGCTGCGGCGCCGGTGTCCGTCAAGGTAATAGACTGTGGTGGCGGTGGGCATTTATTAACGCCCCCATTAATTTTGCAGCTAAATGCGAGGCTCGCCGGAATAAGCTTCATGATGCCGTTAGTTAGCGTGACCGCGGCATTGGCGGATTTGGTGGTGTCTGCTGCAGAGACGGCATTGATGGTCAAAGTGGTGGTTGCTGGCAGTGTCGCCGGCGCTGTGTAAGTCGTCGCCGTGCCGCTTGTTGTTTTTGCTGGGCTGACAGTTCCGCACGCTGGTGAACAATTGCTGCCGTTCTGGGTCAGAGTCCAATTCACGCCGAGAGTCGTCGGGTCGTTGCTGATGGTGGCGACAAAATCCTGGGTAGCATTCACGGGGATGATACCGCTGGATGGCGACACAGGACTGACTGAAATCGCGGGAACGGTCGCGGTCGCTGAACCGATCTTCGTTGTATCGGTCGCGGAAACGGCTGAAACCGTCACGGTTAGATCATTCGGCGGAACCGTGCTGGGAGCCGTATAGGTCGTTGGTCCGCCGCTCGCGGTCGCCGCTGTCGAAAGGCTGCCACAGTCCGGAGAAGAGCAGGCAACTGTCCACGTCACACCTTTGCCGTTGGGGTCGTTGCCGACGGTCGCTGTGAACAGCTGCGTGTTCGTAGCTACGACTGTGGCCGACGTCGGCTCCGTATCCACAGTGATAGCTGGAACGGTAATTGTGGCTGAATTAACAGCCATGGGATTGGCCGCGGAAGTTGCAGTAAGAGTGACTGTCACGTCGCTAGTGGGCGAAGCGCCCGGCGCGGTGTAGGTGGTTGGAGCACCACTGGCGGTGGAAGTCGCAGAAAGACTTCCGCAGGGCGCAGCAGTGCAGGAAACCATCCAGGAAACACCACGATTTGTAGAATCCCCGGCCACCGATGCGGTGAAGTTCGAGCTGTCACCGAAGAGGACATTCGCGACGGCGGGGGTCACGGACACGGCGGCCGAAGGCACAGTGATGGCGGCCGAGGCCGATTTAGTAGTGTCGGAAACCGAAGACGCGGTCAAGGTCACTGACAAATTGCTCGAAGGAGGGCTCATCGGGGCCGTGTAAGTGGCGCTGGAGCCGTTAGCGGCGACAGATCCGCAGGACGACGCGGAACAGGAGACGCTCCAGGTAACAGAGCTGGTGCCCGGGTCGAAATTCACAGAGGCGACAAAGACCGTGGAGCCACTCACCTGCACGGTCGAGGTTGCAGGAGAAATCGAAACAGAGATCGCCTTAACGGTAATGGTGGCAGAGCCGGATTTCGTAGGATCGTTGGCGGCAGTTGCGGTAATTGTGACACTCAGATCGCTGGATGGCGAAGTGCTGGGTGCGGTATACGTCGTCGTCCGCCCAGTAGTAGGTGAAACACTGCCGCAGGCGGACGCGGAGCAGGAGACTCTCCAAGCGATTCCCGTTTTATCGTTGGTGACAACCGTCGTCAGGACTGCTGTGCCGGCGGTTAGAACGGAAGTCACGTTGGCGGACACTGAAATGCCAAGTGGTGTGCCTGAGCCGCTCGAGCAGCCCCAGTCGAGACACGCGACTATGCTTAAAGCAGCTAGCGCCATGCCGTTTTGAAGTCGACGCGCCACCTTCATGACAGCCCTCCCACCCCTGCTGTGTTCGTCAGGACTCATTCGTTAAAGGGAGCCTGAGGCCTGGATGAAGCAGGCTCCCTGCGGAAATTGTTCAGTCTTCCTGCGTATGCACTCGTTTGGCTTCTACGCTGATCACCACGGGGACAAACGCACCGCTGGGCAATTGGAGGGACTTCTGCACCATTCGAATTTCCCGCTCGTTGTCGTCGAAGACCACGGAGAGGACGGACGTACGCACAAGGCTGCCAGCCTCGAAAAACTGCAGAGTGAGCGAACCGGTGCAGTCCGAATTCAGTGCTAAAGTTCCCTGCAGTGTCTCCTCGGCGTAGTCTCCACCAACGCTCCGCGCTTCTGTCCCGGTTACATTTCCCTTCGCATCGACGGTAGCCAATCCCACCGCCGCCGCTGGGACCGCCCCGGTCGGCAAAATCAGCAAACCGGTCAAAGTGAATCCGTACTTGCCTGCTGCTCCTGCCTGTGAACATTGGCCAGCCTGCGTTACCGAACCGAACAGCAAAACAACAATGACGATCGCCACCACTGCCCCACCAACTCTTGCGTATTTCATCGTAATTTCTCCTGTGTGCATTCCAAGTCGTACCGCAAATTTCCTGCACCATCGACAAGCACTGCACTGCTGGATCGAAGCCGCATCCTGGCTGTTACCGGCGCACCACGCTAAGTTCACGCGCAAGAATGCCGCTGCAGAGAGTGGACAGCCTCAACCACCTCCCGCCGATTCGTTACCTTTAAACGCCGGATGATGCGATGAACGTTGTTCCTCACCGTGTATTCCGAAACCATCAAGTGGGTGGCAATCTCCTTGTTTGTGAAACCTCGCGCCAGTAACTGAGCGAGTTTTTGTTGCCGCAACGTAAGAGTGGAAACCGGGATCCCCGATCGCATCGGTATTTCAGACCGTTGCCGCGCGACATTCTCAAATAAACAGAGGCATAGCTTGGGGGGACAATGCGCTTCGCCTCGAACAAGGGCACGAATTGCAACGACGATTTCGGATGCGGAGGCGTCCTTCAGGAGGTAGCCGGTCACCCCGGCTCGGACAGCGGCCAGAAACTGATCAGGATCGCTGTCCATCCCGATTAGAAGGACCTTACAGTCCGGAAGATCACGCGAGGCGTTCTCACGGAAACTGCGCAATCGCTCAGGATCCCATGCATCCATGACCAGTACGTGACACAGCGAGTGGACGATCGGCGACTGCTGTTCGTCGTCCCTTCCGGCTCCGTCTACGGCGATATCCGGGAACCGGCGGAGTGTCCGAGTCAGCGCCTCACGGGAAATCCGGCTCTCTACTAGCAGCCAGACCTTAACCGCTGGCAGAACAGTAGATGTGGCTATTTTCGCGGCTTCGGAGCCGGTCATCACTGACGTAATCCCTCCATGGGACGGTAAACCGGCTTCGGACCGGGAGGCTCTCGACTCCTCCCCAGTTCTCGGCCTTTACATAAGAACGCGAAGAAACCGTCCGTCTGGGGTCAAACAAAGGTTTAGGAAATAGTTACGATTCCTTCGGTTAAAGGAGTAGAATCTCGGGCAATTCACGTGGGCCACATCGGCGTGCATCAGCGGAGGCCAAAGAAACCTTGCTGCAGCAATCGGAAGAAGTAACGCTCCTGCTAAGGCAGGTGTCGACTGGCAACCAGGAGGCGGTGTCCAAGCTAATTCCGCTGGTCTACCGGGAACTGCACCGCGTAGCCGAGAACCACCTGCGACTGGAGCGGCCGGATCATACATTGCAGCCGACGGCACTGGTGCACGAGGCATTCTTGAAGTTGGTCGCGCAAAAAGATGCCGACTGGCAGGGACGGGCGCATTTTTTTGCCGTCGCGTCGCAGTTGATGCGCAGGATCCTGGTGGACTATGCGCGAGGAAGACTGAGTGCCAAGCGTGGTGGGCGTCAGGTGAGATTGCCGCTGGACAAAGTGTTTGTCCTAGCTCCCGGGCATTGTGACGAATTGCTGGCATTGGACGAATCCTTGGAAAGGTTGGAAAAGCTCGACGCGCGGCAAAGCCGGGTGGTGGAGCTACGGTTCTTTGGTGGACTCACGGTGGAGGAAGCAGCGAAAGTCTTGGATGTTTCGCCTAAAACCGTGAAACGAGAGTGGAGTATGGCGAAGGCCTGGCTCTATGGGGAGATGAAATCACGCCATGGAGAGAACGCCGGAAAACTGGGGAAGAGTAAAGGCGCTGTTTGAGCAGGCTCTAGCGCAAGAGCCTGAAAGTCGCCGCACGTACCTGGAAGGGGTGTGCCCCGACGCCGAGCTTCGTCAAGAAGTAGCGAGACTGCTTGCTGACCACGAAGAAGCCGGAAACTTCCTCAGCGATCCAATTTTTGGAAAGGGCGTCCGCGGGAGAACACCCGCGCCTTTGCAGGTTTTTGCAGCCGGGGGAGTGGTTGCCGGAAGATTCAAGATTGTGCGTCTCCTCGGGCGCGGGGGGATGGGCGAGATTTATGAAGCGGAAGACTCGAAACTGCGGCGGCGACTCGCGCTGAAGTTCCTGCCTGAGGATTTGTCTCAAGACGATCAAGTAGTGGAACGCTTCCAGAGGGAGGCGCGGGCGGCTTCGGCTCTTGATCATCCCAATATCTGTACGGTTTATGAAGTTGGCGAGCACGAAGGTCGTCCGTTCATCGCCATGCAGTATCTCGAAGGTGAAACCCTGCAACAGCAAATTCGAGGAAAACCGTTAAAAATCCAATCCGTTTTGGAACTTGGGATTCAAATCGCCGACGCACTGGATGCGGCGCATGTCCGTGGAATCGTTCATCGCGATATCAAACCCGCAAATATTTTTGTGACCATGCGAGCGCAAGCGAAAATTCTCGATTTCGGGTTGGCGAAACGCGAATCGACACCGAAGCGTGTCGCAGAAGCTGTCGGCGCTTGGGGGGATCAGATCACGTCGATGTCGCAAGAATCGCTTACGAGCCCGGGATTCGCGTTGGGTACCGTCGCATACATGTCCCCGGAACAAGTGCGTGGCGAAGACCTGGATAGCCGCACAGATCTGTTTTCCTTTGGGGCGGTCCTGTATGAAATGGCAACGGGTAAACACGTCTTTTCCGGTCGGACTTCGGGCGTGATTTTCGATGGCATCCTGAATCGCGAACCAGTGTTGCCGCACGAGCTGAATGACGAAATTCTGCCGGAGCTGGAACAGATCATCCTGAAAGCGCTCGAGAAAGATCGCGAAGTGCGGTACCAGCACGCAGCGGACATCCGCGCGGACCTCAAGCGGCTGAAGCGTGACACGGAATCCGGGCGATCGGCAAAGATCTTGCCGCCAGCGCCGAAGCCGGCTCGGTTGTGGAGGGGGCTGGGCGTCCGTCGTTGGGCATGGGCAGCCGGATACGTCGTGATCTCAATGGTCGCATTCGCAGCGCTTGCTGAACTGAATGTCGGCGGCTTGCGCGATCGCCTGTTAAGCTCGTCTGCGGACAGTACACAAATACACTCGCTCGCGGTTCTGGCCTTTCAGAATTTCTCGGGCGATCCGGCACAAGACTATTTTGCCTTTGGGATGACCGAAGAGCTGACGGCAGAATTATCCCAAGTTGGCTCACTGCGAGTAGCTTCGCCTCTTTCGGTCGCGCGCTATCGAAAATCCGATAAGACTACGACAGAGATCGCCCGCGAGCTTAACGTCGACGGACTCGTGTCTGGATCTGTCCAAAGAGTCGGCGATCACGTTCGCCTCACAGCGCACCTTACTTCCGTGCGGGATGACAAGGACGTTTGGGCCCACAGTTACGACTGGAGGCTCAGCGATGCACTTCAGCTCGAGGGTCACGCTGCGACCGCCATTGCGGAGGAGATTCGAAGGAAAATAACGCCTGCCGAAAAAGCCACGACAGGTTCAGAGCAACCGGTCGACCCCAAATCGTTGGGAACCTACTGGGAAATGCAATATCACCTGGATCAGGCGTGGGACGCCGCATGGCGGAAGACGCGTGGCAAGCAGGAAAGCGATACCGAGTACATGAAAGGCTTTGACGCCTACAACCGATTGGCGCAGACCGATCCAAACTCTGTTCCCGCGCACCTGGCCTTCGCGAGACAAGTCGTTGCAGGCATGCCGCGCATTAGTTTTGCATCGAATGCGAAAGTGGCATTGGAAAAGGCCCTGGTGATCGATCCGTCAAATGCAGAAGCCCATCAGCTCATGGCTATGTATCTCACGCTCTACGAAGCCCAGTGGGCTGCTGCCGAAAAGCACTATCTGCAAGCAATAGAATTGCAGCCGAATTCCGCCGACTATCACGATTCCTATGGGATATACCTCGATCAGCTTGGGCGGTTTTCCGACGGCATGAAAGAGCATCAGAAGGCACAAACGCTTGATCCTCTCCAGGACTATCTAGGTGATTCGCCTCTGTTGCAGTGCATGGAACGTCTGAAAATCAAGCGCCAGTTCGAGCCTGGTGACTCGTACCACTACTGGCACCGCGGCAATGTTGAGTGGGAAGCCGGCGACTACCCCGCAGCGTTCAAGGACTGGACACGCGCGTTTCGTGACTTCAATTGGGACGACGAGGCCGATTCCATTGAGCGTACGGTCAAATCCGGCGGCCATGATGCCGGTGTCAAAGAAATGGCCAAGGTTCTTGATCGAATCGGTCAGGAACGATGGATCGCGCCGGACGTCATTCTCGATGCGCAATTTTACGCACAAGACAAAGAGAGAGTCCTGACCTGGTTGGAGAAGGCCTACAACAACCGCGACTCCGTAATCCTCGGACTGAAAAGTGACCAGCGTTGGAATATGTATCGCACAGAACCGAGATTTAAGGAGATTTACCGGCGCGTCGGATTACCGCAATAATTTTATTTGCGCTTTTGGATCAGTACGAAACAAATCTCCGGAGGCCCGAAGGAAGTTAGGACGCGCACGACCCTAATCGCTCGGTTTGAACCATGTCGCTCCGTGGCAAACTCGAACTACTCGCCCTGGTATTACTGAGCGTGTGCTCTTCCTCTGCGTCGCCACAGTCTCAAACCTTTGGACGAATCTCCGGAATCGTTCAGGACATTCAGGGGCGGTCTGTGCCGAAAGCCACGGTCGTTGCGGTCATTCCGGGCATTAGCGAGCCGCAGAAGGTCACGGCCGATGATTCCGGGAACTATCTGATCAGTGCTCTCTCTCCGGGGTACTATGACGTGATGTTCACGGCGCCGGGGTTTGCGACCAACCAATTCCACAACATCCATGTCGTGGCTGGAGACGTGGTTGCGATTAATACCACACTTCAGATCGCGCAAGGAAGCTCGCTAATTATTGTCAACGAAAGTCCGCCGCTAGTTCGCACCAGCGATGCGCAACTTACTACGACGATCGACCAGAGTTCGCTCTCGAGTATTCCGCTAGCCACTCGGAATTTCATGCAAGCACTCACGTTGTCGCCCGGTGTCTCTACGTTCCTCACGGACAACTCTGCCGTCGGCCGGAACTCACCCAATGCCTCCGTGAATGGCGCGCGTAATTCGCAGAACAGTTTCCAGCTCAATGGAACTGACGCGGGCAGCAATTTCGACCATGACGCATCGTTGGTCGCGGTGCCAGCGCCCGAGAGCATTCGTGAAGTTCAGATTCGAACGTCCCTCTACGATGCTTCTCTCGGCAGCGCGGCGGGGGGCCAAGTCCAGGTGGAGACGAAGTCCGGTACAAATCAAGCACACGGGAGTTTGTACGAATATTTCCGAAATGACGCTCTCAATGCCAACGACCCGAATCTCAAAGCCGTCGACGTACATCGCCCAGTGCTTCGCCAAAATATTTTCGGAGGCACGTTCGGTGGCGCGTTTCGCAAAGACAAGCTGTTCTATTTCATCTCCTACCAGGGCACGCGCGACACCAATGGCGCTACGGATCAGAGCATCTATCGCGACGTCTTGATTGCCCCCGGCCTTACCGATGACCGCTCCGAGTCTACACTTCTTTCGACTTTCCACCCCATTTTGCCTGACGGTACTCCAGCTTCAACCATAAACCCCGTGACATTGAACCTCCTGAATACGCGTCTGCCGGATGGCAAGTTCCTGGTTCCCACTCCGCAAACTGCCGATGGTAGAGTTTCCGGTACCGTAATCTCGACCTACCAGGAAGATCAATTCAATACCAATCTCGATTGGCATCTGGACGCAAGAAACTCCCTAAGTTTCAGATTGTTCTTCTCCAACTCGCCAGATTTCTATGCCCTGGGAGACAGCCTGCTGCCCGGGTTCGGCTCGTACGATCAGAACGGAAATCGCGTGCTGACCTTCCGGTCCGTACATTCATTCAGCGCGACTTCCGTCAACGAGCTGCATGTGGGGTACAACTTCATTCGCAATCACAACACAGCCCAAGAATCTCTTCTAGACTCAGACGTCGGGATCAGCCGGCCTACCTCCGATTTGTTTCCAGGGTTGCCGCGCATCGTTCTAGCACCCGACGCCGCTTCCATCGGTTCTCCGGGTCTTACAATTGACATCAAGGATCCTTCCGCTTCTGTAACTGACGTCCTGTCTTTTCAGCGCGGAGGGCATGGTCTTCGCCTTGGCGGAGATTTCCGGTATTACCGGACCTACGGCCGGGCCAACGCAAATGCCTACGGCGAAATCGATTTCGCCTCATTCAACGACTTTCTCACCGGCACAACGCTCCAATCATTTCTTTCCAGCGGTATACCCAACAGGAATTTCGTCACTACCGATTACAGCTTCTTCTTCCAGGATGATTGGAAACTTTCATCCAAACTTACGTTAAATCTAGGCCTCCGCTACGAACTCGACCTTCCTCCTTACGATTCGCGCGGTCGTCTCTCGACGTTTGATCCCTCGTTGTATGTGCCTCGAATGGAAGTCGATGCCAATCTCTATCCGATCGGACCTCCCGTGGGAGGCATCGTGCAGGCAGGCGACGCGATTCCAGCATACGACCTGCCAAATATTCCAAACGTCGGCAAACGGCTTCTCAAGAGCGTTGATCCCAACAATCTTGCTCCGCGTATCGGACTCGCCTGGTCGCCTCTTACTTCGAACCGGCTCGCCCTTCGTGGTGGGTACGGAGTCTTCTATTCGCGTCCTTCCATGTGGTATATCGCATACAATTTCGTCACTCCTCCCTTCTTCCTCTCTACGTCGTCTTCTGGAGCGCCATTTGACCATCCGTTCCCTGACGCACTCCCAGCAAGTGCCTTTCCTGCGTTTACGCCTGGACCGTTGCTGGCTGGCAACGAAATCGACCGCGATATGCGCACACCGTATGTCCAACAGTTCAACGCCAGCACGCAATGGGAACTGTCACCGGGTTGGGTCCTCGAAGCGGCCTACGTCGGCACCCGCGGAGTTAATCTCTTGCGCTATGTGGCGATCAATCAGGCTCCACTCGCCAGTTCAGGAAATCCCATCGTGAACGCGGTAACCGGCGAAACCATCACTATCAACACAAATGAAAACGCCGTTCTTCGCGCTCCCTTTCAAGGCGTCGCCACAGACCAGAATTCTTTCATCCTGACCCGCTCCGGCGGCCAATCGACTTTTCACTCGTTGCAAGCCAGCATCAGCAAACATGCGTCGCACGGATTTCAGTTTTTTGGCGCCTACACGTTTTCCAAGTCCGTGGATGATGGCTCAGGCCCCGGTGGTGGCGCGCTTCCAAGCGGCGCCTTCGATCGCGGGAGCGGCGGGGACTCCAGTAATATTATCGGCAATCAACTTAACCCACGCTCGAATCGCGGCCTCTCCGATTTTGATCGCAAGCATCGTTTCGTGCTTCACGGTCTCTGGGATGTTCCTGTGCCCCCTTCGGCGGTTCAGAGCCGCACAAAATCCGCCCTCCTTTCCGGCTGGCAGTTCTCTGGTGTGCTGATTGCTATGTCAGGTGTTCCCGTAGATATTTTCGACCCATTTGGCGGTTCGCTCTACGGTCTCGTTGGCGCCAGGCCTAGTTGGGTGGCGGGAGCAGGAAACAGTTCCGCCGGGACGAATATCCCTGCGGGTTATGCATTCAACCCTTACGTCTTTACGGAATCAATAGTGCAACCTAATCAACCTATACCTAGCGCTCACGATCCTCTTGTCCTCGCGGGAGACCAAGGTACCGATATCGGCAACGTCGGACGCAACATCCTGCGTGGTCCGCTCCAGGCAAATGTTGATATATCTGTGGCGAAGTCATTTTCATTGCGAGAATCCGCAAGGCTGGAATTGCGCGGAGATTTCTTCAACCTCTTCAATCACGCCAATCGCTGCAACCCGGTCAGCGATATCAGCGTGGCCGCCAGCTCCGGCGGTAACATGGACCCGAATACTGGACAGATTTTATCTGCGGGTGACTTTGGCCGAATTTTGAGTACCTGCTCAAGCCCGCGTATTTTGCAGCTATCCCTCAAGTTAAATTTCTGAGCAAAGCAAGCAGCGGAAACTCTATCGACCGCTCGTTTTGAGTCGGGTAGGGGACAAAATTCGGCACAATCAGGAGCAGCAATTTCGGCGGGTCGCTCTAACTGACTGATTGGAAAGTTTGGCTCCCCGGGCTAAATTCGAACTAGTAAGCCGCTTGGTTTACTTACTTATAATTCGCCGGAAGCTAAGCTAATACCGAGGGGAATGAGCACGTTTGACCAGCTCCGAGAAATCCATTTTCTCCTTCTTTATTTTCTTTTGA
>Ga0335076_10000982_pt1 | contig 27258 bp, 26 predicted proteins | sample Lox_Sample_25_FD_206717 | JGI IMG/M metagenome (GOLD analysis project Ga0335076, IMG submission 206717) | Soil microbial communities from Loxahatchee National Wildlife Refuge, Florida, United States - Lox_Sample_2.5 | ecosystem: Environmental > Terrestrial > Soil > Wetlands | place: USA... | reverse complement strand
GCCCCGCGAACGCCAGCCCCGCGAACGCCAGCCCCGCGAACGCGAGCCTGCCGGCGCACTTACCCGGCGAAGGCGTCCTCCGGCGCGCTGCGCGCCAGCCCCGCGATAGATCCGAGGGCGGCCGCGAGCGCGGGCAGCGACGGCGAGGCCAGCGCGATCCGCACCGCGTTCGGCGCCTGGCCGGGACTGACCGCGAACGCGGCGGCCGGCGTGAGAGCGATCCCCATCCGGGCTGCGGCTGCCACGAACGTGTCGGCTCGCCACTGGCCGGGCAGCTCAAGCCAGCAGTGATAGGACGCCGGGTCGGCGCGCACGGTCAGCCCGGCGAGCCTGGCCGCCGCCAGTTCCTGCCGCGCCGCGGCGTCGGCCCGCTTCCGCTCGGTGAGCGCCCGCGCTGTGCCGTCCGCCATCCAGCAGGCCGCCGCCGCGAGCGCGAACCCGCTCGCGGTCCAGCCGCCCGACCCGATGGCGGCCGCGACCGGCTCGGCCAGCGCGGGCGGCACCACCGCGAAGCCGACGGTTAGTCCGGGCGCGACGCGCTTGGACAGGCTGTCGATGTAGATCGTGCCGCCGGGTGCGTGCGCGGTCAGCGGGGCCGGCTCGTCCCGAAGGAACGCGTATACGGCATCCTCGATCGCGCAGATGCCGAGGGCGGCGAGCAGCGCGCCGATCTCGGCGCGACGCGCTGGCGGCATCGTCATGCCCAGCGGGTTATGCAGCGTCGGCTGCAGGTAGATCGCGTGCAGCGCGGCCCGCCGGTGTGCCGCCCTGATCCCGTCGGGGACCAGCCCGGCCTCGTCAACGGGAATGGGTACGAGGTGGACGCCGAGCCTGGCCGCGATGCGCTGTGCGAGCGGGTACGTGATCGCCTCGACACCTAGCCGCCCGCCGGGGGGCACGAGGGCGGCGACGGCGGCCGCGATGGCCTGCTTCCCGCTGCCGGTGAACATCACGTCATCCGCCCCGGGCCGCCACCCTGCCTTCCCCGCGAACGCGGCGGCCAGCTCCCGGACCGCCGCGCTCCCGGCCGGGCCAGCCGGCAGCTGGGCTGCCGCCATCGACTCCGGCCGCAGCACGCGGGCGGTGCTGGCGGCGAGCGCGGCATGCTGGTCGGGCAGGATCGGGAAGTTGTACGCGAGATTGACCAGCGATTCGCCCGGCGCGAGCGACTGCTCGCGATGTCGTTCGGCCGGCCGGCCTGCCCGTACGAACGTGCCGCGGCCAACCTCGCCGCCGACAAGCCCGCGGCGGCCGAGCTCCGCGTAGACCCGCGCGGCGGTCGACGCGGCGATGCCCCTGCTCGCGGCGAACTCGCGCTGCGGCGGCAGTCTGTCGCCCGGTCGCAGCCGGCCGGCCTCGATGTCCGCAGCCAGCCCGGCCGCGATGCTCAGATAGTCGACCACGGCAGGCAGCATATTGCACCGAGAGCATTTTCGCATTTGCACCGATCTAAATCGAGCGTCTACGATGCCGCAGAGGGCGGGACGGCGCCCGGACAGGAGGATCGGCGCAGGTGCCACGCTGGCAGTCGGGGACCGCGGCAATTGCCTACGACGACCAGGGCGAAGGGTCGCCCGTTGTGCTCGTGCACGGGCACCCGCTCGACCGCTCGATGTGGCAGCCTCAGATCACGTGGCTGGCCGGCCACGGGTTCCGGGCCATCGCGCCCGACCTGCGCGGGTACGGGCAGAGCTCGGTGCAATCTGGCTCTTGCACCCTGGACGTCTTCGCCCGTGACATCGCCGGCCTGCTTGACGAACTCGGGCTGGGCCAGGCCGTAATCTGCGGGCTGTCCATGGGCGGGCAGATCGCGCTGGAGTTCACCCGGCTGTATCCCGGCCGCGTGCGGGCTCTCGTGCTCGCGGACACCTCGGCCCCTGCCGACACCGAGGACGGGGCCCGCGGCAGGCACGCCACCGCCGACCGCCTGCTAGCCGACGGCATGGCGGGCTATGCCGCCGAGGTACTGCCGAAGATGATCAGCGCGCGGACCATCGCCCGCCAGCCGTCCGTGGCGGCCCGCGTGCTGGAGATGATGCGGGCGGCAGATCCCGCGGGGGCCGCCGCAGCCCTGCGCGGCCGGTCCGCGCGGCCCGACTACCGGCCGCTGCTGCCCGCCATCACGGTCCCCGCGCTGGTGGTGGTCGGGGCCGAGGACGAGTTCACGCCACTCCCGGACGCCCGGGTGCTCGCCGCCGGGATCGCGCGATCCGCCCTGACGGTCGTGCCCGGTGCTGGCCACCTGCCCAACCTGGAGCAGCCAGGCACGTTCAATCACGCGCTGGCGGACTTCCTGGCGGGGCTGACACCGGCCGGGCCGGCCAGGATAGGCGCATGACGAGACATCCGGGGTGGTCGGCCGAGTCGTCGCTGGTGCACGCGGGCTCGCCGCGCGACCTGGCCGAGCCCCTAGTCGCCCCGCCGGCTCTGACCAGCATTTTCGTCAGCGCCGGCGACCCAGCCGCTGGTCCCGGCTATGCGAGGAACGGCAACCCCACCTGGACCGCGGTCGAGGAGGCGCTCGGCGCGATCGAGCAGGCCGAGGCCGTGCTGTTCGGCTCGGGCCAGGCCGCCTCGATGGCGCTCATGCTCGCGCTGGCGAGCGGACGGGACCGGATCCTGCTCCCGCGTGACGGTTACTACAACGCCAGGGTGCTCGCGGCGAGACTGCGCCCGCACGGCGCCGAGCCGGTCGCCGTCGACCTGCAGGATCTCGGCGAGATCGAGCGCGAGCTTGGCCGCGGCCCCGCACTGCTGTGGGCAGAGACGCCGACTAACCCGCTGCTGCGCGTCGCGGACCTGCGCGCGCTGGCCCGGCTCGCCGCCGCCGCGGACGCCCCGATGATCGTCGACAACACGGTCGCGACCGGCGTGCTGCAGAAGCCGCTGGAGCTCGGCGCGAACGCCTCGCTGTGCTCACTGACCAAGTCCGTCGCGGGCCACTCCGACCTCATCATGGGCGCGGTCGTCACCAGAGATCCGGCGCTGGCGGCCGAGCTGCGCACGTGGCGGACGCTCGGCGGCGGCATCGCCGGGCCGATGGAGAGCTGGCTCGTCCTGCGCAGCCTGAAGACCCTCCCGCTGCGGATCGCACGGCAGTCGGAGACCGCGCTGCGGATCGCCACCTGGCTGGCGGGCCACCCGCGGGTGACCGCCGTGCATTACCCCGGCAACTGCGAGCCGACGCTGGCGCTCGCCCGCGCCCAGATGCCCGGCGGGTTCGGCCCGCTGCTGTCGTTCGAGGTGGCCGGTGGTGCGGCCGCCGCGGACGCGGTGGTGGCGGCGGCGGGGCTGATCGTGCCCGCGACCAGCTTCGGCGGCGCCGAGTCGACCTGGGAAAGGCGCGGTCGCTGGCCGGGCGAGCAGGCCCCCGAGTCGCTGATCCGGCTGTCGGCGGGCCTCGAACCCGCCGACGACCTGATCGCGGACATCGAACAGAGCCTGGGATGACGGACTACGCGCGCTTCGCTCGCTTCTACGACCAGATCATGGGCGATCGCAGCGAGGAGGTGGCGCGGATCCAGTCCTACATCGCGGCCTTCCGCCCGGACGCGGAGTCGCTGCTGGAGCTCGGCTGCGGCACCGGCGCGCTGCTCGCCGATCTTGCGAGGTCCTACCAGGTCACCGGCCTGGACCGGTCGCCGGAGATGCTCGCGATCGCGGCCTGCCGGGTGCCGTCCGCGCGGCTCGTCACCGGCGACATGACGAGCTTCGCCCTCGCCGACCGGTTCGACGTCGCGATCTGCATGTTCGACACGCTCAATCACGTGCCCGACTTCGGCGGCTGGCAAGCCCTGTTCCGCTGCGTGCACGAGCATCTCAGCGACGACGGGCTGTTCATCTTCGACGTGAACACCGCCGGGCGGCTGCGGCGGCTGTACGGCGGTCCGGCTTACCTGGCTGAGTTCGACGGGAACTTCGTCCTCATGACCGTGCAGCCGGCCGGCGGCTGGCTGTCGCTCTGGCAGACGCGAATATTCGAGCGGCTGGACGACGACGTGTTTCGCCTGCACGAGGAGCGGATCCCGGAGCTGGGTGTTCCGCTTGCGCGGCTACTGGCGGCGCTGGACGGCCAGTTCCTGCTGCTGACCCAGGAGAGCCTGGACGGCGGCCAGGTCAGCGACGAGTCGGACCGCGTGTTCTTCGCGTTCCGGCGGCGGCCCGGGCCGGCCGGGGCTTCTTAACGACCCGGTGGGCTCGCAGCGCAAGACGCTGCCAGACAGGGCCTCTTAACGACCCGGTGGGCTGGCAGCGCAAGACGCTGCCAGACAGGGCCTCTTAACGACCCGGTGGGCTGGCAGCGCAAGGCGCTGCCAGCCCACGGCGTCTGCATCCCGGGCGAAGCCGCCCGTCGCACGCACTGCGGAATCCCCGTGACCTGGCTAGCCCGCGAGAGCGGAGCCCGGACTGCGTGCGCCCCCCGTGCACTGCGCGTCAGGGACCAGCCAACCGTACGCGGACCCGGAGGTGCCGTGCGGGTGATCGTCAGATCATCCGCAGCTACGGCCAACCTCACAGGTCTGCTGGTTCGGCTGTAGTTCACCTGCTCTGGCCGCTTGGGTATCAGCAGTGCCGTTCGCCCGACCGCATCGCTTCGGTGAGCCTGGTCATGATCACCGAGAACTGCTCCCGCTCGTCCGCGGTCAGGCTCGCGAAAAGCTCGGCCATCGCGTCCAGCCGCGGACCGAGTTCCTGCTCGGCCTCCGCGGCGCCGCCGGCAGACAGCTCGACCAGCGTCGCCCTTCGGTCGGTCGGATGCGGTCGCCTGACGACGAGGCTGGCCTGCTCCAGCCCGTCCACGATCGCGGTCATGTTCCGCGGGCTGACGCCGAGCTGCGTGCCGAGATCACGCATGATGGCCGGGCCGCCGCAGTGCAGCGCCTGCAGCAGCCGCAGCCGCTGGTAGCTCAGGCCGTCGCAGGCCCGGCCTTCCATCCAGCGGAGAAAATCGGCGGTGAAGCGGGCCGTCTGCGCCACCAGCACCCGACGGGCCTCGGCCTCGGCCAGGCCGTCCGGGCGCATGCCGGCCGGCTGCTGCTCGCAGTTGCCCGGGCCGGCGAACTGGGCCGCCCCAGGCCGCGCCTTCTCCGCTACCACAAACGCAAGCGTACCTGGGGTACCTCAGTTGCATCGATTATTTCGTCCGGTAATATCTCCTCAGTAACGATCGCGCGCAACAGCAGCGCGCGCACTTGCCCCAGGAAAAGAGGCATTTCCGAGATGACCAGCCCGAGCGGCAGCCAGGCCGCTAGCCCGCTTGCCGGCCCTGCCTCATGGCAGCTCGACCCGGCCGGATCGTCAGTGACGTTCCAGCACAAGACGATCTGGGGTCTTGTGACCGTCCGCGGGACGTTCCGTCAGCTCAGCGGGTCAGGTGAGATAGCCGCCGACGGCTCGGCAAGCGGCCGGCTCGTGATCGAGGCCGCGTCGCTCGACACCGGGCACGGCGCGCGGGACAGGCACCTGCGCTCGGCCGACTTCTTCGACGCGGCGAACCATCCGCAGATCGTGGTCGAGATCAGCCGGGCGGCTGCCCGGGGCGAGGCCGCCGCAGACATCGCGGGCACGCTGACCGTCGCGGGGATAACCCGCCCGATCACACTCGCGGCGGGCATCACCGCGGCGACCGAGCAGGCGGTCACGCTGACTGCCAGCGGTGAGTTCAACCGCGCCGACTTCGGCATGACCTGGGGCAGGCTCGGCATGATCCCGGGTAAGGCGGCGGTGACGGTCACCGCCCGATTCACCCGGGCGCAGTGATGAAGCTGCAGATCATCGTCGGCAGCACGCGACCGGCCAGGGCGGCCGACAAGGTGGTCCCGTGGGTCACCGGCCAGTCGGTGCTGCACGAGGCATTCGAGACCGAGGTACTCGACCTGCGTGACTGGCAGCTGCCGCTGTTCGGCGAGCACGCGGGCTCGATCGGCGATCCGCGGGATCCGTCCTACTCCGAGGCCATCGTGCGGCGGTGGAACCGCAAGATCGCCGAGGCGGACGCCTACCTGATCATCACGCCGGAGTACAACCACAGCATCCCGGGCGAGCTGAAGAACGCCATCGACAACGTGTTCGTCTCGTTCGCCTTCCGGAACAAGGCAATGGCCTTCGTCGGCTACAGCGGCGGCGTCGGCGGCGGCATCAGGGCGATCGAGCACCTGAACCAGGTGGCGGTCGAGCTCGAGGCGATGCCGCTGCGCAGCACCGTGATCATCCCGTTCGTGGAATCCGCCTTCGGCCCTGGCGGGCAGCCGGCCGACCCGGCCACCGTGCTGAGCCTGCAGATCGCGCTGGACGACCTGGCCTGGTGGGCCGCTGCCCTGCATGGCGCCCGTGCCGCGGGCGAGCTAGTCCCCGGCAAGGTGCGGGCGCGGATGGCGGCGGCCGCCCGCTAGCCACCGCGGGCGGGCCCGGCCGAGCAGCGCCCGCGAGCCCGGACGGACCGAGGCCCGGCCCCCGGTGCTCACACGTAGTCCGCGAACTCCCGCAGCAGCGCGGCCTTGGACCGCGCCCCGATTACCTGCCGGACCGGCTGACCGCCGCTGAACAAGCTGACCGTCGGCACCAGCAGCACGCTGTACTTCTGGGCCGTCTGCGGGTTCTCGTCCACGTTGATCTTCACCACGTCGACCGAGCCCGCGTGCTCGGCGGCGATGGCGTCCAGTACCGGCCCGACCTGCCGGCAGGGCCCGCACCACTGCGCCCAGTACTCCACGATGACCGGCCGCGGGTTGCGCTCGACCTCGGCCGCGAAGCTCTCGTCCGTCACTGCCCTGACCGCGTTCATCGCAGGCCGCCTTCCTCGCTGGCTGTGATCCCGGCCGGACCGCCGAACTGCAGCGCCGCGCAGTCCTCGCCGTTGCCGTGCTCGCATACGTGCAGCAGCCGCCGCAGCCGGCAGCGGAGCAGCTCGAGCTCGCGGACCTGCCGGCCGACGTCGGCGAGCTTGGCCTGGGCGGCCGTCGCGATCTCGGCCGCCGAGCTAGCCTCGGCAGGCCCGAGCAGATCGGTAATCTCGGCCAGGGTGAAGCCCAGCCGCTGAGCCCGGCGGATGAAGACCAGCCGGGCCCGGTCCGCCTCGGAGTACTCGCGGTATCCGGAGCCGCGCCGTTCGGGCTGGCTGAGCAGACCGCGCCGCTGGTAGTAACGCACCGTCTCCACGCCGACGCCCTCCGCGGCGGCCAGCTTGCCGATAGTCAGTCCAGGCATGCCGCCAAGGTACCGGCCGTACCACGGTACGGAGTCAAGCCGCGGGCTCGCCGTGGCCGGCCGACCGGTGGAATGCGCGCCGGTACGCGTGCGGCGTGGTGGCCCGCCAGGCGCGGAAATGGTGCCGCAGCGCCGTCGCATTCCCGAAGCCCGCTCGCTCGGCGATGACGTCCACCGTCTCGTCGGTCTCCTCGAGCAGCTGCTCGGCCAGCAGGATCCGCTGGCCCGTCAGCCAGCGCTGCGGCGTCGTCCCGGTCTCCTGGACGAAGCGGCGGGCGAACGTGCGCGCCGACATCGCGGCAAGGTCGGCGAGCCCGGGCACCGACATCGGCCGGCCGAGGTTGCGCGTCATCCACTCGATCACCTCGGCCAGCGTGTCGCAGGCCGGAGGCCCGACCGGCAGCTCCACGTACTGGGCCTGGCCGCCGTCGCGATGCGGCGGCACGACCATCCGGCGGGCGATCGCGTTGGCTACCCGGCCGCCCTGCTCCTTGCGCACCAGGTACAGGCACGCGTCGATGCCGGCCGCGGTTCCCGCGCTGGTGATGATCTGGTCGTCGTCCACGTACAGCACCGACGGGTCTACCTTCGCGGCTGGGTACATCGCAGCCAGGTCCCGGGCGTGCCGCCAGTGCGTGGTGCACGCCCGCCCGTCGAGCAGGCCCGCGGCGCCCAGCACGAACGCGCCGGTGCACACGCTCAGGACCCGCGCGCCCCTGGCGACGGCGGCACGAAGCTCGGCCAGCAGCGGCTCCGGCCAGTCGGCACGAGCGCACCGCTCGTCGCTCGGGGCCGGCACGACCACGAGGTCAGCGGTGCGCAGCCGGTCCAGCCCGGCGCAGGATCCGAGCGTGAAGCCGACATCGGAGCGCAGCGGGCCAGGCTCGCCCGCGACCACCGCGAAGTCGTAGCCGGGCAGCCCGTCGTCCGTGCGGTCGGAGCCGAATACCTCGCACGGCACGCTGAGCTCGAACGGCGAGAAGCCGTCGAGCGCCACGACCGCCACATCTTTCAGCATGTGCTCAGCATCTCTCACCGGTGGCAGGATGTCACGGTAGTGTGGCGCTGCTGCCACTGGCACCGGCACTGCCCGCGCGGCAGCATGTGGATATGAGTACCGACATCCAGACCCCGCTCCGGCGGCTGGGCCGGAGCGTGACCAGCTTCGCCAGAGACTGGCATGACGCGCAGCGACTGCTGATCGCGTGGCAGCTGGCGCCCGAGCGGTTCGTATTCAGGCCGGCCGGCGTGCCTGCCACCTACGCCGACTTCCTGTTCCTGACCGCCGGCCGGCTGCCGCACGAGCCGTCGGCCAGCGCACGCGCCCGCGGCGCCTGGCGTCTCGCTTAGTGCCGCGACCGCCGGCCTGCTGCGACCATAGGCGGGTGCCCGGATATGCGCTGCTGCTGCTGCCGTCGGCCAACCGTGTCTACACCGAGGCCGCCGGCTCGATCGCGAGGGCGGAACTGCGCGTCCTCGGCCAGACCGTGCTGGGCGGCCGCGTCGGCGAGATCGCCGAGACCGTGATCGGCGGCGTCCGGTACGTCACCTTCGAAGCGGAGCCGCTGGACGCCGGGCAGATCGCGTTCCTGTCCGTCCTGTCGAGCGGGTACGCGCTGTTCGAGCGGGCCGGCGGGCTGATGCGGCCCGTCTGCCTGCAGCCGCGCGCGGCCTACGATGACGACCTGCTCACGATCCAGAAGTACCCGGGCAAGACCAACGAGCAGTTCACCAGGCTGCTGCTGAACGTGACGGTGCTGTCGTCCGCGTTCGGGCCCGAGCTGCTCAGCCGCCAGCTCACCGTGCTCGACCCGCTCTGCGGCCGCGGCACGACGCTGAACCAGGCCCTGATGTACGGGTATGACGCCGCGGGCATCGACATCGACCGGCAGGACTTCGATGCGTACCGCGCGTTCATCCGTACCTGGCTGCAGCGCAAGCGGCTCAAGCATCACGTGGACTACGACGGTCCCGTTCGCAGGAACGGCAAGGTCGTCGCCCGCCGCCTGCAGCTGTCGATGGCGGCGGGAAAGGATGCCTGGCAGGCAGGCGCGGCTCAGTCGCTGGATCTCGTCAACGCCGATACCATCAGGGCGGCCGAGTTCTTCCGGCCGGCATCGGCGCATGTCCTGGTCACCGACGCGCCCTACGGGGTCCAGCACGGCAGCCGGGCCGGGGGCAAGGGCCTGGCCCGTGCGCCGCTCGACCTGCTGACGAACGCCGTCCCGGTCTGGGCGAGTCTGCTCCGGCCTGGCGGCGCGATCGGGATTGCCTGGAACACGCTGGTGGCCCGCCGCGAGGACGCGGCGCAGATCCTCGCCGACGCCGGCCTCGAGCCGATGTCGGAGCCGCCGTACCTCGGCTTCCGGCACCGGGTCGACCAGTCGATCGTGCGTGACGTCCTGATCGCCCGCAAGCCCGGCTAACCGCGCAGCGCGGCAACCGCGCGCGGCCCGGCGGCCTCGGCGACGTCGCGTGCGTCGACGGCGGCGAGCACCGCGTCGGTGATGCTCGTCCGGCCCAGGCAGTAGCCCCAGGCGGCGAGCACGACCCGGCGGGCGCGCATCATCTCCGGGAGCCGGCTGAGTTCCTCCGGCTCCAGCCGGACGTGCCGGCGATAGCCCGCCGCGACCAGGTCCACTCTCGGCAGGTTGCGCGCCCCCTCGGCCCACAGCAGGAACGCCAGCGTCCAGGCCCGCGGCCCGGTGCCCGCGCCGGTCCAGTCGATCACGGTCATGCCGTCGGCAGCGGACGCGACGACGTTCCGCAGCACGAAGTCCGGGTGCGTGAACGCGGTCGGGAGGCCCGCCCCGTCATCGAGGCCGGCGAGCTCGGCGCGCAGGGCTGCGAATGCGCCCGCGTCGGCGGCGGGGACCCGGGCAGCGAAGTCGTCGGCCAGGGCTTCCGCGGCCGCGACCTCGTCCTGCGCGGTCCCGTCGACCAGGTGATGCCAGCCGCCGCCGGGTCGCGCCATCGCCGGGACCCCGGCCGGCAGCGTGTGCAGTTCCCCGAGCATCTCGCCGAGCCGGCGGAGCCCGCCAGCGGCCCGGATCGCGTCCCGCCGCCCGGCGCGCGGCACACCGTCGACGAAGCGGGTCACCAGCACGCTCTGCCCATAGAGGACGGAGACCGGATCGGGTGCGGCCAGCGCCTCGCACTCGTAGCCGCCGTCCGTGAGCGCCCGCAGGATCTCCGCGTCGCCGGTTGCGGCATCGTGCGGCCGGATCGCCGGGAACACCCTGGCCACCCATGCGGGCCCGGCGCTGCGCTCGACCCGGTAGACGCCAAGGTCGAGCCGGGTGAGGCGGGTAACCCTGATGTCGTGGCACGCCTCCAGGTGTTCCACGATCCGGTCGGCGGCCGGCCGCGCCGCGATCCGCCGGCGCGCACCGGCGAGCGCGTCTCCTGTCACCGGGCGTCCCCCGTCACGTGGAACTCGATCCGGTACAGCAGCGTGTCGTCGCCGACCGGCCCGGCGTGCGCGGCGCGGCGGCGCAGCGCCTCCACGTCGGGCTCGCACGCCCGGCGCACGTCGGCGGCCGTGATGGCGGCGAACGGCACCAGCTCGATCGAGTCGACCTCGATGACGGCCGGGCCTACCGGATACCGCCCGCCCACCCTTACCTTGGGCCGCCGCCAGAGCCGGAAGGAGACAGTGAGGTCGCCCGATATCACGGCGGGCCGCAGTTCCTCGCTGAAGTTCAAGGTCTTTCCGCAACGCTCGCCATGGCATGACGGTATCGCCGGGAACGTCGCGCCCGTGTCCGCATCGGGCGCCTGGCAGCCCGGCGCGTTACCGCGCGGCGAGGTGGTCGGCGAGTACTGCGTCGATGACACCGGCCGTGTACGCGGCGCCATCAGGATCGTCGCGGAGCTCATCGACCAGCACGATCATCGCCTTCCAGATCGCCCAGCCGCGTCCGCGCGCCCAGGTCGCGGCGTCGAACGGGAGACCGTCCCTGAACACCTGACGGCTGTCGCCAGACAGGAACGTCCACGCGATCGTCGCATCGCAGGCCGGATCCCCCACGCCGGAGGTGCCGAAGTCGATGACGGCGCTCAGCCGCCCGTCGCGGACGAGCAGGTTGCCCGGCTGCGCGTCCCCGTGGAACCACACCGGCCTGCCGTCCCACCGGGCCTCGGTGGCAGCCAGCCACACCTCCGCCGCAAGCGCAGTGTCGATGTGGCCCGCGAGCGCAGCGAGCGCAGCGCGGGTGTCCGCGTCATAGACCCGCACCGGGCCGCCACGGTGGAAGTTGTGCGTTCCGGGCCCGGGACCGTCAGCGGGATCAATGGCATACATCGCGGTGAGGAACCGGGCGAGATCCGCCGCGAATCTCGGCATGTCGGCAATGCCGGCCGCGGTCGCGGGCTCGCCCTCGATCCACCGGTACACCGACCACGGCCGCGGGAAGCCGCAGCCGGGAACGCCCTCGGCCAGCGGCTCGGGGATGGGCAGCGGCAGCCGCGGCGCGAGCACGGGCAGCCAGCGCTGCTCCTTCTCGACCTGCTCCGCGTAGTGCTCCGAGCTCGGCAGCCGGACCGACATGGCGTCGCCGAGCCGGAACGTGGTGTTGTCGACGCCGTCTGCCTCGACCGGCCGCACCGGCAGGCCAGCCCACTGCGGGAACTGCTCCCTGATCAGCTCACGGACCAGATCCACCGTGATATCGGCTTTGCGCACGGTAGGCGATTCTGACATGTTCGCCGGCGGTGACGGCACGGGTTTTCCGGCGCGGCCGGGCGGCTAGCTGCCGGCGGGCGGTGCCGCGAGGTAGAGCCGAAGTTCCCGGACGAGGGCTGCTATCTCATCGGTGCCGCCCCGGCGGGCCTCCGGCCATTCGTCGACGCGCGTCCACCAGTACTCGCGCGGCGTGCCCGGAAACCGTGGCATCAGGTGGACGTGCAGGTGCTGCACCCCGTCGCCGATGACGGCGAGATAGACGTGCTCGGCGCCGGCGACCTCGCGCAGCGCGCGGCTGGCCCTGGTGCACAACAGGCCGACGGCACGCGCCTCGGCGTCGGTGAGGTCGGCCATCCCGGGCGCGTGCCGCCTGGGCTCCGCGATCAGGTGACCCAAGTACGCCTTCGTGCCAGCCCGGCCGAGCACATCCGGCGTGACGACGTGCGACAGCATGACCAGGTCGTCCTCGGCGACCGGGCCGCCGGGCAGCAGCGATCCGCGCTCGCGTTGCTTGCGGCACACGAAGCAGCCCGTGGCGGGATCAGTGGCCGTCATGCTGTGGGTCCTCCCGTGCGCCGGCGAGCGCCGGCTAGAGCCTTATCCCGAGCGCCGCTGCCCGCTCTTTCAGCAGCTTGGCGTGTTCCCGGGTCGTCAGCGGCTGCGCGCCCCCGGCTATCGCGCGGTTCCGCTCGGCCTCGCTCAGGTCGTAGTGCCCGACGAGCGGCACCTCGAGGCCGCCGACCGTGCGGGGCCGGTAGAGCTGCCGGTTCAGGCCGAGTTTCTGCGCGAACGGGTGCAGCTCATCCTCGGTGTCGGCCGTGAGGCCGAACCACGGGCGCGGATATGCCACGGTAAAGGCCTTGCGCCGCTGGCCCCCGAATCGGTACACGTAAACGGCCATGTCCCTGTCCTCACCGCCTACCGGCGGTTATCAGGCATAACCGCCCCTGGGGCGGCAGCACCCACGATAGGCCGCCCGTGCCAGCCGCTCAAGGCCGGCTAGCCGGCGGAGCGCCGCGCCTTAGTATCGGCCGTCGACGACGAAAGGGCCGAGCCTGCGATGAGCACCGGGCAGATGCATGCCGGCATGCACCCCATCGATGACGACCTCGTCCGGCGGCTGGTCGCCGGGCAGTTCCCCGGATGGGCGGGGCTCGCGGTGCAGCGGCTCCCGTCCGGCGGCACGGTCAACGCCCTGTACCGGCTCGGCGACGACAAGGTCGTGCGGCTGCCACTGGTGCAGAGCGGGGCCGGCGACGTATCGCTGGAACGAGCGTGGCTGCCCCGGCTCGCGCCGCACCTGCCGGTCCCCATCCCCGAGGTGCTCGGCGCCGGGCAGCCCGCGGACGGGTATCCGTGGCCGTGGTCGGTGTACCGATGGCTCGCGGGCGAGAATCCGGCGGCGGGAGCGCTGACCGAGCCAGTGCTGCTGGCACGAGACCTGGCCGGGTTCGTCGCCGCTATGCGGAGCGTCACGCTGCCTGGCGCGCCGCGAGCCCATCGCGGCGGTCCGGTCGCCTCGCTCGATGCCGAGACCCGGGCAGCGATCGAGACACTGCGCGGGATCCCGCAGGAGGGCGTCGACTGCGAGGCCGCCGCCGCCGTGTGGGCGGAGACGCTGCGAGCACCGGCGTGGGACGGCCCGCCGGTGTGGCTGCATGCCGACCTCATGCCGGGCAACCTGCTCGTTGCCGGCGGCAGGCTCGCGTCCGTGATCGACTTCGGGTGCCTCGGGGCGGGCGATCCGGCTTGCGACCTGTTCCCGGCGTGGAACCTGCTGCCCGGCGATGCGCGGGAAGTCTTCCGCGAGGCGCTGGGCACGGACGACGCGACGTGGCTCCGCGGCCGGGGCCGGACGCTCTCGCAGGCGCTGATCGCGCTGCCGTACTACCGGAACACGAACCCGGCGATGGCACGCAATGCCCGGCACGTGATCCGGACTGTGCTCGGCGAAGGCGCGCCCGAGGGCTGATCGATCCGCCTCAGGCCGCCCGTCGTTATAGCGTACAAACATGGACAAGATCACGAGGAGAAGAGGGTGACCAGCGGTGGGCTCTCGCCGAAACGGCTGACCCGCGTGCGCGACGTGCTCTCTCGTCACCTCGACGCCGGCTATGTCCCTGGTGCGGTCGCGGTCGTCGCCCGGCACGGCGAGGTCCACATCGAGGCAGCCGGCAGTCTCGCCTTCGAGGGCGAGGGCGCGGGGATCCCGATGACAGCCGACACGATCTGCCGCACCGGGTCGATGACGAAGCCGATCGTCGCCGCCTGCGCGATGACGCTCGTCGAGGACCGCACGCTCCGCCTCGACGACCCGGTCGACGAGTTCCTCCCCGAACTGGCGGACATGACCGTGCTCGCCGACCCGGAGGGCCCGCTGGACGAGACCGTCCCGGCGGAACGCCGGATAACGCTGCGGGATCTGCTCACCTTCACCCTCGGCACCGGCATCGTAGCCGCCGGGCCGGGAACGGTCCCGATCGCCGACGCACTGCGCGCGCATCAGATCAACGAGCCCGCGCAGCCGCCGGACGAGTGGATCCGCAGGCTCGGCGAGCTTCCGCTCGTCTGCCAGCCGGGTGCGCGCTGGATGTACCACACCGCCGCCAACGTCACCGGCGTGCTCATCGCCCGCGCCACGGGCATGTCCTTCGGTGCCGCACTGCGCGAGCGGATCTGCGAGCCACTCGGGATGAAGGACACCGCCTTCAGCGTGCCGGGCACGGACATCAGCCGGCTGTCGACCGCATACCAGCGCGACGACGCCACCGGCGAGCTCGTCGTCGAGGACGGCCCCGACGGGTACTGGAGCCGGCCGCCGGAGTTCGAGGACGGCGGCGGCGGGCTCGTCTCGACCGCCGCCGACTACCTCGCCTTCGCCTCGGCCCTGCTCGCCGGCGGTACCCGCCACGGCGAGCGGGTGCTCTCGCAGCCGTCGGTGACGCTGATGACGAGCGACCACCTGACGCCCGCGCAGAAGGCAGTGTCCGGGCTCAGGCCGGGGTACTTTGACCACATCGGCTGGGGGTTCGGGATGTCGGTCCGCACCCGGCGCACGCACCATGGACCGTGGCCGGTCTCATACCCGCCGCTGGCCTCGGTCGGCAGCTACGGCTGGCCGGGCGTATACGGCACCGGCTGGCACAACGACCCGGCCGAGGACATGATCACGATCCTGATGATCCAGCGGGCGCCCGCGCCGGCCGGGCTGCCGATCCTCATCGACTTCTGGACGGCCGCCTACCAGGCCATCGACGACTGACCATTGCGGGCCTTGCGCCGGCGAGACGGCGCTAGCCGCGCTGTCCAGGGTCGCGGCCGCACGGCAGCCGGTCAGATCCAGCTGATGCGGGAGCGGTCTTCGACCGCGTGCGAAGCGGTTCGCGCGCAGGTAGGTGTGCCCTGGCGGATCGGGTGGGCTTCGGCCGTACCGAACTCCTCAACGACCGCCTGAACGTCGGTAAGTAGTAGCAGAGCATCGGCGTTAACGGCGGCTGCCAGGACGGCTTCGGTCAGGTCCTTGTCGACGACGGCCTCCACGCCCCACTTCCCGGGTGGCACCAGGGCCATGCCAGCGTGAGCGCCGGGCTCGTCCCCGGGCGGCTTCAGCGACCGGCAGCAGCCGGTCATCGCATCCACCCGGCCCGGACCTCGCGGCCGTGCCTGCAGCACCAGCCCTCGTTGTCCTGGAACGCGGAGACCGACACCGCCAGGTGGCGTCCACCGTCCGGCCGATCAGTCCGTACCCCACCCGACTGTCGTACCGCAGACGCGCATGCCAACGTCAGGGGCGAACGTCACCAAACCGTGGCACGCTCCCCAGGACCAACCAGCAGCGGGCAGTCAGGTGCCGAGGAGCCTGCGCGATCTGAACGCCGCGATGGCGAATAGACCGAGGGCGAATAGCGCCAGGATCGCGAGCTGGTGCCAGATAGTGATGATGGTGCCGTGGCCTGACAGCAGGCTCGTCCAGGCGTCCACGGCCCAGGCCTGCGGTGTCACATGCCCGATGGTCCGCATGATCGGGGAGACGATCGAAAGCGGCCACATGCACCCGCCGAGCATCGCGAAGGTGATGCCTATGACCGGGCCGATGGCGCTCGCCTGCTCCGGCGTCCGGAACAGCGTGCCTGCCGCCATTCCGGCCCCGGCGCCGACGATGCACCAGAGCAGCACAAGCAGCAGGGCTGCAGGAGGGTTCCCCCAGGACACACCGAACGCCACCGATCCGACCAGCACGATCAGCGCCGACTGCACCGCCGCTATCAGCACCGCCGTGACAGATTCTCCGATGACGATGACGCCCGGCCGCACTGGCGCCGCCAGGACCCGCTCGTAGATGCCCAGGCGGCGGCTCTCGACTAGCGCCGCACTTCCGGCCACGGCGGTCAGGAACACGAACAGAACAAGCTCAGTCGGAGCGCTGTATTCGAATCCTGGCGGGAGCGTGTTCTGGGCAACGGCCACGACCTGCTTCCCGAGGCTCACCTGCGGTGTCCTGGCGGCGAGCGAGACAGCGAGCTGGAAATCGCCGCCGAAAGTGCCGCCGAAGCGCGCGGCGAACTGCCCCGCCTCGACCCGGCCGCCGTAGGCCGCTATGACAGAGCTGATCCGGCTCACCGCCGCCTGCTGCGTCGTGTTCGCCTGCTCGGCGACGATCCCGACCGAGACAGGCCGGCCGGAGAGCTCGTCGGCCTGCAGACCGCCCGGCAGCACCACGCCGGCGTTGATCTCGGACCGCGCGACGGCCTTGTCCAGCGTGCTCACGCTCCGGTACGGGACCGCCGAAATGCCCGCCGTGTGGTCAAGATCGGCCACGAGCTGCTGGCTGGCCTGGCTCCGGTCCAGATCGACGATACCGACCTTGAAGGTATTGAAGCCGCTGACCACCGCGCCGACAACGACTATCAGGACGATCGGCAGCACGATCGTGAAGAACAGCGCCCGCTTGTCGCGCAGCAGGCGGCGGCCCGATGCCTGAGCGATCGCGAGCGTCCTCATGCCGTCACCGCCCTCGGGGCGAGCGCCACCGCGACTGCAGCCACGATGACGCTGAATATTGCTATGCCGAGCACGGGCTCGGCGATGGTGCCGAAGCCGCCTCCGATGGTGGCCAGGTCGGTGAAGCCCCGCAGTGCCCATCCGTTCGGGGTAAGCAGCGCCAGGCGCTTCATGGCAGAGGGCGCCTGGGAGATGAAGAAGAAATTTCCGCCCAGAATCGACAGGCCGAAGACAATGATCGAACTGATGCCCTCGGCCTGCCGCTGAGTCTTCGACACCCCGATGACGAAGCCGGTGAGACAGACGACCGCAAGCACCAGAGCGGCGCCCAGCACCAGGGCCGGCAGCACCGGGCCCCAGCTGGCTCCGAAGGCCGCGGACGTCACCACCCCGACGATCAGCAGGCTCAGCCCGCCGTAGACCAGAACAGACAGTGCCTTTCCGGCCAGGATCTCCACCGGGCGAACGGGGGCAGCCCGGATACGCTCGACCATCCCCTGCGAGCGCTCGACGAAGAAGCTTCTCGCCACGTAGCTGATCGTGAAGAACAGGAAGAACATCGCCATGCCCGGGGCGTAGTAGCTGATTACCTTCAGCTCACGGGCTCCGATCGGCCGCTGCACGGCCTGCACCGGGATCTTCAGCGTCGCCACAGCCTGCGCGAGGCGGACGGCGCCGCTGGCTGGCGCGCCTGCCGCCAGCGCCGTGCCGAGCGAGAGACGGTCGGCGTTCACCTGAGCGACAAACGACGATGCGATAGAGCCAGCCACGTCACCGCCGATGGCATCGTTCGCCGAGCTTATCGTGGTGATCGAGGCAGGCGTGCCCGCGAGCACGTCCGCGGAGAAGCCCGCGGGAATCACGAGCGCGGCGCCTATCTTGTTCGCGCGGATCTCGGCCCGCGCCGCCGCCACTGACGCGATCTCCCTGGGTGTCACCACCCTGCGCAGCCCGGGGGCATGCAGCGAGTTCATGAGGCCCGTGGCGACAGGTCCGCGGTCCAGGTTCACGACGCCCAGCGTGAGGCCGAAGTTCTGCACGCCGTGGAAGGCAAGACTCATGAGCGCGGCGATGACGATCGGCGCGATGACCCCGATGACGATGGCCGACCGGTCGCGGAAGCGCTGGCGGAGGTCCTTTCTTGCGATGACGAGGGCGGCCCGCATGGCTCACTCCCTCAGGGCGGTGCCGGTGAGGTGCAGGAAAACCGCCTCGAGGTCCGGCTCAACCACGTCCACGCTGGTGACGCCGGCCTGTGCCGCTTCGGCCGCCTCAAGGAGAGCCGGTAGCAGATGCCGGCCGTCTGGCGCGATCAGGTGCACGGCGTGGTCCGCGACGGCCGCGCTGGTCACCCCCGGAACTGATCTCGCCACGTCGGCCAGCTTCTCCGGGTCGCCGGTGGCAGTCAGCTCGATGCGGTCCTGCGCGCCCAGCCTCGAAACGAGCTCTCGCCTCGTCCCCTCGGCGACGAGGCGGCCGTGATCGATGATCCCCACCCGGGTGCAGACCCGTTCGGCCTCCTCCATGTAATGCGTCGTATAGACGACCGCCAGGCCCTGGCGGCCGAATTCCTGCACCCGGTCAAGGATGGCGTGACGACTCTGCGGATCTACGCCCACAGTCGGCTCGTCGAGGATGAGCAGCTTCGGATGGTTCAGCAACCCGGCCGCGATGTTCAGCCGCCGCTTCATGCCGCCCGAGTACGAGTCCAGCCGGTCGTTCCCGCGGTCGGCCAGGTCGGTCAGGTTCAGCGCCTCCCCGACCCGCTCCGCCAGCAGCTTGCCGCCAAGGCCATGCAGCCGCCCCAGGAACTCAAGGTTCTCCCGCGCGGTCAGGTCCGGGTACAGCGCGACGTCCTGCGGCACGTACCCGATGTCGCGCTTCACCTCAAGGTTCCCGATGGCATCGCGGCCCGCGATCTTTATCGATCCCGCGTCCGGGATCAGGAGCCCGCAGACCATCCTCATCGTGGTGGTCTTGCCAGCCCCGTTCGGGCCCAGGAGCCCGTAGACCTCGCCCTCCGCGATGCTGAACCCGACGTCATCGACGGCCACCCTGCCGCCGAAGCTCTTCCGCAGCCCAGAGCACTCAAGCACGACCGGCACGACCGGATCCACACATCCAGTTTTGTAGTACGGCCCGGCCGGATTCAGAGGCGAAAGTCCCGGCCGGCCGGCGCGGCGGTGCGGGGCTGGCCGGTGCCGCCGGTACCAGGTGGCCTGCGGCACGCCAGATACGGCGCCGGCCGCGCGGGTGCCAATCCGGGGAGCGAGCAGGGCGATGGCCTCGTCGGTCACGTCGACCCGGGCAGGACGCCTCAAGGAGTAAGAGCCACCGGCAACCTCTAGACCGCGACCAGTTCGGCGGCGTTCTCTGGCGCGAGGAACTGGAGCACCGCGGCCTCAAAACCGAGCAGGCGCGCAAACGGCCGTCCCATCCACTCGGCTGAGCACCGTCAACGACCAGAAGGGCCCGACCACCGTCTCCGGCGATCAGGCCTCTGACCTGCTACTTCCTGGTAGCGGGGGCGGGATTTGAACCCGCGACCTCTGGGTTATGAGCCCAGCGAGCTACCGAACTGCTCCACCCCGCGTCGTGGTACCTAACTTTATGGGCAGCCAGGGCCCGAGGCAAATCGGCGCCGCCTCACGCCCCTACCGTGGCCGGCGAGGGAATCGTCATCCAGATCGTGAACCGCACCCTCGTCGGCGCGGTCGGCAGCTGGGTCAGATCGTGCGGCTCGGACGTCGTGGCCAGCGCGAGCACCCGCACCGGATTGCCACCGAAGCCGGCGAGCCGACGCGAGTCGGCCGCGAGCAGCACCGGCTTCCGCCCGGCCGCACTGATGGCGGCGGCCACGGCGTCTACCGCGCTCGCGGGCTGACCCGCCATCGACGCCACCGGCAGACCGCACATGCCCCTGATCGCCTGCGAGAAGGCCGACGCGACGCTGCCGGAGACGATCACGACAGCGGCCCTGCGCGGAATCTGCGCGCACAGCGCGCTGACGGCCGGTGTCTCGCCCGCTCCGGTCCGCTGCAGGGCCAGGCCCTGTGCGATGGGCTGCAGCCCGCCCCTGCTGCCGGTGTGGCTGATCCCGATGCCGAACGTGGTGGCGACGGTCGGCACCAGCATCGCCGCGGTACAGAACAGCCCGACGACAGCCGCGGTCGCCGCGCGAGCGCCGCCGCTGCGCGCGCGCACCGATAGCCAGGCTGCGGACCAGCAGCCCGCGATGATCAGGCCCGGCAGCACCATGACCACCAGGCGCTGGCTGGCCCACGGCTGGTCGGGGGCGATGTCCGGCTGCCACAGCGCCACCAGCGAGCCGGCGCAGATGATCGCGAGCGGCAGCCCCCAGATCCGCCACCGGCTGTCCTGATCACGCCAGGTGAGCAGGGCCCGCAGGCAATTGCGGGTCAGCGCCGCCAGCCCCACGCCGCCCAGCAGGACGGTGGGCAGCCCGATATACCAGATCACCCAGTACAGGGTCTGCTCGGAGTAGAGCCGGCTCGGGTCGACGGGCAGGCCCTGGGCCCGCTGCAGGCCGGCGATGAAGCTGGCCATCGCGGGACTCGGATGTCCGCGCACCGTCTGCACGTACGGCCGGATCGCGAGCCAGACGAGGGCCGCCACCGTCAGCATGCCGCCAAGCTCGGGCAGCCAGCGCAGCGGGATCCGCGCGAGCAGGCGCGGCACGACCCGCCGGACCGAGGGGAGCCTGCTCAGCTGTCCAGCCACGACGGAGAGGGCGAGGAGCCAGACTGCCGCGACGCCCGCGGTCGCCGCCGTATCGCCCACCGTGTCGAGGAACGGCCGGTCGAGCAGGAACATGCCGGCCACGCCGTAAGCGCCGCCTGCCAGGAACCCGATGAGGAACGGCAGGCCCTGCGGGCGGCGGCCGATCAGGAGCAGCGCGGCAAACGGGATCGCGGGCAGCAGGTAGAGCAGGCTGTCGAGGCTCAGCAGGAGGCCGAGGCCGAGCGCGAGCCCGGCGAGCCCGGCGAGGATCCGCTCCGGCGTCAGCCCGGCGGCAAGTCGGGCGGGCGCCGCCATGCGCCGCAGCCGCGCGGCCCGGCCGCCGTTGCCGGCGGGCTCGGAGCCGGCGGGCTCGGAGCCGGCGGGCTCGGAGCCGGCAGGCTCGGAGCCGACGGTCCTGACCGCCGAGCGCAGCAGCAGCGAGTCGGCCAGCATGCACAGCCCGCCGAACAGAGCCACCTGCAGCGCGGTCTCGCTCAGCGTCGACCGGCTGATGTACTGCTGCGGCAGGCTCACGCCGAGCAGCAGCGCGCCCGCGGGTGCCCACTGCGGCCCCACGAGCCTGGCGACCAGGCCGGCGAAGCTGAGCGCGGCCAGGCCCCCGAGGATGGGCCCGACCGCCTGCGCGCCGGCGACGCCGTGCGCCCAGAACCCGGCCGCGATCAGCATCGGCATGCCAGGAGTAACCGCGGGGAAGAGCGAGGAACCGCGGCCGATGAAGCCGCTGCTGGTGAAGGCCAGGCCCGCGTGCGCGCCGCCGAACGCCGCCTGCTGCGTCCCGATCGGCAGGCCGCCGTGCTGGGCCACCCAGTACCCGGCCTGCAGGTACGTGCCGGCGTCCCGCAGCACGATGACCGACTGCGAGCTCTCCCTGATCTGCCACGCGATCAGGCCGGTAACGATCGCGACCGTGGCCAGCAGCCCGAACCACGCGGGCCAGGCTCGTGTGCTCAGGGCGCGGGCCGCACCCGACCTGGGCCAGCTCGCGGGGACCACACGCAGGCTGTTGACCGTGAGCGCGGCGGCGAGCGGCACCGAGATCAGCAGCATGGGCACGGGCAGGAAGCTCCCGCCGAGCAGCAGCGGGAGTCCGGGCAGCAGCCACGCGGCGATCAGGATCGCCGGCAGTGCGGTCAGCCGGGCCAGCGCCGAGCCCGCGGCCTCGCCCGGGATCTGGCCTGCCGCCTGCGCGCCCGCCGGGCGCGGCCTTATCCGCCGCCAGGCACGCGCGAGCGGGGCAAAGATCGCTCCCGCCCTGGCCGGAAGCAGCCGGGACCGGCCAGCGGGCCCCGTGCCCGGCACCGCCTTGTCTCCCTGGCCGGCAAGCTCGGCCTTGTCGAGCGTGCTGGTGACCGCGTCCCGCGCGGCGGGCTGCCCGACCTGCTGCCCCTCCGGCGCGCTGGCAGCCGCGGCGGGCAGTTCTGCCGCAGCCGGCTCACCGGCCGTCCCCGGATCCGGCCGGCCGACCGGTTTCTCGCCGCCGTGCGTGCCGTCAGGGACATCGGGATGGCGCACCCGTCAACTGTAAGGGTGCGAGGCGTCCGGCCAAACTGGCGACATCACGGCACGCGGGCACAGTCCGGATTGCTTCCGTCCGGATTGCCTCCGGGCGTCGCAGGGCTGACTAGTCTGTGTCCCGTCCTTTACTTGTGCGTGTATTTCGATTCGTTAACTCCAAGTAACATGGTTAGGCGACCCTAGCGGCACGGACCCGCCCCGGCCATCTGGCGCGAGACTTCGAGGAGCGATGAGCCGCTACGACGATCCCGGCGAACCCGAGACACCCGTGTCCGGTCGCCCGACCGGACCAGGGTTCAGCGATTCGAAGCCGGGCAGGCGACGTGCCGGGCGCGCCCCGGCAGCGGGCGGCCGCGGGCCGGGCAGGCCGGGACAGCGGCGGCCGGGCCGCAGGTGGCTGGGCGGCCGGTACTCCACCGGCACGATCGTGCTTGGCGGCCTCGCTGCCTTCCTGGCAGTCGTGCTGGTCGGCGCCTCGCTCACCGTCTACGCGAAGTACCGCGAGGTCTGGGACTCGATCAACAGGGTCGACGTCTCCTCCGACCTGAGCGGGAAACGCCCGCCGGCCGACCCCAACGCCATCAACCTGCTGCTCATCGGCTCGGACTCGCGCGTCGGGAGGAACGGCGCCATCGGCGGCAGGACGGACATCGGCGGCGCGCGGTCCGACACGATCATGGTCGTCCACATCGCCCCTGGCGCGCATCAGGTCGTCGTCATCAGCTTCCCCCGCGACTCGGTCGTGCCCATCCTCGGCTGCACCGCGGAGGCGGGCACGTCGGGGCAGACGGCGCAGCCGGGCCAGGTAGAGCAGATCAACTCCACCTTTGCCTACGGCGGCCCCGGCTGCCTCTGGAAGACCATCGAGCAGACGACGGGCATCCACCTGGATGACTTCATCGCGATGACGTTCGTCGGCTTCGAGCGGGCCATCGACGCGCTCCATGGCGTCGAGGTCTGCCTGCCGGCCGCGGTCGACGACCCCAAATCAGGCCTCAGGCTGAAGGCCGGCCGGCATCATATCTACGGGGCCGAGGCGGTCGCGTTCTGGCGGACCCGCGAGGACCTCGGCATGGGCGACGACCCGCAGCGGATCCAGCGCGACCAGTACCTGATGGCCGCCCTCGTGCAGGGCATCGAGCACAGCGGGCTGCTGAACAGCCCGAGCGACATGCTGCACGTCATCGACGCGCTGACCGGCAACCGGAACATCACGATCGATGATCAGCTGACGCCGGGCCGGCTGCTGCAGATCGCCGAGGCCATGCGCGGGATCTCGACCAGCGCGATCCAGTTCGTGACGGTGCCGTGGACCGGCTACGTCGCGAACGCGAACTGGGTCCAGTGGCAGCAGCCGAACGCTGACAACCTCTTCTCTGCCATCGCGCACGACACCAAGCTGCCGAAGGCCGAGCAGCCGGGAAAGGGCAAGAAGGGCAAGAAGGCGGCCAGCCCGGTCACCGTCACGCCCGCGCAGGTGGACGTCTCCGTCCTGAACGGCACCGGCAAGGCGCACCTGGCCGCCGACACCTCGAACGCGCTCGCCGCGCGCGGCTTCAAGGTGGGCACGCCGGGCGATGCGCCCACTACGACGTACACCAGCTCGGTCATCGAGTACGCGACCGCAGCCGAACTGCCGCAGGCGCAGCTGCTCGCCCAGCAGGTCGGGCCGGCGGCGGACGTCAAACTCGAGCTCGACTCGCAGCTCAGCTCCACCGCGTCGCTGCAGCTGATCCTCGGCTCGACCTTCAGCTCGCTCCAGCCGGTGCAGCCGGCGCCGACCAGCACCGCGACGATCCAGAGCATCGCGAGCACCTACGGCGGTATCACCGGCAGCGTGGATATCTGCAAGGACCAGGCGGCCTTCGCCGGCCCCGACGGCGAGTAGCGGCCGGCCGCCGGACCCGGGCGTGGCTAGCCGGAACTGGTCAGCGGCGCACCCAGATGTACCTGACGAGCGACTTGTTGGGTGGCAGCCGGATCAGGTGCCAGCCTTTCATGCCGCCAGGGCTGTGCTGCAGCGCCTGCTGGATCGTGCCGCCGCTCCAGCTCCCGATGCAGCCCACGTAGTACGCGAGCGACGGCGCGCCGAATGCGCACGGTGGCTTGAATCCCATGTGGATCAGCACCTTGGCCTGCCGCTCGAACGGCCTGACCTCCCCGGCGGTCTTCGTCTCGCCGACCAGCACAATGTGCTGCGAGATGGCGCCCGCGATCAGGAAGACGGCCGCCACGGCCGCGCCGGCTGCCCGCTGCCGGGGCCGGGTCACCAGCCAGGCGATCCCGTCTGCCGCCAGGATCGCGAACAGCGACCAGGTGGGCAGAAAGTAGCGCGGCGCGCCGAACGGCACGAGGAGGACGTACAGGACCGCGCCCCACGCCCCGGTGACGAGCGCGAGTACCGACGACGACTTCGACGGCAGCCGCCAGACCGTGTACAGCCCGAGGCCGGCGAGCACGCCGAAGGCCACCCACCAGAGGTAGGCAGCCGGGTAGTAGAACTGGGGAGTACACGGCATGGGCGGGTACGGATTGCAGTACCACGGCCCGCTCATGGTCTTGACCTGCATGAGCAGCGAGAAGTGGATCCCGAAGGTGGGCGGCTCCTGGCCAGCCAGCCGGAACCGGGTGACCGGCCCGCCAAACCAGAGATAGGCCTCCGCTACCCACTCCAGCACGCCCACGGCCACCCCGACGCCCATGGCGACCAGCACCCGGGACTGGCGCCAGCCGCGGACCACGACGGGCGCCAGCAGCGTCGGCGCGAGGACGAAGACGATGTTCTGCGGCCGCATCATCACGATGACGAACGCCACGAACGCGATCGCCGGCAGCACGACCCGCGGCCTGAGCCGGCGCCCGACGGCCTGCAGCAGCAGGCCGGTGATCGCGAGCGCGCCGAATCCGGCCCACAGGTCGGGGTAGACCTGGACGCCGCTGAGCTGAGTGATGGCCAGGCTGGCGAACATGAAGCCGGCCACCGCCAGTACCCACGCCGGCCGCAGGCCGCGCCAGCACAGCAGCGACAGGAACAGGGCCGCCGCGGACAGCAGCGCCATCCAGACTCGCAGCACGGTCAGCGACGTGCTCACGAGGGTGACCGGGGCAGCCAGCAGGCCGACCCCGTGCCCGTGGACCGGCGGCAGGAAGTCGCCGGAAGCGTGCGCGCTGGTCCTGGCTATGTAGGTGATCTCGTCCGCGCCGAGCGGCAGCTTCAGCAGCGCGGGCAGCAGTTCTGCCAGGAAGAACAGCACGCTGATCAGCGCCAGCCAGGCAGCGCTGTCGGGACCCGGCAGGGCCGGGCGTGACCGCGGCCTGCTGCCAGCGTCCTCCGGCTGCTCGCGTAGCCGCGTCTGCTGCACGTGTATCTCCCTTTGCGGACTCTGGCCGCTGCCCCCGGCCGGATCGGGTCTGTCTGCCCTGACCGGGCCCACGCAGATGAGGCCGGGCGATGGCGTAGATCTTATCCGCGGCTCGCCCGGACCCAACTGACCGTACCGTAGACTGACCAGCGGGTCGCACGGTGGTCGCACCCTTACGCTGGGTAGGCATTCCCGGATTGCCCGCGGGACGCAGATGGCGGTTCCAGGCGGCAGGTTAAAGCCAGGCAAAGTCTGTTTGACCTCCGCTTACATGGGACTACGGCGCCAGGCCGCGCCGGTAGAATCTGACGGCCGGCCGACGTACGGAGGTAGAGGTTGGGACTCGCCACGCCGGCGGTTAAGTCTTCGCAGGACTCCGCGGACGAGCGACCGAGGCGCCGGTCATACGCGCCGTACCTGATCCTCGCTGCCTACCTGCTGGGCGCCGTCTACATCACCGTCCGGCTCTGGCCCAGCCCGGCGAGCTACGCGCAGCAGGGCGACATGCACGACGTGGACCAGGTCGCGTGGTTCATGCGCTACGCCGAGCAGGCCGTCGTCCACTTCCGGCTGCCCGCCCTCGTCACCAGCGCGATGAACGCGCCGCACACGGTGAACCTGATGTGGAACACCTCGCTCCTGCTGCCGGGCGTCATTATGTCGCCGGTCACATTCATCTGGGGCCCGCAGGTCAGCATGAACGTACTGCTCGTGCTGGGCTTTGCCGGCTCGGCCGCGAGCATGTACTTCGTGCTCCGGCGCTGGAGCGCCAGCGTCAGCGCGGCCGCGCTCGGCGGCGCCCTCTACGGCTTCTCGCCCGCCATGACCGGCTCCGGCATCGGCCACTACCACCTCGTGCTGGCCATGCTGCCGCCGCTGATGATCGACGCGCTCCTGCGGATGGTCACCGGCCGCGGCAGCGCCGTCCGCTGGGGTCTCTGGCTCGGGCTGCTGGCCTCGGCTCAGTTCTTCATCGGCGAAGAGGCCCTGATAGACACCGCCATCGCCGCGGCGGTGGTGCTGATCGTCCTCGCCGCCTGCCGCCCGCAGGATCTGCTCGGCAAGGTCAGGCCGAGCCTCGCGGGCGGCGCCGTGGCCGCGGTGACGACGCTGCTGCTGTGCGGCCGGGGGCTGTGGGTGCAGTTCCACGGCGTCAACTCGCACGGCGCGTACAACCTCGTCAGCGTCAACCACCGGCTGACCCACCTGTACACGATCCCGTACACCTTCGTGGTCCCGTCCGACCAGGTGCTGCTGCGCGACGGCTGGACCAAGGGCATCGTGGCCAGGTACCCGCAGCCCAGCCCCGAGTACCTCGCCTACCTCGGCATCCCGCTGCTGCTCGTGCTGCTGGCAGCCGGCATCTGCTACTGGCGCAGGCTGCCGGTCCGGGTCGCGTTCCTGACCTTCCTGGTGCTGGAGCTGCTGTCGCTCGGCGGCCAGCCCATCGGGCCGTATCCCGGCGCGGCACTGCCGTGGCACTGGGTCGAGAACCTTCCGGTGCTGAGCTCCACGCTGCCGGACCGGCTGAGCCTGCTCGCCGACGGCGCCGCGGCGGCCGTGCTGGCGTTCGGGCTTGACCTGTTCCGGGCGCGGACGGCGGTACCCGGCCGGAGGCGCTGGCGGCGTCCTGCCTTCGCCGGCCTGGCGGTGGCGGTTATCGCGCTGCTGCCGCTCTTCCCCGCCCCGTACGCACCCCAGACGGCTGCGCCGATCCCGAGCGGCTAC
>Ga0335076_10000981_pt1 | contig 27270 bp, 25 predicted proteins | sample Lox_Sample_25_FD_206717 | JGI IMG/M metagenome (GOLD analysis project Ga0335076, IMG submission 206717) | Soil microbial communities from Loxahatchee National Wildlife Refuge, Florida, United States - Lox_Sample_2.5 | ecosystem: Environmental > Terrestrial > Soil > Wetlands | place: USA... | reverse complement strand
GTGCCGGAACGACGACGGCGGCGGGCCGGAACCCCGGCGGTCCCGAGCGGCTTCAGCCGCGCCGGGCGGTCTCGTCAGCGACGCTTGCTGGCGTGACAGTCGATGCAGTCGGTGGCCCAGGGCAGGGCTTCGAGCCGTTCCGCGGCGATGGGCTTGCCGCACGAAAGGCACGTCCCGAACGTGCCCGCGCCGATCCGGTCGAGGGCACCCTCGATGGCGGCCAGATGAGCCTCCTCGCGCTCGCGGAGTTGCTGGCCGCGCTGGCTCTCGGAGACTTCGGTCGCCGCGGCGGTCTGGGCGCCGTGGGCCACGTGCGGATGCTCGACCTCCTCCGACAGCTCGAGCAGCAGCCGAGCACGCTCGCTTTCGAGCGTGCTCCGAGCGTTCTCGATCGACCTGGCGTCCATATCGCGAAATCCTACGCTGCTCCATGGGGTAGCGCGAGCCCATCCGGACATCGACCACCGGCCTCGATCGAGACGACCGCCGGCGGGCCAGAGGCTTCGTCTGGGCTAGACTCGAACGAGCCGTTTCGACGCAACCTCACCGTGACCGGCCCGGCCGGTCGAAGGAGAACGATGGCAACCGCAAAGGATCCGGTCTGCGGCATGGAGGTCGACACGACCACAGACCTCCGTTTCGAGTACGAAGGCGAGACCTACTACTTCTGCAGCCGCGGCTGCAAGCTCGACTTCGAGGAGGACCCCGAGAAGTACCTCGATCCGGACTACGAACCCCACATGTAGGACTTCCGGACGCGCTTGCCGGCTTCGCCGAACAGCTCGTGCGTGGTACGCTCAGATCGAGCGTTGGGAGTGCCGCTGGGCCTCCAGCCTGAAGAAGAATCCATGACTCCAGGAGTACAAGCCCGATGGCCTATGTGATCGCCGAGCCGTGCGTCGATACGATGGACCAGGCATGCGTGTCCGTCTGCCCGGTCGACTGCATCCACTTCGATGAGGGCACAGACCGAACCCTCTTCATCGATCCCAACGAGTGCATCGACTGCGGCGCCTGCGAGCCCGAGTGTCCGGTCGCCGCGATCTTCGCCGAGGACTCCGTCCCCGCCCAGTGGGCGGCCTACACCGAGATCAATGCCCTGTGGTTCTCGGACAAAGACGCCGCCCGAGCCAAGGTCAACGCCGCCAAGCCGGCCTGATCCTTCTGGATCCTCGAGCGCCCGGCCCGCTGGGTCGGGCGCTTGTGATTCCCGGGCGGGCGCCTGGCGCGGCGGCTCGCGACTCGGAACCTCTTCGACTAAGGGCCGGTAAATCGGCCGCGGGTAAACTGACCCGATGCGCATCGTCTCCCTGCTGCCATCGGCCACCGAGATCGTCTGTGCCCTGGGCTTGAGCGATCAGCTGGTCGGGCTGAGCCATCGCTGCGACTACCCGCCGGAGATCGAGGGAGTGGCTGTGGTCACCCGGCCAAGGGGCGGGGCAGCGCCGGCCGCCGCCGCGCCCAACTCACCGCCCGCCGCGCCGCCGGTCGGCCGCGGCCGGCAGACCGCCGCCGAAGCCCTGGCCCGGGCACTCGCCGCCGACGACGAGCTCGGCCCGAGCGAGCTGAACTCGCCGGCCCTCCTGGCCGCGGCCCCGGACCTGGTGATCGTCCGCGAAGGCGGCCAGGGGCCCGGCCATCGCCAGATCGAGGCGGCCCTCGTCGGCGCGGAGCGCTCGCCCCAGATCGTGGGCCTGGACCCGATAACGCTCGAGGGCATCTTTCACTCGGTCACGACCGTCGGGGCCATGACCGAGTCGGAGGACGAGGCCATCGAGCTGATCGAAGCCCTCCGCGAGGACATCGGCGAGATCGAGCAGGGTGTCCTGGCCCGCCGCGACGCCGGGGCCCGCGCCAGGCGGGTCGTTGTCCTCGAGGGCCTGGCACCGCTCGTGGCCAGCGGCCGCTGGGTGCCCGAGCAGGTTCGCCGGGCCGGCGGCTGGGACTTGCTGGGCCGCGAGGGCGAGCCGGCGCCGCCGACGAGCTGGGAGTCGGTCCGGGACGTAGATCCGGAGATGCTGTTCCTGTCGCCAGCCGGGCTGACGCTGCTCCAGGCCCAGGCGGTCTGGCGGTCGCTCGAGCGGCCGGCATTCTGGGACGAGCTCGAAGCCGTGCGGCGCGGCCAGGTCTTCTTCGTCGAGCCGGTCTACTTCAGCCGCCCCGGCCCCCGGGTCGTGGACGGGGTTGGCATGCTGGCGGAGGTCTTCGATCCGGAGACGTTCGTCGACACCTCGCCGGAGGGCAGCTGGACGCCGCTGGTCGAGGACCGATGACGTCGCGCAAGCCGGCGGCCGACATCGACGCGGAGATGGTCCGCTATTACGCGGCCCGCGCGGCGGAATACGACGGCTGGTATCTGCGGCGCGGCCGCTACTCCCACGGACCGGCGAGCGACGCGGCCTGGCGCGCGGAGCTGGACGCCGCGGCCGGGTGGCTGGCGGGTCTGCCGTTCCGCGGCGAGATCGTGGAGCTGGCCGCGGGCACGGGCTGGTGGTCGCCCGTGCTGGCCAGGCGGGGCCACCTGACCATGCTCGACGCCGCGCCCGAGCCGCTCGCCCTGGCTCGAACGCGCCTGGAGGCGGCCGGGCTCGACGCCGCGGTGGAGCTTCGCGACGCCTGGGCGCAGCCGGATCGATCGGTCGACGGCGTCTTCACCGGCTTCTGGCTGAGCCACGTCGATCGGTCCAGGCTCGACGAGTTCCTCGCCCTGGTCGCCCGCTGGCTCGTCCGGGGCGGGATCTTCGCCTTCATCGACTCGCGCCCGGATCCTGAATCCAGCGCCTCCGACCATCGACCGCCCGAGGACGACGTCCAGCTCCGCCGTCTCGACGACGGCTCCACGTACCACGTTCGCAAGATCTACTACGAGCCGGTCGAGATGGCCGCGGCTCTGGACCGCGCCGGCTTCGACTCCATCGACGTGACCACAACCGATCGCTTCTTCCTGATCGGGTCGGCGCGGCGGAGATAGGGCAACGCGATCCGCCGAGCAGGCGCTGACCCGGCTGACCGGTCCGCTCGGGGGCACCGCTGGCATGGCCCCCCGCCCCCACGCAATCTGCGCGCCGGGTTCACAAGAAGTCCACCCGGCCTTCAGGAAGACTTCAGAGGAGCGGGGCAATATTCACGTCAGTTCCTCCTCCCTCCTCCCAGGGCTCAGACGAGATCAACCGGCCGGTCGCTTCCTCCCTCGGCGACCGGCCCTCGTCTGTCCCTGGGGCTTTTTTCTGCCCGACCGAGCCGATCGAGCGCCCACAGGGCGGAATTTCGCGCGAAACCGGCCCTCGCCGGCCTTCCCTCGGGCCTATACTCGCCCGCATGTCGCCTCTTACGAACCGAACCGTCGCGACCATCGGCTCCGGCGTCATGGCCGAGTCGATAATCGCCGGGCTGCTGCGGGGCAAGCTCGTCGAGCCGGCGCGGATCATCGGTAGCGAACCCCGGGCCGAGCGCCGCGAGGAGCTGACCGGGCAGTACGGCGTGCGGATGATCGCGTCGAATCTGGACGCCGCCCGCGAGGCCGACGTCATCCTGCTGTCGGTCAAGCCCCAGACGCTGACCAAGGTCGGGCACGAGTTGGGCGGCCATCTCCGGCCCGACCAGCTGGTCGTCTCGATCGTCGCGGGGGCCAACTGCAACGTCCTCACGGGCCTTCTCGAGCACCGCGAGGTCGTCCGCAGCATGCCCAACACCCCGGCCCAGATCGGCCGCGGCATGACGGTCTGGTACGCCACGCCGGAGGTGACCGAAGCGCAGCAGGACCAGGCTCGGGTTCTGCTCCGGGCCCTGGGTACGGATCTGCAGGTCGACGACGAGCGGTTCGTCGAGATGGCCACGGCCGTCAGCGGCACCGGGCCGGCGTATGTCTTCCTGGTCATGGAAGCCCTCATCGACGCGGCGGTCCACCTCGGCTTCCCGCGGCACGTCGCCCACGACCTGGTCATCGAGACCCTCGAGGGCAGTACGGCCTTCGCCAAGGCCACGGCCCAGCATCCGGCCGTGCTGCGCAACATGGTCACGTCGCCGGGCGGCACGAGCGCGGCCGCGATTCACGAGCTCGAGTCGGGCCGGCTCAGGACCGTTCTCTCCGAGGCCGTCTGGGCCTCGTACCGGCGGACCATCGAGCTGGGCGCGGACCTGGAGCAGGGCCTGGGACTCAACGAGGGATCGGCGGCCGGCGCCAGCAACGTAGTCGGCGCCAGCAACGTAGTCGGCGCCAGCAACGTCGTCGGCGCCAGCAACGGAGTCGGGGCCAGAAAGTCGGCAGCCCGGCAGTCGGGGCGCTGACGTGCCAGGGAACCGCGAGACCGGCAATGCTGTGACTCCCGCGGGACTGCTGGCGATCTTCGCCCATCCCGACGACGAGAGCTTCGGCGCCGGCGGTGTGATGGCTCTCGCTGCCGCGGCCGGCAATCCGGTCTGGGTGCTGTGCGCCACCAATGGCGACCAGGGCGGCCGGCCCGGCGAGGTCGGAGTCGACCATTCGCTCGACCCGGAGATCCGCCGCCAGGAGCTGGCCTGCGCCTGCCACGAGTTGGGCGTCGCCGAGCCGATCTTCCTGGGCTACCGGGACTCGGGCATGGAGGGTTGGGGAGCTCCGGAAGGCTCGCTCAGCCGAGCCCCCAGGGAAGAGGTCGTGGACCGGATCCTGGCCGTCATCCGGCGGCTCCGACCCGCTGTCGTCGTCACTTTCGACCCGGGTGGCGTCTACGGCCACCCGGACCACACGACTTGCTCCGACACCGCGACCGCCGCTTACCGGCTGGCCGCGGCCGAGCCGGGCGGCCCCGTGGCCCTCTACCACCAGGCTCTGCCGCGGTCGGTCGTGGCCGGCATGCAGGCCATGCAGGAAGCCGAGCGGCGCCGCAACGATGGCAAGCCGCCCACCGAGGACGACATTCGCCAGGCCGAGGCCTTCATCAAGCTGGCCCGTCCCGACGAGGAGATCACGACGATAGTGCCGATCCTCTCGGTGGCCGAGCGGAAGATCGCCGCCCTGGCCTGCCACGACAGCCAGATGCGCGGCCGGCGCTGGGACGATCCCGAGGAACGGGCCCAGATGGAGCAGATGTTCGGCCGCGAGACTTTCGTCCGCGTCGACCCGGCGCCCGAACCGGGTGAGAAAGAGGACCGTTTCGCCGGTCTCGAGTGGGGCCGGGCGTGACCGTACGAGGGAGTGGCCGGACCCAGCTCGCCGGCCGCTCGGTGGCCGACCCGACCCGGGTCGTCCTGGAGAACGGCCGAACCCGGCGGATCGCGCGGGACGGGCTGACGATCGAGCAGGCGGGCGCGATCGAGCCCGCGCGCGAGTTCCGCCTCGCGCCCGACGGGCGACGCGTAGCCTTCACCGCCGAAGTGGGGGGCGCCCGCCAGATCTTCCTGATGCCGATCCGCGGCGGATACCCCGAGCAGCTCACCGCATCCGAGAAGTCCGTGTCGGACCCGCAGTGGTCGCCCGATGGCCGGCGCATCGCCTTCGTTCGCGAAGACGCCGTCTGGATGATCGACGTCGAGGGTTCGCATCAGGCCGTTGTCACCCAGCACCCCGCGGGCAATCGCTCGCCGCGATGGTGCGCGGACGGCCATCAGATCGCCTTCATCTCGCGGCGGCGGGGCTGGGATCAGGTCTGGATCATCGACGCGCCGGTGCCGCGCCGCGGCCGGCCGGCGACCCATCCCCGCTCTCCGGAGCCCTGCCCGGTAACCCGAACCGGCGTCGACGTCGACGAGTTCGTGTGGTCGCCGGATGGCAGCCACATCGCCGTGACGTCGCAGCGCCTGCCCGACCTGCTGACCTCGCAGATCCACATCGTTGAAGTCGCCACCGGACGCGAGCGGCTGGTCGCGGGCGAGTCGGCCTGGGAGACGGGTCCGCGCTGGCTGCCCGACGGCTCGAGTCTGCTGATGCTCTCGGACGCCGACGGCTGGTTCCAGGCGGTCCGCGTCTCGGATGACGGGCGGGATCGCACCGTCCTGACCACGGGTCGGCGTGAGCACGGCGAGCCCGGCGGCGGCTGGGGATACGTGCCGCTGCCCTCGCCGGACGGCCGGCGCTTCGTCCACATCGAGATCCACGACGGCCTCGCGGACCTGATCGTCGCCGATCTGGCGGGCGGCTCCGAGCCGGAGCTGCTCAACCCGTTCGAGGGCATCTGGCAGGCCGTCGCCTGGCTGCCCGATTCGTCGGCCGTGCTGGCCATCGGCTCCAGCGATCACGCCCCTGACGACCTCTGGTTGCTGCCCATTCCCGAGTCTCTGGCCGATGGGGCGCGGCCGCGGCAGCTGACCCGCTCGCTCCCGACCGTCGTCGACGCGGCCCATTTCGCCGCCGGGGCCCGGATCTCCTTCGAGGCCCGCGACGGCCTGGTCATCGAGGGGACGCTGTATCTGCCCGCGAGCACCGGTGGCGAGGAGGCAACCCGGGTGCCGTGCGTCGTCCATTCCCATGGCGGCCCGACGCACCAGGCGTTCCGCGACTGGCTGCCTTTCCGCCAGCTCGTGGTCGAGGCCGGCATGGCCTTCCTTCAGGTCGACTTCCGCGGCTCGACTGGCTACGGCCGCGAGTTCCGGTGGGCCAATCGGGGCGAGTGGGGTCATGCCGACGCCTTCGACGTCATCGACGCGGCCCGCTGGGCGGCCGATCAGACCTGGTGCGACGGGCGTCTGGCCCACTACGGCGCCTCTTACGGCGGCTACATGACCCTCTGCGTCCTGACCGAGGAGCCGTCGCTCTGGCGGGCGGGCGTCGATCTCTACGGCGACTCGGAGATCGCCGAGAGCTACCGCCACGGCGATCGACCCGGACGGATCGATCTCGAGCGAATGATGGGTAAGCCCGACGATCCTGACGCCGCCCCGGCCTATCGGCGTGGCTCGCCTCTCTACCGAGCGGAGCGAATCGAGGCGCCGTTGCTGATCCTCCACGGTCGCAAGGATCGCCGCATCGCACCGCTGATGACCGAGAAGATGGACGAGGCCCTCGAGATCGAGGGCAAGCATCACGAAGTCCACTGGTACGACGACGAGCCCCACGGCTGGAAGAAGCGCGAGAACCGCCGCGACGCCTGGAGGCGCTGCCTGGAGTTCCTGAGGCGCCATCTCCTGGATCAGGTCGACGACGACTGAGAGGCGTTGGGGCACGACGGCGGACGGTCGATCCGTCCCGATCTCACCCGTTTCGGCGCGCCGATGTAGGCTCAACCCGTGGCAGACCTGCGAGTTGAGTTGCTAGTCGTCGAGGATTGCCCGCATCTCGCGCAGGCCCGGCGCGACCTGGACAGCATCCTCGGGGGCGGCGTCATCGAGGTCCCCGTCCAGCTGATCTACGTCAGCAGTCTCGAGGACGCCGAATTCCTGGCCTTCCAGGGCTCGCCGACGATCCGGGTCGACGGCGACGACGTGGTACCGGAGCCCGATCTGCCAATCGCCATGGGCTGCCGTCTCTACCGGGCCGCCGACGGACCCACAATCGGGTCGCCGCCGCGCGAGCTGATCAAGGCCGCCGTCGACGCTCACCGGCGGGGTCGCTTGCGGGACTTCCAGCGCCAGGAGGCGGCCAAGGTGGCCGAGTTCGCCCGGGCGGCCGACGCCGAAGCCGGCGGCCGGGATCCCGACCGCGCCGCGACGGAACCCTCGCCCGAACCCGCGGCGGAACCCGCGCCCCACCCTCCACCCGATCGCGCCGCGTCCGGACTCTCGCCCGATGCCCTGGCGGCCGAACCCTCAGCGGAACCCCAATCCAACCCTCGGAGGTCTCGATGATGGCGCTGGACGAGAACATCCGTCTGCTGCCCCAGCGGACGATGCGCTCTCTCCTGATCTCGCTGTCCCATCGCCGCTCGCTCGCTCGAGTCGCCGTCCGCAGCCCCCTTACGCAGCCGATCGTGGCTCGTTTCGTGGCCGGCGAGACCCTCGACCAGGCCCTGCCGGCGATCGTCGCGCTCAAGCGGGCCGGCCTCCGCACCACCGTCGACGTCCTCGGGGAGTCGGTCTCGTCCAGGGACCAGGCCACCTCCGCGGTCGAGCGCTATCTGACCACGCTGGCCGCCCTAGCCGAACGAGACCTCGACCCGAACGTCAGCCTCAAGCTCACCCAGATGGGCCTCGAGATCGGTCGCGACTTCTGCCGCGACAACGTCATGCGGGTCGTCGAGGCAGTCCAGGGCCTGGACGGCTTCGTCCGCTTCGACATGGAAGACCACACAATGACCGACGCCACGCTCGAGATCTGGCGGGCGGCCCACGACGCCTACCCGAACGTCGGCGTGGTCATCCAGGCGGCTCTGCGGCGCAGCTCGGCGGACGTCGACGCGATCATCGCCGCCCGTGGCCGCGTTCGTCTGTGCAAGGGTGCCTACGACGAGCCGGCGGGCGTTGCCTACCGGACGCGATCGGCCGTCGACGCCAACTACGCCCGGCTGATGGAGCGGCTGCTGGTCGCCGACGTCCAGCCGGCCATCGCCACGCACGATCCCGGGCTGATCGCCAGAGCGATCTCGATCGTCGAGCGGGAAGGCCTCGGCCGCGACCGGTTCGAGTTCCAGATGCTGTACGGCATCCGGCGCGACCTTCAGCGGACGCTCCTGGATCGCGGCTACCAGGTCCGCATCTACGTCCCGTACGGGACGGAGTGGTATCCGTACTTCATGCGCCGCATGGCCGAGCGGCCGGCCAACGTCGCCTTCGTACTGAGGGCGATCGTCAACGAAGAGAGCCGGCGGCTGAAGGGCCATTGAGCCCGCCCTCGGAGCCCTTTCGCGGCGGGCGACGCCCCAGGGCTCCGCGCCGTCACTCCACCGGCTGGCGGAGGACAGTCTTGAGTCTGGCGGGGTCCGCCCGGCGAGGATCGCCCAGGTAGATCTCGTGATGCGGGCCGCGCGGCCGCAGGCCCCGCTCGGCGATGAAGGCATGCAGCCGCTCGATCGTCGGCAGCTCCTCGGAGTAGGGCCCCACGTGCATGACCTGGGCGCACCGGCCCTCGCGCCAGCGCTCGAAGCGGAGCCGATCGAGCTCGTTCGAGTCGCCCTTCTTGCGCCGGACCTCAGCGACGGCGTCGGCGAAGACCGCCGTCGTGACGTCGTCCGAGACGGCTAGCATGGCCCGCCAGCCCCACTCGTCCTGGGGTCGGTAGGCGTCGAAGCTGCCATCGGCGGCGGTGAACCAGAGCGCCTCGAGCGGCAGGATCGGCATCGCCACGCCGTCCCGCTTGAGCCGGAACTTGATCGTATAGACGACCGGAAAGAGAGCGGCGAAGGCCCTCTGGAAGTCGGTTTCCGGGTAGGTGGCGCCTTGGTCGGGCGCACCCTTGCCGTCGATCATCAGATAGCCGAGCTCGGGTAGATCGACCAGGACGGGATCGCGTGGCGGGGCGAAGAACGGCGCCAGGGCCTTCCTGAGGTCGCCGCCCGCGGCCACTGTCTCGATTGCGGCCATACCCACCTCCTGCGCACTGCCGAGCATACGGCGGGCCGGCGGCCGCGATCAGGTCCGAACGGCCCGCGAGGCCTCGATCCAGGCTGCCATCTGGGCGCAGTGCTCTTCGATGTGCCCGGCGAGCATGTTGTCGACGATCTGGCGGACCGTCATCTCGCCCTGTCGCTTGTGGAGGCCGCGGCGCGAGACCTGCCGCTCGTCGAGCTCGAGCAGTCGCCGCAGGGTCCGTTCCAGGGAATTGTCCAGCCGTCCGTACAGCTCCGAGACCGGCAGGGTCCGGTCCCGGTCGACCGCCAGGATCCTGATCAGATCGTTCTCGTCGCGCCCGAACGGGACCGGCTCGACGGCGCCGACCAGGACACGTTCGATCTCGCCCATCCAGTAGGGGAGCATCTCGTCGATGTGGGCCAGGATCTCGCGATCCACCCACTGCCTGCGGCGGGGAAGGTCGTCCGGGGGGAGAGGGCCCATCTCGACATGGCTGCGCAGCCGGACGAGATTGTCCCGGGCGGTGCGCAGTCGCTCGACCTGGGCGTAGAGGGTTGCCATGTCTGTGCGAGCTACTCCGTGGGTCCGACGCTCGACGCGGATCGTGTCAAAACGAAGCGTAGCGATTCCGGCAGCTCATGTGACCCCTCGCGAGCGCCGCGGTTCACCCTCGCACCGGGTCGGTTCACGCTCGCACCGGCCCGAGCCGCGGCCCACCGGACCCAGCCGGGGTCCCGTCCCACCGGGTCAGGGCTCCTCGAGGACGACCGGCCGCGACTCCGTCGGGGTGGCGAACTGGGCCAGCAGAACCCCTACCAGCACGACTGCGGCCCCGACCGCTCGGATCGGGGCGAAGGCCTCACCCAGGAAGGTGATGCCGAGCACGATCACCACGACCGGCTCCACGGTCGCCATCAGGGAGGCCTGGGCGGCGCCGATCCTGGCCGCCGAGGCGTAGAAGGCCTGGATGGCGATCGCCGCGGCGAAGATGCCGATGCCGGCCAGGCCTGGCCAGGCAGCCGCCGGGATCTCCGCCGGCAGGAGTGGCTCGCGGGCGGCCAGGCCCACCGCCAGCGTTGCCAGGAATGTGCCGGTCATCATCACCGCCCCGGCGACCGGCGGCGACACCTCGGCTCCTCGGCCGCTCGAGCGCATGTCGGCCGTCTGGCCGGGCCGCTCGCCCGCCATCCAGGCTGCCAGGATGATGTAGCCGGCGTAGGCCACGGGCGACAGCAGGGCCAGCACGATGCCGCCCTGGTCGGTGCCGGAGTTGACCCCGCCGACGGTTAGGACCGTGCCCAGGATGACTATCGCCAGCGAGCCCCAGGCGAGCCTGCCCTCGAACTTGTAACCGAGCCGGAGCGACACCACGGCCACGAGGGCCGGGTAGATGCTCATCAGCAGGGCCACCAGCGAGGTGGCGATGCGCTCGATGGCGGCGTAATAGACCGAGGCGTTGACCAGGAAGAAGGAGCCGGTGAACATCAGGCGCGCCACCGTCCGGCGGTCCAGGCTGCGGAGCTCTCTGCGGGCCCGCGGCTGAGCCAGCAGCCACAGCCAGCTCACCGCCGCCGCGAAGGCGAAGCGCCAGACCAGCATCGCCAGCCAGTCCACCCCGGCCGCGAACACGAATGCCTTGAAGAAGAGCGGGCCGGTGCCGTAAGCGGCGCCAGCGAGAGCGCCGAGTCCGATGCCGGTGATGCGACGGCGATCCATTGGCCAAGGCTAACAGGCCTGGGCCCAGGGCTCAGGGCGGCCTGCCGGAGAGGGTAGGTACGTCGAGAACAGCAGGCCGGTGACAGAACGCACGCGACCGGTGACGGCGCGCACGCTGCGTTCGCATTAGTACGGCACCCCCGGCCGAGCCCTCTAACGGGACTACGGCCTGAGTACCGATCGAGCGGTACGAGTGAGTCATATGCCCGCCCGATCCCCACCCCTACGATCTCCAGCATCGAAGCGGTCGAATGGCCGCCACGTCTGAGGTCGGATGCATGACTCGGGCTCGGGAACGCTGCCCCCGCTGCGGTAGGCGCCTTGTCAGCACGCGCTTCGACACCACCTTCCGACTGCCCGACCGTAGCGAGCGACTCTGCTTCGGCATCCCTGGCGGGCTTTGCGAGGACTGCCATCAGCTCTACATCGATCCGGAGCTGATCGAGCTGCTCGACCTCGGCCAGGGCCGCTGCGTCTTCGCCATCGAGAGCGACCTGGTCGTCCAGGAGCAGGCCTGGTCGAGCGCCGACTGACGTCGGCAATCCACCCGGCGGTCTTCGCGTCGCTTCGACCTCGCTCCGCCCCGCCCTTCGGGCGCTACCCGGCTGGCCCTTGCGTGCTGGTGCCACAATGCCGCCTGTGAGTCACGAAGTCATGGCCTCGCGATCGGTTGCCGAGGGCGGACCCTACCGGCGTCCGGCCGGGATGTGCCGGGGCCAGGGCCATATCGTCGTCTACGGCAATCCCGCCTTCGTCGCCGCATTCGGGGCGACCGCCGTGGGCATGCCGGCCCGTGAAGGCATCCTGGCGCTCCCGCCTCGGGCGTTCGCCCTCCTAGACGCGGTCTTCGTCCGCGGCAAGCCGCTGGCCAGCTGGATACGCATGTCCGGAACGGACTGGCGCCTGACGGTAGCCCCCCGGCTGGATCCCAGCGGAGAGGTCTACGGCGTCTCGTTCCATCTGCGGGAGAGATCCGACGTACCGGTGACAGACACGGGGGCATGATGGGGAGGCGTCTCGAGGGGACGGCGCCGCTCCCGAGCAGCATCGAACCCATGGTCGGGCAGCTGCGAGCGCGGGTCTGGCTGCTCCTGCACGACCGCCGGCGCGGCCGGCTGTATTCGATTGCGGCGGTGGCTATCTTCGGGGCCGTCTTCGGCGGCGCGATTGTCGCCGGTGCCCTCGGCTCGAACCCGCAATTCGGCGTCGACTCCGGCGCGTATTGGGTCGCGGCAGGGAAGCTGGCCGGCGGTGGCTCGCCGTACAACGCGGCCATGCTCGCCGGCCCGTACCCGGCCCAGGTCGCCGGCGCGTACCGCTATCTGCCGATCTTCGCCCAGGTCCTGATTCCACTTTCGTGGTTGCCGCTCTGGGCGGCCAAGCTGGTCTGGCTCGGGATCCAGATCGCCGCGCTCGCCGCGGGGCTGTGGTTCGCGGCCGTAGCCGGGGGCGGCGTCGGCAGGCTCGATCGGGCAATCTCGATCGGTCTGGCCTTTACGGTCTTCACGCCCACCTTCGCCTGCCTGCTCCAGGGCAACGTCGAGGGTCCGCTGGCTCTGCTCGTCACGCTCGCGCTGGTCCGTGGCGAGGCGGCCGGTGGGGTGGCCGTCGGGCTCGGAACTCTGCTCAAGCTCATGCCCGGAGTCGCCTTGCCGGCGCTCGCCGTCCGCGGCCCCAGAGGGGCGATCTCGTTCCTGGTCGCCTGCGCCGTCCCGACGGCGGTTTCTATCGCTCTAGCGCCGGCGGCCTGGCGGGACATGGTCGTCGCCATTCCGAACATGTACGCCGGCAGCGCGGCCTATGCCAACAACCTGGCGCCGGCCGGAGCTCTCGCGGCCCAACCCGACCTGGCCTTCCTCGCCTGGCTCGAAGGCCCGCTGCGGCTGCTCTTCCTCGGCGCGGCGGCGGCGCTCGGGCTGGCCTCGATCTGGCTGGCCCGGCGTCCGGGTGGCTGGCCGGCGGCGCTCCTGGGGGCGACCCTGGCCGGCATCCTGGCTCCGGCGGCCATCTGGTACCACTACAGCGTCGTTCTCCTGCCCTTCGCGTTCTTCGCCTGGCCGGCGGCTTCGGAGCGCCAGAGGTGGGGTCTTCTCGCTGGCTTGGGTGGCTTCGCCCTGGCGGTAGGCTGGCCTCTCATCTTCACCGTCCCGGCCTTCGCGCTGTTCACCGTCTCGGGCCTGGCGGCTCTCTGGCCGACCCGAACGTCGGACAGGCTGGACCTGGTGGACCGGGCGCGGATCGGGCCGATCGGCTGGCCGGTCTCAGCGGCCCGGGCGCCGAACGCGCTCGGCGATCCAGAGGCTGACGGCGGCGCGGCGGCGCAGGTCGGAGCCGCCGAGATGACCCTTGAGGGTGGCGTCGAGGTCCAGTAGCCCCGCGAGCGCGGCGTCGAGCTCCGGCAACGTCCAGGCCCGCGCCTGCTCGGCCAGCTTCTGGGCCACATAGGGGTTGAGCCTGGTGATCCGCACAAGCTCGGCCGCCGGCGTGCCGGCGCCGAGCAGGTCGGCGACGTCGATGAGCTGCTTGACCCGGCGATGCAGCTGGGTTACGAAGAGCGGTGCCGGGACATCCTCGAGACGCTCGGCCAGTTCCGCGGCCTCGGCTGCGCGGCGGTAGCCGACCGCGTCCAGGAACGCCCACGTCGAGCCGGGAACCGCGTCGGCGACGAGCGCCCTTACGTCCGCGGGCTCGATCGGGTCGTCGAGTCGGTAGACGGCGAGCTTCTCGAGCTCGGCCACGGCTAGCTCGCCCTGGCGTCTTCGGTCGACGTCCCGCTCCCGGACGTTGGCCCCGACTCGCTCGGCTAGCAGCGCGGCCGCGGCCGGGGAGATGCGGATGCCACGTTCGCGAGCGCGGTCGCCGATCCAGCGGGCCATCTGGTCGCGGGTCGGGGCGGCGAACTCGCGGACGTCGCCTCCGGCGTCGGCTACGGTCTTGCGGAGGGCTTCGAGCGACGCCGGACGGCGGCTCGTGGCGGCGCCGTCGACGCTGTCCAGGAAGGCCAAGCCGTTGCCCGGAGCCACGGCCGAGAGGGCCTGGGCCAGGAACGCGGCAAGAGGCTTGGTGGCCACGAGGGGCGCCGGCTCGGACACTATCACCAGGGTGCCGCCGCCGAAGAGCGTGGCCGTGGCCACCTTCTCGGCGATCTCCGCGGCCGACGTCGAGGCCCCTGTCAGGCGGACGCGCTCGAGCGGCGGTCCGTCGCCCGCCAGCCGCGCGGCCAGGGATTCCGGGGCATGGTTGATGCCATAGGAGTCGTCACCCCAGTAGTATCCGAGCGGCGCGGTCTGGGGCATCAACGAGCTGCCGGTGACGCGGGGATGGCGGCGCGTTCGAGGACGCCGGTCGCTGCCGTTCCGGGAGATACGGGCCGGGAGGCGTCCTCGGCCCTGGCCGCGGCAATCGCCCGGCCGGTCCAGGCAAGCCGGCGCACGTTGCCAGGCGTCACGCGGGCTAGGTCGCAGACTCGGCGTTCCAGCTCGTCGGCTCGGGCGCGGACCTGCTCCAGGGTCTGGGCCGTCCAGGCGCCGCGAGCGCGGGCGGCGCGTTCGGCAGGGGGATAGCGTCGTTCCCAAGAGGCGAACCGCTCGGTCATCGGTTCGAGGCGCTGGCCGGCGCGCTTGTCGGCGTAGGCGACGATCAGGGCCTCGGGCGCGGCCGATGCCAGCCAGGTCTCGAACCAGGTCGCGTCGGCGAGGCGCGTTACGGGATGGCCGACGATCGCGGGTCCGAGCTCCGGGTAGCCGTGACTCGCCAGCCATGCCGCCGATCCCTCGGCGTGGGGGAGCGAACCGACCTGGGGTCTGACTGTCGCGAGCTTGTCGATGTCATGGAGCAGCGCCGCGGCCTCGACGAGGCGGCGATCGAGCGATCTGCCGGCGGCGACGGCCCGCGCGGCCAGCCAGCCGGCCACCTCGGCGACAGCGCGCGAGTGGCGCAGGTGCCAGGCCTGTGGCTCGAGCGAGAGCAGCAAGGCGGCGCTGTCGCGGCGGTTCGGTATAGACATCGGCGGAATCGTACAGGAGGCCACGGGCGCGAAGCGCGGCGCGGAGCGGAATCTCGGGATCTGTCACTCGCGCCGCGGCGGAGACGGCCCTATCGGCCCGGAAAGTGACGCCGGCCGCATTCAGGGTGACCTCGACCGTACCGTTCTGATCGGTGCGGAAGACCTCGCCGGAGTGAGCCCGCAGGCGGGCCATCGTCGCCGGGCTGGGATGGCCGTAGGGGTTGCCGGCACCTACCGAGACGACCGCGACGCCGGGCCGCAGGGTCGCGAGAAGAACGTCGGAGGACGCCGTCGCGCTGCCGTGATGGGCAACCTTGAGCATGTCCACCGATGGCAGGCCGCGGCCGAGCAGGATCGGGTCGACGTCGTCTTCGGCGTCGCCGGTGAGGAGGAACCGGCGGCCCTCGAACTCGCCCAGAAGCACGATCGAGGCGTCGTTGGTCTTGCGGTTGTCGGTCGCGGTCGGGTCCAGGTAGGCGGGCCGAGTGCGGCCGTCGTCCGGCCACAGAACCCGCAGGGTGGCGTCGTCGAGTGCGATCGTCTCGCCCGTCGAGAGGCGTTCGGGGGCGAGGCCGTGAGCTGCCAGGGCCGACTTCCAGGCTCGGTACGCGGTCGTGTCCACGGACCAGCCCGACTCGAACGCCCGGCCGACCTGGTAGCGCTCGACTACCGACACCAATCCCGAGACGTGATCGTCGTGGGGGTGGGTCAGAACGATGGCGTCGAGCCGGCGGTCCCAGGTGGGGATGAAGCGATCCAGGTCGGCCATGAGAACGCTTGGATCGGGGCCGCCGTCGACCAGGATCCGGCCGCCACGGTCGCCTTCGAGAAGGATCGCGTCGCCCTGCCCCACATCAAGGACGATGACGTGGATGCTGCCGTCGGGCCGCGCCGCGACCACGGAGCTGGCCAGGACCGCCAGCAATGCGGCGCCCGCCAGGGCCAGACGCCACTTCCGGTCGAGGTGGAGCGCGCTGACGGAGGTACGGGCAGAGCGGCTACGCCCAACGCGGATCGGAGCCGGAGCCGCGTCGGGCCGAGCGGAGGCATCCGCCCGTCGCAGGGCCCGGTGCATCGTGACGAGGAACACGATCGCCAGGCCCGCCGCGCCGACATTGGTCGGAAAGGGGAGGGTCTCGTTCGCCCCCGGCACCGAAGCCGCGGCCTCGACCACGGCCACGAGTGCGGCGAGCAGCACCGCCCCCGGCATTGCCAGCAGGCCGGTGAGCTGGCCCGGGACCCCGGCCACATCGAGCCAGCCGGCGGCGAAGGCCAGGGCGCCCCCGGCCATGACCGGGGGGACGAGCGGCACCGCGACGAGGTTGGCCGCGGGGGCGATCAGGGCCAGCCGTCCGAACTGGATCAGGGCGACGGGAAGCGTGGCGGCCTGGGCTGTGAGTGAGATGCCCAGGCTCTCCCGCACCGGGCCGGGGAGACGCGGCGCTCTGGACGTCAGCCAGGCGGTCAGGGGCAAGGCCCAGGCGATCAACCCGGCCGTGGCCACGGCCGAAAGCTGAAACCCGGCGTCGGCGGCCGTGGCCGGCTCGACGAGGATCAGGATGGCCGCGGCCCAGGCCAGCCCGACCATCGCCCGAGAGCCGCGGCCGCTCTCCACAGCGGCCATCGCCACTCCGGCCATGACCGCGGCTCGGAGCACCGAGGCCGAGGCGCCGGCGAAGAGCGTGTAGGCGGCGATCGCGAGGAGCGTGAGCACGGTCCGGCTCCGGCGGCCGAACCGGCCACGGAGCAGCGCCGCGACCGTTGCGGCCACGATGGCGATGTTCCAACCCGAGATGGCGACGATGTGGCTCACTCCGGCAGTGGTGAAGGCCGCCGCGACGTTCCGATCCACTCGGTCGCGGAGGCCTATCAGGATCGCGGCGGCGAGCCCGCCCTCGGGCTCGGGGAGGACGCGCTGGAGGGCGTTGCCCGACGCCTGACGGAGGGCCTCGAGCCGGCCGGCCGGCGAGTCGTCGTGGGAAGTGACCGACAGGCTCGCCGCCCGGCAGATGGCGTCCAGGCCCTGGGCGGCCAGGAACCTGTCATAGTCGTCGGGGCCGAGCGCGGAGATCGAGCCCACCCACGAGATCGTGTCGCCGGCGATCAGCCGAGGAAAGGCCGGCAGCTCGGCCGAGCAGCGAACGGCAGTAGTCGCGATCGATATCGTCGCGATCTGCTGGCCGTTGCTCAGGTGAGCGCTCTCGACCCGGGCCATCCAAGGGCCCGAACCCGGCGGGATCGAGGTGGTCTCGGGTGGTCCGGGGCTGCCCACGGCCAGACCGATAGCCAGCCGCGCCGCGACCAGCGATGCTCCGAGCGACGCGAGGGCTAACCCCGTGCCCAGATTCCGGCGGCCCAATGACCCCGCCAGGCAGGCCGCGATGCCGAGGGCCAGAGCCACGGCCGTGGCAGCGACCACTGCCGCAGCGGAGTCTCCGGAGAAGGGCTCGTATGAAGCGCTGGCGGCCGCGACGATCACGCCGATGGCGAGCCAGCCCGGCCGGGGCATGGACTAGACCGTGACCTGATCACGGAACTTGGCCAGCGTGCTCGCCGAGACGAGCTTGCGCGACACCAGGTCGTCGACGGAGGTGAAGGGCAGCTGCTCGCGTGAGGCGATGATCTTGGCAGCCGTGACGGGACCTATGCCGGGCAGGGCGTCGAGCTCGGCCGAGCTGGCCGTGTTGAGGTCGACCAGTCCGGGCGGCTCCGAATCCGTCGCAGCGCCCGAACCCGGGACCGTCTCGCCGCGCCTGGGCACGACGATCGACTCAGCGTCCTGAAGTCTGGCCGCGAGGTTGAGGGCGGTCTCGGCGGCGCGGGGATCCACGTCGGTCGAGTACCCGCCCGCGGCCTTGATCGCGTCACCGACGCGCGAGCCGGCGGGCAGCGAATAGACGCCCGGACGCGCGACCGCGCCAGTGACCTGGACCACAAGCATCGGCGTCGACGGGGTGGCGTTCGGTCCGCCCGACCCCGCCGTCCCGGACACCAGCTCCACCTGGCCGCCGGTCCGCAGCTCCGCGTATGCCACCACGGCCAGGGACCCGACGACCAGCATCCCGACCGCGGCCGCCAGCAGCAGCGCAGTCTGCGGCCTGGCCTCGGGGGCGGTCCCGGTCGGCTCCTCGTCGGACGTCTCGAGCGCCCGCCAGGGCGCGCTCATGCCCATAGCTCGACTCCGATCTGGCGTTTCGCGGCGGGTTCGGCACGAACGCTATCGAAGCCCGCTTACCTGCGGCTTACGCGCCACTTCCGCGCGACGAGTCGGCTCGATCGAACCTGAGGCTGCGCGAGCGAGGCGCGCAGGCGCCCAACGAAGCTCTGAGCAGTCCGCGAGCGACTACCGAACGACGACGTTGATCAGCTTGCCGGCGGCGTGGATGACCTTGAGCGGCGTCCTTCCGTCGAGGGCGGCCACGATCTTGGGTCGGGCCAGGACCAGGCCCTCCAGCTCGGCCTCGGGCATCGCGACCGGAACCCGGACCTTGTCGCGGAGCTTGCCGTTGACCTGGATGGGGACCTCGCGCTCATTCTCGGCCGCGGCGGTCTCGTCGACCGCCGGCCAGGCCTCGAGGTGGATCGACGACCAGGCCTCGCCCCTGGCGGCCGCCAGCCGCGACCACAGCTCCTCGGCGATGTGAGGCGCGGCCGGAGCCAGCATGAGCAGGATCAGCCGGATCGCCTCGTCCCATTCGGCCGTGCCGGCGATCTCTGTGCCGCGGTAGCGCTGGAGCAGGTTCGACAGCTCCATGAGGTGCGCGACCATGGTGTTGAAACGCAGCTCCGAGTACTCCTCGCCGACCACCCGCAGGGTCCGGTGCGCGGCGGCGCGGAGGGCCTGGCGGGCGGCGGCCGCATCCTGGCCGGCAGGCAGAATGCCCGACTCGGCGTCTCCCGCGTCGACGCCGTGCGGATCCAGGACCGAGTACCAGACGCGGTTGAGGAACCGGGCGATGCCGCCGATGCCGGTCGGACTCCAGGGCCCGCCCTGATCCCAGGGACCCATGAACATGAGGAAGAGGCGGACCGTGTCGGCGCCGTAGCGGGACACGAGCTCGTCGGGGTCCTGGACGTTGCCGCGGGACTTGCTCATCCGCTCGCCGTCCGCGCCCAGGATCTGGCCCTGGTTGAAGAGCCGCAGGAAAGGCTCGCGCTCGTGGACGAGGCCCAGGTCGTTCATCGCCTTGGTGAAGAAGCGGGCGTAGAGCAGGTGCATCACGGCGTGCTCGGCGCCGCCCGTGTACTGGTCGACGGCGCACCAGCGGGCCTCGATCGCCGGATCGACCGGCAGCGTATCGAGATGGGGGGTCAGGTAGCGATACCAGTACCAGCTCGAGTCGATGAAGGTGTCCAGGGTGTCGGTCTCGCGCTTCGCCGGCCCGCCACACTTCGGGCAGGTCGTGTTGATGAACTGGGCGTCCGACTTGAGCGGGCTCTCGCCGCGGCCGGCGTAGTCCACCGCTTCGGGTAGCCGCAGCGGTAGCTCGCTCTCGGGCAAGGGCACGATGCCGTCGGCGTCGCAATAGACGATCGGGATCGGCGTGCCCCAGTAGCGCTGCCGGCTGATCAGCCAGTCGCGGATGCGGTAGTTGATGGCGGCCTTGCCCCGGCCCTGGCGCTCGAGCATGGCCACGATGTCGGCGAAGCCCCGCCTGGCCGGTTTGCCCGAATGCTCGGCCGAATTGACCAGCCGATCGGCGTCTCCGTGGGCGATGAAGGCGCCCTCCATCTCGGCCGTCACGTCCACGTCCGAAACCTCGGGTCCGGCGACGACCCGGCGAATCGGTAGTCCGAACTTGCGCGCGAAGGCGAAGTCGCGCTCGTCGTGCGCGGGCACGGCCATGATCGCGCCCGTGCCGTAGCCGGCCAGAACGTAGTCGGCGATCCAGATCGGGATGCGCTCGCCATTGACCGGGTTGACCGCGTACGAGCCCGTGAACACGCCCGTCTTCTCGCGCTCGGTCGACATCCGTTCGATCTCGGTCTCCCGGCTGGCGGCGGCGACGTAGGCTTCGACTTCGGCGGCGTGTTCGGGGAGCGTCAGCCTGGGCACGAGCGCGTGTTCGGGCGCCAGCACCATGAAGGTGGCGCCGTAGAGCGTATCGGGACGGGTCGTGAAGACCTTGAGCGGGCCGAATTCAGTCTCGAAGTCGACCTCGGCGCCCTCGGAGCGGCCGATCCAGTTGGTCTGCATGATGCGGATCGGGTCCGGCCATTCGATGCCGCTGAAGTCCAGCAGCTCGTCGGCGTACCTGGTGATGCGCAGATACCACTGGTCAAGGACGCGCTTCTCGACCCTGGCTCCGCATCGCCAGCAGTGGCGATCGGCACCTTCCACCTGCTCCCGGGCCAGCGTCCCGTCGTTGGGACACCAGTCGACGGCCGAGCCGGTTCGATACGCCAGCCCGGCCTTGAAGAACTGCAGGAACAGCCACTGGTTCCAGCGGTAGTACTCCGGGTCGCAGGTGACGACCTCGGCGTTCCAGTCGAACGAGGCGCCCATCGACTTCAGCTGGCGGCGCATCTTGTCGATGTTCTGGAGGGTCCAGTCGCGCGGGTTGACCTTGTTCTTGATGGCAGCGTTCTCGGCGGGCAGGCCAAAGGCGTCGAAGCCGATCGGCATGAAGACGTTGTCGCCGCGCATGCGGTGGAACCGGCCCAGGGCGTCCGTCGGCGTCTTCACGTACCAGTGGCCGATGTGCAGGTTGCCCGACGGGTAGTCGTACATCGTCAGGAGGTAGTACTTGGGCTTGCTCGCGTCGGCGAGATCGGTGTCGTAGAGCCTGAGTTCGGCCCATCGCCGCTGCCAGAGCGGCTCGATGGCCGCCGGCTCATAGCGGTCTACGCGGGCGTGCTCGGGGCTTGCGGCTGCCGACACTTGTTGACCTCTCGATCGTCCGCCGGGCGTTCAGGGCGACGCTCCGGCCGTTGGAAGAAGGTCAGTTTAGCCGAGCCAGGCGGGGTCCTGAACCAGTCAGGATCTGGCCGCCCCCGCGCGACCGATTCGGGCCGCGTCCGAGGCCGGGGCGACCGCAGTCGAATCGCCGCTCCGGCCCGGGGCCGCCATGCCGCGCATGACCGTGTCGACCAGCCGCTCGGCGAAGTCGAGATCGAGCGGGCCGCCGAAGACGAGCCGGAAGTAGACCGGGCCTACGAGCAGCTCGGTGGCCACGCCGGCGTCCGCGTCGGGGCGCAGGTCGCCGCGCTCGATGCCTCGGGCGATGACATGCTCCACCTCGTTCCGCCGCGCCGCCACGATGGTCGCCCGGAACGGATCGCCCAGGGCCGGATTGCCGGCGATCTGCGAGAGCAGGGCGCGGATCACCGGTCCGAACTCGGTCTCGGTGATCGCCGTCAGCGGGTTCATGACCGCGGCCAGCAGCTCCTCGCGGGTGTCGCCGGTGACCTCGATGGTGAGGTGGGGAGCGGCCAGGTCGGCGATGAGGGCCTGGGCCAGGGCTTCCTTCGAGCGCCAGCGGCGATACAGAGTGGCCTTGCCGACGCCCGCCCGAACCGCCACGTGCTCCAGCCGGAGGCGCGTGTAGCCGTCCTGGATGAGCAGCTCGCGGGCGGCGTCGAGGATGGCCCGATGGAGCTTGTCGCTGCGCGGCCGGCCTCTGTGGACGGGTCCCGGCAGGGTTGCGGATGAGTTGCGAGACGGAGCGTCTTGATTAATTCCGAGCACCCTTGTAGAATACGGAACGGATCGTATAGAAGCAAGGAGAATTCTTGCAATGAACGCCAACTCATCGGTACTGGAAACCATCGAGACAGCTGAGCGCGAAATCCCGTTCTGCAGCTGCGGCCAGCAGACCGCCGCCGTGGCCAAGGACGACGGGATCTGGCTCGAGTGCCTGTCGATCCGCGACGCGGATTGCGGGCTCATGGGCCGGTTCCTGGCCCCCTTCCAGGAGGCCGGGCACCTGAAGATGCTCCTCATGGAGCCCCTCGAGATCGCGGCTTAGCCCAACCAACCAACTGACGGCACCGACCGAACAAGCGGCCAGGTGCGCCGGGGAAGCTGCCTGAAGCAGCCACGATCCATCTTCCGGCCCCTGTCGAGCTGATCCACCCGAGGCCCCCGCCGACGCGGGGGCCTCTTCATGTCCGCGAGACCGCTTGCGCTCCGACCTCGGCGCTCAACAACCGCTCAATCCGGCCCCTGGAACCCGCTCCATTCCGGCCCGGCGGGTCTACCATCCAGGCGATGACAATCGCGCGCTCCAGACGGCTGATGTCGACGTCGACCGCGGCCCGCGTGACGGCCGCGACGCTGGTCTCGCTCGTTGGGGCCACGTTGGCCATCGCGTTGCTGGCGCGGCTGGGAGTCACTCATGCCGCGCCGGTCTACCTGCTGGCCGTCGTGGCCGTCGGGATGCGCTGGGGCACGGTCCCGGCGGTGGCGACGTCTGTGGCTGCCTTCCTGACCTATGACTTCCTGTTCGTCCAGCCGCTGTACACGTTCACGATCAGCAGCCCTGAAGAGTGGTTGAACCTCGTCCTGTTGCTGGCCGTGGCGGTGGCCATCGGCCGGCTCGTAGCCGTCCAGGCCGAGCATGCCGCGCGTGCCGACGAGCGAGCTCGCGAGGCCCAGGCTCTGTTCGACATCAGCCGCGTCCTGGCCGGGACCCGGACGGTCGAGGAGGCGGCCCCGATCGTGCTCGAGCGGCTGGCCGCCGCGAGCGCCATGGACCGGATCTGGTTCGGACTGGGCCCGACGCCCGCGGAGGAGGGGATCGTGGCCGACACGGCCCCTGCCGCGCCGCTGCCCGTGCCCGCCTGGCAGGTGGTCCTGCAGCGGCCCCAGGGCGACGAGCCGGCCCGCTGGGTCCGGACTCACGTGGCTGCCGGCGCGGGCCGGCGCAACTCCAATCGGGCGACCGTTCACCGGGTGCGTGTCGAGGCTTCCGGTGAGTCGCTCGGGTCTATCTGGGCGCTCCGGGCCCGCACCGAGCTCGAGCCACATCGGGCCGAGACCCGTATCCTTCTTGCCGCCGCCGACCAGCTCGGCCAGGCCGTCGTCCGCGACCGGGTCGGCCAGGAGCGGACCAACGCCGAGATCGCCCGCCGGAGCGAGGCCGTCAAGACGGCTCTCCTCGATTCGGTCTCGCACGACCTGCGCACGCCCCTGGCCACGATCCGCGCCGCGGCCGGAAGCATGCTCGACGAGTCGGTGGCCTGGACACCGGAGGACAGGCGGGAGGCCTTCCTGGCGATCGACTCGGAGGCCGATCGAATGGGCCGGCTGGTTCGCAACCTGCTCGATCTGAGCCGGATCGAGGCCGGGGCGCTCAAGCCCGAGTTCGAGCCCTGCGACGTCGCCGACTTGCTCGACCAGGCTGTCAGGCGGGCGCGCACGGGCACGGCCAAACGGCTCGAGCTGGAGCTGCCCGACTCGCTCCCACCGGTGCTTGCCGACCAGATCTATCTCAGCCAGATTCTGGCCAACCTGCTCGAGAATGCCGTTCGCCACGGCGGCGAGTCCATCCGTGTCCGCGGCGAGCAGTCTCCGGACGGGATGGTCGCGATCGCCGTCGAGGACGACGGGCCGGGCGTACCCGCGGACGCCCTGCCGCATCTCTTCGAGAAGTTCTATCAGGCCGGGCCCGCCGGCGAGGGCAAGCGGCGCGGGATGGGGATCGGGATGACCGTCGTCGAGGGCCTCACCCGGGCGATGGGCGGCGAAGTCGCTGCCCGTCGGAGCGACCTGGGCGGTCTGCGCGTGGAGGTCCGACTCCGACCCGCCGGCGTCCCCGAGGAGGCCCTCGATGCGGGTGAGCCCGACCCAGCCATGGCCTCGAGCCGGCAGGCGGGCCGAGCATGACCGGCCCGTCGATCCTGATCGTCGAGGACGAGGCCCCGGCCCGTCGCACCCTGGCGGACTATCTCGGCCGGCGCGGCTACGTTGTCTGTGAGGCCGATAGCGCCGACGAGGCGATGCGGCGATGGGAAGCCCATCGCGCCGACGTGGTCCTGCTCGACCTGGGCCTGCCCGATCTCGACGGCGCGGACGTGATTCGGCGGATCAGGCGCGAGGCGACTACGCCGATCATCATCCTCTCGGCCCGGGGCGACGAGTGCGACAAGATCGCCGGCCTCGAGGCGGGCGCGGACGACTACCTGGCCAAGCCCTTCGCCACCGACGAGCTCAACGCCCGCATCAGGGCCGTGCTGCGACGCGCCGGCGGTCCCGACGCCGACGCCCTGGGTTGCGTCAGGCTCGGCCCGATCGAGCTCGACACCGTCAGGCGCGAGGTCCGAGTTGCAGGCGGCCTCGTCCGCCTGACCCCCCGCGAATACGAGCTGCTCAAGGTCATGCTCTCGAACCAGGGCCGCGTCCTGACCAAGGCCCGGCTCCTGCGCGCGGTCTGGGGCCTGGCCTACGCCGACGAGAGCGCCTACCTCCACGTCTACGTGAATCGGCTGCGCCGCAAGCTTTCGGCCGCCGCGCCGTCGGAGTCGCTCGCCGGGCTCATCGAGACCGAGCCGGGGATCGGCTACAGGATCGCCGGCGGCGACTAGACCTGGCGCGACGAGTGGGTCAGGGGTCCATTCGGATGCCCATCTGGGCCACACCCCAGTAACGAACTAAGCCCCATAATTTTTCCCGCCGTCCGAGGTTGGACGGATGCGGGCATACGTGTCGGGTCTGGCCGTCGGGGTGCGGTCGTCCGGCCGAGGTCCATGCGGGCGCTTGCGGCCAAAGGGAGGATCGTCACTCGTGGCTCCTCGGGGGTCTCGCCAAATGGGCCCTGTCATCAAACGAGCCGCGGCCAGGCTGGGCTCGTCCGTGCCGGTGCTTGCCCTGGCCGTTCTCGCCATCGTCTCGCTGGCGTCGTTCCTGGCCATCGTTCGCCCCCTGGTCGGCAACTCCGACGCGCTCGCCGCGGACATCGGCGGCGCCAGCCGATGGACCCAGCTTCTGACCGCCATCACTCTCGGCTCGCTCAGCTACGGCCTGCTCAAGTGCAAGGCAGCAGCCTGGTGGCTGGCCGTGGCGACGCTCCTCGCGGCCATGCTCTCCTCGGCGGCTACGCTGGTCAGCCCGCTCGGCATCGCGCTCCTCGGGATTCCGCTCGTGGTCCTGCTCGCCGACAGCTCGCGCTACAGGGCGGAGACCACTGCCGGCTGGCGGCGGCGGATAGTCGCCCTGGGTTTCGTTTCCGCCGTTTTCATCGGCCTGGAGACGTCGCTGGCCATTGCCGCCACGGGGATCTGGCCGGAACCGATGTCCGCCCTCGGAGACGCGACGAGCGCTCTCGGCAATGCCTTCGGGATGAGCGACGAGCTGGCTGCCAAGGTTCTCAGGATCACGAGTCACAACGTCCTGCTCGGCCTACTCGTCGTCCTCGCCCGCCTGCCCATCCTGCTGGCGGCGATCGGCGTCATCTCGCCCGTGCCCGAGCAACCCGCCGACCCCTCGACCCGGACCCGGGCCAGGGCGATCGCCGAGCGCTTCGGCCGGGGGGCTCTGCTGCCGTTCCAGCTGGGCGAGGAGAAGTTCGTCTTCTCGCCACCCGAGGCGGACGGCATGGTCGTCTACGGCGTGGTCGGCGGCACGGCAGTGGCTCTCGGCGACCCGATCGGGTCGGAGGAGGCGAGCGCCGGGGTGCTGGCGGCGTTCCTCGGGCACTGCCGCAAGTACGGTCGGGCGCCGGTGTTCTATCAGCTCAGCGAGTCGGGCCGGAACCTGCTCGACTCGGCCGGTTTCAGGTTCTTCAAGGTGGGCCTGGAGGCCATCGTCGACCTCCACGGTTTCGGCCTCGACGGCCCGTGCCGGGCCAATCTCCGGCACACTGTCACCCGCTGCCGGAAGGCCGGCGTCTCGGTCCGCTGGTTCCCATCGGGCATCGATCCGAGCACGGAGCCCGGACTCGTCAACTGGCTGGCCGAGATCGACGCGGGCTGGCGCAAGGATGCCGGTCCGGAGCTCGGGTTTACGATCGGCCATTTCGACATCCACAACCTGCGCTGGCAGCCTATCGCGGTGGCCGTTGGTGAGGACGGCCAGGCGCTCGGTTTCACCACGTTCCGCCCCACCGGATCGGATGGCGGCTGGGTCCTCGACCTGATGCGACGGAGCTCGTCCTGCCCGCCCGGCGTGGTCGAGTACTGCATCTCGGAGGCCGCGCTCGCGTTTCGCGCCATGGGGGCGACCACTCTGTCGCTCGGGCTGGCGCCGCTGTCGGGCCTCGACCCATCGGGGCCGATCGAAGAGCGGCTGCTCCAGCTCGGGTCGAGGCTCTCGCGCCGCTGGTACGATGTCGACGGTCTGTGGTTCTTCAAGCGCAAGTTCGATCCGACCTGGCTACCCCGCTACGGGGCGACCAGGCACCGCCGCGACTTCGCCCGTTTCGTGATAGCCCTGCTGCTCGTCCACGTTCGGCTATCGTCTATGGTCCCTCGGCGGTCGCCGGCCGCGCCGGCGCAAGCAACAGGTAACCCTCGATGAGCCTCCCCGAATCCGGGGCCACAGTTTCACGCTGGTCGCGCCTGCGGCCGGCGCTGCTGCCCGCGGCCGCAACCGCTCTGGTCGCGGCGGCGATCGTCACCCTGACGGTCGTCTCCGGGACGATGGATTCCACGAACGCCACTCTGGTGGCGATGGGCTTCGATCAGGATCGCGCCCAGCTGATCACGTCGCTGATCGTGGGTGGGATCGCCGCCGCCGCGGCCGTGATCGTGGCCAACAGGGCCGACTTCGCCACCCTGGCCGGGCTGGGCGGGTTCGTGGCCCTGTTCGTTCCGACGTTCGTCGGCGAGACGAACAACGCTCTGACTCCGACGTTGGGGGCGGGCTCCTTCGACCTGGTCGGCTGGCTGCTCACCGTCCTGACGCTGCCGACGATCGGCTTCATCGCCAGCTGGTCCGGCTCGACGCTGGCACGGGCGGTGCGACCGACTCTGGTCCAGGCTGGCTTGGACGTCGCGACCATGGTCCGCGGCCGCCGGCTCGAACGCCGACTCGCGGTCCCGCCCCTCAGGATCGCGCTCGCGCTGGCGCTCCTGGCCGTCACCGTGCCCGTCTTCGGAGACATGGTCAACTACACGCCGGACACGCGGATGCTCCAGGGCGGGGCGCCGCTCGCGGGTCTGGCCGGGGCTCCGGACGACCCCAACGCCGG
>Ga0335076_10000980_pt1 | contig 27285 bp, 24 predicted proteins | sample Lox_Sample_25_FD_206717 | JGI IMG/M metagenome (GOLD analysis project Ga0335076, IMG submission 206717) | Soil microbial communities from Loxahatchee National Wildlife Refuge, Florida, United States - Lox_Sample_2.5 | ecosystem: Environmental > Terrestrial > Soil > Wetlands | place: USA... | reverse complement strand
GCCACGGCGCGTTCATGCACAAGGTCGTCGTGGCCGGGCATCCCGACGTGGTCGCGGACATCATCCGGCAGCTGCGGCGGGATGCCTACCACGGGCTTACCGTGGTCGCCGCCTGCCTGGCTGGCACTTCCGGCGAGGCCGAGATCGGCGGCGTGCCCGCGGTCGACGGGCTGGACCGCGTCGCCGCGGTCGCCGCGGACTTCGGCGCGGACACCGTCGCGGTGCTCTCGTGCCCCGAGCTGAGCGGCATGCGGCTGCGCGAGCTCGCCTGGGACCTGGAGAAGACCGGCACCAGCCTGTGCGTCGCCCCGGCCGTCCTGGACATCGCCGGACCGCGGACGAGCATCTGGCCCGCTGCCGGGCTGCCGCTGGTCTACATGGACCACCCGGAGTTCACCGGCATCCCGCGCTTCATGAAGCTGGTATTCGACAAGACCATCGCGTGCGCCGCGCTGGCCGCGCTCAGTCCGCTGCTGGCCGCGATCGCGCTGATGATCAAGATTCACGACGGCGGGCCGGTGCTGTTCAGCCAGGTTCGGGTCGGCGTGGCGGGGCGCCGGTTCCGCATCTACAAGTTCCGGACGATGGTCTCGGACGCCGAGGCGCTGAAGGAGCGGCTGGCCGAGCACAACGAGGCGGCCGGCGTCCTGTTCAAGATGCGCTCGGACCCGCGCATCACGACGGTCGGGGCGTGGCTGCGGCGGTTGTCACTGGACGAGCTGCCACAGCTGTTCAATGTCGTGCTCGGCGACATGTCCCTGGTCGGGCCGCGGCCCGCGCTCCCGGAGGAGACCGACCGCTACCACGAGCACATGCGCCGCAGGCTGGCGGTGAAGCCGGGCATCACCGGGCTGTGGCAGGTGAACGGCCGCTCCGACCTGCCGTGGGAAGAAGCCGTCCGGCTCGACCTGCGGTACGTGGAGAACTGGTCGCTGATGCTCGACCTGCAGATTCTGTGGAAGACGTGGTCCGCTATCTCCGGCGGGGCGGGCGCCTACTAGCCTGTGCAGCCGACGGCAGTGAGCCGCCGTCCTGGATAGGCTGAATCAATGAAGGCGCTCGTCCTTGCAGGCGGTGCGGGTACCAGGCTGCGGCCGATCACCTATACCTCGGCGAAACAGCTCGTCCCGGTGGCCAACAAGCCGGTCCTGTTCTACGGGCTAGAGGCGATCGCCGACGCCGGCGTCACCGAGGTGGGTCTCATCGTGGGCGACACCGCGCCGGAGGTCCAGGCGGCGGTGGGCGACGGCTCGGCGTTTGGCATCAAGGCCACCTACATCCCGCAGCACGCGCCCCTCGGGCTCGCCCACGCCGTCCAGGTCGCCAGGGAGTACCTCGGCGAGGACGACTTCATCATGTACCTCGGCGACAACTTCATCGTCGGCGGCATCTCCGGGCTGGTGGACGCGTTCCGGCAGGCCCGGCCGGCCGCTCAGATCCTGCTCACCAGGGTGCCCAACCCGCGCGAGTTCGGCGTTGCCGAGCTCGATGCCGCCGGGCGGGTCATCGGCCTGGAGGAGAAGCCCAGGGAGCCCAAGAGCGATCTCGCGCTGGTCGGCGTGTACATGTTCAGCCCGGCGGTGCACGACGTCATCGCCGAGCTCAAGCCGTCCTGGCGCGGCGAGCTCGAGATCACCGAGGCCATCCAGCTGCTCATCGACTCCGGCCGGCGGGTGGAATCCAGCCTGGTCACCGGGTACTGGAAGGACACCGGCAACGTCGCGGACATGCTCGAGGTCAACCGGATGGTGCTGGAGACGACCGAGCCGGCCTGCATGGGTGAGGTCGACGCGGACAGCGAGCTCATCGGCCGGGTCGTGATCGAGGAAGGTGCCAGCGTGGCGGGCTCGCGGATCGTGGGCCCGGCTATTATCGGCGCGGGCACGCAGGTCACCGACTCCTACGTCGGGCCGTTCACCTCGGTCGGGGCGGGCTGCGTGCTGCAGGGCAGCGAGATCGAGTACTCCATCGTGCTGGCCGGGGCCTCCATCTGCGGAGTGGGCAGGATCGAGGCGTCGCTCATCGGGCGAAGCGTGGAGATCACGCCCGCGCCGCGGGTGCCCAGGGCGCACCGGCTGGTACTCGGAGATCACAGTAAGGTCCAGATCAGCTCGTGAGGCGAGACGCGGTGACTCGGAGGTTCGCCGGATGAGGATTCTGGTCACGGGGGGCGCCGGGTTCATCGGCTCCCACTACGTGCGGACGCTGCTGGCGGACGGCTACCCGGCCGTCGCCGGAGCGGACGTCACCGTGCTGGACAAGCTGACGTACTCGGGCAACCTGGCCAACCTCGACCCGGTCTCGCGGAGCCCCCGGCTGACCTTCGTGGCCGGGGACATCTGCGATTCGCGGCTGCTCGCCGACCTGCTGCCGGGGCACGAGCTGGTGCTGAACTTCGCCGCCGAGACGCACGTGGACCGCTCGATCAGCGGTGCGGCGCCGTTCGTGACCACCAATGTCGGCGGCGTGCAGACGCTCATGCAGGCCTGCCTGGACGCGGGCGTCCGCCGGGTCGTCCAGGTATCGACAGACGAGGTGTACGGGTCCATCCCGACCGGCTCATGGACCGAGTCCGCGCCGCTGGACCCCAACTCGCCCTACTCGGCCGCCAAGGCGGGCGGCGACATGATCGCGCAGGCATACCACCGCACCCACGGCCTCGACGTCGTCACGACCAGGTGCTGCAACAACTACGGTCCGTTCCAGTACCCGGAGAAGGTCATCCCGCTGTTCATCACCAACCTGCTCGATGGCGGCACAGTGCCGCTCTACGGCGACGGCGGGAACGTGCGCGAGTGGGTCCATGTCGATGACCACTGCCGCGGCATCCAGCTTGCCGCCGAGCATGGCGCGGCCGGGCATGTCTACCACATCGGCGGCGGCGTGGAGCTGGCCAACTCAGAGCTCACCAAGATGCTGCTCGCGGCCTGCGGCGCGGACTGGGACCGGGTGGAGTACGTCGAGGACCGCAAGGGCCACGACCGGCGGTACTCGCTCGACGACTCGGTGCTGCGGGCAATCGGCTACCAGCCGCAGGTGCGGTTCGCCGACGGTCTGGCCGACACGGTCGGCTGGTACGCCGCCAGCAGGTCCTGGTGGGAGCCGCTGAAGAAGTCATGACCAGCTGGCTCATCACCGGCGCGGGCGGCATGCTCGGCCAGGACCTGGTGTCGCTGCTGCGGGACTCCGGCGAGGACGTCACCGCAGCGGACCGCGGCACCCTGAGCATCACCGACGCGGCGGCGGCCACCGCGTTCGTCCGGCAGGTCCGCCCGGCCATCGTGGTGAACTGCGCGGCCTGGACGGCCGTCGATGACGCCGAGGCGCACGAAAGCCAGGCCCTGGCGGTGAACGGGACCGGGGCCGCCAACCTGGCCACCGCGTGCGCTGCTATCGGGGCCACGCTGATCCAGCCGTCCACCGACTATGTCTTCAGCGGGACCGGCAGCCGGCCGTACGCCGAGGACGACGAGCCGTCGCCGCGGACCGCCTACGGCCGGACGAAGCTGGCCGGCGAGCGGGCGGTGCGGCGGAACCTGCCCGAGACCGGCTACGTGCTGCGCACCGCATGGCTGTACGGCGCGCACGGCCCGAACTTCGTCCGGACCATGATCCGGCTGGAGGCCGCCAGGCCGACCGTCGCGGTGGTGGACGACCAGCACGGCCAGCCGACGTGGACCGCGGACGTGGCGCGGCAGATCCTGCTGCTCGCGCGGTCCGGCGCCAGGGCGGGCGTCTATCACGCGACAAGCAGCGGCCAGACGACCTGGCTTGGCTTCGCCAGGGCGGTGTTCGAGCTGCTCGGGGCCGATCCCGGCCGGGTCACGCCGACATCGAGCAGCGCGCTGTCCCGGCCGGCGCCGCGGCCTGCCTACAGCGTCCTCGGGCACGACGCGTGGGACCGTGCCGGGCTGCCGGTGCTGCCTGGCTGGCGGGACGCGCTCGGGCGCGCCTTCGGTGCGATCGCCGCCGCCGAGGGCAGGACCGCCGTGAGCGGGAACGTCGGCTAGGCGGACTGGCCGCCAGCCCGGGTCCTCAGTTCGTCGCGGAGCCGCTCGCACCGGGCGTAGTCCGGCAGCGCGCCGGCCGCGAGCAGCTCGGCCAGCGACGGCGCCGCGCGATCCTTCGCCGACAGCACGAGGTCCTGCTCGGTACCCGGCCAGGTGATGGCGAGGTCGGGGTCGAACGGGTTCAGCTCGCGGTCGACGGCGGGTGCGTAGGTGCTGGTGCACAGGTATACCGCCGTCGCCTCCGCGCTCAGCGCCGTGATCGCGTGCCCCAGGCCGTGCTCGAGAAAGATGGCGCGCCGGTCCGTCTCGTCCAGCCGGACCGCCTCCCACCGGCCGAAGGTCGGCGATCCGACCCGGATGTCGACGATGACGTCGAGCAGCGCCCCCTTCGGGCAGAACACGTACTTGGCCTGGCCGGGCGGGACGTCGGTGAAGTGGATGCCGCGGATCACGCCCTGCCGGGACACCGACGCGTTCACCTGCCGCAGGTCGAGCGCGTAGCCGACGTCGGCCGTGAACTCGGCCAGCCCGTACGCCTCGGTGAAGAAGCCCCGGTCGTCACGGAAGATGCGCGGGCGGTAGACCCATGCGCCGTCGATGCTGAGTGCTTCCATCACCTGTCTCCGTCGTCGCTCCGGTCAGCCCGGTGCCGGTCGCGCCGGACAGAGTACTCCAGGCGGTCAGCGGGAGCTGCCCGGACCGGGACTGGCCGCGCGCTGGCCGGGCGCGCTGGCCGGGGCTAGCGGGACCGCGGCGGGAGCGTGGCCATGGTTAGCGGGCTGGCGCGCGGCCGGCCGCTGCTCGGGCGGGGTGAGGAGGTAGCCGGCGGCGAGGGCGATCGTGATGGCCATCGCGGCGAGCAGAGTCCGGTAGCCGGTGACCGTGATCAGGGCGGCCCCGAGGGCGATGGAGACGGTCTGCGGCGTCGTGATCAGGGTCTCGGTGGCGGCATAGACCCGCCCTTGCAGGTCTGCCGGGGTGCGGCGCTGGGTGAGGGTGATGAGACCGACGACCAGCCAGGGGATGGCAGCGCCGAAGATGACCGACCCGGCGATGACCGGGGGCAGCAGGGCCGGGATCTCGAGGGCTGCGCCCGCCGCGGCGACGAGCATGGCCATGCCGATCAGGCGCCCTTCGCCGAGCCGGCGGACCAGCGCGGCCGCGCTGAGCCCGCCGGTGACCGCGCCCGCGCCTTCCGCAGCCGCCAGGACTCCGACGAATGCCGCCGGCCGGTGCAGCCCGTCGCTGGCGATGGCATAGGTAACGGTCGCGGCGAAGCCGAACACTGTGGTCGTGCGCGCGCCCGCGGCGATCACGTGGCGCAGCTCGATGGTGCGCCAGATGTGCCGCAGGCCGGCCGTCAGCTGGGTCGCCCAGTGGCCCGCCGGTGGTGGCGGGGCGGGTTTCCGCACGCGCAGGAGCAGCAGCGAGGCCACCGGGAAAGCGAAGGTCGCGGCGTCCATGACCGCGACGACATGGGCACCGACGGCGACGAACAGGCCAGCCCCGGCGAGCGGGCCGATCAGGCGCAGCAGCTCCTGGGCGGTGCGCAGCGCACCGTTGGCATCCGGCAGCAGCTCGGCTGGGACCATGACCGTCAGGAGGGCGGACTGGGCCGGCCCGATGACGACGTAGGAGATGCCGTAGGCGAACATCACGGCGTCGATGAGCCACACCTGCCCGGCGCCGCCGACGGCCAGCAAGGCGAGCACCGCCCCCGCGGTCAGGGTGTTAGCGGCCAGGAGCAGGGGACGGCGCCGGACCCGGTCGGCAAGCAGCCCTACGGCCGGGGCCAGGAGGGACGGGGCGGTGAAGAAGAAGACCACCAGCCCGGCCCGGGCATTGCTGCCGGTGAGTGTCTTGACCCAGATCCCCATGGCCAGCCACAGGCTGGAGTCACCGAACAGCGAGAACAGCTGTCCGGTCAGGTAGACCCGGGCGTCGCGGTGAGCGAGCAGGCGGCGCACGGGGTCGCTACCTCCCCGGCGGCCGGACGGGATAGGCGAACAGCAGAACCTCGACGGGCAGGGAGTCCGGTGGCCGCCTCGCCGGGTCGGTGTTGCGGTCCAGGTAGCGCTCCAGCATGGCCATGATCTGCTCGTCGATCGCCCTGAGCTCCCCCGGGGTGACGTGCAGGAGCGCCTGGCTGCCGCCTGTCGTCTCCTGCCACGCCAGCGGGTAGCCAGACCGCGTCGCGGTGAACGTGGTCAGGCGGCCGAAGTACCGCTCTCTCAGCATCCGGTCCAGCTCCCTGGCCGCTATCGCCGTGTCCTGGTCCTCGTGCAGGTCGGAGAAGTGCATCCGGGACGCGGTCAGCCGCCACGGCCGTGACCGGCCCGGTGCCGGGCCGGCTTCCTCGACAAATCCGTACCTGGCCAGCTGCCGGAAGTGGAACGAGCAGGTGTTGGGAGGCTCGCCGATCAGCTCGCCCGCCTGGGTGGCCGTGAGCTGCCCCTCCAGCTCGAGGGCCTCGAGCACCTTGTGAAGTAGCCCTGTCTAGTGCCGGCCGGCCCGGGGAGAGGGGGCAGCGTCACCGCGTGAGTCCGGGGCAGCAGTCGGCCCTGGCGGCCCGCTGTCGGTGGCCGGATACGCCGAGGCGGCGGCAGCCGGCCGGCCGCGTTGCCGGGGGTCATGCCAGGCTTGAGGCATGACGCGTGCGCAGCTGGACCGCAAGCCGGCCGAGGTCTCGGCCATGTTCGACAAGGTCGCGGACCGGTACGACCTGCTGAACGACGCGCTCTCGCTGGGCCTGGACCGGCGCTGGCGCAAGGCCGTGGCGGCGGCCGTGGACGCGGGACCCGGCCAGCTCGTCCTGGACCTGGCGGCCGGCACGGGCACGTCATCGCGCGCATTCACCACCGCCGGCGCGCGGTGCGTCGCGTGCGATTTCTCCCTCGGCATGCTGCGCGCCGGCGCCGCGAGGCAGGCGGCCGGCCGGGCGACGGGCGCGGCTACGGGTGCCGGCCTGCGGTTCGTGGCGGGCGACGCGCTGGACCTGCCGTTCGCCCCGGGTTCGTTCGACGCCGTGACGATCTCGTTCGGGCTGCGGAACGTCGCGGACACCGGCCAGGCGCTCACCGAGATGCTGCGAGTGACGAGGCCGGGCGGCAAGCTGGTCGTCTGCGAGTTCAGCCACCTGCCGGCCGAGCGGCTCAACGCGCTGTACGAGCAGTACCTGATGCGCGCGCTGCCGCTGGTCGCCAGGCGGCTTTCCGGCAACGCCGAAGCCTACGACTACCTGGCCGAGTCGATCCGGGACTGGCCCGGTCAGCAGCAGCTCGCCACTCAGCTCGGCGCGGCCGGCTGGTCTGCGGTGACCTGGCGGAACCTCAGTCTCGGGGTCGTCGCGCTGCACCAGGCCCGGCGCCCAGCCTGAGCGGGGCGGCTGAACCAAGCGGAACGCGACGGGACTACACTGCCGACTGAAGCAACTTGTGAAGACCTTCACAAGACAGTCAGGACGGGTCAGTGACCGAGCAAGTACCCCCCGCCGGCACCCCAGACTTGGCCCCCCAGCAAGGCACGAGTTCTGGCGCGGGCGCGCGCACGGGCGCCGCGGCGAAGCCGCGCGCCCGGACGCACGCGCGCGGACCGCTGGCGGCCGAGTCGGCGGACGTCATCGTCGTGGGCGCGGGCCCGGCGGGCTCCGCGACCGGATACCACCTGGCCAGCTCCGGACTCGACGTGCTCGTGCTGGAGAAGACGACGTTCCCCAGGGAGAAGGTGTGCGGCGACGGGCTGACGCCGCGCGCAGTCAAGGCCCTGACCACGATGGGCGTGCCGTTCGGCACGGGCGACGGCTGGCAGCGGCACAAGGGGCTGCGGATCATCGGCGGCGGCGGCCGGATCGAGCTCGACTGGCCGGACCTGTCCAGCTATCCCGGCTACGGGCTCATCCGCGCCCGTACCGACTTCGACCAGGTGCTGGCCAGGCACGCGGAGAAGGCCGGCGCCAGGGTGCTCGAGGGCGTGAACGTGGACGCGCCGCTGCTGGACGAGCGCACCGGCCGGATCACCGGCGTGCGCACCAAGCAGGGCCAGCAGTTCCGCGCGCCGCTCGTGGTGGCCGCGGACGGCAACTCGTCCCGGCTGTCGGTCGCGATGGGCCTGCACAAGCGCGATGACCGGCCGCTCGGGGTCGCGGTCAGGAGCTACTACACCTCGCCCCGGCACGACGACGAGTACCTCGAGGCCTGGCTCGACCTGTGGGACGGGAGCTCGCTGCTGCCCGGCTACGGGTGGATCTTCGGCATGGGCGACGGGACCAGCAACGTCGGTCTCGGCCTGCTGAACACCTCGTCCGGGTTCGGGGAGATCGACTACCGGGCGATGCTGCGCAAGTGGCTGGCCGGCATGCCGGCCGAGTGGGGCTTCGCCGAGGAGAACCGGACGCAGCCGATCCGCGGTGCGGCGCTGCCGATGGGCTTCAACCGCACGCCGCATTACACGGCCGGGCTGCTGCTCGTCGGCGACGCGGGCGGGATGGTGAACCCGTTCAACGGCGAGGGCATCGCCTACGCGATGGAATCGGGCGAGCTGGCGGCGCGGGTGATCACGCAGGCCAGGGCGCGGCCGACCGCGGCGGGCCGCGAGCGCGTGCTGCAGACCTACCCGCGCCAGCTCAAGGACGCCTACGGCGGCTACTACACGCTGGGCCGCGTGTTCGTCGACCTGATCGGCAGGCCCGGATTCATGAAGTTCGCTACCAGGCACGGGGTGAAGCGGCCCGCGGTGATGCGCTTCACCATGAAACTGCTTGGCAACCTGACCGAGACCCGCGGTGGCGATGCAGTCGACCGGCTCATCAACGCGGTGTCTAAGATGACGCCGGCGGCGTAGCAGAGCCGATGAAAATATCCCGGGCGAAGATGCCCAGCAAGCCGGACAAGGGGGTGAACCCGCGATGGGCCTTTACGTGCCGGTCCTGGTGCTCGGCATCCTGGCCGCGGGCTTCGCGGTCTTCTCGCTGATCGCGGGCTCGGTGTCCGGGCCCAGACGGTGGAACCGGGCCAAGCTCGAGGCATACGAGTGCGGCATCGAGCCGACCAAGCATGCCCAGGGCATGCGCTTCCCGGTCAAGTACTACCTGACGGCGATGCTGTTCATCGTCTTTGACATAGAGATCATCTTCCTGTACCCGTGGGCCGTGTACTTCGACAAGCTCGGCCTGTTCGGCCTCGTGGAGATGGTCACCTTCATTGCCACGGTGCTCGTCGCCTACGCCTACGTGTGGCGCCGCGGCGGCCTGGAGTGGGATTAGCGATGGGACTGGAAGAGAAGCTGCCCGCCGGCGTGCTGCTGACCTCGGTGGAGAAGCTGGCCGGGTACGCGCGCAAGAGCTCGGTCTGGCCGGCCACCTTCGGCCTCGCGTGCTGTGCCATCGAGCTGATGGCCACCGGCGGGCCGCGGCACGACCTGGCCAGGTTCGGGATGGAGCGGGCGTCGAACACCCCGCGGCAGGCCGACCTGATGATCGTGGCCGGCCGGGTGAGCCAGAAGATGGCCCCGGTGCTGCGCCAGATCTACGACCAGATGTCAGACCCGAAGTGGGTCATCTCGATGGGTGTCTGCGCGTCCAGCGGCGGCATGTTCAACAACTACGCGATCGTGCAGGGCGTGGACCACATCGTGCCGGTCGACATCTACCTGCCCGGCTGCCCGCCGCGGCCGGAGATGCTGATCGACGCCATCGTGAAGCTGCACGACAAGATCCAGAACATGAAGCTCGGCGTCAACCGGGAGCGCCAGATCACCGAGCTGGAAGAGGCGCGGCTGCGCCGGCTGCCGCTGATCCCGAGCGTCGCCCGGGCGACGGGGGCTGGCGGGTCCTGGCCCGAGGAGGACTGGCAGCCGCCGCCGGATGAGGGCGAGGCCGCAGTCGAGCCCTACCGGGTACGCGGTCCGGAGCTGCCCCGATGACCGGGCCGGCGAACGACAGCGGGGAGCCTCGGGGGGCCGCCGCCCCGGGTCAGCAGGGCGAGAACCAGCAGGCGCCCGATCCGGCCGAGGTCGCCGGCCGGGAACGGCTGGCCGAGCGAGTGGCCCGGACCGGCATGTTCGGCACGAGCACGACCGGCGACACCTCGGGTTACGGCGGCCTGCAGGTGCGCCGCGCGCCGCAGCTGGCCAGCCCGCGGCCGTACGGCTCGTACTTCGACGAGCTGGCCGACTCGCTGGCGGCCGCGATGGGCGAGTCCGGGACCAGCTACGACGAGGCGGTCCCCGTGGTCGTCGTCAGCAACGGCGAGCTCACGATGCACGTGCGCCGCGAGCACCTGCAGGCCGTCGCCGCCACCCTGCGGAACGAGCCGTCATTGTTCTTCGAGATGTGCCTCGGCGTGTCCGGCGTGCACTACCTGGCCGACACCGGCGCCGAGCTGCACGCGGTCTACCACCTGCTGTCGATCACCCACAACCGCCGGATCAGGCTCGAGGTGAGCGCTCCCGACGCCGACCCGCACATCCCGTCGCTGGTAGACGTCTATCCGACGTGTGACTGGCACGAGCGCGAGACGTGGGACTTCTTCGGCATCGTCTTCGACGGCCACCCGGCGCTGACCAGGATCGAGATGCCCGACGACTGGCGCGGCCACCCGCAGCGCAAGGACTACCCGCTCGGCGGCATTCCGGTGGAGTACCGCGGGGCGACCGTCCCGCCGCCAGACGAGCGGAGGTCCTACCAGTGAGCACCAGGGACGCGGGGGGTGCCGCGACCGCCGAATCGCAGGAAGGCCGCGTCTACCACGTCGGCGGGGAGGACTGGGACGACGTCGTCGCGGCCGCCCAGTCACCGGAGTTCCAGTCGAGTGATGAGCGCATGGTCGTCAACATGGGGCCGCAGCACCCGTCGACGCACGGCGTGCTCCGGCTCGTCCTGACGCTGGACGGCGAGACCGTCACCGAGCTGCGGCCTGTCATCGGCTACCTGCACACCGGCATCGAGAAGAACATGGAGTTCCGCAGCTGGACGCAGGGCGTCACGTTCTGCACCCGGATGGACTACCTGTCGCCGCTGTTCAACGAGACCGCGTACTGCCTGGCCGTGGAGAAGCTGCTCGGGATCGAGGCCGAGGTGCCCGAGCGGGCGCAGGTGCTCCGCGTCCTGCTCATGGAGCTGAACCGGATCTCCTCGCACCTGACCGCGATCGGCACCTTCGGGCTCGAGCTGGGCGCCACGACCGTGTTCCTGTACGGGATGCGCGAGCGGGAGAAGACGCTCGACCTGTTCGAGCTCATCACCGGGCTGCGGATGAACCACGCGTACGTCCGGCCCGGCGGTGTCTCGCAGGACCTGCCGGCCGGCGCCGTCGAGCGGCTGCGCGAGTACGTGCGCATCATGCCGAAGCTGCTCGGCGAGATCCGGGCGCTGCTCGACGCCGCTCCGGTGTACCTGGCCAGGACCAGGAACGTCGCGCACCTCGACGTCACCGGGTGCATGGCGCTCGGCGTCACCGGGCCGATCCTGCGGGCTGCCGGCCTGCCCTGGGACCTGCGCAAGAGCCAGCCCTACTGCGGGTACGAGAACTACGAGTTCGACGTTCCCACCCGGGACAGCGCGGACGTCTACGGCCGCTACATCGTCCGGATGGACGAGATGGACCAGTCGCTGCGGATCATCGGGCAGTGCGTGGACCGGCTGGCCGGCTCGCGCGGCGGGTCCGGTACCGGCACCGATCCGGTCATGATCGCCGACAAGAAGATCGGCTGGCCCGCCCGGCTGGCGCTCGGCCCCGACGGCCTCGGCAACTCGCCCGACCACATCGCGCACATCATGAGCCAGTCGATGGAGGCGCTGATCCACCACTTCAAGCTCGTGACCGAGGGCTTCCGGGTGCCCGCAGGACAGGTGTACGCCGCGGTCGAGTCGCCGCGCGGCGAGCTCGGCTGCCACGCGGTGAGCGACGGCGGCACCCGGCCCTACCGGATCCACTTCAGGGATCCGTCCTTCACCAACCTGCAGTCGGTGGCCGCGATGTGCGAGGGCGGCCTGATCGCCGACGTCATCGCGGCGGTTGCCAGCATCGATCCCGTGATGGGAGGCGTGGACAGGTAATGGCGCTGAGCGACGAAGCACGCGCCCGGCTCGCACCGCAGGCGGCCGAGATCATCGCCCGCTATCCGAAGACGCGGTCGGCCCTGCTGCCGCTGCTGCACCTCGTGCAGTCGGAAGAGGGCTACGTGTCGCAGGACGGCATCGAGTTCTGCGCCGGGCAGCTCGGGCTGTCGGAGGCCGACGTGACCGGCGTGGTGTCCTTCTACACCATGTACAAGCGCAAGCCCGTTGGCGAGTACCACGTCGGCGTCTGCACGACCGCGCTGTGCGCCGTCATGGGCGGCGACGCGATCCTCGCCGACCTGCAGGAGCACCTGGGGGTAGGGCTGGACGAGCCCACTGCCGACGGCAAGGTGACCGTCGAGCATGTCGAGTGCAACGCGGCCTGCGACTACGCGCCGGTCGTGATGGTGAACTGGGAGTTCTTCGACAACATGACGCCGCAGTCCGCGCGTGATCTGGTGGATGGCCTCCGCTCGGGAGCCGAGGTGGTACCCACTCGCGGCGCGCCGAGGCTGTGTACCTGGAAGCAGGCGGCCAGGATCCTGGCCGGCTTTCCCGATGACCAGGCGGCCGGCGGGCACACCGCCGGCCCCGCGACGCTGGCCGGGCTGCGGATCGCGAAGGAGCAAGGCTGGCGGCCCGGCGAGCCGGAGGTTGCGCAGAAGTGACGACGATCCTCACCCCTGAGCTGAGCGCGCGCTGGGACGAGCCGGATTCCTTCACGCTGGCGGGGTACGGGCGGGCCGGCGGCTACCGTGCCCTGCCCAAGGCGCTGGGCATGCAGCCCGATCGGGTCATCCAGACCCTCAAGGACTCTGCGCTGCGCGGGCGCGGCGGTGCCGGCTTTCCGACGGGCGTGAAGTGGGGCTTCATCCCGCAGGGTGACGGCAAGCCGCACTACCTGGTGGTCAACGCCGACGAGTCCGAGCCAGGCGCCTGCAAGGACATGCCCACCCTGCTCGCCAACCCGCACGCGCTGATCGAGGGCATGGTGATTGCCTCCTACGCGATCCGGGCCGACAAAGCCTTCCTCTACGTGCGCGGTGAGGTACTGCACGTGGCGAGGCGGCTGCAGCACGCGGTCGCAGAGGCCAGGCAGGCCGGCTTCCTCGGGGACAACATCCTGGGCTCTGGCTTCGGCCTCGAGATCGTCGTCCATTCCGGCGCCGGCGCGTACATCTGCGGCGAGGAGACGGCCCTGCTCGACTCGCTCGAGGGCTTCCGCGGGCAGCCCCGGCTGAAGCCGCCGTTCCCGGCGATCGAGGGCCTGTACGCGTGCCCGACAGTGGTCAACAACGTCGAGTCGATTGCCTCGGTGCCCTACATCATGGAGTACGGCGCGCCCGAGTTCGCCAGGTTCGGGACGGAGAAGTCCAAGGGATTCGGGCTGTTCTCGCTTTCGGGTCACGTCACGACACCTGGCCAGTATGAGGCGCCGCTCGGCACAACGCTGCGCGAGCTGCTCGACCTGTCCGGCGGCATCCGGGCCGGGCACCGCCTGAAGTTCTGGACACCAGGCGGGTCGTCGACGCCGCTGTTCACCGATCAGCACCTGGACGTGCCACTGGACTTCGAGTCCGTGGCTGCCGCGGGCTCGATGCTCGGGACCAGGTCGCTGCAGATCTTCGACGAGACCACGTGCGTCGTGCGCGTGGTGCTGCGGTGGGTGCAGTTCTACGAGCACGAGTCGTGCGGGAAATGCACACCGTGCCGGGAGGGCAGCTACTGGGTGCGCCAGCTGCTGCAGGACCTGGAGCACGGGCAGGGCACCGAGGCGGACCTGGACAAGCTGCTCGACATCTGCGACAACATCACCGGCCGCGCGTTCTGCGCGCTCGGCGACTCGATCCAGGCCCCGGTCGCGTCCTCGATCAAGTACTTCCGGGACGAGTACATCGAGCACCAGCGCAATGGCGGCTGCCCGTTCGACCCCGCCGCCTCGACCCTCTTCGCCCTGGAGACGGCCCGATGACGCTGCAGCCAACCACGGGACAAGCCCCCGGCAGCACGGGCGGTGAGCTCGCTCGGCCGTCTGGGGCACCGCCAGCCGAGGGCGTCACCGTCACGATCGACGGCTTCCAGATCACCGTGCCGAAGGGCACGCTCGTCATCCGGGCGGCCGAGCAGCTCGGCATCCAGATCCCCCGGTTCTGTGATCACCCGCTGCTGGCGCCGGTCGGCGCCTGCCGCCAGTGCCTGGTGCAGATAGCAGGCCAGCCCAAGCCGCCCGCGTCGTGCACGACCGTCTGCACCGAGGGCATGGTGATCCGCACCCAGCTCACGTCGCCGGTGGCGGAGAAGGCACAGCGCGGCGTCATGGAGCTGCTGCTGGTCAACCACCCGCTCGACTGCCCGATGTGCGACAAGGGCGGCGAGTGCCCGCTGCAGAACCAGGCGATGTCAACCGGGCAGGGCGAGACCAGGTTCGACGGCAGGAAGCGGACGTTCCCCAAGCCCATCGCCCTGTCCGCGCAGGTGCTGCTGGACCGCGAGCGGTGCGTCCAGTGCGCGCGGTGCACCAGGTTCGCCGACCAGATCGCCGGCGACCCGCTAATCGAGCTGGTGGACCGCGGCCCGCAGGAGCAGGTGAACACCGCCGACGGCGTGCCGTTCGACTCTTACTTCTCCGGCAACACGGTGCAGATCTGCCCGGTGGGCGCGCTGACCGGGGCGTCGTACCGGTTCCGGGCCCGGCCGTACGACCTGGTGTCCACGCCGAGCATCTGCGAGCACTGCGCGGCCGGATGCGAGCAGCGCACCGACCACCGGCGCGGCGCCGTCACCCGGCGCCTCGCGGGCAACGCGCCGGAGGTCAACGAGGAGTGGAACTGTGACAAGGGCAGGTGGGCGTTCACCTACGCCACGCAGCCCGACCGGCTGGTCACGCCGCTGGTGCGCGACGGCGCCGGCGTGCTGCAGCCGGCCTCGTGGCCGGAGGCGGTCCGGGTCGCGGCCCGCGGCCTGCTCGCTGCGCGCGGCCGTACCGGCGTGCTGCCGGGCGGGCGGCTGACGGCCGAGGATGCCTACGCGTACTCGAAGTTCACCCGCGTCGCGCTCGCCAGCAACGACATCGACATGCGCGCGCGGCCGGGGTCGGCAGAGGAACTGGAGTTCATCGCCGACCGGGTGGCCGGGCAGGCGAGCGTGACCTATACCGACCTGGAGCGTGCGCCCGCGGTGCTGCTGGCCGGCTTCGAGCCCGAGGACGAGTGCCCGATCGTCTTCCTGCGCCTGCGCAAGGCGGCCAGGGCGGGGAAGACCGCGGTGTACTCGATGGCCGCGCTGGCCAGTCCGGGCCTGGCCAGGATGTCGGGCGTGCTGCTGCCGACCGCGCCTGGCGCCGAGGCGGCGGCACTGATAGCGCTTGGCCGTTCGGGGGGGTCTGGGGGGGCGGAGCCCCCCGAGCCAAGCACGTCGCCGACGATCGCGGCGGCCCTGCGTCAGCAGGGCGCCGTGATCATAGTCGGCGAGCGGCTCGCCGAGGTGCCTGGTGCGCTGTCGGCCGCGGCCTGGCTGGCGGAGCAGACCGGCGCCAGCCTGGCCTGGATCCCGCGTCGCGCCGGAGAGCGCGGCGCGATCGAGGCGGGCGCGCTGCCCGCGCTGCTGCCCGGCGGCCGCCGGATCGGCGACGCCGCCGCGCGCGCCGACGTCGCCAGGGCATGGGGCGTCGCGTCGCTGCCGGCCGATCCCGGCTACGGTACGACCGAGATACTCACCGCCGCGGCCCGCGGCGACCTCGAGGCCCTCGTCATCGGCGGCGTCGACCCGGAGGACCTGCCCGACCCGGCCGCCGCCCTGGCCGCGATCGAGTCGGCCCGGTTCGTGGTGAGCCTCGAGCTGCGCGTGAGCGCCGTGACCGACCGCGCGGACGTCGTGTTCCCGGTGGCCGCCGTCGCCGAGAAGCCAGGCACGTTCGTGAACTGGGAAGGGCGGGCGGGCTCGTTCACTGCCGCCCTCGCGGTCCCGGCTGCCCGCTCCGACCTGCAGGTCCTCGCCGCGATCGCGGACGCCATGGACGTCCACCTCGGCCTGCCCGACAACGCGGCCGCCCTGCGTGAACTTGACCGCCTGACCCGCACTGCGGCGACAGCCGCACCGGGGGGTTCCGGGGGGTCGTCCCCCCGGGCTAGCGCACCGGCCGTCCCCGCGCCGGCTTCGCCGGCGCGGGGTAAGGCGGTTCTTGCCACCTGGCATAATCTCCTCGACGCCGGCCGGATGCAGGACGGGGAACCGAACCTGGCAGGCACGGCGCGTGCCGCTGTCGCCCGGATGTCGCAGGCGACCGCGGCCGAGGCGGGGACTGCCGACGCCGAGCTGGTGATCGTGGCGACCAGCCGCGGCGCCATAACGGTTCCCGTGGAGATCGCCGACATGCCCGACCGGGTCGTCTGGCTGCCGGCCAACTCGGGCGGCAGCGCGGTCCGGCGCGTACTCGGTGCCGGTCACGGCGGCGAGGTTACGGTGAGGAGCGCGGAATGAGGGCCCTGGCTGCGGCATCACCCGACCGGAACAGCCCGACGCTGACCGACTTCGGACACGACACGTGGTGGATCATCATCATCAAGGTGCTGATCGTCTTCGTGTTCCTGATGCTCGGCACCCTGATGGCGATCTGGGCGGAGCGCCGCATCATCGGCCGCATGCAGCAGCGCCCCGGGCCGAACCGGGCCGGCAAGTTCGGGCTGCTGCAGACCCTGATGGACGGCATCAAGCTCGCGCTGATGGAGGACATCGTCCCGCGCGGCGTGGACAGGCTGCTGTTCTTCATCGCCCCGGCGATCTCGATGATCCCGGCGTTCATCAGCTTCGCGGTCATCCCGTGGGGCCCCGAGGTGTCGATCGCCGGCCACTGGACGCCGCTGCAGCTCACCGACCTGCCGGTCGCCGTGCTGCTGATCCTCGCCATGAGCTCCATGGCCGTGTACGGGATCGTGCTTTCCGGCTACTCGGCCAACTCGCCGTACTCGCTGCTCGGCGGGCTCCGGTCGTCGGCGCAGGTGATCAGCTACGAGATCGCGATGGGCCTGTCGTTCGTCCCGGTGTTCCTCTACGCGGGCTCGCTTTCCACCTCGCAGATCGTGGCCGCGCAGGCCAACGGGTCGTCGTTCCATCTATTCGGCGCCATCCTGCACGCGCCGTCATGGTTCTGCATCCTGCTGCTGCCGTCGTTCCTCATCTACATCATCACGATGGTCGGCGAGACGAACCGGCTGCCGTTCGACCTCCCCGAGGGCGAGGGCGAGATCGTCGGCGGATACCACACCGAGTACTCGTCGCTGAAGTTCGCGATCCTGCAGCTCGCGGAGTACGTCAGCGTGATCACGGTGTCCGCGCTGGCGATCACGCTCTTCCTTGGCGGGTGGCGGGCACCGTGGCCGATCTCGGTCTGGTCTGGCGCGAACACCGGCTGGTACCCGCTGATCTGGTTCGTGGCGAAGATCTGCATCTTCTTTTTCTTCTTCGTCTGGCTGCGCGGCTCGCTGCCGCGGATCCGCTACGACCAGCTGATGAAGCTCGGCTGGAAGGTCCTCATCCCCGGCGCGCTCGCGTGGGCGCTGATCGTGGCGACCGCGCGGGTGTACCGCAACCAGGGCGGCAGCCCGGGGGTGTACGTGATAGCGGCCGCGATCATCGTGGTGCTGGCCCTGATCTTCCTCACCTGGGACTCTGCCGCACAACGGCGGGAACGGCAGGCCGCGGAGGCGGCAGCGGAAGAGGCCGAGTTCGCCGAGCACGAGGGGACGCCCGTGGTCGCGGCGCCCGTGTTCCCGACGCCGCCCAAGGACCTACCGCACTACCACGGGGTCGGGCTCGAGGGGTCGGACGGGCCGGTACTCGCCGGAGTGGCAGGAGAAGAAGCAACTCACGCCGCAACGGAGGTTCCCGGTGGCTGATTTCCTCGACTCGATCAAGGGCTTCGGCGTCACGTTCCGGCAGATGTTCCGGAAGGTCGACACCGTCCAGTACCCGGAGCAGAAGGTGCCGACCGCGCCGCGGTTCCACGGCCGGCACCAGCTCAACCGCTGGCCGGACGGGCTGGAGAAGTGCATCGGCTGCGAGCTGTGCGCCTGGGCGTGCCCGGCCGACGCCATCTACGTAGAGGGCGCGGACAACACCGCCGAGGAGCGGTACTCGCCGGGCGAGCGGTACGGCCGCGTCTACCAGATCAACTACCTGCGCTGCATCCTGTGCGGCCTGTGCATCGAGGCGTGCCCGACGCGCGCGCTGACTATGACCAACGAGTACGAGCTGGCCGACGACAGCAGGGAGAGCCTGATCTGGACCAAGGAGCAGCTGGTGGCGCCGCTGCAGCCCGGCATGGAGCAGCCGCCGCACCCGATGCGCCTGGGTGAGACCGAGGAGGAGTACTACGCCCTCGGTGCCATGCTCGCGGCGAGCCAGCAGCCCGAGGCGGGCCAGGGAGGGGCGGCATGAGCCACCAGATGCTGCTGGCCGGGCCGGCGGCGGAGACGACCAGGCTGATCGCGTACTGGGTGCTGGCGATCCTCGCGGTCGCTGCGGCGCTCGGCATGATCCTCGCCCGCCGGGCCGTGCACTGCGCGCTCATGCTGGCCGTCGTGATGCTGTCGCTGGCGGTCATGTACGCGATGCTCGGGGCGCCGTTCCTTGCATTCGTGCAGGTCATTGTCTATACCGGCGCCGTGCTCATGCTGTTTCTGTTCGTCCTGATGATCGTCGGCATCACCGCGGCCGACTCGATCATCGAGACGATCAGGGGCCAGCGGCTGTGGGCCGCCATCGGCGGCATCGCGCTGCTGGTGCTCCTCGCTCTCGTCGTGGGGCATGCGGTCATCGGCCCCGCCGCGAGGAACACGGCGCAGTTCGGCAACGGCAACGTCACCGACCTGGCGCACCTGATCTTCACCAGGTACGTGTTCCCGTTCGAGCTCACCAGCGCCCTGCTGATCACCGCGGCGCTGGGCGCGATGGTGCTCGCGCACCGGGAACGCGCGACGCCCAAGCCGACGCAGCGCGACCTGGCGAGCCAGCGAATCGCCAGCGGCCGGCCGGCGCCGCTGCCAGGCCCGGGCACGTACGCGCAGCACAACGGCGCCGACATGCCGGCCCTGCTGCCCGACGGCAGCCAGTCGCGACTGTCGGTGAGTCACGTGCTGGCCCCGGCGGAGGAGCCGCAGGAGACGCAGAGCACGCCGCTGCCGTCCGGTGCCGGGGTCGGGAGTACCGCGGGCGCCGGGCCGGCCTCGTCCGAGGGCGGCGGCCAGGAAGCAGGTGAGCAGTGGTAACCCCGGCGCACTTCATCGCGCTTGCCGTGATCTTGTTCGTGATCGGCGCGGTCGGCGTGCTCGTACGGCGCAACGCCATCGTCGTGTTCATGTGCGTGGAGCTGATGCTGAACGCCGTCAACCTCGCGTTCGTGGCCTTCGCCCGGATGCACGGCGCGCTGGACGGCCAGGTGATCGCCTTCTTCGTGATGGTGGTCGCCGCGGCCGAGGTGGTTGTCGGACTGGCCATCCTGACCTCGATCTTCCGCGCCCGCAGGTCGGCGTCGGTGGACGACGCCAGCCTGATGAAGTACTGACGGAAGGACGTAACGACGGTGTCAGTCCTCCACGCCGCAGGGGCGCAGGACGCTGCCGGCCTGCTGCTCGCGTTCCCGCTGGCGGGCGCCGCGATCCTGCTGCTCGGCGGCAAGCGGACGAACTCCTGGGGCCACCTGGTCGGCGTGGCCATGCCGCTGCTCGCGTTCGTGTACGGCGTCATTGCCTACTTCCAGATGCTCGGCTACTCGGCGGCTGACCGCGTCCGCGAGCTGACCCTCTACCAGTTCATCGACGTCGGCCGGTTCCAGATACCGCTCGGCCTGCGGATTGACCAGCTGTCGATCTGCTTCGTCCTGCTGATCACCGGGGTCGGCTCGCTGATTCACATCTTCGCCGTCGGCTACATGTCCCATGACCCGGAACGGCGCCGCTTCTTCGGCTACATGAACCTGTTCCTGGCGGCGATGCTGCTGCTGGTCCTGGCCGACAACTACCTCGCGCTGTACGCCGGCTGGGAGGGCGTGGGCCTCGCCTCCTACCTGCTGATCGGCTTCTGGCAGTTCAAGCCCGCCGCTGCCGTCGCGGCCAAGAAGGCCTTCATCGCCAACCGGGTCGGCGACGTCGGGCTGTCGCTGGCGATCATGCTGATGTTCCAGCAGTTCGGCACCACCAGCTTCACCGGGGTGGACGCCGCCGTCGGCCATTCCAGCTCCGGTGTCGTGCTGGCCCTCGGCCTGCTCCTGCTGCTGGGTGCGTGCGGCAAGTCGGCGCAGGTGCCGCTCCAGTCCTGGCTGCTGGACGCGATGGAGGGCCCGACGCCGGTATCCGCGCTCATCCACGCCGCGACGATGGTGACGGCGGGCGTGTACCTCATCGTCCGCTCCGCGCCGATCTTCGACCTGTCGGCCGGGGCCCAGCTCGCCGTCGCGATCGTCGGCGCGGTCACGCTGCTGTTCGGCGCGATCATCGGGTGCGCGAAGGACGACATCAAGAAGGCGCTCGCCGGATCCACCATGAGCCAGATCGGCTACATGATGCTGGCAGCGGGCCTCGGCCCGGCCGGCTACGTGCTCGCGATCGCGCACCTGCTCGCGCACGGCTTCTTCAAGGCGGGCCTGTTCCTCGGCGCCGGCTCGGTGAAGCACGAGATGGACGACGAGGTCGACATGCGCCGCTTCGGCGGCCTGGCCGCGGTCATGCCGATCACCACGGTGACGTTCGGGCTCGGCTTCCTCGCGATCATCGGCATCCCGCCGTTCTCCGGCTTCTTCACCAAGGACCCGATCATCGACGCTGCCTTTGCCAAGGGCGGCACGTCCGGGGCCCTGCTCGGCGCGGCCGCGCTGATCGGTGCCGGCATCACCGCGTTCTACATGACCAGGGTCATGATCATGACGTTCGCCGGCGCCCGGCGCTGGGACGACAAGGTGCACCCGCACGAGGCCCCGCCGATCATGACGGCACCGATGATCGTCCTGGCGATCGGCTCGGTCGGCGCTGGCGCGTTCCTCTACATAAACAACCGGCTGCTGGGCTTCCTCGGGCCGCTGCTGGCCGGCTCGCCCGCGGCCAACGGCGCCGTCTTCAGCAACTGGAGCTGGGCCACGCTCGGGCTGGTGCTGGCCGGCATCGCGATCGCCTGGGCCCTGTACGCGCGGCGCGAGGTCCCGGTGACGGCGCCCGTCGGCAGCCCGGTGACCGTCGCCGCGCGCAAGGACCTGTACGGCGACGCGGTCAACGAGGGGCTGCTGATGCGGCCGGGCCAGTGGCTGACCAGGCTGTCGGTGTACTTCGACAACCGGGGGGTGGACGGGCTGGTCAACACGATCGCCGCCACCTTCGGCGGTAGTTCCGGGCGGCTGCGCAAGCTGCAGACTGGCTTCGTCCGCTCGTACGCGCTGTCCATGCTGGTAGGAGCCGTGCTGCTGGTGGGCGCGCTGCTGCTGGTGAGGCTCTAGAGCTGGTGAGGCTGCGGATCTGATGAGCACATTCCCCTGGCTGACGGTAGCGGGCGCGGTCCCGCTCGTCGGCGCGGTCGCGATCATGCTGACGCCCGGCCGCTCCGCGCCCGGCAGCGACGCGGACCGCCGGGCCCGTGACGTGCTGGTCAAGCGCATCGCGCTGGCCACAACGCTGGTCACGCTCGTCGTCGTCGCGGTGATGGCGGCGCAGTTCAAGACCGGCGGGCCGCGGTTCCAGTTCCAGCAGGTCTACCAGTGGATCCCGCAGTTCGGCGTCCACTACGCCGTCGGCGTGGACGGCATCGCGCTCGTGCTGATTCTGATGTCCGTCGTGCTGATGCCGATAGTCGTGCTCGCGTCCTGGAACGACGCGGACGGCGAGCCGGGCCACTCCGGGACAGCACAGTCCGGGCCAGCACAGGCGGACGCGGCGCCCGGCGAGCCGGCCGCCGTGCGGCCGCGGGCACGCGGCAGCGTGAAGGCGTACTTCGCCTGGATGCTGGTGCTCGAGACGATGATGATCGGCGTCTTCGCGGCCACCGACGTCTTCCTGTTCTACGTGTTCTTCGAGGCCATGCTGATCCCGATGTACTTCATGATCGGCAGCTTCGGCGTCGGCCAGCGGCAGTACGCGGCGGTCAAGTTCCTGCTGTACAGCCTCCTCGGCGGGCTGCTGATGCTCGTCGCGGTCATCGCGTTGTACGTGTACTCCACGAACGGCGGTCACCCGGGGACGTTCCTGTTCGCGCCGCTGACCCACGTGGTGCTGAGCCCGCTGACGCAGAAGTGGCTGTTCCTGGGTTTCTTCGTCGCGTTCGCGATCAAGGCGCCGCTCTGGCCGTTCCACACCTGGCTGCCGGACGCCGCCACGTCGGCACAGCCCGGCGCCGCGGTGCTGCTGGTCGGCGTGCTGGACAAGGTCGGCACGTTCGGCATGATCAGGTACTGCCTTGAGCTGTTCCCGTCTGCCGCGCACTACTTCACCCCGCTGATCATCGTGCTCGCGGTCATCGGCGTGCTCTACGGCGCGATCGTGGCGATCGGCCAGGCGGACATGAAGCGGCTGATCGCCTACACCTCGGTCTCGCACATGGGCCTGATCACCCTCGGCATCTTCGCGATGACCAGCCAGGGCCAGACCGGCGCGACGCTCTACATGGTCAATCACGGGTTCGCGACCGGCGCGCTGTTCCTCATCGCGGGCTTCCTGGTCACCCGCCGCGGCTCGCACCTGATCTCCGACTACGGCGGCGTGCAGAAGGTCGCGCCGGTCCTGGCGGGCACGTTCCTGATCGCGGGGCTCGCGGGGCTCGCGCTGCCCGGCCTGTCGACGTTCGTTAGCGAGTTCCTGGTGCTGGTCGGCACGTTCACCCGGTACGAGGTCGCGGCCGCGCTGGCCACCGCCGGGATCATCCTGGCCGCGATCTACATCCTGTGGATGTACCAGCGCACGATGACCGGGCCGGTCCGGCCCGAGGTCGCGGACATGAAGGACCTGCGCGGCCGCGAGCTGTGGGCGGTGGCGCCGCTGATCGCGCTCATCATCGCGCTCGGCGTCTACCCGAAGCCGATCATCGACATCATCAACCCGGCGGTGAACAGCACGCTCACCCAGGTGCGCTCGCCCGATCCGGTGCCCCCGCACCCGGCGGCGGTCAACGGCAGCACCACCAGTGACGTGCACCACGCCGCCCGGGCCGGCCGGCAGGCTGGCGCGCAGGCCGGCCGCACGCACGCGCCCGTAACACTGAAGCAAAGGAGCTAGGCGTGACCGGGACTGTCGCTGCGGCAGGGTCGACGATCGCCGCGCCGAACATCGAGTGGGGGCTGCTGTCTCCGGTGCTTGTCGTGTTCGGCGCCGCCATCGCGGGCGTGCTGGTCGAGGCGTTCGCTCCGGGCGTGCTGCGCCGGACCATGCACATCGCGCTGTCACTCGGCGGCCTGGCGGGCGCGTTCGTGCTGACCGTCGTGCTCGCGGCCACCAACGGGATCTTCGACCACGGCCGCCCGGGCGCGGTGCTCGCGGTCGGTACCGTCGCGATCGACAAGCCGACGCTGTTCATCCAGGGCACGATCCTGATCCTCGCGTTCGTGAGCGTGCTGCTGATCGCCGAGTCCTCGCACGAGGTGAGCGCGTTCACGCCGCAGGCCGCCGCCGTGCCGGGCAGTGCGGAGGAACGCGAGGGGCTGCTCGCGGGCCTGTCCCACACCGAGGTGTACCCGCTGACCCTGTTCGCGGTCGGCGGCATGCTGCTGTTCCCCGCCGCCAACGACCTGCTGACGATGTTCATCGCGCTCGAGGTCCTGTCGCTGCCGCTGTACCTGCTGTGCGGGCTGGCGCGCCGCCGCCGGCTGCTCTCGCAGGAAGCGGCGATGAAGTACTTCCTGCTCGGCGCGTTCTCCTCGGCGTTCTTCCTATTCGGCGTCGCGATGCTGTACGGATACTCGGGCTCTGTCCAGCTCGCGGCCATCGCGTCCACGGCGCAGTCGACCACCGCTTCCACCACGCTGCTGTACGCGGGTATCGCGCTACTGGGCATCGGGCTGCTCTTCAAGGTCGGTGCGGTGCCGTTCCAGGCATGGAAGCCGGATGTCTATCAGGGCTCGCCGACGCCGATCACGGCGCTGATGGCGTCGTGCACGCTGGTGGCCGCGTTCGGCGCGCTGTTCCGGGTCTTCTACGTCGCATTCGGCCAGCTGACCTGGAGCTGGCGGCCGGCCATGTGGGGAGTCGCGATCCTGACGATGCTGGCCGGGTCGATCGTGGCGCTGACGCAGCGAGACGTGAAACGGCTGCTCGCCTACTCCTCGATCGCCCAGGCAGGCTACATCCTGACCGGTGTCGTCGCCGCGAACAGCGCGGGCCTGTCGGGCAGCCTCTTCTACCTCGCGGCGTACGGATTCGCCACGATCGGCGCGTTCGCGATCGTCACGCTGGTGCGCGATCACGGCGGCGAGGCTTCGCACCTGTCCAGCTGGGCCGGGCTCGGCAAGCGCTCGCCGCTAGTCGCGGGCCTGTTCGCGCTGTTCCTGATCGCGTTCGCCGGCATCCCGCTCACGAGCGGCTTTACCGGCAAGTTCGCCGTGTTCAAGGCCGCCATTCAGGGTGGCGCGACACCGCTCGTGATCGTCGGCGTGATCAGCAGCGCGATCCTGGCGTTCCCTTACGTCCGGGTCATCGTGCTGATGTTCTTCAGCGAGCCGGCCACCGAGGGCCCGGTCGTGGTCAGGCCGAGCGCGTATACCGGACTAGCGGTCGCGCTCGGCGCGGCCGCGACGGTCGTGCTGGGCATAGTCCCGCAGCCGCTGCTCAACCTCGCCAGCCACGCAGCCAGCCACTTGTTCGTGCGCTAGGCGGCCGCCCGAGGTCTGCAGGGTCTGGCTTTGCCGATCCTTGCGCATATCGTGGGGATGGCTAGGCGATAGCCTCAGCTACGACTGGCTTGCCCGGACCGTCGGCGAGCTGACGAGGAGATCATGTGATTGCCGCTGTCCCGGTGGATATCACCGACGCCACGCTGGCAGCTGACGTGAAGGACGGCCTTGCGCTAGTCGAGGAGCAGCTGCGGGAGTCCGCGCGCGCCTATCACGAGGTGCTCGCGCTGGCCTCGCTGCACCTGATGGAGGCTGGCGGGAAGCGGATCAGGCCGACGCTGGTCCTGCTCGCGGCGCAGTTCGGCAACCCGCGCGACCCGCGGGTGGTGCCCGCCGCGGTAGCGCTGGAACTTACGCACCTGGCCACGCTGTACCACGACGACGTGATGGACGAGGCCAACGTCCGGCGCGGCAGCGACAGCGCGAACTCGCGCTGGGGCAACTCGGTCGCGATCCTGACCGGCGACTTCCTCTTCGCCAAGGCGTCGCAGATCCTGGCCGACCTCGGGCCCGATGCGGTCCGCATCCAGGCCCAGACCTTCACGAAGCTGGTGACGGGCCAGATCGCCGAGACGGTCGGGTGCAGGCCGGGCCAGGATCCGCTGGACCACTACCTGAGCGTTGTGAACGAGAAGACCGCCTCGCTGTTCGCAACCTCCGGGCATTTCGGGGCCATGTTCTCGGGTGCCCCGGCCTGGGTTGCCGACCGGGTGACGCCCGCGTGCGCGGCGCTCGGCGTGGCGTTCCAGCTGAACGACGACATCCTCGACGTGGCGAGCGAGTCCGCGCAGTCCGGCAAGACTCCCGGCACCGACCTGCGCGAGGGCGTCCGTACGCTGCCGATGCTGCACGCGCTGCGGTCCGCCGGGCCGCAGGACGCGCGGCTGGTCGAGCTGCTCAACCTGCCCGATCTGTCCGACCCGGTGCTGCACGCCGAGGCGCTGGACCTGCTGCGTGCACACCCGGCCATGGAACTGGCCAGGGCCGATACCCGGCGCTGGGCCGAGGTGGCGCGGGCGGAGATCAAGGAGCTACCCGACGTTCCCGCAAGGGCAGCATTCGAGGCGCTGTGCGAGTTCGTGGTGGAGCGTACGGGGTAAGCCGCAGTAGTCAATGCGGTACGGGGGATATTCGGGGGCTACGCATGAACTTCACTGCCAGGCTGCTCGCGGGCGGGCTCGCCGGCGGGGCGGCGGTAGCTGTCTGCAGCTGCGGCAGCAGCGCTCCTTCTGAGCCGAGCGCCGGGGCGCTGACGTCCTCGGTGCAGCACGCAGTCCGCAACGCGACGAGCGTGCACGTCAACGGCTCGGTGACCGACAACGGCGCGCCGGTCGGGCTGAATCTCGGCATAAACCGCGCCGGTGACATGTCCGGCACGATCAGCGAGCACGGTGCGAACCTGAACCTGGTCAGCACCAGTGGGAAGGTCTTCGTCAAGGTGACCCCCGAGCTCCTCAAGCAGTACCGGGCGCCGTCGGCGGCGTGCAGCCTGGTCTGCGGCAAGTGGTTCCAGCTGCCGCCCAAGCAGGCTAGTCAGGTCACCAGCCAGCTGACCATGGCCAACCTGACCGGCGAGGCCGCGGCGGGCTCGGTGCAGCCGAAGGTCACCGAGACGGGCACGGGCACCGTCAACGGCCAGCCGACCTGGGTGCTCAAGGGACAGAACGGGACCAAGGTCGACGTAATGCAGCAGAGCACGCCGTACCCGGTGCAGGTGACACCGCCCGGCGGCAAGAACCAGGGCGTGGTGACGTACTCGAAGTGGAACTCGGTGCCGCAGCCGAAGGCGCCGCCGTCCAACGAGGTCATCAACCTGAGCAACCTGGAAAGCGGTCACTGAGGTGTTACGGCTCGCCGCCGGCCGCGCCGGCCGCGCGCGCCGCGCCGCGCCGCGCCGGGCTGGCCGCGCTGGCCGCGCCGCGCCGGCCGCGCCGCGCCGGGCTGGGCTGGCCGCGCCGGGCTGGGCTGGCCGCATGGAGGGCACCAGAGGGCAGTGCAGTGCCCCTCTTTGGGCAGTGATCTGCCCTCTGGTGCCCTAACGGTCGGGCGCCGTCCGGCGCGGCGGGCGGCGGGCCGGGAATCCGCGCGCCTGGTGCTTCGTTACGGTGGCTGTACTGAGTACGTGACAACGGCGTCCGGTACGAGTACACCAGCGCAAGGAGGACCCGTGAGCATATTCGGCCTGCACAAGAGCAAGATGGTGGACGCTAGCGAGGCGCTTCCCGGCCGGACCGAGCAGATCCCGGTACCTGAGGTACACGAGGTCCTCGGCACGCCGCTGCGCCCGCCGTACCCTGAGGGCACGCAGGTCGCTGAGTTCGCGCTCGGCTGCTTCTGGGGCGCGGAGAAGCAGTTCTGGC
>Ga0335076_10000979_pt1 | contig 27333 bp, 24 predicted proteins | sample Lox_Sample_25_FD_206717 | JGI IMG/M metagenome (GOLD analysis project Ga0335076, IMG submission 206717) | Soil microbial communities from Loxahatchee National Wildlife Refuge, Florida, United States - Lox_Sample_2.5 | ecosystem: Environmental > Terrestrial > Soil > Wetlands | place: USA... | reverse complement strand
CAGTTGACGCGATCGCGGTCACGCAAGGGCCGGGGCTGGCGGGATCGTTGCTGGTGGGAATCAGCTACGCCAAGGCGCTGGCGTTTGCCTTGGAGAAGCCGTTGATCGCGGTGAATCATCTCGAAGGGCACATTCACGCGGTTTTGCTGGAGGAGCGGCAAAAAGGAAATCGGGAGCTAAACTTTCCGGTGCTGGCTTTGGTAGTTTCGGGCGGACACACGCATTTGTATCTGGCAGAGCAACGCGCCGAGAGCTGGACGTACGAAAATATCGGGCACACGCGCGACGATGCTGCCGGAGAAGCGTTTGACAAAGTGGCGAAGCTGCTGGGGCTGGGATATCCCGGCGGGCCGGTGATCGATAAGCTGGCGGCGCATGGAAATCCGGAAGCAGTGAAGTTTGTGATTTCGCAGATCAAGCATCCGGATCGAAATAAAATTCCCACCCTGTCGCAGAAAACGCGACAAGGGTGGGGCACCCCACAAGAACGGTTTGATTTTTCTTACAGCGGGATCAAGACGGCGGTGCTGCGATATGTGGAAACCCACAACATGAAAGCTGCGATTGAAGAGCGCAGAAAAGCGCTGTCGCGGATTGCCAAGCCGAAGTTGGAGGACTACTTAGCGCATATCGACAACGCCACGCTCGATCTGGTGGCTTCGTTTCAGCGGGCCATGGTGGAAGACCTGGTCGGCAAAACTCTGGCGGCGGCGCGAGCGCATGATGTGGCGACGCTCTTCGTTACCGGTGGCGTTGCCGCCAACAACGAATTGCGGCAAACCTTCGAACGCGAAGCTGCGATGGAAGGCTTGCCGGTGTATTTCCCCTCGCGTCCGCTTTCGACCGACAATGCGGCGATGATTGCCGCGGCAGCTTATCCCAAATTTCTGGCGAAAGATTTTGCGCCGATGGATTTTTCGGCCGAAGCGGGGATGAGGTTAAGCGGCTAGCGATCAGAGCCCTACCACTAACGACTACCCACTAGCCACTAATCACTAGCCACTGAGAAACGGGTTTTCAAGAACTCTGTTCGAGGTTCTCAGTTCTCAGAAGTTACTCGCTCGCTGCTTTGCCTTTGGCAGCCTTCTCACCCATGACGGCCACAAGCGCCTTATCGAGCTGATCTTCGATATCGATATCTTTGAAGATGGCGAAGTTGGCCCGCTTTTCTTTCTTTTCGAAGCCGCTTTGCTTTCCCGCCACGATGATGATGGGAATGGACGACGTTTCCGGCCGGGCCTTGAGGGCAGAGATGAATTCGCTGCCGCTCATCTTGGGCATCTGGATGTCTGTGACAATCAGATCGGGGCTGATGTGCTCAAGCACTTCCAGCGCGTCCTGACCGTTGGACGCGGACTCCACCGTGAAGCCGTGGGTTTCGAGATACCGGCAGACGGTGTGCCGGATCAACATGGAATCGTCAACGACCAAAGCTACAAGCGGCATTCCTTCTCCCGAGCTTGCCCCTGGGGCTTAAACTTAACAAGTTGCTGATCATTGGAACATCCCGCTGACGGCTGGGAAAAGTTACTTTTGTCACCGCCAGACGGAAGTCAGGATTCGTTCGAGAGTTTGGTTTCTTCGATGCTCATGTCTTTGAATTCGCTGGACTCAAATACTTCTCCGCATTCCAGGCATTCGACAAATTCGGAGTCCTCTTCGCGGGCGACGATGCGCACCCGCGGGTGCTTGCACGTGGCAGGATCTTTTCGCTTCGTGGGGGGATGGGGCGGTGGGGTCGGCGTCATAAATCCGGGGACATTAATCCGGGTTCGACTTCCCCGCCCGAGCAGGTTCGAGGAAAATTGTCCGGAAATTGGCGGTATTTTAGACCGGCTTATTCAGTTGTCAAGTGCTGTTCGCGAGATGCGCAGGCCAATATCCGACCGAAAAAGTCGCACCGAGATAAGCCATTCAGCCATAAAAACTTGCCGTTTGATGCAAATCTCAACAGTTGCCCGTCGGGGGTTGCGCTGGTAGGCCAGAAATGTCTAAAATAGCTATATCCGACCACAACGGTCGCATATGAAGGTGGGGCTGGCGTGCTGAAGCTGACCAAAAAAGCGGACTACGGCTTGATGGCGATGAAGCACCTGGCCGAGCAAGGGCCCGCGAAAGCCTGCAGCGCAAAAGAGATCGCGGATGCCTACTCGATTCCGCCGGAAGCGCTGGCCAAAATTTTGCAGCGGCTGGTGAAGGCTGAGTTGTTGCGCTCGCAGCATGGAACCAATGGCGGCTACACGCTGGCGCGCGATCCGGGGACGATTTCGGCGTTTGAAGTGATTCGCGCGATCGACGGGCCGCTGTTCATCACGTCGTGCATTACGGTGCGCGGCGAGTGCGGTCAAAGCGAACATTGCACGATTCGCGAGCCGTTGCGAAGGGTGAACCAGAGCATCGAGGAAGTGCTGCGCAGCATCAGTATTTCGCAGATGAAAGAAGAGAAAGACGAAGTGGTAGGCGGGGAAGAACTGGTTGTGATTAGGAAGTGAAAAGCTGAGGCGGCCGTCCCCACACAGTCAGAGAAGAGTTCAGAAGAGAGGCAATCATGAGCACGGATGTGAAAATCCCCCAGGAATTGATTCGCGATCAGCATGTGGCGCCGGAAGGCATCACGCTGCCGATTTATATGGATAACCACGCCACCACGCCGGTGGATCCGCGCGTGCTGGAAGAGATGCTGCCATATTTCACGGACAAGTTTGGCAACGCGGCCAGCCGAAACCATTCGTTCGGATGGGTTGCGGAAGAGGGTGTGGAAACGGCGCGCGAGCGGATCGCGAAACTCGTGGGCGCGACGACTAAAGAGATTATTTTCACTTCGGGTGCCACCGAGAGCGACAACCTCGCCATCAAGGGCGTGGCTGAGATGTACAAGGAAAAGGGCAATCACATCATTACGGCTGTCACCGAGCACAAGGCGGTGCTCGACACGTGCAAGCGCCTCGAGAAATACGGCTATCGCGTGACCTATTTGCCGGTGCAGAAGGACGGCCTGATCGATCTCGATGATCTCAAGCGGGCGATGGATGACAAAACGATCCTGGTCACGATCATGTTTGCCAACAATGAAATTGGTGTGCTGCAACCGGTTGCTGAAATCGGCAAGCTTTGTCATGAGCGCGGCGTGATTTTCCATACCGATGCGACGCAGGCGGTAGGTAAAGTTCCGGTCGACGTGAACAAGCAGAACATCGATCTGGCATCGATTTCCGGACACAAAATGTATGGGCCCAAGGGTGTGGGCGCACTCTATGTGCGGCGGAAGAACCCGCGCGTGCAGCTTTCGGCGATCATCGACGGCGGCGGACACGAGCGCGGTATGCGTTCGGGAACGCTAAACGTTCCGGGAATTGTCGGCCTGGGCAAGGCCTGCGCCATCGCTTCGGAAGAGATGGCGAAAGAGTCGTGCAAGCTGGCTGGCTTGCGCAATCGGCTGCGCGACAAGATCATGGGCCGGCTGGATGAGACTTACATCAACGGCTCGATGGAGCACCGGCTGCCGGGGAACCTGAACATCAGCTTTGCGTATGTGGAAGGCGAATCGCTGCTGATGGGCATCAATGACATTGCAGTTTCGAGCGGCTCGGCCTGCACCTCGGCGACGCTGGAACCATCGTATGTATTGAAGGCTTTGGGCGCGGGAGATGATCTGGCGCACAGCTCGATTCGCTTCGGGATTGGTCGGTTCAATACTGAAGCCGAAGTGGATTACGTGGCCGATCGCGTGATTGAGACGGTGGAACGACTGCGCGAGCTTTCGCCGTTGTATGAAATGGCGAAAGAAGGGATTGATTTGAAGTCGGTGAAGTGGGCGGCGGAATAAGTCTCTTCACTGTCATCCTGAGCCAAGTTTTTTCTGCGCGCAGCGCAGGAAAAACGCAGTCGAAGGATCGCCATCAGGATGGGGAATCAACGGAGTCGCGGCGGGGAATTTTTGGCCGGTGGCAGAAATTCCCTGAAAGAAAATAGCAGTCGCCGAGCGAGCAGGGGTGCTTCGACTTCGCTCAGGATGACAGGGTGCGGAGGTTCGTGACGGTACTTGGACTCCGCTCAGGATGACAAGATTTTTGAGTTTGATTTTTGAAATTTAAGGAGAACGTAGCTCATGGCATACAGCGATAAGGTGATTGATCATTACAACAATCCGCGGAATGTGGGTTCGCTTGACAAGAACAGCCAGGCAGTGGGCACAGGGCTTGTCGGCGCGCCCGAATGCGGCGACGTGATGAAGCTGCAGATCAAGGTGAATCCGCAGAGCGGCATCATCGAAGACGCGAAGTTCAAGACGTTTGGCTGCGGCTCGGCGATTGCGTCGTCCTCGCTCGCCACCGAATGGGTGAAGGGCAAAACGGTGGATGAGGCGCTGGCAATCAAGAACACCGAGATCGTCAAGGAGCTGTCGCTGCCTCCGGTTAAGATCCACTGCTCGGTTCTGGCGGAAGACGCGATCCGGGCGGCGATCCACGACTGGAAAAAGAAGCAGGAAGCGCCGAAGCCGGAAGCTGTCGCCGCGAAGTAACGATGTTTCTCTCCGTGGGACTCACAGAGACTCACAGAGGAATGCAGGCCTATGACGACGGTAACGGAAGACGCCCCAAGAACCGCGCCCGCCAAGGGCATTCAGGTCACAGACAAGGCCTTGGCGCGTATCCGCTCGGCGATCAAGAAGGAGAACATTTCTCCGGAGCAGGGCGGATTGCGGCTGGGCGTGCAGGGCGGAGGGTGTTCGGGGCTGAGCTATAACATCCGCTTCGATACACAGCCGCGGGAGCGCGACCGGATCTTCCAGTTCGGCGATGTGCGCGTTTTTGTGGACCCGAAGTCGTTTATCTATCTGCATGGCATGACGCTGGATTACCAGGAAACGCTCATGCAGCAGGGTTTTGTGTTCGTGAATCCGAACGCGTCGAAATCGTGCGGCTGCGGGACTTCTTTCTCAGGTTGAGGGTTCCTTCGCAGTCTTCGGCGGAAAGCCTGAACCATAGAGAACGCAGACGTCCACGCGAAAAATCCCAGTTCCAGCCATGGATCCCGGATTCCTTGCTGAAAAATCGGCCGTGGGGAGGTCTTGCGATGGGCGATGCCATGCGGGTGACGGAGTTGACAGTGGAGACGGTGGCTTGCTGGTCCTGCGGGGAAATGCGCGCGGCGCAGTTCTGCGTGGCGTGCGGCAAAGTGCAGCCGCCGCGGCCAGTCGACTATTTCACGTTTTTCGGCCTGCCGCGCAAACTGAATATCGATAGCGTGCAGCTGGAACGGGAATTTTATGAGCTGAGCCGCAAGTTGCATCCCGATCTGTACGCCGGGGCGAATACGCAGGAGCAGGCGTGGAGCCTGGAGCAGAGTTCGTTGCTCAATGACGCGTACCGCACACTGAAAGACCCGATCAAGCGGACGGAATATCTGCTTAAGCTCGAAGGCGTGCAGCTGGAAGAGCAGTCGAAAACCGCGACGGAAGCGGCGCGGGCGACGGGCGAAGTAAAGAAGCAGGTGGTGCCTCCGGATTTGCTGCAAGAGGTTTTCGACCTGAATGAGGACCTGGACGAACTGCGCGCGCAGAAGAAAGCGGGTGAAGACGATCCGGCTCTGGTTGAGGAATTAGGCCGGCACAAAATAGAACTCGAAGAAAGATACGAAGCCCTGCTCGACGAACTAAAGGCTGACTGGAACCAGTGGGACAAGGCCCTCGACAGCGGCAATGAGAATCAACTTGGCCAGGCGCGTGACAAGATGGTGGATGTGCTGAACCGGAGAAATTACATCCGGAACTTGGCGAAGACGGTGGAGGAAGTGCTGGAAGATTGAGTAATTTTGTAATTTGGTAATCGGGTTAAGGAACCGAATTGCCTCCCGTTCCCAAATTACAGAATTACCAATTACAAAATTGCCAAATGAGTACAGATCGCATCGTCGGAATTGACCTGGGCACCACGAATTCTCTCGTGGCGTTCATGCACGGTGACACACCCATGGTAATTCCCGGCGAGGATGGATCGAACTTGGTGCCCTCGGTCGTGGCGCTGGATGAAAAAGACACGATCATCGTAGGCAATGCCGCGCGGAAGTATCTGATCGAGACGCCGGAGCGCGCAGTGTATTCGATTAAACGCCTGATGGGCCGCGGGGTTGAGGACATTCGGGAAGAACTCAAGCTGTTCCCTTTTCGTCTCGCCGAAGATTTGCAGCCGGGGGAAGTGATCCGCATCAAGCTGGGCGAAAAGACGTTCACTCCGCCGGAGATTTCTGCGTTTGTTCTGCGGCAGCTTAAGCGCAATGCCGAACGCTACTTCGGCGCGCCGGTCAGTAAGGCAGTGATCACCGTGCCGGCGTATTTCAACGACGCGCAACGCCAGGCCACGAAAGATGCCGGCCGAATTGCCGGCCTTGATGTTCTGCGCCTCGTCAATGAGCCGACGGCTGCCTCGCTGGCCTACGGGCTGGATAAAAAGCAGAACGGAATTGTCGCCGTCTACGACCTCGGCGGCGGAACGTTCGATATTTCGATTCTTAAATTGCATGACGGAATTTTCGAAGTCATCGCCACCAACGGCGACACGCATCTCGGCGGCGATGACATCGACAATTTGTTCATTGCGATTGCGGTGGACGATATTCGCGGCGACCTGGGAGTGGATGTTTCGCACAACGGAGAAGCGGTTGCACTGCTGCGCAAAGCCGTGATCGACGCCAAGATTCTCCTTTCGGCGCAGACGAAGACCGTAATCGATGTGGAGTTGCCCGCCGGGAAGCATTATGCGCGCGAGATTACACGCGAGCAGTTCGAGCAACTGATTCAGCCGATCATCGATCGTACGGTTGGACCGTGCAGGCAAGCACTGAAAGACGCGAAGCTCAAGCCGGAACAGATTGACGAAGTCGTGCTGGTCGGCGGCTCGACGCGGATTCCGAAAGTGCGGGCGCTGGTGGAGGAATTATTTCAGCGCAAGCCGCATACCGGCCTGAATCCTGATGAAGTTGTTGCGCTGGGCGCGGCGATACAGGCGAACATTCTCAGCGGCGGGTCGGAAGCGACCGAGAACATGCTGCTGCTGGATGTCACGCCGCTCTCGCTGGGAATCGAAGTGGCCGGAGGGGTCACGGACAAAATCATTTTGCGCAATTCAACCATCCCGGCTTCGGTGACGCAGCATTACACAACGCAGGTTGATGGACAGACGAATGTCGCGATCCATGTGTTGCAGGGTGAGCGCGAACTGGCCAAAGATTGCCGGTCTTTGGCGCGCTTCGATCTCAAAGGCATTCCTCCGATGGCAGCGGGCATGCCGCGCATTGAAGTTAAGTTCACGATTGACGCCAATGGAATCCTGCACGTTTCAGCGCGCGAGCAGCGCAGCGGCAAGCAGGCAGAGATTGAAGTCCAGCCGAGCTACGGTCTGACCGATGAGCAAGTCGAGAGCATGATTCTGGATTCGTTCGATGCGGCGGAAGAAGATTTTCGGCAGCGGCAGCTGATCGAGGCGCGCAATGAGGCGCAGACGATTCTCGCAGCCCTGTACAAAAGCAAGAAATCGCCGGCCTGGGGCGCGTTGACCAATGATGAGCGGAAGCAGATCGCAAAACTGGAAAAAACCCTCAACGGCCTACAGGGTGAAGATGATTATGCGGCGATTCGGCAGGCCATCGATGCGCTCAATCAGGGAACGATGCGGCTAGCCGAGCTTGTGATGGATAGCGCGGTTTCGACCGCGCTGAAGGGCAAGACCATGGACGAGGCCGATTTGGGCCAAGGGCCGGAGGCCCCGCATCCGGTGGCGAAGGCGGAGTTCAAGTAGAGATCCTTCGACTCCGCATGAATTCCGCTTCGCGGAATTCATGCTCCGCTCGGGATGACAAGTCTTTTTGGATCGCAGGAACAACTGAGGTGATATGGCAGAAGAAAAAAATCATAGCGCTGGTGCGGCGACAGTAGAAGCTCCCAGCGAAAATACGGTAAGCGTCACATTTCTTCCTGAAGGGAAAACGGTGCAGTATGAGGTCGGCCAACTGCCGTATAAGGACCACGGAAAAGAAGAATCTATTCTCGACGTGGCGCTAAACTACGCCATCCCGCTCGATCACGCCTGCGGCGGCAACTGCGCCTGCACCACTTGCCACGTTTGGATCAAAGAAGGCGCGGAAAATCTCTCGCAGATGGATGACGACGAGGCCGATCGGTTGGACATGGCGGCGGATTTACAGTTAAACTCCCGTCTCGGATGCCAGGCCGTGATTACCAAGCCCGGCAAAGTGGTGGTTGAAATTCCGGCCTGGAACCGGAATTATGTTTCTGAAGAACATTAAGAAGCACTCATGAGACGGAGGAAGTTCGATGCGGAAAGAGTTGACCTGGGATGATGCCGACGATATCGGAATCCTGCTTTCGGAAAAGCATCCAGAGGCTGATCCTCTGGCCGTGCGGTTTACCGAGTTGCATCGCTATGTGACCGAACTTCCCGAATTCAAAGACGATCCCAAGAAATCGAACGAGAGCAAGCTGGAAGCCATCCAAATGGCATGGCACGCAGAGTTTTTGGATAGGACGCAGGGGTAGGCCGCTTCTATTTGCGATGAACGGTCTGGATGACACGATTGATTTCCGGCTGGGAGATCCCCAACGGTTTCTTTTCCTTGCGTCCGAAAATGAATTCCAGGCCCATGTCATTTCCGTATAGCTCGTCAAGGATCTCACCATGGGCCTTTGCGGGGTCGCCAAACTGAAACCCGCGAAATTCCTCCGTTTCGATCAAGAAAAGACCAGACGTCTCACGGACTGCTGCTGACTTCAAAAGTAGCAAGTTCTCCAACCCGGCCCTTTGCCTTAGCGGCATAAACAAAGTCAGCTTGGCAGGGCTGGCTTCGAGCATCAATTTCTTGAAAGCGTAGTCCGATTCGCACGCCGCGCTTCCATACATTTCACAAATTTGTTCCCGTCTCAGAGAGCCGGATTTCTCTAACTCATAAAGAAACTCATGCGAGGAATGGGTCAAAAACGCGATCGTTAGCCCTGATCGAAACGGAATGATCGCAACATTCCCACTCTCCTTTGCCTCTTCCGCATCGTCCCAGGGAACCTCGAATTTGTATCCCAAATATGAAAGGGTGCTGCCGGTAGCCGTCGAAATGGTCGTATCTTGAAGCGGGGCGGGAACCAGACGCGCAGCGGGCAGCTCTCGAAACGAGAACCAGAAATATCGAAAGTAGACGGCCGCGCCCAACGCGAACAAAAGCAATGGCAGGAGGACAAGAAGAACGGTTCTCCGGGATACGGAGGCGCCGATGCCGCGAGATTATATGTCGAGTGTGCCGCGCGTGAGCAAGGACGCTCGCGCCTACACTACCCCACCACAGCTGGTACGGCTTCTTCCACGCTGGCTTCGCGCAGAAACTTCGCTGCCTCTTCCGGAGGAGTGGGATTGATATAGAAACCTGTGCCCCACTCAAATCCGGCCGTCTTGGTCAGCTTGGGCATGAATTCGATGTGCCAGTGGTAGTGGTCGTTGGTCGGATCCTGCACCGGCGAGCTGTGAATGACCAGGTTGTAAGGCGGATTGTCGAGCACGCGGTCGGCCTTCATCAGCAGGTTCTTGAGTGATTTGGCCAGGTTCTCATACATGTGCGACGACGAATTCTCAAAGGCCGATTCGTGGCGCTTGGGAAGAATCCAGGTTTCGAAGGGGAAACGGGGAGCATAGGGAGCCAAAGTTAAGAAGTCCTCATTTTCCGCGACCACGCGTACGCCTGTCTCAGTTTCCTGGCGGATGATGTCACAAAAAACGCAGCGCTCTTTATAAATGAAAAATTGCTTGGCGCCTTCGATCTCCTCGGTCACGTAAATCGGCAAAATCGGCAAGGCGATGAGCTGAGAGTGGGCATGCTCCAGCGATGCGCCGGCAGCTTCGCCGTGGTTTTTGAAAATCAAAATGTACTTGAAACGGCGATCTTTTTTGAGATCGAGAATGCGATCGCGGAAGGTCCACAGTACATCTTCAATGCGTTTCGGAGGCAGCGTGGCCAGGGTCGCATTGTGGTCGGGAGTTTCGATGATGACTTCGTGCGCCCCGATGCCGTTCATGCGGTCGAACATGCCTTCCGCCTGACGGTTCAGGTTGCCTTCGATACCCAGTGCCGGAAACTTGTTGGGAACCACGCGCACAGTCCATCCTGGCGTATCGCGCTGCGGCGGCGGACCGCCATTCGGATTCGGGCGGTAGGCCTGGATCTCGGGCGGAGTTTTGTTCTCATTGCCGTAACAGAAGGGGCAAAAGCCACCTTTGATCTTCACGGCTTCGCGGACAAAGTCGGTTGGGCGCTTGGCACGGTCGGTGGAAATAATCACCCACCGGCCCACGATTGGGTCTTTTCTCAGCTCTGGCAAAGTAAACGAAGTCCTTTCCCCACGGCGGTAGCTCCAATTTTACGCTACGAGCGGATGTTCTGGAATAGCTCGAAACGTGGCCGGCTGGACTGAGCATCATGATACACACTGACCACGTCGAAGCGCCACTGGCAGGCAAATGGCAGGTGACCAAGGTACTCACGAGCGACCAGCATAAGGGCGCGCCGCTTGGCATGGTCCACGGCCGCTTCTGCGGGTTTGACGTCGTGGCTGCTGCGGGTCTTGATCTCGATAAAACAGAGGACATCTTTGTCCCAGCCGATAAGGTCGATTTCACCGTGGTGGTGCGGCGAGCGAAAGTTCCGCGCCACCATGACATAGCCGAGCCGGCGTAGATAAAAATAGGCTTGCTCTTCTCCGTGACGGCCGGTTCGCTGATGGCTGGGCCGCGATTCAGGCGTGAGGAGTTTCTTAGCGAGCCAGTCGAGGCCTCGAAGGGTGGCGTGAGTGAGCTGGCCGGAAAACACGAGGTTTGAGAGAGGGTAGGTTGCGGTTTCTGGTTTTGTCTGTGACGAATGTCACAACCGGGAAAGATCAGTTGTGCGATTTGTCGTCGCGCAGGCGCAGCCAGTCGAGAAACATCTGTTCCAGTGACTTGTCGTAACTCATCAGGACGTGGCGAACCGTGCGGCCACTGACAAAGTGGCAGACTTCCTCCGCCAGATTCTTGGCGTGGTCGCCGGCGCGTTCCAGCGATTGCGTCATGAAGATGACCTGCAGGCTGGCCTGGCGAGGCATGTTCTCCGGGTTCTCGATGTGGCGAAGGAAAATCAAGTTGCGCAGGCGGTCCATTTCGGCATCGGCGCGCAGCACTTCTACGGCTTTTTTCACGTCGCGCGCGGAAAAGGCGCTGCCCACGTCAGTCAGCATTTTCTCGAGCACGGTGGCCATGTGAGTAAGGTCGCGTGTGTCCTGCGGATCAAGGCGTGGACCCGCAGCCTGAGCGCTGCTGGCGAAACTGAGCAAAAGGTCGCCGATTCGCTCCAGCCCGATCATGAATTTCATGCAGGCGAGAAGTTCGCGGGCTTCAGGCTCGGTGACCTCCGTGATCGCAGAGGTAACCCCGGCATCGATTTCCATGTCGAAAAGATCCAGCTCTTTTTCGCGATCTCGAATGGTGTTGAGCAACGCAGAGGAGCCGGTGGCGATGCCCTCGGCCGCGGCGCCGGCAGCCTCGCGGGCCACGGCACAGGCTTCGATCGTGCGCTTCACCAGGTGCGCGTGCTGAGGTTCAGGCTCTCCGGGGTTGATCGGAACCGCGTTCATACAGTGGGGCCTCCGGCGGGTGCGTCAGGCTGCAACCTTCTTTTCTACAAGCAGATGGATGGTCAAAGTGGAAGAATAGGTTGTTTCGGCGGCGCTTTGGTTAAAAGCCTGTGAATTTTGCCCAGGGACGCAACACTAAACGGCAACCGGGGCGGCGGGCAGGGTGAATACAAACATCGATCCATGATGGAGTTCGCTTTCCGCGCGAATGATACCGCCATGTGCGAGGACGATATGTTTGGCAATGGCCAGCCCGAGGCCCGTGCCGCCGGATTCGCGGGAACGCGCTTTATCGACGCGATAGAAACGCTCGAACAAACGAGGCAGGTGCTCAGAAGCGATGCCGGGGCCGAAGTCACGAACATAGAACTCAACTCCGGTGGGCACGGGCCGGCCTCCCAAAACCACGCGCCTACCTGAAGCTGCGTACTTAAGCGCGTTCTCAATTAAGTTGGAGAAAACCTGGTGAATGGCTTCGGGATCGGCGTTGACCGGCTGCGAGGCGATATCCTTGACTTGGAGTTCAACGTTGTGTGCCCGTGCGAGGTCGTGGAAGCTCTCCAGGGCCTCGTGCAAAAGCTCTTCCGGCATGACCGGCTGAATGACAAACCGCTGTTCGCCCGATTCTACCCGGGCCAGCCGAAGCAAATCTTCCGTGAGGCGGGACATTCGGGTAGCGTTCTTTCGAATGATTTCGAGAAAGTCTCGGGCGTGGTTGTTCTCCGGCGCACCGTCGAGCAAAGTCTCGGTGTAACCCTGAATGGAAGTCAGCGGCGTGCGCAGTTCGTGAGAGACGTTGGCGATAAAATCGCGGCGGGTCTTTTCCACGCGCTCGGTTTCAGTGAGATCACGTAGCACCGTCACAGCGCCGCCGCCGGGCAGTGGAGCGGCCGTGATGTCGAAGGTGCGACCGGGCACGACGGAGCCGGCGCGAACGGCTGAAACTTTGCGGGCCTCGCTGGCTTCGCGTACCGCCCGGAGAAAATCGGGATCGCGGACGGTTTCTTCCACAGGCGCCTGGAGACGGGTTCCTCTGGGCACGAGTCTCTCCATGGCCTGATTGGCCCACTGCACGCGGTTATCGGCGCTGACGGCGATAACGGCGTCCTGCATGCTGTTCAGCAAAGTTTCGAGCTGCCGCCGGCTGGCCTGCACCGCGGCAAAGCTCTCTTGCAGTTGCTGGGCCGTGCGATCCAGTGAGGCAGCGACTTGTCCAATCTCATCTCGCGAACCTCCTGCAATGCGCGTGCCCAGGTCGCCGGTGGCAATGCGTTCGGCGAACTGCACGATGCGTTGCAAACGGCCAGCGATGGAACGAGCGGCAATCGCGGAGACCACCAGCGAGATGGCCAAGGCCAGGACTGAACCCCAAAGCAAGGTTCGATGAATGTGTGCACCGGCAGCCTCGACGTCGGAGAGCGGATAGGCGAGCCGTACCGCGCCGCCGGTCATGGGCGCGGCTACATAGAGGAACGGCACGCCAATCGTGCGGCTGGGTCGTATGGCGGTCGCCACCTCGCCACGCAGGGCCGCAACAAACTCCGGTTCCGACCCATCGTTCTCCTCCTCCGCCGGGTTCGCCTCCGAATCCGCCAGTACCTGGCCCCCAGCGTTGATCACGGTAGCGCGGGCGCCAGCCGCCTGGCCCTCCTGAGCAACGATATCGCTGAGAGGATGCTGCCGGTCCGTGTTTACGCGATTAGCAAACAACAAGGTTTTCTGGCGAAGATTGCGCTCGATCTCCTGGCGGAGCGAAGTTTCCCAGGCGCGGCGAATGGACAAATCGAAGGTGACGGTCGCCGCCAGAATTCCCAGGCCAAGCACCAGCAACAGCTTGAAGAAAATGCGATTGCTCACTTCGGGGCCTCGAAGCGGTAGCCCGCGCCACGCACTGTTTTAAGGTAGCGGGGATTTTCCGGGTCCGGCTCGATCTTTTCGCGAATTCTGCGCACGTAGACGTCGACTGATCGGGGGGTCACGTAGGCTGTATCGCGCCACACGGAATCAAGAAGCTGATCGCGTGTAAACACGCGGCCCAAATGACGGGCAAAGTAGTCGAGCAGACGAAACTCGGTGGCGGTGGCCGTAATCAACGAGCCCCGCACTTTGAGCGTCATGGCGCCAGGATCAATCTCAATTTCGCCGACGCGAACCGGGGCCTGCGACAAAGGCCGCTCGAAACGCCTTAACACTGCTTTCACTCGCGCCACCAGCTCGCGCGGACTGAACGGCTTGGGAATGTAATCGTCGGCGCCAAGTTCAAGGCCTAGGATGCGGTCGGCTTCTCCACTTTTGGCGGTCAGAAAGATCACCGGAATTGACGCCAGCGTGGGAGTTTGGCGAATCTGGCGGCAAAGTTCGAGTCCGTCCTTCCCCGGCACCATAATATCCAGCAGAAAGAGCACGGGATTCTGCTTTTCTGACTCGCCGATCACGGCCCCGCCTGTGGCGAAAACCTTGACGGCAAAGCCGCCACCCTCAAGATGGTGGCGAACCAGACGGGAAATGTCCGGGTCATCCTCAACCACAAAAATGCTCGGCTTCACAGGTTTATTGTAGCCGGGCGACGGGGGTCTTGCTTCTGATGGCGACATGCAGTCCTGCTTGATTTCTTGGGTTTTTCCGTCCGTTGCGTCGGTTCGAGACTAAAGCATTCTTGTCAAAACACTCCTACCTTTGCGCCGATATTGTGCGCGATGCCGGCGGGAACTACAACAGTTTCTTGGGCGTAGCTCGGATGGGCAGGGGCTAAGACTTAATCTGGATCACGAGGTTGGCAGCGCGATCGCACCAGAAAACCATCCGGGGCGGAACTACCGTGGTTGCGCTGTATTCGGTCACGATGGCAGGGCCGGAATATTTCTTGTTGGCTTGCAGAGAATCGCGTGCGTAAATCGCGGTGATCACCGGTTTGCCGCTGAATATGACACGCGCCCGTACAAGCCGAGGACCAGTGCGTTTGTGCCGGGTGGCGGTAGCGGTTTTCGAGCCGGCTTTGTCGATCTCAGGTTGCGCTGACTTGATTGTTCCGCGTAGGCGAAGTGTGACCAGCTCAACCTCCCGGTCGGGATACGTATAGCCGTATCTGCGCTGATGTTCGCGTTCAAAGGTTGCGACCAAATCTGCATCGAATGGAACATTCAGTTCGTAGCCCTGGCCGCCGTAACGCACATCCACGCTGCGCTGGCAGTCGATTTTGCCCTTCCAGCCTTCCTGGCGAAAGCTTCTTTCGGCAATTGTTTCCAAAGCACGAAGTTCGGTTTTCAGGCGTTCGAAAGGAAGTTTGCCGGCAACTTCCAACAGCCGGGTACGCGAGAAGTCCTTCACGACGTCGCTGGCCAGGATGCCGAAGGCCGAGAGCGCGCCGGGGAATGCAGGAACCATCACGCGCGGAATTCCCAGCTGCGTCGCCAGCTCGCAGGCGTGCAAGCCGCCTGCGCCGCCGAAAGCGACAAGAGTAAAGTCGCGGGGATCGTGGCCGCGCTCGATGGAAACGACGCGAATAGCTTTTTCCATGGTGGCGTTGACCACGCGCAGGACTCCGGCGGCAAACTGTTCGAGGGTGAGCTTGCAGTTTTGTTTCTTCAGCCATTCGGCGACTAGCCTTCGTGTGCGTTTCACGTCGAGCACGAAGTCGCCGCCGAGAAAGTGATCTGGCCGAAGCCGGCCAAGAAGAAGATTAGCGTCGGTGACCGTCGGCTGAGTGCCGCGGCCGTAGCAGATTGGGCCGGGATCGGCGCCAGCAGATTCAGGCCCCACACGCAACGCACCGCCGGCGTCGAAGCGGGCAAGCGAGCCTCCTCCGGCGCCGACGGTGTGAATGTCTAGCATCGGAACGCCGACAGGAAGGCCGGCGACTTCGGCTTGTGTACCGGTCTGGATTTTCCTGTCTACCAACGCGACGTCTGTTGAAGTGCCGCCCATGTCGAACGAGATGATGCGGTCAACCCCGCTGCGGCGGGCCATCGCGGTGGCGCCGACCACGCCTCCGGCAGGGCCGGAAAGAATGGTGCGGACTGGCTGGCTCGCGGCCGAGGCGAGAGCTGCGATGCCTCCACTCGACTGCATGATGAAAACTCGAGCGCGGCGATGGACCAACTGACGCACGCTGCGTTCGAGGTTCTCGAAATAGCTCTGCATGACCGGTTGCAGGTACGCGTTGATGACAACGGTGCTGGCGCGCTCATATTCGCGGAATTCGGCCAGGATTACATGGGAAACGGACAGCGGGATCCTCAGACTCTTCATAGCGGCGGCAAGCGCCTGCTCGTGGCGCGGATTTGCGAAAGAAAAGAGAAGGCAAATTGCGATGGCTTCCGGATTTTCCCTTCGAACTTCGAGGGCAAGTGCCTTTAACTCCTGAGGCGCAAACGTTTCTATAACTTTCCCCTTACAATCAACGCGCTCATTCAATCCAAAGCGAAGATGGGCAGGTACGAGCGGCTCGATGCGATCGAAAAAGAAATCATAAAGTTTGGGACGTGCCTGGCGGCCGATCTCGATGGCATCCTCGAAGCCTGCGGTTGTGATCAAGGCGACGCGCGCGCCTTTGCGCTGGAGCAATGTGTTGGTGCCGACGGTGGTGCCGTGAAGAAGCGTGAGGTCACCTTTGATGCCGATCTTCCGAAGGTCCTCGACAATCGCCCGTGACGGATCGGCAGGGGTAGAGAAAACTTTGAGCGTGCGGAGGCGTCCGCGATCGACCCAGACGCAATCCGTAAACGTGCCTCCGGTGTCGATGGCAACACGGACGGATGAAGGGCGACGGGGCATGGTGGATGCAGGCAGGTTAGGGTAACACTGTCGGGAAAATCAAAAGCGTTTAACCCCGAAGAACGCAAGCGGCTGTCCTCGCGTGACCCGCCTTTAGCCCTTCGTTGTGAAGGCCAGCGTCAGCAGAGTTTTCTGTTCCACTTCGTGGGCTTTGGCGGAACCGGTTGCTGGGCTGGCACTGGCAGAGCGCTTGACGCTGAGCACAGCACGCTCGCCGGCCAGGTGCCGCAGGCGCGGCAGCATGTAGAACAGTGCGCCCATGTTCGCCGGCTCTTCCTGCACCCAGACGATATCTCGCGCGGAAGCGTGCTGCTCGATTGCAGCGGTCAATTCCTTCTCAGGGAACGGATAAATCTGCTCCAGGAACACGATGGCGGTCGATGTATCTTCTCTTCTTTTGCGCTCCATGCGGAGTTCGTGGCCGATCTTGCCGGTCGAGATCAGGATGCGGGAAGCACCGTGGATCTGATCATCTGGCAACACAGGCTGAAAATGCGGGCGGGAAAAGTCTTCCAGAGAAGACAACGCATCAGGATGGCGCAACATGCTTTTAGGAGTGAACACAACCAGCGGCTTGCGCCAATGGCGCAGAGCCTGCCGCCGTAAAAGATGAAAGTATTGGGCTGCGTTCGAAGGCTGGCAGACCTGCAAATTGTCGCGCGCAGCCAACTGCAGAAAACGCTCAATGCGGGCGCTCGAATGTTCCGGTCCCTGGCCTTCGTAGCCGTGCGGCAACAAAAGCACAAGGCCGGAGAGCAGCGCCCACTTGTCTTCGCCGGCGCTGACAAACTGATCGATCACCGCCTGCGCCACGTTGGCGAAATCTCCGAACTGGGCTTCCCAAAGCACGAGCGCCTCGGGATAGTCGCGGCTGTAGCCGTATTCAAAACCGAGCACGCCAGCTTCAGAAAGCGTTGAATTGTAGATTTCCGCGCGGGCCTGATCGCTGGAGATATGTTCCAGGGGAACGTACTCCTGCTCGTTTTCAATATCGAGCAGCATGGCGTGACGCTGGTTGAAAGTCCCGCGCCGGCTGTCCTGCCCGCTGAGCCGCACCGGAATGCCGGCTTTGACCAGGCTGGCAAAAGCCAGCGCCTCGGCCATTCCGTAATCCACGGGCTGTTTGCCGGCGCCCATCTCAACCCGCTGGTCGAGCAACTTTTTAACTTTGGGATGAGTATGAAAATCCGCGGGATAAGTCGTAAGCCGCTGCGTGAGTTCTCCCAGTTCGTCTGCGGACAATCCGGTATCGACTTCGTATTCAGGCTTGTGGCGGCCGCCAAAAAAGGCATTCCAATATTTGGGCAACTCGCGCAGCGAAGGCTTCTTGGTCAATTTGCCGGCATCTTTTTGCGCCTCTTCAAATTCGGCGCGGATCTGTTCGGCGTGGCCTTCCACGCCTTCGGCACCAATGTCTTCGGCGTAAATTTCCCATAACGGAGGATGCTCTTTGATCGCTTTATAGAGCAGAGGTTGTGTGACGGTCGGATCATCCACTTCGCTGTGGCCGTGGCGGCGATAGCCGATCAGGTCGACGACAACGTCACTTTGAAAGGCATAGCGATATTCGAGCGCCATGCGTCCGACCCGGATTACCGCGTCAACGTCTTCCGCGTTCACGTGAAAAATTGGAATGGATTGCCGCCGAGCAATCTGCGCGGAGAAGCGCGAAGAGTGTTCCTCTTTGTAGAGCGTGGTAAAGCCAAGCAGGTTGTTGGCGATGATGTGGACGGTTCCGCCTACGTGGTAACCCCCGAGGTCGGCGAGGTTGAGCGTTTCCGCAACAACGCCCTGGCCGGCAAACGCGGCATCGCCATGAACGAGTAGAGGGAGATATTTTCGCCAGCCGTTTTCTCCGGCGCGGTCCTGCTTGGCGCGCGTGCGGCCCACAGTGACAGGATCGACGGCTTCGAGATGGCTGGGATTCGAAACCAGGTGAATGTGAACTTTCGCCCCGCGGCGCGTGACGTATTCGCCGGTCGCGCCCATGTGATATTTCACATCGCCGCTGCCCAAAACGCTGCGCGGGTCGACGTCTTCGAAATTGGCAAAAACCTCCTCCGGAGCGCGCCGCGCCACCTGGACGATCACGTTCAGCCGCCCGCGATGGCTCATACCCAGCACCAGCTCGATCGCGCCTTGCTCGGCCGCCGACTCGATGATTTCATCGATCAGCGGAATGAGCGCGGTCACGCCTTCCAGAGAGAATCGCTTGCTCCCCAAATAGCGATGCTGCAAAACCTGCTCGAACAGATCGGCGCGAATGAGCTGATCGAGAATGTGCTCCTGATCAACAGCGGGAGCCTCGCTCTCCATGCGCTCCTGAATCCAGCGGCGGCGCTCCGGTTGCAGGATGTGCATGAACTCCACGCCGATCGTGCCGCAATAAAAGCGGCGCGCCTCACGGGCGGCTTCGGTTTCAATTTTGAGTTCGGAATAAGCGAGCGGAGCCAGAAAGCCGAGCGGGTCGAGATCGGCCTCCAGGTAGCCCCATCTGCGAAAGAGGTCAAACACGCGTTCCTGTCCGCCGTTCCCGCTGTCCATTACGCCGAGAGAACCGTCAGCTGGTTTGGATCGAGTTGCCATAGATTAGCTGCTAGCATAACGGATGAACCACGACACGCGTTGGATTCGGACCCAATTGGCCTGCAAAGGCCGCATTACTTTTTACTTTGGTGAGAAGTGGGCAGGGATTTTACGAGCAGGCCATTCAGCAGGATCGTTATTACAGAGGTCGCTAATGTTGCGTTGTAGACGCTATTGCTGACCAGGTTGGCGTCGCGAGAGACCCGGGCAAGGACATAAGAAAATTCGCCGATCTGGGTCAGTCCCAGGCCGACGAAAACGGCCGTTTTTAAGGGATAACGGAACAGCCAGACAATCGCGCTCCAAATCAGGAATTTCCCAACTATGGTCAAGAGAACGAGAGTGCCCCAAAGCCGCGGTTCGGAAATGAAAACATGGGGATCGACCAGTGCGCCCATGGTTACAAAAAACAAGGCGACGAAAGCGTCGCGCAATGGCAGCAGTTTGCTGAGCGTTTTTTCAATGGAGTCGCATCCGCTGACCAGCAAGCCCGCCAGGAAAGCGCCCAATGCCAGGGACAAGCCGACGGCTTGGGTTATCGCCGCCGTGGCAAACCCCAGAGCCAAGATCACGAGAAGATAAAGCTCGTCGTTGCCCCCCTTGCTCACCCAGTTCATCAGCGGTGGCACAAGTTTAATGGCAATGAAGATTACCGGGGTCAAAACCAGCAGGGCTTTTCCTGCGGCGATCGTCATGTTGACGAGGTCGCCGCCGCTGAGGCGATGGAGCGAGGGCAGCAAAACCATAAGCACCACGACTGCCAGGTCCTCCATTAGCGTGATGCCGATCATCACGCGTCCTTCGGATGAGCGCAGTTGGCCGCGATCGGCGAGCAGTCGCGTCAGCACCATCGTGCTGGCGACCGAAATGATCGCCCCAACCGCGATTCCCTGGCCGACACTCCAGCCCAGCAACTCTCCGACGCCCAGCCCCAGCCCGATTGAGAGAAGTATGCCGATCGGCGCGCCGAAAATTGCGACCCATTTGACTTCAAAGAGTTCTTTCAGGGAGAACTCTAGGCCGACGGAATACATCAGGAGAATCACGCCGACTTCGGCAAGAACCTCGAACTGGTGAAGTTCGGTCAACCTCGGGCCGGGCGTGAACGGGCCTACGACAATGCCGCCAAGCACATAGCCCAGAATCAGTGGCTGCTTGAGGGCCCGAGCGGCACCTGCGCCCACGAGGGCGCCGCCGAAGACATAGGCCAAATCACGATAGAAGGTTGTGTCGACCATGCGATCGGCCAAAAAGAACCCCAAGTCTAAACTGACGGGATTGATTTGGGCGAGATTATCCTGAAACCGCACTCTTCCTGATCTGAAACCAGGCGGTCTTCGACCGGCCCGACGCGGCTCGCCAGTCAAGATAGGAATCCGCCGCACCTCCGATGTAAGCAATAGCCGCCTTCGCCATGGATGAGCCGAAAACAGCCCCCGTCATCGGTCCACACATGCAACTGCTGCTCGTGGGCGAGCAGGAAGCAGATTTTGCCTATTTGCGCGATCTGCTTGCCAAGACGGGCGATGGGCGGCTTGGTCTGGATCACGCGCGATCGCTGGAGGAAGCCCTCGACCGGATGGGCCAAACCACCTACGACCTGCTCTTCTGCAACTACAAGCCCGGCGATGGCGTAGCTTTGCGGCTGTTACGAGAATTTCGCAAGAACCGGGAAAGCGCGGCCGCTCCAATCATTTTTCTCAGCGATCATGTTGACGACAGCGTGGTGGAATCCGCCATCCGCGCCGGGGTGGGTGAGTGTCTGAGCACGGCGAGCCTGGATGAAGTTTCGATTACTCAGGCCATTCGTCATGCCATTGATGTTTATTGCAAAGAGCGGCAGCGCCAGAAGGCGGAGGATACTTGTCGCAAACTTTGGCGCACGGTGGAGCATTCCGCTGACCTCGTGATGATCACGGACCGCGCGGGGATCATCGAATATGTAAACCCAGCATTCGAAACTCTTACCGGATATGAGAGCCAGGAGGTCGTCGGGCGTAACCCACGCATCCTCAAGTCGGGACATCAGTCGTCAGATCTTTACGAGCACTTGTGGCAAACCATCCTCGCGGGTCAGGTTTACCGCGGGGTCATGGTGAACCGCAAGAAGAACGGCGACCTCTACTATATCGAGAAGACGATTACCTCGTTGCGCGATGCCGACGGCCGCATCACTCATTTCATCTCCAATGATCGTGACATCACGGAACGCCGCCGCCTGGAATCTCAGCTTCAACAAGCCCAGAAAATGGATGCCATTGGCAAATTGGCGGGGGGAGTGGCGCACGACTTCAACAATCTGCTGATGGTTGTGAGCTCTTATGCCGAGCTGATGCAAGACTCGCTGGCGCCGGAACACCCGCTGCGCCGGAATGTGGAAGAAATCCAAAAGGCCGCCAGTCGGGCCGCCGACCTTACCCGTCAACTGTTGGCCTTTGGACGCAAGCAGATGCAGGCCCTGCAAGTGCTCGACTTGAACGCAATTGTGCGCGACATCAATAAGATGCTCCCTCGCCTGATTGGTGAAGACGTCGAACTGGCTTTTATCCCCGGCGACGAACTGGGCAAAGTGAAAGCTGACCCAACCCAGATCGAGCAAGTGCTCATGAACCTTGCCGCCAACGCGCGCGACGCCATGCCCAAAGGCGGCAAGCTCACGATTGAGACGGCGAGCGTCTTCCTTGATAACGCTTACCGGCAGCGCCACTCCATGGTTCCCGCCGGGGATTACGTCATGTTGGCGGTCACCGACAGTGGCGAGGGTATCGCGCCAGAGCACGTGTCCCACATCTTTGAGCCGTTCTACACCACCAAACCGGAAGGCAAGGGAACTGGACTGGGCTTGGCCACCGTCTACGGCATCGTGAAACAGAACCGCGGATTTGTCTGGGTCTATAGCGAGCCGGGGCTGGGTACAACCTTCAAAATCTATCTGCCTCGCATTCGCCGGAAGATCAAACCGGCAGTAGTTCCCGAGGTGTTCGAAGGTTCGCTGCGGGGCTGTGAGACTTTATTGTTGGTAGAGGACGAACTCGCCGTTCGCCAATCTACACGTGAGTTTCTATTGCAGTGCGGATACATCGTTCTGGAAGCCAAAGATGGCGAAGATGCCTTGGCGCTTGCCCGCGAATACCGCAGCAAGATTGATCTGGTAATCAGTGATGTAGTTATGCCTCGAATGGGTGGTTCTAACCTGGCAAAAGAGCTGGTCACAGTCCGGCCAGAGACGCAGGTTTTGTTCGTGTCCGGCTACGCAGAAAACACGGTCTTGCGCCACGGGGCCATCGACGTGGTAGCGCGCTTTTTGCAAAAGCCCTTCTCCTTGAAGATTCTCGCCCGCAAAATTCGCGAGATGCTGGATAACAAAGCGCCTGTGCCAACCGGCGGGCTGGTTGCATCTTCCTCAAACTAAAGCTTCGACGGCATTGTTCTCGTATAATAATGACTTCGGAATTGCTTGATGAACCCTTCCGCGGTCCTACAGACGCCCATCGCCGGGGCCGATTCTTCCTGTTCTTCGCATTTGAAGAACTTTCGTTGTTATTCGCTTCCGGTGATCTTTGCGCTCTGGGGCGCCATTTACCTTTCGGCCATGTTCACTCCGGCCTTGCTCGACGACGTTGATACCGTGCACGCCGAGGCTGCGCGTGAGATGCTGCTCCGCCACGATTGGGTCACGTTATACACCAACGGTATTCGCTATCTGGAGAAGGCCCCGCTTCCGTATTGGGCCGTGGCGGTTAGCTACGAGCTTTTCGGCATCAGCGACTGGAGCACGCGCCTGCCCTTGATGCTCACAGTTTTGGCATTGCTGCTTGTGACCTACAAACTGGGCGAATACGCCTACGGAGAAACCGCTGGGTTGTACTCAGCCGTAGTTTTGGCTACCTGCGTGGGGCCGTTCATCTTTACTCGTTTTCAGATTCCTGACATAACTGTGGGCTTGTGGCTCGCTGTGAGCTTCTATTTCTTTCTGCGATCTTTGCGCGAAGAACCGCCGTCACGCTTGAGTTGCTGGGGATTTGCTATCGCGTGTGCGCTGAATGTGCTTACCAAAGGATTGATCGGGCTCATTTTTCCGGTGGGCGCGATCGGTCTCTATTTGCTCCTTACCGGAAATCTCCGCCACTTGCTGCGGATGCGAATTGTCTCGAGCTTCCTCATTTTTCTCGCCGTTGCGGCGCCGTGGCACATTCTTGCCGCGTTGCGAAATCCGCCGCAGGGACAGGTTCGCGGATTTCTATGGTTCTACTTCGTGAATGAGCACTTCTTGCGCTTTGTGAACAAGCGCGTGCCTCCCGGTTATGACACGGTGCCGCTTCTGATTTTCTGGGGGCTTGTGATTCTTTGGCTGATCCCGTGGAGCGCATTTCTTCCCCAGGCGTTGCAGCGAGTTCCCTGGCGTCTGCGCGCACTTCGGGGTAATCTGAGCTTGCCTGACCAGGCGAGCCTGCTTTTCGCCTTGTGGGCGTTGGTGATCGTAGGCTTTTTCAGTTTTTCCACCCGGCAGGAGTACTACACGATTCCGGCCTTGCCTGGATTGGCGCTGTTGATTGGCAGCTGGCTGGGAAAAGAGTCCGCGTCCCCGATCGGATCGCCGGAGCGGCGGGCGGGATTGATCTCCTCAAATGTGGCATCGATTTTGGCCTTGGCTGGCGCTGCGATCGGAGTCGCTCTCTTGCTCTCTTCACATCCGCCCGCCCCGGGGCTCGATCTCGCCGACCTGCTGAAGAAAAATCCCCAGGAGTACGATCTTTCTCTCGGGCATTTCTTTGATCTCACGCCGCAGGCGCTGGGCGCATTTCGGCTTCCTCTGCTCGGAACGGTAATTGCGCTGATCTTAGGGACCGGCCTGAACTGGATGTTCCGCAAGCGGGGCAAGCCTGCCTACGGCAATGCCGCACTTGTGTTCATGATGGTCGCGTTGCTCGCTTGCGTGCATTCTGCGTTTGTGACTTTCTCTCCGATTCTCTCGTCGCATGCGCTGGCCGTTGCCATTCAACGCGAATATCAACCCGGGGACATGATTGTTGTCGACGGCCGATACGATCAGGCCTCGACGCTGAATTTCTATGTTGGCGTTCCATTGCGCGTTCTGCACGCTCCCAGCGGCAACCTGTGGTATGGCTCTCAATTCCCCGATGCGCCACATGTTTGGGAAACTCAGGCTTCTTTCAACGCACTCTGGGCTGGCCCGGAGCGCGTTTTTCTTTGGACCGATCAGGAAGACCCCAAAGAACTGCAAGGTCTGACCCGCTTTCTGCTGGCGCGCAGCGGAGGAAAATCCATTTTTACCAATCGTGCCTCCGGTGACTGAAGTGGGATGGCTTCTCCTCATTCTGCTCGCCGGCGCGCTGGTGTATTCGTTTCTTTCCATCATTGCCGCGTGTCGTTATCTTTCCGTGCGTCCTCCAGCAATTGCCTCCGCGGAACCGGTCAGCGTGCTCAAGCCGCTCGCCGGGCTGGATGAAGGCCTGGAATCCAATCTGCGAACATTCTTTCGGCAGGACTATGCCGCGTTTGAGATTTTATTTGCTGTACGCGAGCAAACCGACCCCGCCGTTGCAATCGTCGAAAAGTTGCGGCAGGAATTCCCCAAAATTCCGGCACGATTGCTTGTGACCGGAGAACCGCCGTATCCGAACGCAAAGGTGTTTAGTCTGGCTCAGATGCTGGCCGCTGCAAAGAACGATCTGGTTGTCATGAGCGACAGCGACATCCGCGTCACGCCCGATTTCCTTCAGCGCGTTTCTGCCGAGTTTGAGCAACCAGCGCTGGGCGTGGCCACCTGCCCGTATCGCGCCGTCGCGGGCAAGAGTTTTTGGTCGCAGTTGGAAGCCACGGGAATGAATACGGACTTCATCTCCGGCATTCTCGTCGCGCGGATGCTCGAAGGCATAAAGTTTGCCGTAGGCCCGACCATCGTTGCGCGAAAACGCGCGCTCGAAGCGATTGGCGGCTTCGAGCGGCTCAAAGATTATCTCGCCGAAGATTTCGTCATGGGCAAATTTGCCGCCGAAGCCGGATACGGCGTGATTCTTTCTTCTTATGTGATCGAGCACCACATCGGCAGCGCCGATCTGCGCCACAACATTGCTCATCGGCTGCGCTGGGCGCGCAGCACGCGCCGCTCGCGTCCCGCTGGCTATATCGGTCAGTTATTCACCATGCCTTTTCCTTTGGCTCTGCTGGTCTGCGCCGCTCGGCCGGAATGGTGGCCGCTTCTGCCGGCTGCTTTACTGGTACGCTTTCTCGCCGCTTATGTTGTTTCAGCGAAAGTTCTGCGGGCAAAAATCAATTGGCTTTTGCTGCCTTTGGAAGATCTGATCGGCTTCGCCGTCTGGATCGCCGGTTTCTTCGGCAGTACCATCACCTGGCGCGACCGGCGCTACCGCGTTCTGGCGGATGGACGGTTTGAGGCGATCAGGGGTTCCGATTCGCAAGCGTAGTCCGGCTACGCTTACGACTGGTCGTAGACGGCACCTTGCATAGTTGGTCTCGTCGCCTGATGGCGTCAGTTGACTCAGCTAGTGGTACAGAGGGACGGGCTGCGTCGTTGATGGTATGACAACCTTGCCCCCAACCTTCGCGTGCAACTCAGTGCCTTCAGACACGTATGGATAGGACTCGCCATTGAAGGAAAGGATGGTCTCACGGAGAGGCTCAGTACCGCTTGTCCGCCCAACCACGCCGATATCGTGCCACCCATTTGCTTTCGTGGTGAGAACCCGGATCGGAAGCCGCACCGTTGGGATCTTGGAGACCACTCTATAGGAGGCACCTTCGGGAACCAAGATCAGCATTGTGCAGCCCCCAGTTCCGCACCAGCCGTTGGACGAGAGATAGATAATCGGGTCCTTGGTTCCGTCACCCTTCAAGTCAACGAGGGCAGCCGTGAATTCAGTGGTCTTACTTCCTCCGTTAGAGTCGACATAGTCCTGAAGAAACCGTATCAACGGGTCGGGAATGGATTGCGCATGCGAGAAGCACGACAAAAGAAGAAGGACTTGCAGGCCGAGGGCGAATTGGCGCATGTGAAGACCTCAATATAACAGTCCGAGAATACTCTCTCGGCCCAGTTGGCAACGAATCTCGATTTCGCTAATGACATCTGAGTTGTGGCTAGCCGCTGTGGCGTTCATAACGGTGCTAGCTTCCCATCTTTCAACTGAAACTCCTTTCCCCGCCAGAAAATCGTATTCCCTACCAGGCCGGCCGCCCACACAGCTACGCCCAACAAGTCGCGCACCGGAATCAGCCACAGCGAGCGGAGCAGCTGAGAATCGCGCAAAACGTTTTGCGCCACAGTCAAGGCCATAATCAGCCGGACACACGCAGTCACCCCGAGCAGTGTCCATGCCCAGACTGCGCCACGCGATGCCAGCACCCCGAGCAGAGACCAGAGAAAACCAAACGTGAGCAAGAGGCCAGCGTAGCCTCCGCGGCGTGCCTCGCGAATGGTGCGGGCCCAGCGCAGTTGATGGCGTAGAAATTCAGAAAAGCTGTAGGCGGGGAGAAAAGTTTCAACAACCACGTCAGAGATTTCCACTCTCAATCCGTCGTCGGAAATTCGTTTGCCTAATTCATAGTCGTCTGCAAGATAATCTGCGAAAGCTTCGAATCCGCCGATTGACTCCAGGTCGCGCCGGCGAAAAGCCAGCGTGGAACCGAGTCCGAAGCGAATCCCGCCTTCCAGGGTGCGCGCCGCCAAAACGCCGGGAACAAAATCTGTGCTGATGCCCAGCGCCTCCAGCCGCGAACCGAACGTTTTCGCCGCCACCCCACGATAAAGACACGTCACCAAGCCAACTTTCGGATCGGCAAGCGGAGCGGTCACGCGCCGCAAATAATCCGGCTCAACGCGGATGTCGCTGTCGCTGACGATGAAATAGTCATAATGTGCCTTCCGCAACATCTGAATCAAATTGCTGACCTTGGCGTTGACGCCAAGATTCTCCGCGCATATTTGCAACGAAATTTGCCGATTCGGAAACTCCCCCTTGAGCCGCTCGACGAGTTGCACCGCCGGATCGTCCGCATCGTTCACACCGAAAATAATTTCGTATTCCGGATAATCCTGAAAACACTGGCTACGGAAACTTTCATAAATCTCCGGATCGGTGCCTTTGAGCGGCTTTAGAATCGAAACAGGTGGCGTGGTGCGCCCGTCCCCGCCCGCGTGTTCGCGTTTAAGGAATAGCTCCGCGCTCCACAGACAGAGCAGGTAGTAAGCGATGCTCGCAGCGGTCCCCAAGACCGCGACGACCTCGACGGCCTGCGGAATGTAGCGAATGATCAACCGCGCAGCA
>Ga0335076_10000978_pt1 | contig 27370 bp, 29 predicted proteins | sample Lox_Sample_25_FD_206717 | JGI IMG/M metagenome (GOLD analysis project Ga0335076, IMG submission 206717) | Soil microbial communities from Loxahatchee National Wildlife Refuge, Florida, United States - Lox_Sample_2.5 | ecosystem: Environmental > Terrestrial > Soil > Wetlands | place: USA... | reverse complement strand
GTAGCGCGCGGCGATGTAGCCGGCGAGGAAGGCGTCGCCCGATCCGATCGCCGACCGTGCCTCCTGCTCCTCGATCCGAACTCGATAGAGCGCGTGCGCGCCACCGTCGAGGACGTGCGCGTAGCAGCCGTCGGCGACGGTCATGATCGACTCCGCCGGCCCGAGGCGGGTCATCTCGATGACGGCGCTCGCGCGGTCGTCGGGATCGTTGAACTCGTGGCCGACGAGCTCCTCGGACTCGAGCTCGTTCGGGGAGACCACGTCGGGCTCGGCGCGCACGGCCAACCGGAGCGGCTCGCCTTCGGTGTCGACGATCGTGGTCACACCGAGCTTCCTGAGCTCCCGAATCAGCCCCGCGTAGACGTCCGGTGCGACGCCGCGGGGCAGGCTGCCGGCGAACACGCACATGCTCGCGCCCTTGGCGAGGTACAGCAGCTTGTCGCGGAACAACTCGAGGTCGTGGGCCGACACGGCCGGCCCACGCTCGTTGATCTCGGTTTGGACTCCGGTCGTGGGGTCGAGCACCGCCGTGTTCGTGCGCGATTCCTCGCGGATCTGGACGAACCCGTTGAGGATCGCCTCGTCGTTGAGCGCGTCGACGATCATGTTTCCGGTCGCGCCGCCCGCGAGACCAGTGGCGATCACGGGCTGCCCGAGGCGCTTGAGCGCGCGGGCGATGTTGACGCCCTTGCCGCCCGGCATCGTCGTCTGCTCGACCGCCCGATGGCGGCGGCCAACCCGGAAGTTCGGCACCTCCAGCGTCTTGTCGAGCGCGGCGTTGAGGGTGACGGTGATGATCATCGCGGCTTCGTGGACCGAGGCCTGCCGCCGCTCGTTCCCCTCGCCCATTCGCGCCAAAACATTGTCAGCCCGATTGCCGCACCCACTGCCACCAGAAGTCCGAACAGCGTAACGGATACCACCATCACGCTCGCAATCGATTTCGCCTTCTTGATCTGGGGCAGCTCCGCGGCGAGGAGGAGCGGTATGCGCGCCACGACCCGGTGTCCCCCGACGACCGCCACCCACCCCACTCGGGCGTCTTTCGGCATCGGACCGGTGACCTGGGCCGGCGCGGTGACGCGAAGCCTGACCTGCTCCGCCTTGGGGAACACGTGCGTGTACGACGAGGCGGCGAGGAGCCTTGCATGCGCGCCTGGCTTCCCGCCTGTGATCGCGGGCCTCGCGAGCACCGCGCCGGCGTGAACCGGCGTGCGCATGCCGAAGTTCGCGAACCCCCAGTTGAGCAGCGCCAGCGCGTTGGAGTTGCGGGCGGCCTCGCTCGAGGTGCCGAGCACCGCGTCGATCAGCGTCATGCCGTTTTGCGTCCCCGAGGCAACCAGCACGTAGCCGGCGTCGAGCGTGTGCCCGGTTTTCACGCCGTTGATCCATGAGTAGTGCGCGACCAGGTCATTCAGGTTGACTACGGCGCGGACGTGGTTTCCGGTCCTGAGCACGGCGCGCGTCCGGGCCACCGTGTTCCTGAAGAACGGCTCGTGTTGCAGTAGATAGCTCGCGAGGTTCACCAGATCGCTTGCGCTCGAGCGGTTCCCGGGCGTGTCGAGCCCGCTCGGAGTCGTGTAGTGCGTGTGGGTCAGGTTCAGGAGGCGCGCCTGCGCGTTCATCATCCCGAGGAACCGGCTGACCGATCCGTGGCCGACGTTGTAGGCGAGATCCACCGCGGCGTCATCGGCGCTCGGGAGGAGCATCGCGGTCAGGAGATCGCGGACGCTCATCCGCTCACCCGGATCGAGGTCGATCTGCGAGTCCTCGGACGCCGGGATGTAATCCGGATCGGCGAACACCCGGCCGAGCGGGGCGTGCTGGAGCGTGACCAGCGCGGTCATCAGCTTGGTGGTGCTCGCGATCGCGAGCTCCGCGCTCTCGTTCCGGCCGTACAGCTGGTCTCCGCTGCTCTCTTCGATGAGCGCGGCTGCGCGGACGGCGAGATGTGGCGGCGCCGGCGTCGGGCTTACGGCAGCGGACGCCGGCGAGATCGCGGCGCCCCAGGCCGCGAGCACCGCCGCGAAGACCGCCGCCGCGGCGGCAACCCGACGGGTCATGACGACCTCATCGCCGCAGCCGTAGCCGCTGCGAGGGCTGGAGATTGTTCGGATGGATGTGCGGGTTCAGGGCCTCGATCGTGGTGATCGGAACGCCGGTCTTGTCCGCGATCCCCGACAGCGAATCCCCCGGCTTGACGATGTAGAACGTCGCCTTGGAGGCCGTCGAGCCCGAGTGACCGTGACCATGGGCGATGGTGCTCGTCGTCTGCACCGTGGTCGTAGTCGATGATGAGTGCTTGTCGATCAATGCGTGGTGGACGACCAGATACGTGGCGGTGACTGCCGCGGCCAGCGCGAGCGGCGCGATGTAGCGCGCCGGGTTCCTCCACCCCACCATCGCACCGGCGATCATACCTGCGCTCGGGGCACGAACCTCCCGCCGGTGTGAAGGCGCTCATGCGGCGGCGGATCAGGCTGACGCGCCGGCGAGTGGGGCTCACGCCACCAGGCGCCACGCGAGCTCGCGCAGCCGGGCGGCCTCGCCCGCGGCGGCCGTGGCCGGATCACCGCCGGCGCGCTCGTGCGCGGCCACGATCCCGCGCGAGGCCGCGATCAGCCCCCCCGCCGGCCCGGGAGCGAACGCCGGCGCCAGATCCTCGACGTTTCCGCCCTGGGCTCCGACCCCGGGCAGCAGGAAAACCGCGTGCGGCATGCGCTCGCGGAGCGCGGCGAGCCGCTCGGGTGCGGTGGCGCCTGCGACCGCGCCGACGTCAGACAGGGCCTTGTGGCCGACGCCCGGCGCGCCGATCTCCGCCACGAGGTCCGCAATGTGCGCGCTCACCGTGGATCCGTCGGCGAGCGCTCGCTCCTGCACGTCCGCGGCGCCGGGATTCGACGTGCGCACGAGCACGAACAGCCCCCGGCCATGGGCGCGCGCGGTGGTCACGAACGGCTCGAGCGAGTCTCTTCCAAGCAGCGGGTTGACCGTCAGCGCGTCCGCCCCGAGCCCGGGGATCGGGCCGTACGGGCTCGGGGTCTCGCCGAGGAACGCCTGTGCGTACGCCGTCGCCGTGACGTCCACGTCGCCCCGCTTGGCGTCGGCGATCACGAGCAGACCGTGATCCCGCGCGAGCGCCACCGTCTCGGCGAGGACGCTCCATCCGGCGGCCCCGAGGCGCTCGAAGCAGGCGACCTGGGGCTTGACCGCGACGCACTCCTGCGCCGTCGCCTCGATCACGAGTGCGCAATGCGCCGCGACGGCCAGGGCGGCGCGGGTGGCCGGGTCACCGGCTCGCGCACGCGAGTCGGCGCGGCGGATCGCGTCCGGCCACAGCCGCGCCGGATCGGGGTCGAGACCCAACACGATTTGCGACCGGCGCGAGGCGACACGATCCGCCAGCCGATCGCCGAAGCTTGTGAGACCCTCGCGCCCTTGATCGGCCGGTGTGCCTTCGCGTTCGGTGGACACCAAGGTCACGGCGTCCCGCATACGTCTCGGATCAGCGCGAGAGTCACGAGGTCCCGCGTGCGACGTCGATGGACGCCACGGTCACGGCATCCAGCTCGCGACCGCAGCATCCAGCGTCCAGCACGGTGCTTACTTGACGGCCTTCTTCAGGCCCGCCCCAGCCGTGAACCTCGGAACGCGCGAAGCCGCGATCTGGATCTTCTCGCCGGTCGCCGGATTGCGTCCCTCGCGAGCGCTTCGCTGCGAGACGCTGAACTTGCCAAACCCCGAGAACGACACGTCGCTTCCGCGTTTGAGGGCGTCTTCGACCGTGTCCAGGAACGCGTCGACCGCGTCGGCGGCATCCTTCTTGCTGAGTCCGGCACGATCCGCTACCTGGTCCACAAATTCTTGTTTGGTCACTTGCTCCCTCCTTCGAGGTGGTAGGAATTCCCGACGTTAACACGGGCCGCGGACAGCGGGCGCGATGCCGTTGCCGGGGAACGGGGCCATTCTCCCCGGCCGGCAGGATGCCCAACACGGTCACACCGGCCAGATTTCCGGAATTTGCGTAATTCGACGACCACCACCGACCGCCCCGAGCGACCGCCCGACACGGCCGACGCATACGTCGGCGACGACGGCGACAATGACGCCGTGGACCTCGGTCAGAATACGGCCGTGGATCTCGGTCGACTGGCCTGGCTGGGAACGGTCGGAGTTTGTCTGGTCGTGGTCCTGATCCTCGTGCTCCAGGGCTATTACGGCTACGCGGCGGTGACGTTCGCGGTGGCGCTGGCGGCCGGAATCAACCTGCTCTAGCGCTATTTCCCGGATTCCGGTCGATAACCGGGCGTGCGGGGCCGGGCGGTCGGCGCGCGGGCGTGTGCCGCCGGGCGGGAGCGGCCGTGGCACCAGCGGCGGGTGCTCGCCGCCCGCTCGCCGGGTGCAACAGTCTGATCCGGCTCGAGAAAGCGACGATATGCGTCGTTCTTTCGAGCCGGTCGCTTTGGGCGGCCGTCGCCAACGTGGGTGAAGCCCCGGCCGATTTCGCGAAATGCGCGTCGCCCTGCCGCCTGAGGGCAAATTCCCCACGATTGGGGGGTTTTGGCGCGTTATGAACCCTTGGAGAAGGGGCGAAGCCATCTCGTGAGCGCACGTACCGCGTGGCCGCGATGGCTGATCGCATCTTTGTCGGCGTCGTCGAGCTCGGCCATTGTCCGGTTGTCCCCGGTGGCATCGGGGACGAACACGGGGTCGTAGCCGAATCCGTTCGCCCCGGCAGGCACGCGGGCGAGGCGCCCGCGGCAGTCGCCAAAGAACACCCGCTCTTCGCCGGTCTCCGGATTGACGTACGCGAGCGCGCACACGTACCGCAGCCGGCTGTCCGCGGGCGCCTCGAGCACGAGCTTCTCAAGGTTCTGCTCGTCGGTCGCATTCGGTCCGGCGAACCGCGCCGAACGAACGCCAGGTGCGCCACCGAGCGCCGCTGCCTCGACACCCGAGTCGTCGGCGATCGACGGCCGGCCCGTGGCGGTCGCCGCGGCGGTCGCCTTCACCATCGCGTTGTCCGCGAACGTCAACCCGTCCTCGGGGGGGAGCTCGACCTCCTCGGGCAGCGGCTCGACCTCGATCCCGGCGGGCTCGAGCAGCCGCTTCATCTCGATGACCTTGTGCGCGTTTCTGGTGGCAAGCACGACCGACCGGCCAGAGGACGGAGTATCCGCGGTCATCTCAGCTCGCGGCCGCTGCGACCGCGGCGTCCTGCAACGCGCGAAGCTCGGCGATCCCGCCGGCCGCGAGCGCCAGCAGCTCGTCCAAGTGGGCGCGGGACAGCGGCGTGCGCTCGGCGGTCGCCTGCACCTCGACCAGGCCCCCGTCCCCGGTCATCACGACGTTGGCGTCTACCTCGGCCGAAGAGTCCTCGCGATAGTCGAGGTCGAGCAGTGGCACGCCGTCGACGATTCCGCACGACACGGCTGCGACCGTGCCCGTCAGTGGGGCTCGATCGAGCGCACCCTCGGCGATCAGCCGCTGGCACGCGAGCTGCAGCGCGACCAGCCCGCCGGTGATCGACGCACACCGAGTGCCGCCGTCGGCCTGCAGCACGTCGCAGTCGATGTACACGGTCCGCTCTCCCAGCATCTCGAAATCGACGACGCCGCGGAGAGAGCGCCCGATCAGGCGCTGAATCTCGATCGAGCGGCCGTCCGCCTTGCCTCGGGTGATGTCGCGCTGCTTGCGCTCCCCGGTGGAGGCGGGCAGCATCCCGTATTCGGCCGTCACCCATCCGCGGCCCGATCCGGCGAGCCAGCGCGGAATGCTTGCCTGGACCGATGCGGTGCAGATCACGCGCGTCTCCCCCATCGAGATCAGCGCGGAGCCAGTCGCAGTGCGGACGAAACCGGGCTCGATCGACACCGGCCGGAGCGCATTGGCGGCCCGACCGTAGCTCCGTTCCAGCGTCACGCTGCCTCCCGAGCCCGCAGGTCGACGTGGACGACCTCGCCGAGCGGCATCTGCAGGAACCGCGTCCCGACCGTCCGGAACGATTCGGCGTCGCCCGTGCACTCAAACCGATAGCTCCCCTCGCCTTCCCGAGGATTCAGCAACCCGCGCGAGGCGAGCGCGCGCTCGACGCTGCGGGCGACCCCGATGCCGGCGGACACCAGCGTGACCCCGCGACCGAGCGTGCGTTGCAGGATCGCCGCGCACAGCGGGTAATGCGTGGAGCCGAGGATCACAGTGTCGACCTGGGCATCGCGAAGCGGCACACAGTATCCGCGCACGGTCGCCACCACCGCTTCGTCGAACGGAAACCCGCCCTGGATGATCGGCGCGAGATCCGGGCAGGCGACGCTCTCGAGGTGCACGTGCGGATCCGCGTCGGCGACGGCCCGCTCGTACGCGCCGCTCAGAACGGTGGCGGGGGTGGCGAGCAGGCCAATCCGCCCCGTGTGACTAGCGACCACCGCCACCTGAGCGGCGGGCTTGAGCACGCCGATCACGTCGACGTCCCGACCGCTTGTCCGCACGTGCCGCTCCACGGCTTCCAGCGCCGCCGCGCTCGCCGAGTTGCACGCGATCACGAGCAGCTTCGATCCGGCGGCGAGCAGATGCTCGGCGATCTCGACCGAAAACGCCTCGAGCTCCCCCTGCGTGCGGTCGCCGTAAGGGAACCGGGCGGTGTCGCCCAGGTACAGATAGTCCTCCGCGGGCAGCGAGACCAGCAGCTCGTGCAGGACCGTCAGCCCGCCGACGCCGGAATCGAATACGCCGACCGGTTGCTCGCGAACAGGGGCCATCGCGGCGCATGGTGTCAGAGCCGCCAGCCGGCGGTCCTCGCCGCAGGTCCCGGTCGCTCGAATGCGACCCGGATCTGCGGACGCAGGCCGCTACGCTCGCCGCGTCCATGCGAGCGCTGATCGTCACGAACATGTACCCGACCCCCGACTGGCCGGCGCTCGGAGGCTTCGTCCGAGATCAGGTCGACGCGCTCCGCCGAATCGAGGGCGTCGAGGTCGAGGTGTTCTCATTCTCGCCGGGCCGTCTGGACTCATACGGCCGCGCTGCTGCGGAGCTTCGTCGCCGCCACGGCCACGACAGGTTCGACGTCGTGCACGCCCACTACGGACTCACCGCGTGGCCGGCGTTCGCCGCGCGCGGCTCCGTCCGGGCCGTGACGCTCCACGGCACGGACCTCGCCCATCCCCGCTCCCGAGCGATCACGCTGGCGGCGCTGCCGTTCCTCGACCTGGTCGCCAGCGTGTCCGAGCCGCTCCGAAGCGAGATCCCCCGATGGGCCCTGCGCGGGCGGAGCGCGGTGCTCCCGATCGGCGTCGACGTCGATCGCTTCCGCCCGATCCGGCGGCCGGACGCGCGTGCCGCGCTCGGGCTCGACCGCGACGCCCCCATCCTGCTGTTCCCGGCCGACCCTGGCCGGCCCGAGAAACGCTACGACCGCGCCCTCGCGGTCGCCGGCGACGTCCGGCTGCTCACGCTCGGACATGTCGACCGGGCCCGCGTCCCTCTGTTCGTCAATGCCGCAAACGCGGTGCTCGTCCCGTCCGAGCGAGAAGGGTTCGGGCTGGCCGCGCTGGAGGCGCTCGCGTGCGACGTCCCAGTGCTGGCCACACCGGTCGGGATCCACCCGGCCGCGCTGAGCGGGATCGAAGGGACCTACTGCGCGCCGTTCGACGAAGCCGCCTGGCGAGACGCGCTCGCACCACACCTCGCGAAAGACGACCCTCGGATTCGCGGGCGGCACGCCGCCGAGCGGTTCTCGACCGATCGGATGGCCCTGGACGTCGTGACCGCGTGGCGCGCCGCGCTCGGCCGCTGACTCACACGATCAGCTTCGCGCGCGTCCGCCAGACCGCGAGCCACCAGGCGAGCACCGCGAACGCGCACAGCGCGCCCACATGCGCCAGGTCGGCGAGTGGATCCAGGCCGAACGCACAGTCCCGGACCAGCTGGACGCAGTGATAGAGCGGATTCAGCTGGGCCAAGGACTGAAGCCACTCCGGCATCCGGTTCAGCGGGAAGAACGTGCCGGCGACCAGGAACAGCGGTGTGATCACCCCGCTGATCACGTAGCTGAAGCCGTCGAACGTGCTCACCATCGCCGCGAACCACATCCCGAGCGCGGCGAAGCCGATTCCGGTCAGCACGCCGATCAGCGGGACGAGCAGCATCGCGGGCTCCGGCTGCAGACCGAAGATGAACGCGACGAGCAGCGGGGCGACGCCGTAGATGCCGGCGCGCGTGCCGATGAACAGCACCTCGCCGGTGACGATCTCGTCGACGTCCACGGGTGCGGCCAGCATCGCGTCGTACACGCGCTGGTAGCGCCGCTTGTAAAGCGAGTCGAACATCGCGGAGAACACCGCGCTGAACAGCACCGCGGTCGCAACCGCGCCGGTTCCCACGAACTGGATGTAGGGGATGCCGTCGACGCGCGAGACGAGCTTGCCGAAGCCAAAGCCGAACGCGAGCAGCGTGATAACCGGCTCCACTACGGCGGCGAAGGTTCGCGTGCGCCAGAAGTAGCTGAACACGATCCACTCGCGCACCCACACCGCCACGAGCGCAGGCATCTCGATCCGCGAGGCCCGGATGCGGCTCATTCGACGTAGTCCCCGGTCAGCCGGACGAACACGTCCTCGAGCGTCGCGCTCCGGCGAACACCCGCCGGCACCCGTCCATTCAGCGAGTCGGCGTGCAGGTACGTCAGCGACGGCCCCGAGTGGCGCGTCGGCAGCCCAGCGTCGCCCGCGCGCGACCGGAGCTCCGACAGCTCCGCCGCGGACCCGTGGACGTCCACGACTTCCCGGCCGGCGTGGGCGAGGATCAGCTCGGCCGGCGAGCCCTCGGCGACGACGCGACCGGCGGCCATGATCGCCACCCGGTCGGCGAGCCGCTCGGCCTCCTCGATGTAGTGGGTCGACATCAGCACCGTCGCGCCCTCGTCGCGCAGCGTGAGGATCAGCGACCACAGCTCCTGGCGGATCTGAGGATCGAGTCCAACGGTCGGCTCGTCAAGCAGCACGAGCTCGGGCCTGTGGATCAACGCCCGCGCGATCAGCAGCCGACGCTGCATCCCGCCGGACAGGTTCGTCGCCCGGTCGTTCGCCCGCTGCTGCAGGCCGGCGAGCGCAAGCGCGCGATCGACCGCCGCCGCGCGGTCGCGCGAAGGGACCCGATAGAGGCGCGCGAACACCTCGAGCACGTCGCGCACGCCGAGGTCGACATCGAGGTTGCTCTCCTGTGGACACACGCCCATACGGGCCCGCGCAAGCTTCGACTCGGCCGGCAGCCGATGCCCGAGTACCTCGGTGCCACCACCGTCTGCGACGGCCTGGCCGGTGAGGATCCGCATCGTCGTCGACTTGCCGGCGCCGTTGGGCCCGAGCAGGCCGTAGCAGAGCCCCATCGGCACCTCGAGCTCGAGCCCGTCGACGGCGAGCACCGAGCCGAAACGCTTGACCACGCCGTGCAGCGAGACGGCGGTGGTGGCTTGACTGAGACTGGGACTACGGCTAAACGGCAAGAGGACCTCCACGTAACGACGAGAGCAGCAGCGCCATCGCAGATACGCGACGGCACAAACGGGCGCGGCTTCAGTACGTGAGATCCATTGATTGGAACTTTACCGGGTCGGTCACGGCGCTACTCGAGCGCCGGCCACCACTCGGCGAGCCGCTCCCGCGCCTGGCTGACGACCGGCGCGGCCTCGTCGAAAGCGTCCCGCGTCGGCGCCGGCAATGGCCCGTTCAACGCGGCCAGCGTCGCCGCCACTGACCTCGCGAGCGCCCCGAGCGCGTACCCGCCCTCGAGCACGCAGCCGACGGGGACAGCGAGTTCCTCGCCCACGCCGCGGATCGAGCGCGTCATCTCCGCGTAGCCCTCCTCGGTCACCTCGCACGATCCGAGCGGGTCGTCGCGGTGGGCGTCGTATCCGGCCGACACCAGCAGCAGCTGCGGCTCGAACGACCGTGCGAGCGGCACGACGACGTGATCGACGAGCGAGCAGAACAGCCGATCGTCGGCGCCGGATGCCACGGGCAGGTTGACCGTGAAGCCACGACCCGCACCGGAGCCGACATCGGAAGCCGGTCCGGTGCCGGGATACAGCGGCGACTGGTGAATCGAGACGAACAGCACCTGGTCGGTCGCGTGGAAGATGTCGTTGGTCCCGTTCCCATGATGGACGTCCCAGTCGACGATCATCACCCGCTCGAGCCCCCGCGCATCGAGCGCGTATTGGGCGGCCACCGCGATGTTGTTGAACAGGCAGAACCCCATGGCGCGTTCGCGCAGCGCGTGATGACCAGGGGGGCGGTGAGCGCTGAACCCGTACGGCGCGTCGCCGTCGAGCAGCAGGTCGACCATGCGGACCGCTCCTCCCGCCGCATGCAGAGCGGCCTCGAACGACCCCCGGCTCATGACCGTGTCAGCGTCGAGATAGCCGCCGCCGTCCGCGGATACGCGTGCGATCGCGGCGACGTAGAACTCGGGGTGGACGGCGTGCAGGAGCGCCTGATCGATCGCCGGGGACATCACCCTCTCGAACCCGAGCCAGTCGCGCGCCGCCAGCTCGCGCTCGATCGCCGTGATCCGCGCCGGCTGCTCCGGATGCGGTCCGGTCTCGTGCTGCAGCGAGGACGGATGCTCGAGCCAGACGGGCGCTGACGGCATCGGGGTACGGTATCGGGCCACGTGGAGCTTCTTGCCGGTCAGGTGACGGTGGTGGGCGCGGGCGCCGCCGGGTTGTACACGTCCGTGTGCGCCGCCCGTGAGGGCGCGAGCGTGACGCTTGTATCCGCGACGCCGCTGGCCGAGTCCTCAAGCTGGTGGGCGCAGGGCGGGCTGGCGGCCGCGGTTTCCGCCGACGACAGCCCCGAGCGCCACCTGCGCGACACGATCATTGCCGGCCGCCAAGCCGTGCGCGAGTCCGCGGCCCGCGTCCTGTGCGAGGAGGCACCGGACGCGGTGGCCGACCTCACCCGCTTAGGCGTGCGCTTCGACGCCGATCGGAACGGCCGCCTCGCACTCGGCCTGGAGGGAGGGCACTCGCGCCGGAGGATCGTGCACGCCGGCGGGGCGGCGACCGGGCGGCGGCTCGTCCGGCAGCTGAGCGCCATCGTCGCCGAGGATCCGGACATCGACGTACTCGAGGGGCGGCGAGTCGTCGAGGTGATCGAAGTCGATGGTCGGTGCCTCGGGGTTCGACTCGACGACGGTCGCGCGATCGCAAGCGGCGCGGTCGTACTCGCGACCGGCGGCGCCGCGGCGCTGTGGTCGCGTACCACCAACCCATCCGTCGCCGTCGGCGGGGGGCTGCTGCTGGCTGCCTCGGCCGGCGCGGTGCTCGCGGACCTCGAGCTGGTCCAGTTCCATCCCACGGCCGTGGTCGGCAACGGCGCCGACGGCTTCCTCGTGACCGAGGCGATCCGCGGCGAGGGAGCCAGGCTCCTCGATGCGGCCGGCGAGCGGTTCGTCGACGAGCTCGCACCACGTGATGAGGTCGCCCGGGCCGTGCAGCGGCAGATGGCGCTCACAGGGGCGCCGTCGGTGGACCTCGACATGCGCGACGTGGACCCCGCCCTGTTCCCGAACGTCGTCACCGCGCTGCGCCAGGCCGGGATCGACCCGGAGCGCGAGTTGATCCCGGTCGCGCCCGCGGCTCACTACATGATGGGTGGGATCGCGACCGACATCAACGCGCGCGCGTCGCTCGCGGGTCTGTATGCCGTCGGCGAGTGTTCGTGCACGGGTCTTCACGGCGCCAACCGGCTGGCGTCGAACTCGCTGACGGAGTGCTTCGTGTTCGGCGCTCGAGCGGCGTGCTCAGCGGTCGGCGACCCCGGCCCCGATCCCGTGGCGGTCGCGCGGCTGGGTCCCCCGCGACCCGACGCCGACCTTCTCGCGCCCATCTCGCCGGTCAGCCGCGAAGCACTGTGGCGCAACGCGGGCCTCGAGCGCGACGGGCCAGGCCTGCAAGAGCTGGCCGGCGATCCGCATCCGCTCGTCCGGCTGATCGCTCGTTGCGCGCTCGCTCGGACCGAGAGCCGCGGCGCGCACCAGCGGCGTGACTTCCCCGACCGCGACCCGCGGTTCGACGGCGTCCACGTGACGATCGGCGCAGGCGGGGATCCGGTACTTCAAGGTTGGGACTGAGCGACTCGGGCCGCCGAGGGTCACAGGCCAGCGCTCCGGAATCCTGGCAATCTTGACAGTCGGCCGGTCCGGAATCCGGGCAATCGGATTCCGAGGGTGAGTGCGCGCGGTTGCCAACTTAACGTCAACTTAATAATTGACGCGGCCGTAGCTTCACACATCCCGGGTAGCACCGCTCTGCGCTTACCAAGACCGCCCTGGCGGGGGCACGGATCTAGGAGTGGGTGTTCTACATGTACCGGTTCAGCCGAGCCATCTACCGTGAGCTTGCCGATGAGGTCATCGAGGACCCGTACGGCGGGTTGCATCTGAATCACGAGCGCGTCCTGAAGGCGTGCGAGGCGGCCGTCGAACGTCTGGCGACCGACCGGCACTACTTCGCGCATCCATCGCGGACGTTGTTCAATGACATCCGCTGGTACTTCCCGATGACGTCGCAGCTCCGGGTGCTGACCGTCATTCAGCGATATCTGACGCTGGCGGACGAGTTTCTCCGCCGCATGCCGCAGAACGGGTTCGACGCATACGGCAACCCGCTGCAGTGTCGGGCGAGCACTCGCAAGGGCACGCCGTGTCAACGGATGCCGTTGCCGCACAACGGGTACTGCCCGTCGCATCAACACCTCGCGGAGACCGAGGAGCTCGAGGCGCCGCTGGCAGCCTAGCCGCCGTGTGCGGCCGCGGGAGGGTCGCGACGGCATCTGAGCGGCGTTGCCGGCCGCGCGCCGCATGTGCCCTGGGGCCCATGCGCGCCGGCCGGGCGGTGCGCGCGGGTCACGGTTCCCGGCCCGTGCGCACCGCGCCCGCACACCACGGCGCGCCGAAAGTACTGTTCAGCCGATGCTGATCGGCGTCGACGTGGGCGGGACCTTCACCGACGCCGTACTCGCGCTCGACGGTCGTCTGATCACCGCGAAGGCGCCGACGACGCCCGACGATCAGTCCGAGGGCGTCATGGCCGCGATCGAGGCGGCCCTCGCGAAGGCCGGCGCAAACGCAGACGAGGTCGAGAGCTTCTCGCACGGGATGACCGTGGCCACCAACGCGCTGCTCGAGGGTCGCGGCGCCCGCACCGCGTTCGTCGCAACGGAGGGCTTCACCGACCTGATCGCGCTGGCCCGCCAGGACCGGCCGCAGCTGTACCGGCTGTGCGCGGCGCGGCCGGCGCCGCTCGCGCCCGACGAGCTTCGCTTCGGCGCGCCCGAACGGACGACGCCGGACGGTCCGCTCAGGGAGCTCACACCCAGCGCCGCCGATGACCTCGCCGAACGAGTCGCCGAGGCGGAGCCCGAGGCGGTCGCGGTCGCGCTGCTCCATTCCTACCGGCACCCGGACCACGAGAAGGCGATCGCGGAAGCGCTGACGCGAGCTCTCCCCGGCGCTCACGTCTCGCTCTCGCACGAGGTCGTCGGCACCTTCCGCGAGTTCGAACGAGCCGCCACCACCGAGATCGACGCGGCGCTGTCGCCGCTGCTCGGCCGCTACCTGCGGCGGCTCGTCGAGCGCTCGTCCGCGGCCGGCCTCCCCGAGCCGGCGATCATGCAGTCGAACGGCGGGCTGATCGACATCGAGTCCGCTGCGGGGCATGCCTCCTGGACCGTTCTGTCAGGACCCGCCGGTGGCGCAGCGGGGGCCGCATTCGTGGCGCGCAAGGCAGGCGCCGAGGATGCGCTCTGCCTGGACATGGGCGGAACGTCGTGCGACGTGTGCGTCGTCGACGGCGGGAGCGTCCAGGAGCGGAGCAGCGGAGAGGTCGCGGGACGCCCACTGGCGTTGCCGATGCTGGCGGTTCATACGGTCGGCGCGGGTGGCGGGTCGGTCGCGTGGCGCGACGGCGGCGGCGCGCTACGGGTCGGCCCGCGCTCGGCGGGCGCCGATCCCGGGCCCGCGTGCTACGGGCGCGGCGGGACCGAACCGACGGTCACCGACGCGAACCTGGTGCTCGGGTACCTGTCCGCGGACGCGGCGCTCGGAGGCGGCGTCGAGCTCGACCGCGCCGCCGCCGAAGACGCGGTGGGCAAACTCGCCGAGCGACTCGACCTCGACGTCACCGCGTGCGCGGAAGGAATCCGTCGCGTCGCCGCAGCCGAGATGATCCGCGCGCTGCGGGTCGTCACGGTGCAGCGGGGGATCGACCCCCGCCGGTACGCGCTGATGGCGTTCGGCGGCGCGGGTGGGCTTCACGCGGCGCAGATCGCCGACGAGCTCGGAATCGACGAGATCCTCTGCCCACGAGCGTCGGGGGTACTCGCTGCGCTCGGGCTCGTCGTGTCGCCGCGCCGGCGTGACGTGCAACGGAGCGTCCTCCTCGCCGGCGACGAGCTCACCGCCGACTCGATCGCGGCGGAGGTACAGCGGCTCGGAGAGCGAGCGCGCGAGGCGATGCACGAACGCAACGCCGAGCTGCAGGTCGTCTACGAGCTCCGCTACCGGGGCCAGTCGTTCGAGCTCCCGATCGCCGGCTCGACGACCGCCCACCCCGATGAGCTGCGCGCCGGGTTCGAGGCCATACACGAGGAGCGGTATGGCTACCGCGACGACGAGCAGGAGCTCGAGCTCGTGACGATCCGGGTGACCGCCACCGCGGAGGGCGTCGACGTCGAGCTCGCCGGCGACGACGGCGAACAGGACGTCGAGCGCTCCACGCGCGAGGCCACGGTTCAAGGCGAGCGCGTCGAGCTCGAGGTGCTCCGCGGGATCCCCGCCCCCGGCACCAAGTTCGACGGTCCGGCCGTGGTCGAGCTTCCCGAGTCGACCGTCCTCGTCCCGCCCGGCTGGAGCACCGAGGTCGACGCCACCGGCACCATCCGGGCGACGCGAATCGCATGACCGGCTCGCAACTCGATGCGGTCGAGCTCGCGGAATCGGCTGGCGCCGATTCCGTCCGAGAATCTCCCCGGGGTCGATTCTCGTGCTAGACGCGGTCGAGCTTCAGGTCCTGACCGGCGCCCTCCGGGCCGTGTGCGAGGAGATGGGTGCGGTCCTGATCCGGTCCGCCCACTCCGCGAACATCAAGGAGCGGCGCGACGCTTCCACGGCACTGTTCGACCCGCGGGGCGAGATGGTGATGCAGGCCGAGCACATCCCGGTGCACCTCGGCGCGATGCCGGCAGCGGTCGCGGCGATCCTCGACGAGGAGCACGCACCTGACCGCAGCTGGATCCTGAACGACCCGTACGCCGGGGGCACGCATCTGCCGGACATCACCGTGGTCACACCGGTGTTTGCGGGTGACCAGCTGATGGCGTTCGCGGCCAGCCGCGCTCACCACGCCGACGTCGGCGGGCCGACCCCCGGCTCGATGCCAGCCGACAGCACCAGGATCGAGGACGAGGGTGTCGTGATCTCTCCGCGCGTGCTCGATGAGGACGCGATCGCCGAGTTGAGCGCCCAGATGAGACAGCCCGATCAGCGCCGGGCTGACCTCAGGGCCCAGCTCGCCGCCGGGCGCGTCGGCTCGCGGCGTCTGCTCGAGCTGCGCGAGCGGTACGGCGCCGACAAGCTCGCGCAGGCGTTCGGCGAAGTGCTCGACTACGCCGAGCGGCGGACCCGCGCCTGCATCGGCGAGCTCCCGGACGGTACCTACACCGCGCGCGACGTGCTCGAGGCGCGCGAGGGCGATCTCGAGATCGTGCTGGAGGCCACCGTCGAGGGCGACCGCCTCACGCTCGACTTCGCCGGCACCGCCGATCAGCACGACGGCAACCTGAACTGTCCGTTGGCCGTGACGCGCTCGGCGTGCTACTTCGCGATCCGCGTGCTCACCGATCCCGACATCCCACCTAGTGCCGGGGCCTACCGGCCGGTTGACGTAATCGCCCCCGTCGGCTGTCTGCTGAACGCGCGTTCGCCGGCCGCGGTCGTCGGCGGCAACGTCGAGACGTCCTCGCGCGTGGCCGACGTGGTCATGCGCGCCTTCGGGCGTGCGCTCGGACAAGGGACGATGAACAACGTCACGCTCGGGAGTGAGGATGTCGTCTACTACGAGACGATCGGCGGCGGGCAGGGCGCGTGCCCGGACGCGGACGGCCCGAGCGGCGTGCACGTGGCGATGAGCAACACGCTGAACACCCCCATCGAGGCGCTCGAGCTCGAGTTCCCGATGCGGATGATCGAGTACGCTCTGCGCCGCGGGTCAGGCGGGGATGGAGCGTTCCACGGGGGATGCGGGGTGATTCGCGAACTCGAGGCGCTCGCGCCGCTCCACTACTCGCTGATCACCGAGCGCCGGCGCCACCGTCCGAGTGGGGCCGACGGAGGCTCGGACGGAGCTCTCGGAAGAAACCTGCTCGACGGGGAGGAGCTGCCGGCGAAGGCGATCGGACGGCTCGACGCGGGCCAGCGGCTCCGGATCGAGACCCCCGGCGGCGGCGGCCACGGCCGCGCAGGGTAGGCCCGCCCGCATGGCGCTAGCTTGCTAGCTGGTGCAGATACGCACAAGCTCCCCGAAGTTCGGCATCCGCCGGGTTGTTCGATACGCGGCCAATCTTCTGGAACCGGTTTCACAATTGGCCACAGGGGATAACGGAACGCGCGGATGTCCCGTGTTCGTGGCTATTCGCACACATCGGGTGGTGGGTTTTCAACCCAGCACGAGTTCGGCGTGAGACGCCTACAGCAATCTCACTGATTTGCGGAGGCATTTGGCGATTTGCCAACTCTCGCGTACAATCACGTCCTCCTGTGCCGCACTTGCACTGCGTGCCGCGCACGGGTTTCTTTTCGTTCAATCCCCCGTTTCCCTCTTATTTCCACATGCCGATTGCTTTTAAAGAATGGGCCGTGACTGTGCGGGCCCTTGCCGAGGGAGAGCAGCTCCTGACTCTCCGCAAGGGCGGCATTCGCGAGCCCGACAAGCACTTCCAGCTGGACTACGACCGCTTCTTCCTGTACCCCACGTTCGACCATCAGTGTTCGGACCTGGTGCGGGAATCCCATCAACCGGAGCTGACCCGGGCGCTCGAAGAGGGCGTCTGGAGCGATGGCGAGCCGTCTCCCCACGCGTTGCGGCGCAACCGGGAGATCCCGCAGCCGGACCGCGTCCGAATCCGGGCCTGGGCCGAGGTGGCCGCTCATTACACGATCACCGACCGGCGCACGGTCGACGCGCTGTCCCCGTTCTACGTGTGGACGAGCGACTACGCCGAGAAGCGCCTCGCGTGGAAGCGGCGCCATCCGCTGCACGTGATCCTGCTGCGGACCTACCGCATCCCGCGACCGGTGACCGTCAAGGTGCGCGACGAGTACGGCGGGTGCCGCTCGTGGCTCGAGCTGACGCGCGATCTGCCGTTTGAGGGCACCCCAGTGCTGTCAGACGACGAGTTCGAGCGTGCCTCCGAGGAGATCGCCTCGATCGCCTCGGATCGCGAGCCGGTCCTGGTCTGACCACGGCGGTCCGCTCAACCGCTTTCAACCGAACAACGTCAGGTGGCATGGGTCGAGTCGACGTCGCCGTCGTTCCGGGCGCGACACGAGTCGACCCATGCCGATGACGTAGATCGGGTTCTGCACTCGCTCGAGCGCACGCGCGAGTACCTGGCCCAGCACTTCCCGGAGACGGTCGACGGAATGTCGGTCGTGTTCCACTCGGGCGTCGTGTCGCTGTCGATCGCGTGTCCGATGGTGCCGCTCACGTGGATCGCCGCCGCCCCCGCGGCGCGCCGGTATGTCGCGGGCTGGTCGGGGCGCGACGAGCTCCACGTCGTGCGTCCCGACGTGCTTGACGCCCGAGGCTCGAGCGTGCCCGGGTCGCGCGAGATGCTCGCCGCGACCGCGTCGACGCTCTACGCGCGCCGCGTGATCGTCGAGAACAACCCGGACGTGCCGCTGCGCACGACGCCTCGGCGGGTCCGCGCCGAGCTGCGATGGGCGTGGCTGATCGAAGGCGCCGCGCGCTGGTTCGGCGGCCAGACCGCGCACGCGCGCCCGGCGATCGCGCGACGCCTACGCGAGGGACGCCGACCGGCGTTTCCCCCCGGCGTCAGGGACGCCCCCTTGCTCGGCGGCACGCTGATCGATCTGGTCGTCCGCGAGCAGGGCGAGCCAACCGCCGCCCGTATGGCGTGCCGGCTCCACCCGCGGGGGCGACGGGCCGCGCTCCGCGAGGCGTTCCGCGGTGAGTCGCCAGCCGCGATCGAGGCGGCGTGGCGCGACCATCTCGGGAGGATGGCGGCCGCCGCCTGAGGTCAGTGAAGGATCGCGCTCGCGAGCCAGACGACGAGCGCACCGATCGCAAGCGCCACCAGCAACCCGACCAGCAGCCGCGCCGGCGCCACCACCCGCGGCACCGGCTCGCCGGAGATCAACTCGCCCTGCAGCAACACCTCGCGGGCGGTCGCCACCGCGGCCCCCGGGACAAGCACGTCGCGCGGCCCGGCGGCGAGAAAGTCCGGCACGTCGAAGCCGGCGCTCCGGCGCAGCATGCTCGGCACGCCCTCCTCGAGGAGCAGCCCCTGGATGAACTCGGCCTCGGCCTGGTTGCGGGCGTAGGCGACCTTCACGAGCGGACCCTCGGTGAGCTGCGGCTTGATCTTCCGGGCGCGTTCGTGGCTCTCGCTGACCGGATCTATCTCGCGCGAGCTGTCTCCGCCATACACGAGCGGCAGCTTGCAGCTCGCGCAGAACCGTTCGCCCGGCGGGTACGACGCGCCGCAAGCCGGGCAGACGAGCTCGTCAGTTCCGACGACGCGCTTGCCCATCGTCCTCACTCCACGACCAGCTCGGCGTCAGATACCTGCCCGTCCTCGATCCGCCACGTCCGGACCTCGGCCTCGCCGCGGTCCAGCCCGACGATGATCCACAGGACGCCGGGCCACAGCTTGGCGAAGTTGATGTCGGTCTGCGACGGCTTCGGCGCGGTCCGCGTATGTGAGTGGTAGATCGCACCGAGGTCGAGCCCGGCGTCCTCGATCTTGTTGTGCAGCTCAAGTTGCTCCTCGGGATCGATCCGGAACCGCAACGGGCTGGCCTCGGCATTGATGGCGCGATAAACCTCGACCGCATGGCCGTCGCTCGATCCCACCATGCCGCAGCACTCGTTCGGCGCCTCCTCGCGGGCGTGGGCGATCATCTGCTCGTATAGGTCTTTCGCGATCTTCACGGTCGGTTCGAGGCTACCAAGGCAGGTCGTGCGCTCCTGGACGTGCTCAGCTGCTGCCGGTCACGAACGGCCACGGGACCGCCTTCACGTACTGGCCAGGATTCCGCAAGCCGCTCACCGCCGTCCAATGCTGGGCCTCGCACGCCATGATCTGCGCGGCCAGGCGCTGGAGAGGCTGGGTGCTGAGCGTCTTGAGCGCGGTGAAGTACACACCCTCGGCGACCGACTCCAGATCGACCAGCAACCGCATGGCGTCATTCTGCGAATGCAGGTCGCTGAGGCTGATGGGAATGTTGTGCTTCGACAGCAGGTCGCTGGCGGTTTTATGGTCGAGCTGCGTGGTGGTCGCGGTGACCCCGATCGCCTTCAGCGCACCCGCGACGGCGGTGACGTGCTGGATCTCGTGCGTCAGGTAAGGCGCCAGAGCCCGCTCGATGTCGGGTTCGAGCACCCCCGAGGTCAGGACTCGGCGGTACGCGAGCACCATCAGCCGCTCGACCGCGAGCGCCTTGGACAAGGCTTCCGGGTCGGTGACCGTCGGCGTGTCGGCGGCGATGGCCGTATCCGTTCCGACCGCCGCGAACCCGACCGCGCTCCCTGCCGCCGCGAGCGCACCCACCACCACCTGTCGCCTGGTTGATCCCGAGGCCATCGTCAGTCCCGGCCATTTACGAACGCTGACGGGATCGCCGTTCGCCCGAGCGCGGCACGCACGACCGCCACGTGTTGCGCGTCGTTGGCCAGGATCGAGGCGACCTGCTGCTTGACCACGCCCGGCTCGAGCTGCTGGATCGCGTGGAGATAGGCAGCGATCTGCGCATTCTCGACCGAGTGCAGCAGCATCAGCACCTGCTCACTGTTGCGCGGATGACCGAGGCCGTAGCTCGGAGCGGGCTTGACGGGCTTGCCCCCCGCCTCCCGGACGAGCCCGGCGAGGTCGCCGGCATGGGACAGCTCGTCGTTCAGGAACAGCTGGCCCGCCTTGGCGGTGGGCTGCGCCAGCAGCGGGATGCCCGCGGTGTACGCGGCGATCGCGACGTGCTCGAGATGAAGCAGGTGGTTGAGCAGGTCGACGTCAGTCGTGAGCGCCGGCTGCGAGTTGTGCACCTGCTGCTTGATCGACTGACCCCCGCAACCGGTGAGCACCGCGCCGGCGACGACGGCGCCGGCCGCCAGCAGCACGTTCCGCCGCGAGGAGGGCTCGCCCTCCGGGTCCTCGGTCACCATCGCACGTCTACGCGTCTACGCCCGGCCGCGCCGGCCCACAACTCGGACTACCACCAGACGGTGGAGTCCAGGTTCTCGATCTCCTCGATGGGACGGGTGTAGATGCCGGACGAGAAGTACTTCCAGCCGTCATCGGCGACGAGGAACACCACATTGCCCTCGTCGAGCTCGTTCGCGATCCGCAGGGCCACGCGCGCGATCGCCCCGCTCGAGACGCCCACGAACAGCCCCTCCTCGTCGAGCAGCTTGCGCGTGAACACGATCGCGTCGGTGTTTGTGACGAAGATCTTCCGGTCGAGCAGCGACAGATCGATGATCGGCGGGATGAAGCCGTCCTCAAGCGACCGCAGCCCCTGGACCGGCTCGCCCTGCATCGGCTCGGCCGCGACGATCTTCACCGAGTCCCCGAGCTCCTCCTTGAGCCGGCGCCCGTTGCCCATCAGCGTGCCGCCGGTTCCGAGCCCGGCCACGAACGCGGCGACCTCGTCGAGCTCCTCGAGGATCTCGAGTGCGGTCCCGTTGTAGTGGGCGCCCGGGTTGGCCTGGTTGCCGTACTGGTAGGGCATGTAATACGAGGCATCCTTCTCGGCCATGTCGAGGGCCAGCTCGACGGCGCCGTTGGAGCCCTTGGAGCCCTCGGAGTAGACGATCTCGGCCCCGTACATCCGCAGCAGCTCGGTGCGCTCGCGGGTCACGTTCTCGGGCATGACGACCTTGACCGGGTAGCCCTTGCGGCTGCAGATCATCGCCAGCGAGATGCCCGTGTTCCCCGACGTCGGCTCGAGGATCGTCTGACCCGGCCGGATCAGCCCCTTTTCCTCGGCGTCTTCGATCATCGCGCGGGCGACCCGGTCCTTGACCGAGCCGGTCGGGTTACGGGATTCCAACTTCGCCCACAGCCGCACGCCCGGCTTCGGGCTGAGCCGCTTGAGCTCGACCAGGGGCGTGTGGCCGATCGCCTGGACGATGTCGCCATACCGGCCCCCGCAGGGCTTGTTCTCGAGGCGCTCAGCCGCCATCGCTTCAGGAAGTGTAGCGAGGCGGGCTGCCCGTGTTGGCGGCCCGCCTCGACTGCTCAGCCGCGCCTAGTAACCGGGCGGATACTGGTACGGAGCCGGGGTCGGGTTCGAGCTGCCCGTGCTCTGGCCGGACTGCGAGACCGAAGCGCCGCTGCTACCGGACGCGGTCACGACGTGCCAGGTGCCGCCGAAGCCGACTACTCCCTCGCCGGTGGCATCGTGCCTCTTGGTGTCGGGCGCGAACGTGTAGATCGGATGCCCACCTAGCACGGCCTGAGTGAACCCGTCGCGCTTCCAGCTCGTGAGCTTGCCCTTGATGCCCGATGCCTTGCTGAGCGCCTTGGCCGACTTAGCCGTCACCGGCGGCCAGAAGCTGAAGCACCCGTTCGCCTGCGTGCACTTCGGGTGGGACTTCGAGTCGCCGCTCAGCCAGTAGACCGCGAACCCCTTCCCGTTGACCCCGATGTTCTCGTGCTTGGTCACCATCGTGGTCATGTTCGTGACCGTCGCGTTCTTGGCGACGTTCAACGTGAACGTCCTCGCGATCGCCACCGCCGCCACGGCGAGCATGGCCGCGACGACGGCGCCCGCAATCACCGTCCGGCCGCGGGCACGCGTAAGTCGATTCGGCATCCTCCGGCTCCCTTCAGTCGTGGGTGTGGTGGTCGTCCCCGTAAGTACGGCCGCGCCAAGAGGGTCCACTGGTGGACGTTGCGCGAGGACGCAGGATCCGATGCGTAGCAGAGCCACGTGAGGATCCGAGGGCAACGCGCAGCGCCGCCAGGGGCGGCTCGAATGCGAGCGTATTTGCGGGGGCGGCCACCTCTACGACTAGGGACGCCGGGTGCTGCGAAAACTTCCCGAGCCGTCCGGACGCTCTCCCCCACGGCCCCCGATCCCGATGCGTCGGAAATCAGCGCCGACAACCGCGCGCTCGGCGAGCTGCCCGGCTCGAGTGGGCGACTGTCGTTGCCATAGCGGCACGAATATGCATTCGGCCCCCGAGGGACGGCGAGTGTGCGTTTATCGGTTCTCAGACCGTGCGATCAGCGAGCGCCGCCGGCCATCGCCGGCAGGATCACGAGCGTGTCGCCGTCGCCGACCGACGTGTCGAGCCCGTCGAGCACGCGCACGTCCTCGTCGTTCAGGTACACGTTGACGTACCGGTTGAGCCCGCCGTCGGATGCGAACAGCTGCGATTGCGTATCCGGATGCGAATCGGCCACCGAGCGCAGCACCTCGCCCACGGACGAGCCGGAGGCGCTCAGCTGCTTCTCGCCGCCGACCGCGGCGCGCAGGACAGGTGGAATCCGAACCGTCGCCATTTCAGACACGAACCCTAGTGCGCCCCGGCGCAAAACGCCTCGTAGTCGGGGAACACGCCGAGCTCTTCGTCGGAGATCGCCTCCGGGTGCCGCGAGCAGATCGGGCAGTCGGGGTCGCGCCGGACCTTGACCTCGGTCGTGGTCGCCGCGAGCGCGTCATACATCACCAGCCGCCCGACGAGCGGGTCGCCCTCGCCCAGGATCAGCTTGACGACCTCCGTCGCCTGCAGCAGGCCCATCGTGCCGGGGAGCACCCCGAGCACGCCGTTCGCCCCGCAGGAGGGCGCGAGCTCGGCCGGCGGCGGAACCGGGAACAGGCACCGGTAGCACGGACCGTCGTAAGGCTTGAAAACCGACAGCTGGCCCTCGAATCCGAGGATCGCGGCCGACACCACCGGGGTTCCCAGCCGCACCGAGGCGTCGTTCAGCAGATACCTGGTCGGGAAGTTGTCGAGGCCATCGACGACGATGTCCCACCCTGGGAGCACGTCCATGATGTTCTCGGGGCCTAACCGCAGCGAGTACTTCTCGACCTTGACATCCGGATTCAGGGCGGTGATCGTCTGCTCGGCCGAATCGACCTTCGGCACGCCGATCCGCTCGGTCGAGTGGATCACCTGGCGCTGCAGGTTCGACAGGTCGACCTCGTCGTTATCGACGATCCCGAGCGTGCCGACACCGGCTGCGGCCAGATACAAGGCCGCCGGGGAACCGAGCCCGCCGGCGCCCAGGAGCAGCACCTTCGCGTCGAGCAGCTTCTGCTGACCGTCCATACCGACCTCGGGCAGAAGCAGGTGGCGCGAGTAGCGCTCGCGCTGCTCGGCGGTGAGCGTGCGGGGCGTCGCAACCTCGTAACCGCGATCCTTCCAAAGCGTGAAGCCACCGGTCATCGACTCGACGTTCTCGTAGCCCAGGTCTTCGATCAACGTGCGAGCTGCCCAGACCGAGCGATTGCCCGACGCGCAGTACAGGACGACGTGATCAGACCGATCAGGCACCGCGCCTTCGATGCGCGACTCGAGGTAGCTCTTGGGCACGTGGACGGCGCCGGGGATGTGCCCGGCCGACCACTCCTCGGGCTCGCGGACGTCGACGATCACCGCACCGTTGCCGACCTGCTCGTGCACGACCGCGGGATCGACCTCGTCGATACGGCTCTTAATCTGTCGGAGGACTTCCGCTCCGGACGGGCTCATCGTCGAAAACTCCTCAAATGCGGTATGGATTCAATACTTCAGAGAGTATAGCGAGCGCAACGAGGCATGACAGAACCTATTTTTCCTAGTCTGACGCACCCCGACGGCCGCGAGGCGATCCGTATCGGGGACGCGGCCGTCTCCTACGAACAGCTCGCCGGCGCCGGCGCCGCCACCGCCCAGGAGTTGCAGGGCGCGAGCCGCGTCGCGGTATGGGCCGAGCCCACGCTCGAGCTGGCGATCGCGGTCGTGGGGGCGCTCGCCACCGGCGTGGCGGTCGTCCCGATCAATCCCGGCCTCGGCCCGCGAGAGCTCGGCCACATCGTCGACGACAGCGCACCCGAGCGGTTCGTCGCCTGGCCCGGCGTCGACCCGCCCCCGCGGCTCGAGCACCTGCCGCGCACCGACATCGACCGCGCGGCCGCGGGAGGCGACCTCCCGGACGAGCTTGCCGACGACGACGTCGCGTTCGTCATGTACACGTCGGGCACCACCGGCCCGCCGAAGGGCGTCCAGATCCCACGCCGCGCGGTCACGAGCAACCTCGACGCGCTCGCGGAGGTCTGGCAGTGGACGGCGGAGGACCGCCTCGCGCACGCGCTACCCGTGTTCCACGTGCACGGGCTCGTGATCGGCATTCTCGGACCGCTCCGCCGTGGCGGCCACGTCGAGCACGCCGGCCGCTTCTCGCCGCAGGCGCTCGGGAACGCGCTCACTCGGGGCGCGACGATGATGTTCGGCGTCCCGACGATGTACAGCCGGATCGCCCGCGACGCGGCGGACGACCCCGACCTCGCGTCAGCGTACGCCAAAGCCCGCCTGCTCGTGTCCGGATCGGCCGCCCTCCCGACCACCGTCCACGAAGCGATGAGGCGCCTCACCGGCCAGGAGATCCTCGAGCGCTACGGGCTCACCGAGACCCTGATGAACGCCGGCGTCAGGATCGGCGAGGACGTCGTCCCCGGCCGCGTTGGCCCGCCGCTCCCGGGAGTCGAGCTGAAGCTCATCGCCGACGACGGCGCCACGATCGAGACCAGCGACGACGAGACGATCGGCGAGATCGCCGTCCGCGGACCCAACGTGTTCAAGGGCTACCTCAACCGTCCCGACGCCACGGACGAGGCGATGCGCGGCGGGTGGTTCATGACCGGCGACCTCGCCACGCGCGATGCATCCGGATCGCTGAAGCTCGTCGGCCGCAAGAGCACCGACCTGATCAAGTCCGGCGGGTACCGGATCGGCGCCGGCGAGATCGAGGGCGCGCTCCTCGACCACCCGGCGGTCGCCGAGGTCGCCGTGACCGGCAGGCCCGATGAGGACCTCGGCGAGCGGATCGTCGCGTGGGTCGTGCCCGAGCCCGGCAAGAACCCCTCGGCCGACGAGCTGACCGACTATGTGGCCACGGTGCTCACGAAGCACAAGCGCCCGCGCGAGGTCCATTTCCTGGAGGAGCTGCCCCGCAATGCCATGGGCAAGGTTGTGAAGCACGAACTCGAGGCCTGACGATTCACGCTTGGACCGGGCGTAGGCGGCGGGGCGTCCCCAAACCCCAAAGGAGACGCCCCGCAAAATTCAGACCCAGGATCCCGGTCCACCGTCCCCGACCCAGTGGGAACGCCTGTGGAGTGCTTGTAGTCAGGGTTATCGGCCCTGGCGGATTCGGCCGATATCGGGCCTAGACCCCATCTTGCGTCCGCCGGCGGCCACCGATACCTCAGGCGGAAGCCGCGAAGATGACCATGAAATCGCGCTCGCTGCTCGCCCAGATCCTGTTCGTCAACCTGCTGCTCATCGCTGGCACGTTCCTCGTCGCCCTGGTCGCCCTCAACGAGCGCAACGCATTCCGGAGCCGCGAGCTGTTCGTGCTCGGGCTCGCGTTGGTCGCGACCCTGCTCGGCAACTGGCTGCTGCTGCGCCGCCGGTTCATCCCGATCGACCGGTTGATCTCCTCGATGGAGCGGGTCGACTTGGGCGCGCCGGACCAGCAGCTACTGAGCACCGACCGGATCGACAGCGCCGAGGCCCATCGCCTGGAGGCGGCGATCAACCAGATGCTGGCCCGGCTCGAGGCAGCGCGCCGCGCCGCCGGCCGGGCCGCGGTCGAGGCTCAGGAGCGCGAGCGCCGTCGGATCGCGCAGGACCTCCACGATGAGGTCAACCAGGCGCTGACCGCGGTTTCGCTCCGGCTCCAGGCTTCGATCGAGCACGCCCCGCCCACGCTCCGCCGCGAACTCAGCGAGACCAAGCGCCTCGCCGGCCAGGCGATGGAGGAGCTGCTGATGCTCGCGCGCCAGCTGCGCCCCGCCGTGCTCGACGACCACGGCCTGCTCCCCGCGCTGCACAGCCAGGTGCGCGACTTCTCCGACCAGACCGGCATCCATGCCGCCTTCAACATCCGCGGCCAGGCGCCGCAGCTCACCCCCGAGCAGCAGCTGGTCGTCTATCGGGTGGCTCAGGAGAGCTTGTCGAACGTGGCGCAACACTCCGACGCGGAGCGGGTCGACGTCGAGCTGTCGTTCGTCGGCCGCACGGTGCTGAGGATCAGCGACAACGGCAAGGGCTTCACGTCTCGCCGCGACGGCGGCCTCGGACTCTCCGGGATGCGCGAGCGCGCGCTGCTGGTCGGCGGTCATCTTTCAATTTGGTCCGGACAGGGACAGGGAACGCGAGTTGAGCTGACGCTCGCCTGAACAACAGAGGAGCACGGATGCGAATCTTGGTAGCCGACGATCACGGGATCGTCCGATCGGGGATCAAACTGCTGCTGGAGCGGCAGTCGGGGCTGGACGTGGTGGCGGAGGCCGCCGACGGGGTCGAGGCGGTCGCGCAGGCGCTGGCGGCGCGCCCGGACTTGTGCATCCTCGACGTGGGCATGCCGCGGATGACGGGTCTCCAGGCCGCGCGCGAGATCCGATCCCACCTGAAGGACGTCCGCGTGCTGATGCTGTCGATGCACGACGACGAGCACTACCTGTTCGAGGCGCTCAAGGCCGGGGCGTCGGGGTACGTTCTCAAACGCGAGGCCGACCAGGACCTCGTCGGAGCGGTACACGCGGTCGGGCGCGGCGAAGCGTTCCTGACCAACGCGGCCGAGCGCTCGATCATCCGCCGCTGGATGGAGGGAGACGTCGACGGCCCCGCCGTGTCGCTCACGCCACGCGAGGAGGAGGTCGTCAAGCTGATCGCCGAGGCGTTCACGAACGCCCAGATCGCCGAGATCCTCCACCTCTCGGAGAAGACCGTCGAGTCGCACCGGGCGAACGTGCTGCGCAAGCTCGGGATGCGCGACCGGGTCGAGCTGGTCCGCTACGCGATCCGGCGAGGGCTCGTAGAAGCCTGATCCCGGGCAATTCGGCCCAGCGACCGAACGCC
>Ga0335076_10000976_pt1 | contig 27414 bp, 24 predicted proteins | sample Lox_Sample_25_FD_206717 | JGI IMG/M metagenome (GOLD analysis project Ga0335076, IMG submission 206717) | Soil microbial communities from Loxahatchee National Wildlife Refuge, Florida, United States - Lox_Sample_2.5 | ecosystem: Environmental > Terrestrial > Soil > Wetlands | place: USA... | reverse complement strand
CTCGGCGCCAGATTTCCCGTCATGCCCAAATGCACAAGCAGTGCGGCGGAAGCGCTTTCTCTCGTCGCGCTCCCGATGTCCTTGGTGCCGCCATCGCTGCCCTTCGCCGTTCCATTCGCTTCCGACAATCGCAACAGCATGAACTTTCCGTACCGCTCCACCCGCTCAATCCTCCGCCCGGGAAGCTGCTGTTCGATCGCGGCCGGATCATCAATGAAATCCGTCTTCCCCATGCTCACGGACATAATGCGCCGGCCCGCAATCGCTTGTTGCAAGCCCCGCGCTACGGTCTCCACTTCGGGAAGTTCCGGCATTTCACCACCAACCTACCACAATGCGCTTTCGCCCATTGCGGATCCATAAAGCAGAAACCGCGCGGAAACTTCGTCCCGCGCGGCTGCTGCGCTTTCCCAGCGAGAAACCTCTCGCCTCCCAAGGACCGTCCTTCCTTAGACTCCGCCTCCGTCTCAGTGCTGATGGTAGTTCGGATAAGGAGGCGGCCCCGGTATCACCACCGGATGCTTCTTCAGCTCCTCCAAGGTGACTTCCACCGCTTTCTCAAGTTGTGGGTCGTGTCCCACCGCAACAGGTGCCGGTAAGTTTTCTACTTCAATGTCCGGCGCTATGCCGTGGTTTTCCACTTCCCACTGCCCGTGCAATCCGAAGATCGCCACGCGCGGCGCGGTGACCGTTCCGCCGTCCATGAGCTGGGGATACCCGTAGATGCCCACGAGTCCTCCCCATGTCCTGGTCCCAACGAGCAATCCCACTTTGTCCTGTTTGAACATCCACGGCAGCGCATCTCCGCCTGATCCGGACATTTCGTTGATCACCATGGTCTTCGGTCCGTAAATTTGCGCGAGCGGCGAGCAGAACTCCTGCCCCTCCCGCGAGATCGCGCAATTCCTCAGCGGCCTCTCCAGCAGATCAATGATGTAATCCGCGATGTCTCCGCCGTGGTTGTAGCGCTCATCAATAATCGCGCCTTGCTTCCCGACTTGCGAAAAATAGTAGCGGTTAAAGTTGAGGTACCCGCCAGTCGCCGTATCCGGCACATGAACGTAAGCGAGCTTCCCGCCGCTCAGTTTATCCACCAGCCGGCGATTGTCCTCTTCCCATGCGCGGTTTCTGAGCGCGAATTCGTTCGCCACCGGCACGATCGTCAATTCGCGCGCCCCCGTACCGTCGGGATTCGGCCCGACTTTGATCTTTACCTGCTTCCCCGCTGTGTTCTGGAAGAATTCATAGACCGAATCCGGCGGCCGCACTTCATCTCCATTCACTTCCAGCAGGTATTCGCCAACCTTCACGTCCACGCCCGGCTGCGTCAGCGGCGCTTTCAGTTGGGGATTCCAGTTCTCGCCATCAAAAATGCGCGCGAACCGGTACCGCCCGTTTTCAACCTTGTAGTCCGCTCCTAGAAGTCCAACCGAAACTTTCTTCGCTTCCGGAATATCTCCTCCGCGGATGAACATGTGTCCGACCGTGATATTTCCCAGCATCTCCTCGAACAGGTGGTTCAGGTCCTCGCGTCCTCCAACGCCTTTCAAGTAGGGAGCGTATTTCTTCTCCGTTTCCGCGAGGTTCAAGCCGTGCAGATGCGGGTCATAGAAGAAATCGCGCTCAATCCGCCATACCTCGTGGTACATCTGGTTCCATTCCGCGCGCGGATCCACGTAGACCTCGATGTCGTCGGTCTTCAGCATTCCATCGCCCGGTTTCGGCGCTGCTTTGGCATCCGCGATAAACCAGTGCCCCGCGGGTCCGAATCCCTTCCGGTAGAGAACTTTTTCTCCGTTCGCGGACACGGTGAGGTAACTCACCCCGCTCAGAAATGGCTCCGTTTTCCGGTCCTTCAGATCAAACTTGGAAACCGTCGCAAACGTTGGTTCCTGCAATTCCGGCACATCGGGAATTTCGCTCAGGTAGAGCGTGCCGGCTTTGCCGCGATCCAATTCGATGTAGTTCGCCGCCTTGATCGGCAGCGCCACGATCCGCTGCAGAATGCCGTCAAAATCAATCGTTACTTTGGCGGCTTCCTCTTTTTTCTCCCCTTCCTTTTTCTCCCCTTCCTTTTTCTCCCCTTCTTTTCCCTTCTCGCCTTCCTTGCCGGACTCGTCCTTTTTCGCCGCCGCGACTTTTTCCTCGTCGCTCTCCGGTTCGACGGGAGATGCTTCGCCCTTCTTCAGCACCGCTGCGTACACGCTGCGCAGAATGGGATGTTGGACGCTCGAAAGGTCGAGCCATCCGATCGAAAGCCCCAGGTCCGTGCTCGCGGCGAAATACAGGAGTTTTCCCCCATTGTCGAAAACGGGGAACCTTGCGTCGCTCAGCCCGTCCGTGATCTGGTTGCTCTTCCCGCTCTCGATCGAATACACGAAGATCGCGGCGAGATGATTTTCCAGCAGACGGTCGTAACTCAGCCATTTGCTGTCGGGAGACCAGCTCAGCGAAAAGTCGAACGATGGATCGTCGTAAGGATTCGTATCCACCTTGACTGGCGTTCCCTTGGCGATATCCACGTACCAGAGGTTCAAGCGCTTGTCCGTATACGCAATCATCTTGCCGTCTGGGGACCACGTCGGCTTGTAAAAGAAAGAAGGAGGATTCCCCAGGTTGATCTTCTTGACCGTACCGAATCCCGATTGATCTTCGATATGCAAGGCGTATTCCCCCGACTCATCGGAGAAATAAGCGATTGATTTTCCGTCCGGCGACCAGGCCGGATCGCGCTCCGCCGCTGCAACCGTCCTGGTCAAATCCCGCGCGTCGCCCTTATCCGCAGGCACCGTCACGATTTCCCCTCGCGCCTCGAAGACTGCCCGCGCCCCGGTAGGAGAAATCCCCGCATTGTGTAGCTTGTCTCCCACTTTTTCGAAGTGCGCACGCGTCGCCGGCAAATCGCCCGCGATCCGAATGTCCACTTGCTTTGCCTTCTCGGTCTTCAAATCGAAAATGTAGATTCCGCCGAACTGCTCGTAGACCAGCGCGCCGGGCCCTCCAGACAGCGATTTCAAGTCCAGCCCGTCATTCTTCAAGACTTGTTTCACCGTCTTTGTCTTGGTGTCGTAAGAAAAGATCGTCACCGGTCCGTTCCGGTCGGACAGGAAATATACCGTGTCGCCGATCCACACAGGTTGGGAATCATTCGAATTCTCACGCGGCACTTTCAGGAGCGAAAGATTGCTTAGCTTCACGATGTAAATCGGAGTCGTTTGCCCGCCCCGGTAGCGCTTCCACGCTTTCTGCCACTGGAAATTCGGCACGTAGGCAAGTTCCGAGCCGTCTGGCGAATACGATCCTTCGAGCGCGCGCCACATTGGCAATACCTCCGGCACGCCGCCCTGCACGGGCACGGTGTAAAGCCGCGTGAAATCCGCATAAGCTTCGCGCCCGGAAACGAACAGCACGTTCTTTCCGTCATTCGTCCAGCCCACGGGCGCATCCGCTCCCGGATGCCAGGTGAGCCTTCTCGGCGTGCCACCTTCGGCCGGAATCACATACACATCCCGGTTACCGTCGTACTCGCCCGCAAAAGCAATCCACTTCTCGTCCGGTGAAAAAACCGGGTCGTCTTCGTGTCCCTGAGTCGTCAATTGCCGCGCTTCCCCGCCGTCGCGCGAAACGCTCCAGAGATACCCGCCGTACACGAACACCACCTGTGTCTTGCTCAACGTCGGTTCTTGCACCAAAAGCGGCGTTTCTTCCGCCGCCATCGCCACGCTGCCGTTACAGGCAAGCCCCGCGCACAACACCAGCGCCGCGATCAAGACCGGGATTCGAAATCGCATTGTTCCTCCTGAAGTACCCTCTGAATTAAAGAACCTTCTTGACCCGCGCTCAGAGCGATCTTCTGCCAAAGCGGCTCGCTCTTCTCGCTGGCCCTCCGACCGATGCCCCTTGCCTGGACGTTATTTTCCTGCAGGCCAAAACCCGGGATCGATGATCTTTCGCTCGTCTTCTTGTGCAGCGTATTTCTTCACTTCCGGCCCGATCTCCGAAGTTTTTCCGATCAGCACAAACACCAGGTTATCCATCGGAAAATGCTTTGCGATCACCTGGTTCGCAATATCAGGGGTCACTGCGTCAATTCTGGCGTCCAATTCATTGATCTCCCTGTCGTCCAGGCCATAAAACTCGTCCGCCGCAATTTGCCTTGCCAGTTGTCCGGAGGTTTCAATTCGCGGCGGGAACTGCCCCTTGATATAGCTCTTCGCGGACTCCAACTGCGCCGGAGTCACTCCGTTCTTATGAAATTCATCCAGTACTTTCAGCATCAGGTCAATCGCCTGCACTGTCGTCGCGTTCTTTGTGAAACTCCCCATCACAAACGCCCCCGGCTCCTTCCGCGAATCAAAGTAGGAGTAAGCGCCGTAGGAATATCCGGACTCGACGCGCAGCGCCTCGTTCAACAACGAAGTGAACCGCCCTCCAAAAATCGTGTTCACCACGCGGATTGGCACACGATCGGGATCGTTCACCCGCGTGCCCACATTGCCGACCGCGAAATACGTCTGAGTCGCGTCCGGCTTGTCCACAAGCAGCAGCCGCTTGCCCTTCACTTCCATGGCTACGGGAATCGTTTCTGGCTTCACTGCCTTCGCCGGCCATGCCCCGAGCGCCGCTTGCAATTTTTCCTTCATTTCCGCGGTGTCAAACTCTCCAGCAACGGCCAGGATCATGTTCGCGGGCGCGTAGTAGGAATCGTAGAATTTCACGATCGCGTCGCGCTTGATGTTTTTCAGCGTGACCTCGTCGCCCCCTTCCGGCCTCCCATAAGGATTCTTTCCGAACAAATATCCGTTGTAATACGCCCCCAGGACGGAGTCGGGATCGTCCTTTGAAGCTTTCACCCCGTCAATGCTCTGCGCCAGAAGCTTGTCCACTTCTCCCTGCGGAAACGTGGGTTCCAGCAGGGCGTCGGAAAAAAGATCCAGCCCCTTGTTGAGATCCTTCGTCAAGAACTCCGCCGAGAGATACGTAAAATCGCTTCCCGCTCCTGCGTCGAACGATCCGCCGATATAATCGAGGTCCGCTGCGAACTGTTCCGCCGTCCGCTTCTTCGTTCCTTTGTGCAGCAGCCCGGCTGTGACCGACGCCAGCCCCGATTCCCCTTCCGGATCCGCCGCCGCCCCTGTTTTCACGATGGCGTAGAAATTCACCAGCGGCACGCCTTGTTTCTGCATCAGCAGAATCGTCAGCCCGTTTTTTAGCACGATCTTTTCATGAGCTGGCAAACGCAACCCCTGCGACGGGGTTCCGCCCGCCACGAGGCATGCGGCCACAATCAACAAAAGGAGGCGATGCACAATTGGCTTTTTCATTGTTTTGCCTTCTCCTCCTTTTCCGGCAAGAGCGTCGCGACCGTCCTGTTGTTCGCGCCAAAATACTTCTCCGCCACGCGTTGTACGTCTTGCTTTGTCACCGCCCCGTAATTCTTCGCCGCATCAAATAATTTCGTGTAGTCCCCGAAAAACACTTCGTACGTCCCGATTGTGTTTGCCCGCCCGTTGATCGTTCTCATCTGGTGATAAAACTCCACCAACCGGATATTTTTCGCTTTCTGCAGTTCCTCGTCTGTGATCGGCGCCGTCTTTGCCTTGTCCAGCTCCTCATAGATTTCTTTTTCGCATTGCGCAGGATCCACGCCCTGCTTCGGCTGCGCTTCGATGATCACCAGCGTGGGATCAAACGCCGGCGGCACATAGGAAGTGACGTACAGCGCGATCTGGTCCTTATCCACCAGCCGCCGGTACATCCGCGAACTCTCCCCGTCAAACAGCACCGTCCGCAAAAGGTTCAGCGCGTAAAAGTCTGGACTATTCGTTTGCGGAACGTGGTAGGCGATCATCAGCAGCGGCAGTTGCGCCTGTTTGTGCACCACCAGCCGCCGTTCTCCCAGTTGTTCCGGCTCGACTGTCGTCACCGGCGGTGGCGGTGCATGCGACGGAATCGGTTCGATATACTTCTCGCAAAGCCCAAACACTTCCTCCGGCGTGACGTCGCCCACCGCCACCATTGTCGCGTTGCTCGGCGAATAGCCCATCTCGAAGTGGTGCTTCAGGTCCGCCATCGTCCAGTGCTCGATGTCGCTCGTCCAGCCGAGCACTGGCCATTGGTATGGATGCGCGATGAATGCCGTGGCCCAAAGCTGCTCGTCCAGCAATCCTTCATCATCGTTGTCCACACGCAATCGCCGTTCGCTCGCCACCACTTGCCGTTCCGAAGCGATCTTCTTCGGATCGAAAGAAAGATTCTCAATCCGGTCCGCTTCGATGTCGAAAATCAGCGGCATCGCCGAGCGCGGAAACCAATCCTGATACACGGTATCGTCCCGCGTCGTGTAGGCGTTGTTCGATCCCCCGTTCGCTTCCATCACTTTGTCGAGTTCGCCCGGCCCGTATTTCTTCGCGCCGTTGAACATCATGTGCTCGAAGAAGTGCGAGAGGCCTGTCGTTCCCGGCCGTTCGTTTCGCGATCCGATCTTGTAAAAGATGTACAGCGCGACGTTGGGAATACTGTGGTCCGGCTGCACCAGCACTTTCATCCCATTCTTTAGCGTTTTTGTCGCAACGGGAAATTCCTGGGACTCGCGCTGCGCCCTCGCCGGCGCCGCGCACAAAATCAGCAGGCACAGCCATGCAATAGCGAGCTTTTGGCCGTAGATTTTTTTCATCAGTCCACCCTCGGAGCAACCCACTTTATTCAGACGTATGGAATCCGTTTCCATTTCACGATTTTTTTGGAGATTCTGAGGAAGAATCCGGTCGCCTTCCCTGGCCACTTTTTTCTTCTGTACACACAACGAGCTATCTGGCAGCCACGCCCGGGGTGCCTATGCTTTTACGGTAGCGGAATTCCCGGTGTGGCCACGATCCCCGCCATCCGCAAAATTTCCTGGTATTCTTCGTCGCTGATCTGCGAAACGATCCGCCGCACGTTTTTCAAAAACTTCACCTTTTTCAGCGCTGGATTTTCGCGCATTTCCGCCAACGTCACCTGTCGCGGCAACTTCTCAAACGCCCGCAGGTCCGCCACCAGGTTTTTCCCTTTGTGATCGTGCGGGTCGGGGTAGGGGTCCCGGGTTACCTCGGCAATCGAGTAGAGTGATCTCTCCGGCGCCGAGTGGTAGCACAGCACCCGGTCCCCTTTCCGCACCAGTTTCAACGCGCGGATCGCGTCGGGTTTCGATCCCGCCCCGTGCCACATCTCCTTGCCCTTCACAAAAAGCGTGTCCCAATGGTAGTGATGCGGGTCCGCGGTGAATATCCAGTAGTGTCGAGTCGCTGTCGGTGTCGCCATCGAGCCAGAAGTCGGCGGTACTATACACGCCGTCGCCCGCAAAGCAAAACAAAATATGAGGGATAGCTGACTCCGAGATTCCGGTGCAATCCATCCTGTTCCCACATCCAGAACCAAGCTGATTGTAACTTATTGATTTTTAAACTAGTTAGCTACAGGATTGGCTTGTATCCACAAAAACTTCATCCCCCCGCACTTCCGTCGCGTAACATGGCACTCCAACCGCCGCGTTCTGAGCCACTTTCCCGGTCGTCACGTCGTACTGCCACCCATGCCACGGACAAGTCACAATGGTCCCCTCAAGCGGCCCTTGGCCCAGCGGCCCTCCTCTGTGCAGACAGGTGTTATTGATCGCGTAAAATTTTCCGCCAACGTTCGCCAGCGCTACGGTCGTCCCGCCAACTTGTATGTCCTTGATCGCTCCCGCCGGTATCTCCGCACTCTTCGCCGCTCGCTCGAATCCCATCGCGCCTCTCTACGCCTTATTTATTTCTATCTTAAATGGCCCTGCCACATGAGCTGCAATAATGCGCTCCCACCGGTCCCAGCGTCCCACAGTGTGAACAGAACCGCCCCGAACTCACCGGCACGTACCGCACCGGCACCGCCCTCTCCGCGCTGCACGCCCAGACCAGCGCCACGCACCACCCGATCACTGTCCATCCTAGCAAAAAATTCACCAGGAAAATTCCCGCAAAATCCGACTTATCCCGCCCAATGATGGACGGCAGGAAGTAAAGCAACGTAATCGTTACAAGGAATAACATTTGCCTGCCTCCCTCCCAACTCGCGCTTCCTATCTGAATGATACGCTTACAAGGGCCGCTTTGTTCCGCTAGGCCCCCTGCACTTTCACCAGTAATTCCGCGAACTTCTGCTTCCGCTCTTCCTGATCCTTCCCCGATTCCGCCTCCGCCATTTGAGTAATATTCATCGAGCAGAACTTCGGCCCGCACATCGAGCAGAACTTCGCTTCTTTGTAAAAATCGTCCGGCAGCGATTCGTCATGCATCGCCCGCGCTGTTTCCGGATCGAGCGATAGCTCGAACTGCTTGTTCCAATCGAACAAAAACCGCGCATAACTCAACGCATCGTCGCGGTCCCGCGCGCCCGGCCGGTGCCGCGCCACGTCCGCCGCGTGCGCCGCAATTTTATACGCGATCACCCCTTGTTTCACATCTTCCGGATTCGGCAATCCCAGGTGCTCCTTCGGCGTCACGTAACACAGCATCGACGCCCCGTGCCATCCGATCATCGCCGCTCCGATCGCGCTCGTGATGTGGTCGTACCCCGGCGCGATATCCGTCACCAGCGGCCCCAGCGTGTAGAACGGTGCCTCATGGCACCATTCCACCTCCTTGTCCACCTGCTCCTTGATCTTGTCCATCGGAACGTGCCCGGGTCCTTCGATCATCACCTGCACATCCTGCTCCCACGCCTTTTCGGTCAGCTCGCCCAGCACACGCAACTCGGCGAATTGCGCTTCGTCGCTCGCATCCGCGATGCATCCCGGCCTCAGCCCGTCGCCCAGTGAAAAACTCACATCGTGCTTCTTGAAAATCTTGCAAATGTCCTCGAACCGCTCGTACAGAAAATTCTGCTGCTTGTGATGTTCCATCCAATGCGCCATCAGCGATCCGCCGCGGCTCACAATCCCCGTAATCCGCTTCCGCACCAGTGGCACGTGCTGCCGCAAAACTCCCGCATGGATCGTCATGTAATCCACGCCCTGCTCTGCCTGCTCTTCGATCACTTCGAGCATCAATTCCGGCGTCAAATCCTCCGGCCGCCGCACCCGCGAAATCGCCTCGTACACGGGCACCGTCCCCACCGGCACGGGCGATGCATCAATAATCGCTTTCCGGATCTTCGGAATCTCTCCGCCCGTCGAAAGATCCATCACCGTGTCCGCCCCGTAGTGCACGGAGTGATGCAGCTTTTTCAGCTCTTCGTCAATGTTCGAAGTCGTTGCCGAATTTCCGATATTCGCGTTGATCTTGCAGAAAAACGCCACCCCGATCCCCATCGGCTCCAGATTCCGGTGATGGATATTCGCGGGAATGATCGCGCGTCCTCGCGCCACCTCGCTCCGCACTATTTCCGGCTCAAGTTTTTCCCGCTTCGCCACATATTGCATCTCTTCCGTAATCATTCCCTGCCGCGCGATATGCATCTGCGACATATTCCGGCTGCCATTCGCTGTCGCAGCCGCCGCTTCTCTTTTTTCAATCCAGCCGTCTCTCATTGCCATAACGACCCCCACAAGCCTTCTCGCACGCTAACCCTCGACATCCAATCGATTTCATTCACAAGCATGGATTATGGCATCGGGCGCAACCTGCGGCAACCAAGCACCAGCTTCCCAAGAGCATTCTTCGCTTGCTGTGCTGCTTCGCTCTCCGCCTTTATGTAGGGAGCCTTCCCTTCGCGAAAGCAAACCGCGCGGCGACCTCCATGTGCGCCCTCATCGCGTCGCGTACCGGAACTCTCATTCCCCGTCCCTGCGTCAGATTCCCCATCCGCTGAACAAATCCTCACGTCTCCCTCCCGCTTCCCAAATTCCCTGTCATCTTCATTTTCGCGGAGGAGTTGGTGCGCCCCGTAATCCTAACTCGCTAGCGGAGTTACAGGCGTTCGAGCTTTCGTTCTCGTCTGCTCGCAACGTAGGCTGTGGCCCGCAATCTGCACTGGCAACATCAAGATTCGGCAAATATCGGTCTGCCAGAACGCGGCGGTTCGGGAATTCCGCTTCAAGCCGTCACGGGATGCTCGGCAGCCCAGGCTTTCTCCTTCGGAGGGACACATGGACCTGCAAGCTCAGTTTGAATCCGCGCACCGGGAACATCAGGAGATTTTGGAGTTTCTTGATCGTTGGGAAGAGGCTCTGCGCCTTCTTGAGAGCGAGAATTGTGACGTTTGTCACGCAGGCCTCGCCCGCCTAAGGCATATGGCGGAACCCATCGGCAACATCTGCGAACATTGCAGGCGGGAAGAAGAGGATCCTGAGTCTCCCCTATTCCGCTTCGCCCAGGAAGCGGATCGCGGCCGAATGAAAGACGAGCATTTCCGTCTCTATCGCGCAAACTCTGAATTCCGCCGGGAGTTGGACCTCACCAAACCCGCTTACACGGGCGATCTTGTGCTCTCTGGTCTAAAGTTGCTCACCACTCTACGCGGCCATATCGTCTACGAAGAAGGTTTGCTGCATCGTTTTGCGGCAAATCAATTCGAGAATGAACTGGCTGCCTCTCATGCCTGACTTTTAGACAAGGTATTTAGGATCACCATCTTACAGAACCGCTAAAGTATTGGACGAATTTGCCGATAAGACACGGGAAGAGCCGCGCGCACGCTCGCGCCCAGGAGAACTCATGAACGTGACAGCCCTCAGTCAGGCCAATGGAGCTGACCTCTTGAGTCGGCTCACAGGAAACCAGGCGCAAGATTCAACCAACCCCGTTTCCGCCAGCGCCAGTGTTCTTCAGAAGGCCCTTCAGCTCGCCAAAACAAGCGAAGAGTCGGTCCTTTCAGGCGACGGACCCATCTCAGACACCGGAACCAATCTCAACGTTTACGCTTGAGAATCCACCTCGCCGTTTTGCGAAAGCGCTCCGTCATTCCCGCTCATCGGACCAGTGGAAGATACGCAGGCACTCGTCCGCGATACTCCTCGAATTTTTCTCCGAATTGCGAAGCCAGCAGTTTTTCCTCGGATCTCACGCGAATTTCCGCTCCAAGGATGAAAATCACCGTTGCAAGTATCTGCAGCACCGCCGGGCTGATCATGAAGCCCGTCCCCTCGAGCACAAGAAACATCGAAGTGTAGATGGGATGCCGCACGATTCCATACGGCCCCGAAGTCACGAGTTCGTGGTCCGCGTTAATCCCGGCGTCCAGGCGCCATTGCTTGCCGAGCGCCCGCGTGCTCGTCCAGGAGAGCATCACGGCAAGTGCCAGCAGCGCCGCGGAGATGGCCAGCCTCCATTCTGGCAGCGCCCTCATCCAGAAGCTCCCTTGCCACACCACTGCGTAGCCTGCGGCCTGCAGCAACATTCCCCACCGCGCGTTCCGGTCGACCTGAGCCGCTCTCGCTTTGGGCTTTCCCGCCAGCACGAATGGCATCAACCAGAGCGCCCAACTGGCCCCAAGGATTGCGTAAGCGTAAAAGGGCATCATCGAATTCTCGGCAGATGGAGCGGCACGCTCAAAGACTGGATTTCACTTCTCTTCGGTCAGCCTTCGAATCAATTCCACTTCTGCTTTTCGATATGGTGTTCCATCCGGGTGCAGGATGTCGTGAAACCACACGGGCGGCTGGTCCAGGATGTATGGATGTTCCCATGACTCCCACGGGTAGTACGTCTGCGTCTTTCCGGCCACGAATCCCCAGTTGATCGCTCCCACGTGCTCCTCTTCTGCAATCGGCAGAATCGTATCGAACGTACTTCCCACCGCCCGTGCCATATATTCCGTGCAAATCACCGGCCGGTTATATTTTTTCAGCCACCCGATCTCCCGCCGGAAATATTCCGGCCACGTGTAGTTGTGAAACGTCACCACGTCCGATTCGCGCAATTGAATCTTTTGGATTTCGTCCAGATCGGATCCATCAGCCGAAGTGTCCACGCAGCACACTCCGCTCGTTAGCGGTTGTTTTGGGTTTGCTTCCCGCGCCCACTCAAACGCTTGGGGCAATAGCGCCGTCACACGCGCCCGTTTGTCCTTCAACTCTTCCTTCCCGTAACTCCCCGCATTGTCCGCTCCCGGCTCGTTCCACACGTCCCACGCAAGAATCCTGTCATCGTTCGCAAAGGCTCCCACCACGCCAATAACGTATGCTTTCAGCCGCGGATATTGCTTGGTATCCTCCAACGCCGCCGCTCCCGGACTCTGCACCCAGCCCGAATTGTGCACTCCTGGAATCGGTGGGTGCTGCGGCCCCAGGTGCGGATACGGATCCCAGCACGAATCGAACAGCACGAATATTGGCCGGATGTGGTGCTTTGATGCAATCGTCAGGAACTCGTCAATCCGTTTCTTGAATCCCTCCGCATCCTGCTCCCACAGAAGATCGTGGAGAAACACCCGCATCGTGTTCATCCCCATGCCTCCCGCCCATCCAAGCTCCTTGTCTATCTCTTTGGGATCGAACGTCGCCTCCTGCCACATCTCCAGTTGGTTGATCGCCGATTTGGGAGTGTAATTGCTCCCCACCAGCCACGGCTGTTGCGCGTACCAGGAGTTCGCCTTTGCCTCGCTCCAGCGCTCTCTCTGCCCTCGCGCCGCACCGGGGCACATTCCTGCCAGAATTACTCCAGCCAAAAGAAAAATCAGCTTCCGTCCTGTCATGGCCACTCTCCGCGCGCCATCATATCCCCGCCGTCAATGCCGCTTCAATTCTCCAGATCACGAAAGGCCTCTCGCATGCTTTTCATCTTCGGTCTTCCGGGCCCTCGCCGCATAACTCCTTTTCCTTCAATCATCTCCGTACATGGCTGCAAGGTCCCGTTCGAACGGATACCATTTATGAATCTATGGACTTGATTAACTTTCCATGCTATGATCAGCTGTGAGATCCGGATATTGCCGCCGTCTTGTCCCTCCAGTTTCCACTGGCGACCCCTCTCTTCGTCCTGCTTCAGCTTCCGCAAAGATCTTCCCGATCAGTGAATTGCACTATGGGCGGTCCTGTGGGCACCCGGTTCTTCGATCTCCTTTCGTTTCAATCTCTTGCGCACTCATTTGTGCCACGGCGCGCCTCCAACTCCTTTCTTTTCTGCGATTTGCGCACTCTTTCCCGTCGTACGGCGGGGGTACACCCCTTCCGTCGCCATCTCATTGCCTTTTCCCATTTCGGGAATTCTCTCAGGCTCCGGCTGCGGAGGATTTCAGCAGAATGTCCAGATCGTCCGGATGAATCGCGCACTGCAGCGCTTCTTCTTTCAGGATATGGCCGTCCTTCACCAGTTGAACCAGCGACTCTTCCAGGCTGAACGAACCTTTTTTCTTCGTAATGGTGATCTCCTGATGCAAATGTTGCAGTGCATTGCGACGGATATGATGACGCGCGCCATACCCCACCATCAGCAATTCCGCCGCGGGGATTCTTCCGCCGCTCTTCTTCGGCAGCAGGATTTGCGTCAATACGGCCGCAAGCGCCATCGCCAGTTCCTGACGGATGGAATTCTGCCGTTCGACCGGAAACGAATCGGAAATCCGGCTCACCGTCGAAGCCACATCCACGGTGTGCAACGTCGAAAGCACCAGGTGGCCCGTTTCCGCCGCCGCGACGGCGATCCGCATCGTCTCCGGATCGCGCATCTCTCCCACCACGATCACGTCCGGCGCCTGCCGCAGCGCCGCCCGCAGCGCGCTGGGAAAGTCTGCCGCGTCCGTTCCGATTTCCACCTGTTCGATCACGCTACGAATATGCCTGTGCTCATATTCGATCGGATCCTCGATCGTCACGATGTGCCGCGCTTCGCGCTTGTTGATTTCTCCCACGAGCGCGGCCAGCGTGGTGGATTTCCCCGATCCCGCCGGTCCTCCGATCAACACCAACCCCCGCGGCAAATGGCCCAGCGCTTCGACTCCTGTTGGAAGATTCAGGTCGCGCAGCGCCGGCACCCGACTTGGCAGGGCACGGATCGCCGCAGCGGCCCGTCCGCGCTCGCGGTGCAGATTAATCCGGAAACGTCCTTTGCCCGCGATGCGATAGGAAGAATCCGCGATCAGCTGGTCCCGGTAGACTCGCAGCGCATGGGGCGTCAGCGCCGGAAGTACGGCCGCTTCGATTTCAGGCCCATTCAGCGCGCCAGGTTCGACCTTTCTGACTCCGCCTTCCACGCGCAGGCACGGCGGCGCGCCCTCCACAAGCAACAAGTCGCTTCCGCCCTGCTGGACCAGAAGGCCAAGCCAGCGGTCAAGCCGCTCCGTAGCGCCTTCGTCAAATTCTGGGGCGTCGCGGAGTTCTTCGAGTTCTCGCGCGATCCGGCTGAGCTGTCTGGGCTCGTCCATGGCCACACCCGCTACGGGGAAGTTCCATGCGATACTGCCCCAACGAGCGGCGTTCGTCCAGTCGCGCTGGGTTCGGGTCCCGCGTCGTCCAAATTCGCGGGCAAGGTCATCTAATGGCATCGAAAAACGCGGAACTCGCAAAAATCATCGGAGCATCGCTGATTTCCGCTGCTTTGTTTTATTTTGGCACTGGACTTCACCCCGTCTGGTGGCTCACCTGGTTCGCGCCAATTCCAATCCTCTATCTCGCGGGCCGCGACCGCGCGGAAATTTCCTCGGCGGTTCTTGCCCTCGCCGCGTTTTTCGCGTCCGCGCTCGGCGATCTGAACATGTGGAACTACTTGCACGCTCTGATCGGTTTGCCTGTGGGCGTTTCCGTACTCGCCGTTGCTGCGCCCGCCGCGGTCTTCGCCGTCGGAGTGCTTCTCTGGAGAAATTTCCTGCTTCGCGGGAAAGCCTGGCACGCCGCGTTTTTTCTGCCGGTGTTTTGGGCGAGCGTCAGTTATCTGAATTCTCTGGATTCTCCGCATTCCACCTTTGGAAATCTCGCCTATACCCAGATGAACTTTCTCCCGCTGATCCAGATCGCAGCGATCACCGGGATCTGGGGCATTGTATTTTTGTTGTGGCTTTTGCCTTCTTCCATCGGAGTTTTTCTTTCCCCCGCGCCGAGTTCGCGTGTCCGGGAAAGAGTGCTTGTCACCACGACATTTCTATTTGCCATTGTTCTCATAGCCGGAGCCTGGCGCCTTCGATCGCCCATCCTCATCACCGGAGCTGTGAGAGTGCAGCTCATCAGCTCGGACGCGCCGCAGGATATTTTCGCGGCGAACGATGAAAGCGCTTTGAGCCTGATCTCGCGCTATGCGGATGCCATGCCAGCTGCGTCTTCTCAACCCGCGGACGTGATTCTCCTTCCGGAAAAAATCGCAAAGATTTCGGAAGCCGGGTCGGAAAAGGCCAAAGCAATTTTGGCGGACGCCGCGAAGCGCAGCGGAGCCGATCTCGTGGTCGGCATGGACGAGCTCACGCCGCTTGGACGCCGCAACGAAGCACTCCTGTTCACGAGCAGCGGATCCATCCAGGAAAATTACGAAAAGCACCACTTCATTCCCGTTCTCGAAGCCGGTTACGTTCCCGGCAGAGACTATGTGACGTTTGAGCGGCCTTCGGGAATCTGGGGCATCGCCATTTGCAAGGACATGGATTTCCCGGGCCTCGGCCGCACCTATGGCCGGCTCGGCGTCGGGTTGCTTCTCGTCCCCGCGTGGGACTTCACGGTTGACGGATGGTTGCACGATCGCATGGCGATTTTGCGCGGCGTCGAAAGCGGATACACCATCGCGCGCACGGCCAAACAGGGCTTGCAGACGGTGAGCGACAGCCGCGGCCGTCTCCTTTTCGACCGCCGCGTTTTTCATGAGGGCTTCGTCGTTTCATCCGTGAGCGTTCCCGTCGCGCATGAGGACACCCTCTACGACCGCTGGGGCGATTGGTTTGAGTGGCTTTGCTGCGCAGCGCTTGTTGGTCTGCTTGCGTTGCTCGCTTCGTTGATGATTGGGCGCCCCGGCGAACCTGGGCCGCAGAAATGATCCTTCTCCTGATGGGAACCACGGGCGCCGGAAAAACGACCGTCGGTGAGCTGGTCGCTTCGCGGCTCGGCTGGACGTTTCTCGACGCGGACAGTTTTCACTCGCCGGCGAATATCGAGAAAATGCGGCGCGGAATTCCGTTGACGGACGAGGACCGGGCATCCTGGCTTGCGGCAATTCACCATGAGCTTGCTAAACGGAGCGCGGCGCGGGAAAACGTCGTCCTGGCGTGCTCGGCGCTCAAACAAAGGTATCGCGATGAAATCGGCGATGGGCTGGACATGCGGCTCGTGTACCTGAAGGGCAACTACGAAACCATGGCGCGGCACATCGCTGCGCGCCATGGCCATTTTGCTGGAGAGGGAATTCTTGCCGGACAATTTGCCGATCTCGAGGAACCGAAGAATGCACTCGTGATGGACGTGAGCAGGACTCCGGAAGAGCTTGCCGCCGGGATCGTCCGAAAGTTCGCGCGAGGGTGAAGAGAGGCGTCAGGCAGAACGAAGCGTGATGAGCGTGATCTCCGGGGGGACGCCAAGCCGCACGGGCGCGCCTACCGTGCCGAGCCCGCGATTCACGTATAAGGCAGAAGCGGGACGTTGTAATGTGGCGGCGGAGATGAAATGCGCGGAAGCCCGCGACCGCGCCGGCTCGAAGAGCGGACGCGTGTACAGTCCCGCGACGTAATCAGTGATGAATCGCGCGGGGCTGAGCCGATGATCGAGAATCTCCACCTGCACCTGGCCCCCGTGGGTGTGGCCGGCGAGAGAAAGCTCGACGCCGAGTTCCGCCGCGCGATTGAAGCTATTCGGATTGTGCGAAAGGAGAATATTCGGCATGTCCTTGCGGACGAGGGATTCCGCGCCGGGAAGCATCTGGACGCGGCGGCCGCTGGGAGTGCGCTCGCGCTGGTAATCCACTCCGATCAGGTTGAACGAGGCGCCGCGGAATTGCAGTTGCGCGTTCTCCGAACGCAGCAGCCGCATTCCATTGCGGGCGAAGAGGCGCTTGGCTTCGGCCTCGACGCCAGCGTAAATTTCGTGGTTGCCGTTGCAGCCCCAGACTCCGAGAGGCGCTTGCAGGCGGCGAACTTCGTCGATGCAATCCGCGATGGGATCGCCCGCGCCGGTGATGAAATCCCCGGTCACGACGGCAAGATCGGCATCGAGCTCGTTCGCCATGTCCACCGCGCGGCGAACTTGCGAGCGCGGCATATACCCGCTGAGATGGATGTCGCTGATCTGCGCGATCTTCAGGCCATTGAGCGGACCGGGAAGATTCGCGACCGGTATCTCAATGTAGCGGAATTGATAGTTCAGCCGCTCGGCGGCAAAGCCGTACACGGCGCTGAGAAAAGGCGCAGCGCCGGCGGCGGCAGTGGCCGTCTGGAAAAAGTAGCGGCGGGAAGGATTCGCAACGACATCGGGATCCGGCGAAGCAGACCTTCCGGCGGAAGAATTGCCCTTCAAGAGCCCTTTTGCAAAATGCCAAGCGCGGTCGAAGAGATGGACGAACTTGACGGCGATATAGGAAAGCAGAGCGCTGAAATACCACAAACCTGCGAGGGCGGTAATCATGGTGCCGCGGGGAATGATGCGGCCATGGCCCATGCGAATGCCGTCGTAGGTTGCGAGAATGACCAGAATCAGTGCGGAAAGATAGAGAAGGCGCGCGGCAATGCGAAGAGCATTGGTGCCCCAGCCCGCGGTCATGCGCCATAGCGCACGGAACCAGAATCGCTGCGAAAGGAAGAGCAGCGAAAGAATAGCCAGGCCAACACCGATTCGAAGAAGCAGCCAACCCCAGTTCACGTCGTATGCCCTCAGCAAACCCTTTCAGCTTACCATGTGCCGTGAGCCGAAAGGTTTTCGTGTGCTTCGCGCGCACCCCGTGTAAGATGTCCGTCCAACGGGGTTCGGTACCCAGGTATATGGAAAACGAAAATCGAAGTCGTGCGTCAGAACAGAGGAACCTCCCTGGGGGAGCGGGCTAATTTCGTAAGGACGCCGAAAGGCGTGACGGAGGAAAGAGATGAAGAAATTCTTGAGGGGTCTTGGGCTGGGGTTGGCGCTTGCATTGATAGCGGGTCCGGTGATGGCACAGGAGACGGCAAAGAAAATGGAGCCGAAACCCGCGCCGAGCCCGTCGCAAGAGGTACTCGATCAGTGGAACGATATCGGCAGGAAGCTGATTGCGATGGCTGAGGATTTTCCGGTGGACAAGTACGGGTACAAGCCGCACCCGGATTCGCGGACATTCCTGCAAATGATGCTGCACGTGTCCGGCTCCATGTACTACTTCACAGACACGGCACAAGGCAAAAAGGCACGTTTCGGAGATGAACCGAGCCTTGAGGGGCGGAGCACCAGGCCGGAATTGGTGGCCTTCGTGAAACAGTGCGTGAAAGACGGGGCGGATTTGATCAAGGAAAAAGGCGACAAAGGGATGGCGGAGGAAGTGGATGCCGGAGGGCAGATGATGCGGCTCTCGGACCTGGCCTACGGGCTGATCGAGCACTCCGGCGAACATTACGGGGCGCTGGTCGTCTACTACCGGATCAACGGAATGGTGCCGCCGGAATCGAGGAAAAAGAGCTAGGCGATTCGTGGAAGTTTAAGGCGAAAAGGGGCGCGGAAAGCCGTGCCCTTTTTTGTTTTCGTGAGTAACCTGCGAAATGCAAAGAGCCGGGCCGAAGACTGACCTCTAGACAGAAAAGCAGAGGCACGAAATATCGTGCCCTACAAAGAATGAGCGGCGGCGGAGAGGCCGGGAGAAGCAAGCAAAGTCTTCAATTGTTCTGGATCGGAAGCAGGCGGAAGACAGGATGAGCCAGAGCAGACTAGCGCGAGCGGTTTGTCTGCAGGAAGATGCGGAAGCGTTTCGCGGAGAGCGAGAGGGAGATTTTCGAGCGAAGCGCTGGGAGTGAGGCGAAGAACGGATTTGCCGAAGCGGAATACGGAGTTGGCTGCGGATTCAAGAGCTTGAGCGGCGGAATCGCCCGCGGGACCCGTAATCACGACTTGCAGGGGATGATTGGCGAAGAGCGTGGCGGCGAGACCGTAGGTTGCCGCGAACATGCCGTACTGCGGAGCGATGCCCGCGAAAGCTTCCAGAGTTTTCTTGGCGAAATCGTAGTAACGGGAGTCGCCCGTGAAGGCGTGAAGGCGAGTCAATGCAATCGCAGCGACAGAATTGGCACTGGGCGTAGGCGAATCCTGAAACGGCTTGCGGCGGACGTCGAGGCCACCCATCGGCGGGGCGTCGGAAGCACGATCGAAGAAACCGCCGCCTTCCGCGTCGGCGTATTTTTCGATAGCGATGTCCATGGTGCGTTGCGCAGTGCGAAAATAGTGTGAATCGAGAGTGGTCTCGTACGCATCGAGGAGCGCAATCACTCCAACAACTTGATCGTCGAGAGAACCACGAAGCGCGGGACCTCCGATGCGATGGGCAAAGCCATTTTCTTCGCTCCAGGCTTCGCGCAGCATGCGGTCGAGCGTTTTCACCGCGAATTTGCGGCAATCCTCCGCGATCCAGCTTGTGTCGAGAATCCTGGAAGCGTCCAGATACCCCGAAACAAACATGGCGTTCCAGGAGACATACATCGTCTTGTCCACAAAGGGAGTGGGACGGGCAAGACGCGCTTCCCGCATCCTGGCCTCCGCGTCCGATTTGAGGCGGATCACTTCGTCTTCCGGCTTTCCCAGTGCGTTTGCGATTTTCGGAAAATCGCGCGCAATCCAGAGAACGTTTTTTGCAGGGTTATGGTGCATTTCGCCGTGGGCTTCGACATCGTAATAAAGCTCGATCACGCGAGATTCTTCCGGCGAGAGAACGGCCCGGACTTCTTCGAGAGTCCAAGTGAAATAGTCGCCGTCGTCTTCAAGAGAATAATCCGCATCCTGACTGGCGTAGAAGCCACCAGCCTCCCGATCGGATAAGACTTCGTTCACCCAGCGAATGATGCCTTCGGCCGTGCCGCGTAGAAACGGGTTGCGGGTGACGAGCCAGCCATGAAGGTAATTCTTCAAGAGCTCAGAGTTGTCGTAGGACATTTTTTCGAAATGGGGAACGAGCCAGCGCTCGTCCACGGAATAGCGGTGAAAGCCGCCGGCGAGCTGATCGTAAACGCCGCCGCGCGCCATTTTCTCGAGCGTGCTTTCCGCCATGGCAAGCAAGTGCCGCTCTTTCGTTTGTTGATAGCGCTCGAGGATCAGATCAATCGCAGAACAATGCGGGAATTTTGGGGAGCGGCCGAAGCCGCCATTCTTGATATCGAATTGCTGCGTGAGGGAGTGAATCTGCGCATCCACAACGCTGAGATCGAATTCAGCGCGCGCCCCTGCAAGCACTTCGGCCTGGGCGACGGCATAGCTGAGTGATTCGGCCGCGCGAACAAGATCGGCGCGCTTGTTCTTGTAGGAATCGGCGACGGCGAGGAGAAGACGGCGAAAGCCGGGGCGGCCCATCTGGTCTTCCGGGGGAAAGTAGGTTCCACCGAAAAACGGTTTGCCATCCGGCATGAGAAAACCCGTGAGGGGCCAGCCGCCCTGGCCGGAAATGGCGCTGATGGCGGACTGGTAGCGCGAATCTACGTCGGGGCGCTCGTCGCGATCCACTTTAACGGGAACAAAATGATCGTTGATGATTTTGGCGATTTCGGGATTTTCGTAGCTTTCGCGGTCAATGACGTGGCACCAGTGGCACCACACGGCGCCGATGTCGAGAAGGATAGGCTTGTCTTCTACCTGGGCGCGGGAGAACGCGGAGTCGCCCCACTCGTGCCAATCAATGGGCTGATGCGAAGCCGAACGCAGGTAAGGGCTGGCGGAGTCTTTGAGGCGGTTTTGAGGATGGTCGGCCAAGAGGATTCTCCCATTCAACGCAGGAGGAAACGTACAGGTTGCGATCCTTCGCTGCGCTCAGGATGACACATAGCAAAAAACGAACCAAGACAAAGTGAGGAAGCGCGAGAGTTGAAACCTTTCACTGGGCAACCCGCCGCGCGCAGGCCGCCGATTGCAAGTAAACTCAGGATGATTCAGTCAAAATAGATGCGCACTATTGAACCTTGTCGCCCGGACCGAGGTCGTGCGGATCGAGCGGCTTGCGGCCGGCGAAACCTTCATCCTGGCGATGATAATAGCGAATGCGGTCCTCGCCCAGTTTCCAGCAAAGATAGACTTCCTCATTGTCTATGATCGCGGGAAAATCGAGCAATCCGACGTCGAGATCCTTGACCAGACAACCGGTTTCAAGAATGCGGTCGAGAGCGGACTTCATGGAACCAGCCAACTGATTGTGCTCGAGGCGTACCTTGGCGAGTTTTTCGTAAGGCACGATGACGCCGCCCATCATCATAATGCGCGCGGCGACAGCGGAAAGATCCTGATCGAGGCGCGAAAGTTTCTTGCGGCAGTCCATGGCCTCAATGAGGACAGGTTCGAGTTGCCGGCGGGCGTGCTCGGCTTCGGTGAGCGTGAAGAGCCGTGAAGGAGGTTCTGGTTCGTCGTCCTGCGGAAGTTCGTCGTCTTCATCGGCCATGGCGTGTCCGTCGGGCGCGAATCGCGCTGCAGTGATGCTAACGCAAAGAACGCATGGGGTCGAGAGGCGACGATGTGGCCGGCAGCCCCGCGCGACCCGGGGAAAATCTAGCCTCCGATGAAGACCATAGTGCGCGACGGAGGAACAAAGCCGGGTTCGTTGATGTGATGGCTTTCTTCCTTTTCGAGGACGACGGATTCAATGAAAGAAGCGAGATCCTCGTCGGAAGCGCCGTCGCGCAGCAAAAAGCGGAGATCGTGGTCATCCTTGCTGAAAAGGCAGGTGCGGAGCTTGCCGTCGGCAGTGAGGCGGATGCGCGAGCAATGGCCGCAGAAAGCCTGCGTGACGGGCGCGATGAGGCCGATTTCGCCCGGAGCGCCGTCGGCAAACCGATATTTGCGGGCGGTCTCGCTGGGCTCGTGTGGAATGGGAACGAGCGGCCAGCGGGCATGGATGCGGGCATGGATTTCCGCGGCAGGAACAACCAAGTCGCGCGACCAATGGCGGTCGGCGTCGAGGGGCATGAACTCAATGAAGCGCATGATGACGCCGCGATCGCGCGCGAATTCGGCGAAGGATTCGACTTCATCCTCGTTGAAACCGCGCACGAGAACGGCGTTGACCTTGACGGGAGCGAGGCGGGTGGACTGCGCGGCGTCAATGCCGGCCATGACGGAAGAAAAGGTTTTGGTGCGGGTGATACGCTCGAATCTTGCGGGATCGAGAGAGTCGAGACTGATATTGATGCGGCGCAGTCCGGCGGCGATAAGCGAAGGGCAGCGGTCGCCGAGGAGAAAACCGTTGGTGGTCATGGAAAGATCGGGAAAGCCGAGAGCGGCAAGGCGTGAAAGGTAGGCTTCGACGCCGTCGCGGACAAGCGGTTCGCCGCCAGTGATGCGGACCTTGCGGATACCGAGGCGATGAAAAACGCGGGCGAGCCGGTCGAGTTCGGACCAGGAGAGAATCTCGGCGTGATCGCGGTAATTTTCCGGATCGGCCGAGCGGCAATAGACGCAGCGGAAATTGCAACGATCCGTGATGGAAATGCGCAGGTCCGTGATCTGGCGGCCGAATCTATCGTGGAGGGGCATAAAAAAACCCGATTCCTTCCCAGTGCAGATTGGAATCGGGATACACCGAAAAACACCACATTTCCGGTGAAGCCACTCCTTTCCAAGCTGCGGAATTACCGCAGGGGAGGCGCGGTCGTTTCCAGCCGTGCCCTCATCCCCGCCAAGCGGGGCATCGCCCCACGGGCCGTAGGTTTTCTCTCCGCGAGGCCCAAGGAGTCGGAGCTACAAACGAAGTGTACGCCCGTCTGCCTAAGGAGGCAAACGCCTGCTTTTGGGGCAGGAGAGGAAGCGCATTCATCGAGATTTAGTTTCTGTGTAATGGAGCGGCAATGAGAGTCAGAGAGAGTGCCGCGGGTCGAATCGGCGCTAACCGAGTCGAGAGGGCCGACGACACTTCTTTTCCATAGGAAAGGCGACTGAAATGATAAGAAGGGCCGCAATTTTGGGTCTGGTAGCACTAGGACTATCGAGTACGGCTTTTGCGCAGGAAGGCCGCGTCCCCCAAGGCGTTCCTCATTTGGATCACGTATTCCTAATCATGATGGAAAACCACGGCTATTTTCAGGTTATTGGCAACCCCAACGAACCTTACCTGAACAGCCTGATTTCCCAAAAGAAAGTCAACCTGGCAAAAAATTATTTTGCTGTGGGTCACCCGAGCCTGACCAATTATTTGGAAGTTGTGGGAGGGTCCAATTTCGGAATTCGCAGTGACAACCCTCCGAATTGGGGGGCGACGAACTGTACGCCGAACATCGCCTCAGGACTTGTAAACGCCGATAATGATCTCGGCAGCGCCCCGATCCCGATCGAGACAAGCTCAATCTGCCCGATCAGCGGGACGGGCAACGACGCGGAAACGCCCGCCGTTGACAACTGGAATGAAACGGAGCCCGGGATCTTTAATTATCTCGCGGACCTCGATGGGGTGAAGTCGGTGCCTGGCGAACCGGTCACAGGAAAGACGATTGGCGACCAGCTGGTGCGCGTCGGGATGAGCTGGAAGAGTTATCAGGAGGACCTGCCGCTTGGTTCTCCCTATGGCGTGAATTCGAGCAACGGGACAGTCAGCAATCTGACGGATTTCACGGATCTCGCTCCCCTAACCTCCTCGAACTACGTGCAGAAATACGCGGTGAAGCACAACCCGTTCGCTTATTTCAAAGACGTACAAGATGGACAGTGGAGGGAGAATAGCTTGAATAACGTCGTGGGCTTTGGTGGTCCACGGGGCCTCTATGCGGATCTTGCCAGTGGAAACGTGCCGAATTTCGCGTTTATTGCACCGAATCAGTGCAACGATCAGCATGGCCGAAATCCAAAGGACTCAACCGAAAATGCGGACTCGTTTTGCGCCTACGACCCGGGCCTTCCACCGGGCGACCTGACCGTCGGGACGCAAGCAGGGCTCAATCCCGGCCTGATCCAACAAGGAGACGTCACCATCCAGCAGATCGTCCAAGCCATTGTTGCCTCCAGATTTTGGCACGAAGGCCACAACGCGATCATCATCGTCTGGGATGAGAACGATTACAGCGGATTGCTGAATCCGCCGACCGGCGTGTTCCCACCCCAAAATCAGAACCAGGTGGTGCTGACCGTTCAGACGAGTTATGGATCGGGACCGGGTGTTCAGAGCGGGACCTACTACACCAGTTTTTCAATCTTGAAGTCACTGGAATCAGGATTTGGGCTGCCGTGCCTGAATCATGCCTGCGACGCTGGTGTCAACGTGATGACGGACCTATTTGGCGGCTCCGATCACGACCATAATAAATGGTAATGGGCTAACCCAGCAGTACGAATCTGTCCGGCGGACGGACCCCCAAAGGGGGTCCGTCTTTTTTGGAGCCGACTGAACATCACAATCCCCGATCCAGCGAAGGATCATAACGGGCTTAACCAGGGGATATGGTAGAGTTTGGCCCACGCCATGCGGATTTTCATTCTGGGGGCGGGAGCGACCGGCTCCCTACTCGCGCAACTTCTGGACCGGCAAGGGCACACGGTGTGGTGCGGAGACCGCGATCCGGAGCGCGCGCGGCGGTTCCTCGGCAAGCGAAGCCCAATTCCAATCGCCAAGGTCAATGCGCGCAATTTGCGGGGCATTGTGCGTGCGGCGAAAGGCTGCCAACTGATCGTCAATGCTTCCGCTTCTGTGTTCAACGAGATTGTGTTGCGCGCGGCGCTTAGGCTGCGAGCGCATTACCTGGACTTGAGTTCACAGCTCACGAAAAACCCGTTCAAGCCGGAACAGCTTCGGTACTCAAAGCGATTTGAAGAGAAAAACCGCGCAGCGGTGATTGACGCCGGAGCCGCGCCGGGATTGACGAACCTGCTTGTGAAACGCGCGGCGGATTTGCTGGACGAAGTCGAGGCTGTGCATATCCGGCTTTACGAATGCAGCGAGAGTGAAGATCCAATCTCGCAGTGGTCGCCGGAAGTTTCCTTCGACGAGGCGGTTTCGCGGCCGCGCGTCTTTCGAGACGGAAAATTTCAACTGGCGAGGCGCTTCTCCGAAGTGGAGAAGTTCCGGTTTATCGAGCCGGTGGGGAGTGTGAACGTCGTACTCGCAGCGCAGGACGAGGTGGCTACGCTTCCGAGGTTCATTTCCATGCGGGACCTCGACGTGAAGATCGGCGGCAATGAAATTGACCGGCTGCGGCGGTGGCACCGGCAAGGAAAACTCTCCAAATCGCGTGGGATGGCGAAACACAGGTTTCCCGCGACTTTTACGCCGAGGAAAATTGCGAAGCTGATTCGAAGCGGCATTTTGCAGAACGCGCGGTTTGCCGCGGCGGTTCTTGTGGAGGGCGTCAAGAGCGGAACCAAAGGAGACAGGCGCGTACAGGTGCGAAGCGACGTACTGTTTCCTTCGCTTTATCAAATTCGGCAGCAGGGCCGCTTTGCCACGCCGGTAGCGTACGCGACGGCCCATGTCGCTGCGCTGTTTGTGAAGCACTTTCCCCGAGATTTGGGCGGTGTTCGCCCTCCGGAAGCCCTGCCATTGCACGCGCGCCGGGCGATTCTCGCGGGACTTCGCGCACATGGAATCAACATCACGCACCGGATTGCAGCTCTGCGGCAGCATGAGGATGAAGAGGAGCTGTAGGGCAAGCTTTCTGAAGTCTTCGAATCAATCGATTGAAAATGAGACAGTTAAGTTGGATGTCCCGGTCTAAGAAGGAACTGTTGTGAACAGCGACATTGTGATTCCCGAATTGAAACGATTCTCCTGGTTGGAACACTAACCAAGAGAAGGGATCAGCTTATGACGGTACATGTAACTTCCATGAGAGAGCCCCATTACGACATCTTGATTGACGATGCGGACGGCAAGAAGCTTTGGCTGGAGAGCCTCCACGACATTGAGACCGCCCGGCAGCGGTTGCCGCAACTCGCTGCACAGTACCCTGGAATGAGACTGGTGCTCTGGCACCGCAAAAGCCAAACCATCCTGGCCGCTACAGAAGGCTATTAAAACGGCAAGTCCCCCGCCAGCAGGTGGGCAATAGAGATCATGATTGGCGTCGCCCGTGCGCGTGAAGTTTGCTGGCTGGAAAAATGTTTGGGCTGGCCTCTGTCCATGAGTCGTTGATTTCCAATCAGATACCTCCTTGTCATTTGAGGCAACCGGCCCTTCAACGAAATTGCCAAGGGTGTTGGCGGCTGGTAGCGTGGTGGCAAATCACCTGGAGGCAACGCATGTTGAGATTCGGCCGGGTACTTCTTTGTGCTTTGCTGGGGACGACGCTCCTGTTTGGGGCGCGGCACTTGGCATCGTCGGCGCAAGCGGAACCTGCTCCGCTGAAGATCGGCTTCCTTCTGGATTCGCTCGAAGTGGAACGATGGCAGACGGACACACAAGTGTTCCAAAAGCGCGCCAAGGAACTCGGAGCACAAGTACTGCTGGAGACCGCGGAAGGAAGCGATGATCGTCAATACCAGCAGGCACAGAAATTGCTCGACGATGGGGTGAAATCGCTGGTGATCGTGCCGCACGATACGGACCGCGCCGTGCAAATCGTAACTTTGGCGAAGGCCAAAGGCGTTCCGGTCGTCAGCTACGACCGACTAATCCGTAACAGCGGTATCAATTATTTCATCGGGGTTGACTCCGTGAAGATCGGCGAAATCCAGGCGCAGTGGCTGGTGAAGCGCGCACCCAAGGGCAATTACGTACTAGTGGAAGGATCGCCGACGGATATCAATGCGCGCCTGCTCCGGGAAGGGCAAAAAAAGGTTTTGAAACCCTACCTGGACCGAGGGGACATCAAGATTGTCGGCGACGTGTGGTGCGCGAACTGGAACCCTCTGGAAGCGTACACGCACATGGTGAAATTGATCGCTGCGAATCACGGACGCATCACGGCGGTAGTGGCATCGAATGACGGCACGGCGGGCGGAGCGGTGCAGGCCCTGCAAGAAGCCAAGCTCGCGGGAAAAGTGCTCGTATCCGGGCAAGATGCCGATCTGGCAGCCGTCATTCGGCTGCTCAAAGGGACGCAGACGATGACGGTTTACAAGCCTCTGAGCTCCGAAGCCATACAGGCTGCGGACGTGGCCGTAAGCCTGGCCAAAGGCAAGACACCTCCGACCGCGCAAAGCATTTCGGTTGGAGGCAAAAACGTGCCGGCGTTTCTTGACATGGTTGAGGTAGTGACCAAAGACAACGTGATGCAAACGGTGATCAAAGACGGATTTCAAAATCTGGACACGATCAAAAAATCTCTTCCTCCTGACGAGTGGCCGAAATAGGGTGAAGGAAGTTTTCGCGGAGCGCCGGACGAAAGCCTTGAAATCCTAACGATAGGCTTTCCACATATCATCAATGAAGGTGTACTGAGGCACTTCGCCCTGCAGCCAGTAACGCGTCTGGCCCTGGC
>Ga0335076_10000975_pt1 | contig 27426 bp, 24 predicted proteins | sample Lox_Sample_25_FD_206717 | JGI IMG/M metagenome (GOLD analysis project Ga0335076, IMG submission 206717) | Soil microbial communities from Loxahatchee National Wildlife Refuge, Florida, United States - Lox_Sample_2.5 | ecosystem: Environmental > Terrestrial > Soil > Wetlands | place: USA... | reverse complement strand
CGGCGATGTTCGATTTTGTCAGGGAAGCGAACATCATGATGGATAAGGGTGAGTTTCGCAGCGGGGAAGTGAAGGCGGCGCAGGAATTTCTGGACGCGTTCGACAAGGTGTTTGCGGTGGTGGAGGACAAGGACGCGGAGAAATTGAAGGTGCTGGGCTTTGGCTTGGAAGCGGGGCCGGACGACGCGGAAATAGAGAAACTGGTGGCGGAGCGGCAAGCGGCGCGCAAGCGGAGAGATTTTGCGGCGGCGGATCGCGTGCGCAAGGAACTCGATGAGCGTGGTATACTTTTGGAAGATACGAAAGACGGCAGTGTTCGCTGGAAACGCAAATGAAGTACTTTCACTTTTTGAAGCATGATCGGGTGGCGGTCGGGCCGCGGGTGCCGCGGAAGTTCCGGCCGAGCACTTCGCGACCCAGCCTCTACAGCGTTGATTAAGTCCCGCATCTCTAGCAGGCTGTAGCCTCGCGCTCCTATTCGCCTGCCCTGTTCTTGCCGCGGTATGCACTAAAAGAAAATAGCGAGATTCTTGGAGGAATCATGGTTACTGCCACGGAGAGCAAGTTTCCGCAAATTAAGACGGCGCTGCCCGGACCGAAGGGGCAGCAAGTGATTGCGTACGATGCGAAGTATATTTCGCCGTCGCTCTCGCGCGACTATCCGCTGGTGGCGGAGCGGGCGAGCGGCGCGATTGTGGAAGATGCCGATGGAAATATGTTTCTAGATTTTGCGGCGGGAATTGCGGTGTGCTCGACGGGGCACTGCCATCCGAAAGTGGTGGCGGCGATCCAGAAGCAGGCGGCGGAGCTGATCCACATTGCGGGAACGGATTTTTATCACCGGCACATGCCGCAACTGGCGGAGCGGCTGGTAGCGACGATGCCGCCGTCGCACCAGTGGAAAGTGTTTTTCGGGAATTCGGGGACGGAAGCAGTGGAGGGCGCGATCAAGCTGGCGCGGTACGCGACGAAGCGCGACAAGCTCATTGCGTTTTACGGCTGCTTCCACGGACGCACGCTGGGATCGCTGTCGCTGACGGCGTCGAAGAGCACACAGAGGAAGTACTTCGGGACGTTGCTGGGCGGCGTGGAGCACATTCCCTATCCGTACGCGTACCGCTGCGCGCTCGGACACACAAATGAAAACTGTGGCAGCGAGATCATCGAGCTGCTGGAGAACCAGATTTTCAAGCGGCTGTTTGCGCCGGAAGAGACGGCGGCGATCATCGTGGAACCAATTCAGGGCGAAGGCGGGTTCATCCCGGCGCCGGTGACGTTCCTGCAGGAACTGCAGCGCCTCTGCAACAAGAACGGGATCATGCTGATTCTGGACGAGGTGCAGGCGGGCGTGGGGCGCACGGGAAAGATGTGGGCTTATGATCACGCGGGAATTACGCCCGACATCGTGCTGACAGCGAAGGGAATCGGAAGCGGGATGCCGATCAGCGCGTTTATTGCGAAGGAAGAAGTGATGCGCTGGAAGCCGGGATCGCACGGAACGACGTATGGAGGGAATCCGGTGTGCGTGGCGTCGGCCTTGGCGACGCTGGACCTGGTGGAAGGCGGGCTGATGACCAATGCGAAGAAAGTAGGCGACTACATCTTCGGCAAGATTGGCGACTGGCCGAAGCGGTTCAAGATCGTGGGCGACGTGCGCGGCAAGGGCCTGATGATTGGCGTGGAATTTGTGCGCGATCAGAAGACGAAAGAGAAGGGGCAGGATCTGCGGGACCAGGTGGTGCAGCATGCTTTCCGCAAGGGCTTGCTGACGCTGGGGTCGGGCGAGAACTCGATTCGCATGTCGCCGCCCTTGATAATTGATGAAGAGCAGGCGGACTGCGCGATCGGGATCATGGAAGAGTCGATCCGGGAAGTGGAGAAGGGGCGGTAGGGAGCGAGCAGCTGAGAAAGTGGTTGAATTGTGCCGCGATCCCTCCGCTGCGCGACGACGAACAAAAGCGTTGTCGCTCCGGTCGGGATGACGAGGATTTTGCCAGGCACACCGAAGGATTCCTCTCTTCGCGGACGCCATTCGGAATGACGAAGGTCAGTTTAGCGGCAAAGACAAGACGCGACGAATCCCGTGGCGGTCGAAGGTGGATGACAGCCGCGAGATTTTTGTTTATACTTTGAGATATAATAGTTAAAGAGTAATATTCTGCAGCAGGCGATTGCGCGGGTCGGATTTGCGTGGGTGAAGTGGAAGTCGCGGCACGGATTACGTGGCACGGACGAAGCCACCCCCCCAAGCGAAAAAGCAGGAGGCGCTGCAGATCGGCGTGCGTGGGGAAACGTATGCTTACTGGTACCTGCGGCGCCTCGGCTATATTTTCATCGCGCGGAATTACATGCCGTCGCGAGCCAAGGGCGAGCTGGATTTGATCGGGTTCGACGGGGACACGCTGGCGATCGTGGAAGTGCGAACACGGCTGGCGGACAAGACAAGGCCAGGGCTGCCGGAGTTGAGCATTGGCCGGGAGAAGCACGACGTGCTGGTGCGGACAGCGCACTATTTCGTTCGCGAATACCACTTGAAGGATTGCCCGCTGCGGTTCGACGTGGTGGCGATCGAGAACACGCCGGGAGAACCACCCGAGGTGCGGCTGCATCGAGCAGCCTTCAGCCCGGAGTTGGCACCGCAATTCCGGTAAAACATCAGGGAGTGCGCGGGGGGTTCCGCCGCGGGTAGTGCAAATCCGGAACGCCTCCGTCCATGCGAACTCTTCTCTCCGGGCGGGAGGGGTACAATACAAAATTTGAACGCGACCGAGCGACAGGGTAGAGTGAATACATTGGTTTGGAGGGTGTGCGTTGCCGGAGTTACGTAAAGACCCGATCACCGGGCGATGGGTGATTATTTCGACGGACCGAGGGAAGCGACCGATGGATTTCCTGCGGGAAAGCGTTTTCCCAGGTCCACCGCGGAATTGCCCGTTTTGTCCGGGAAACGAGATGAAGACGCCGCCGGAGATTCTGGCGTATGGCCGGAACGGAACTGGTGCGAATACGGCAGGCTGGAACGTGCGCGTGGTGCCGAACCGTTTTCCGGCACTGGGAATTGAAGGGGAGCTGGATCGCGAGGGTGAAGGGCTGTTCGACAAGATGAACGGCATCGGCGCGCATGAAGTGATCGTGGAGACGCCGCAGCACCAGACCACGCTGGCGCAGTTGCCGCAGAAATCAGTGGAAGACGTGCTGTGGGCGTATCGCGACCGGATGCTGGACCTGAAGAACGACAAGCGCTTCCGGTATGTGCTGATTTTCAAGAATCACGGCGAGGCGGCGGGGGCGTCGATGGAGCACCCGCATTCGCAGTTGATTGCGCTGCCGATTGTGCCGCGGCGCGTGCGCGAAGAAGTGGATAATTGCTGGCACTACTACGACGAAAAAGAGCGCTGCATTTTCTGCGACATTATCCGGCAGGATCGCGACACAGGCGAGCGCGTGATCGGGGAAAACGACCACTTCATCACGCTGGCGCCGTATGCGCCGCGGTTCCCGTTCGAGATGTGGCTGCTGCCGAAGACGCACGGTTCGGCGTATGAGAACAACCAGAGTTCGTTGTATGCAAGCCTGGCGCAGATGCTGAAAGATACGTTGATGCGGATGGATGCGGTGCTGGACCGCCCGGCGTACAACTTCATGATTCACACGTCGCCGATCGGGGAAGAGATCAACGATCATTACCACTGGCACATCGAGATCATTCCCAAGCTGACGAAGGTGGCGGGATTCGAGTGGGGAACCGGGTTTTACATCAACCCGACACCGCCGGAGGAATCGGCACGGTTCCTGCGGGAAGCGCAGATCGAAGAGCCGGCGAAGAAATAAATCGTCGGCGACAATCCGATCTGGCAAGCGGCCACCGAAAGGTGGCCGTGGTTGTGTCTGGGGATGGGAAACTTATAGAGCACCGCAGCAGTAAATGCGTCGCGTCGCCCTGACAGGGTTCGGCAAGTTTCGCTATACTGGTAGGGTTGAGGCGCGGTACCCAAGTGGTAAGGGAGAGGTCTGCAAAACCTTTATGCGTGAGTTCGATTCTCACCCGCGCCTCCAAAGAATCGCAACAACCAGAGATTCAACGGAAGAGAAACCCAAGACCCGGGTTCACAAAGCGAACCCCGGGGCACCCGGCGGCAGCCGCCGGTAAGAACTGAACGTCAGAAAACGCAGATCTCCTCGCCCACAGTATCGTTTCAGTTTCTTCGGCATGGTTCCGCCAAAACCCCACACGTAAACACGACGTGCTGCAGGGCCAGTTCGTCTCCGCCGCCAGCGAGGGTAAACGCTGGAAAGTTGGCGATCCAGGCTGCCGTGTCACGCCCGGAAGTCCGCCGCAGGGTGATGGATGTGAGCGGAAATGAATCTGAGTGGGGCGGCACGTTCCGAATCGAAACAGGGCTTCGTTAGCTGCAGAAATAAATCCTCCAAGTGCTGATTTTCCAAGTGGCTACAAAACAGGGAAACGCGCCGATGGTGCGACCCGTGCAGGTTTAGGGAGCCGGGGGCCATGGCGGGTCCCCGGACGAAGGGCGGACGTGTCAACGAGAGAGCACTCGACGAGACGTGGCTTGGGCGAAGGAGGCCGGGCCGCCAGGAAACGCGCGGCGCGGCGAACGCGGGCGGTGGTGCTGGCGCTACAGATTTTTTGTTGCGGGATCCCGGGCAAGGGTGAGAGCTCGGCCAGTATGGAAATGAAGCGCAAGGCGGGATTCGTTGCGAAAATGCTGCACTTCGTGGATTGGCCGGCGGAAGGGAGCGAGGCGCGACAGACAGCGTTTCGATTCTGCGTGGCGGGAGACGGGTTTCTCAGCTTCGCGTTCTCGGAAGAACTCCGCGGAACAAACCTTCGCGGGCGCGAGGTAGAGGTGCGAACGGTGCAGAAGGATGGCGGACTCGATGGGTGCGAGGCGATTTACTTTGCGGGTTCGGGGAAGGCGGCGAACGAAAAGTGGCTGCAGAAACTGAAAGGGGGGAGCGTGCTGACGTTTGGGGAAGAGAAAGGCTTTTTGGAGGAGGGAGGAATGGTGCGGATCACCTACGCGAACGGCAACGTGCAGTTCGAGGTGAATCTGGATTGCGTCCGGAGCGCGGGGCTAAAGATCAACTCGCGATTGCTGGCGTTGGCCAAGGGGGTGACGAAAACCGGGAGACCGGTGAGCAACTGAAATGAAAAGTTTGCGCGACACATCGCTGAAGGTGCGGTTGGTACTGGTGACGCTGGCCAGCAGCAGCGCCGGACTTTTGCTGGCGTTCGCGCTGTTTGCGATCTGCGACGACCGCTTATTGCGCGAGCACAAAGTAGAAGAGTTGCGTTCGGCAGCGGACTTGATTGGCAGCAGCAGCGCCGCCGCGCTGGTTTTTGATGATCAGGAAGAAGGCGCCAGGCTGCTGGGCGGATTGGAGTCGCGAGTCCACATCGGGCAAGGAGTGCTGTACCGGGCCGACGGGACGGTGTTGGCGGAATATCTGCGCGACGGGTTCAGGAATGAGATAGGCGACATCGGATGGGTGCAGGGCGAGACGGTGATCTGGAAGGGCGAGCACCTGCAGCTGGCGCGTGCCATTCGCTTCCAAGGGCGGTATATCGGCGAACTGTGCGTGGAATCCGAGATGGGAGATATCCGGGAAGCACGGCGGGAAATGGCCAAACTGATTCTTCCGTTGTTTCTTGGGGCTCTGGCGCTGATCGTGATGTTGACGATGTTGCTGCAACGATCGATCACCGCGCCGATTCAAGAACTGGCGGGATTGGCGCGGAAAATGACGAACGAGGAAGTGTATTCGCTGCGGGCTCCGCCGCTGCGGGGAACGGAACTGCGGAACCTCGGGAACGACTTCAACCGGATGCTGGAGGCGATCGAGAAGCGGGATAAGGAACTGCGGGAGGCGCAGGAACTGCTGGAGCAGCGGGTGTCAGAACGAACGATGGCGCTGGAAGAGGAGATCGAAGAGCGGCAAAGAACGGAAGCGTTGCTAAAAAAAAGCGAAGAATTGTTTCGCGCGTTGAATGAAGCGTCTCCCGTCGGAATTGTCTCTGAATCGAACGATGGCTGCATCCAGCAGTGCAATCCGGCGTTCCGGCGAATGTTCGGGTACACGGCCGAGGAGATAACAGGGAATCACGTCACCGAACTGGTGGCCTCCGGGGAACTTGCGGCAGAGTCGGACGCGATGCGCAGACAGATCCTGGAGGGCCGGACCATCCGGCGATTTCTTAAGCGAAGGAAGAAAGACGGGGCGCTGCTGGATGTGGAGTTCTTCGGGGCGCCGTTGTTATTGGCAGGCCAGACCGTGGGGCAATTGGGAATTTATCTGGACGTTTCGAAGCGGATGGAGAACGAACAGGCAATCCGGGAAAGCGAGGAATTGTTCCGCACGCTGAGCCTGGCCGCGCCGATCGGGATTCTGCGAACCGACAGCAAAGGGAACTGCGTATACCTGAATCATCGGCTGTGTGAAATGACCGGGCTGACGGCGCAGAGCGCGATGGGGCTGGGCTGGGCGACGGCGATTCACCCAGACGAGAGGGAGCACTGCCTGCGACTGTGGAAAGCGAGCATGGAGATGGAAGTGGAACTGGCGGATGAGAGCCGAGTGCTGCTGCCAGACGGAAGTGTCAACTGGATTTACTGGCGCTCGCGGCCCCTAAGCGGGCCCGACGGCAAGCTGCGGGGGTTCATCGCGGTTGTGGAAGACGTAACGAAACGCCGGGCCGCGGAACAGCGCATCGTGGAAGCAAAGCGCGCCGCGGAAGTGGCGAACGAGGCGAAGAGCCGGTTCCTGGCAAACGTAAGTCACGAGATCCGCACGCCGATGAACGGAATCCTGGGCATGACGGAAGTGGTTCTGGAAACGGAGTTGAACTCACAACAGAGAGAACAACTGAACCTGGTGAAGGGCTGCGCCGAATCGCTAATGGGCATCATCAACGACATTCTGGATTTCTCGAAAATCGAGAGCGGAAGGCTGGAGTTGGAGGCGATTCCATTTTCACTCCTGGAGGTGGTGGATTCGGCGCTCAATCCCATGATCTTGCGGGCGCAACAGAAGGGGATTGAGCTGGACTGGCTGGTACGGGGAGAGCTGCCCGAATTTTTGATCGGGGATGCAACGCGTTTGCGGCAGGTGTTGATCAATCTGCTGGGCAACGCTGTGAAATTCACGCGCCGCGGCAGCGTGTCGCTGGAGCTGCACTGCCGGGAGGGTGACGGCGGAAAGATGGAGGTGCAGTTTCGTGTGCGGGACACGGGAATCGGCATCACGCCGGAAAGCCGGGGAAGGATTTTTGAAGCGTTTCAGCAGTCAGACAGTTCGGTGACGCGAGAGTATGGAGGGACCGGGTTGGGGCTCTCCATTTCGCAGCAACTGGTGGCCAGCATGGGAGGGGAAATTACGGTAGAGAGCGAAGTGAACAAGGGGAGCTGTTTTCAATTCACCTTGAACCTGGCCTTGCCGGACACGGAGAAAATCTGCCTGCAGCCGCGCTTCGGGGCGCTGGGCAAAGGGAAAGTTCTGGTGCTAGAGGACCAGGAACGCAGGAAAGAGTTGCTGTGCTGGCTGCTGGGGAGATGGGGTGTGGAATGCGACTGCGCGGCAAGCATCGAGGCCGGACGAGAGTTGCTGCAGAAGGTGGAACAGGACTCCGGGTATGTTGCCGCGATCATGGACCAGAACACCGAGGGATGCCGGGATTCCGAAGTGCTTGAACGCCTCTGGAATAGCGGACCCGGCCCAAACTGTCCGGTGCTCTTTTTGTGTTCGCAGCCGGCGAATCCAAGAGGAGTTGCCAGCGACGATGATCGAGTGTTCCGGCGTTTAGGCCAGGCGCTGCTCTGCGGGTCGTTGCACGAAAGCCTTCGCGAAGCGATGAATGCAGGAAAGTTGCGGCGGGAGCCGCGCGCGGCGGCCGCCGAGGGAAGAGTCAGAACACTGAAGATCCTGTTGGTGGAAGACAACGAGGTGAATCAGAAGCTGGCGGAGCACGTTTTGAGGCAGATGGGGCACAGCGTTGCGCTGGCCAGCAACGGGGCGATGGCGTGCGAAGCGGCGAAGAAAGACAAGTTCGATCTGGTGCTGATGGATTTGCAGATGCCGGTGATGGGCGGGTTGGAAGCGGCGAAATTGATTCGGGAACACGAAATGGGAATGGGGCGGCACACGCCGATGGTGGCGATGACCGCGCATGCAGCGGTGCGCGATGAACGACGTTGCCTGGAGGCCGGGATGGATGGCTACTTGACGAAGCCGGTGCGGCGCGAGGTCTTGCAAAAGGAGATCGAGCGGGTAACCCAGAGCGAGGGGGCAGAGGCAGGGCGCGGGGTGCATGACGATCAGAATTCCTCGCGAAGCGCAGAGACCTGGAATCTGCACGAACTGATGGCTCGGGTAGAAGGCGATCAGGAATTTCTGCGGGAGCTGCTAGTGATCTTTCGGCAGGACAGTTTGAGCAATCTGGAAAAGGCGAAGCAAGAGTTGGGAGAGCAGGACCTGTCCGCACTATCGCGCACGGCGCACACCTTGAAGGGGATGCTGCGGAATCTCTCGATGCACCGGGACGCGGAGGTCGCCAAGCAACTGGAAAGCGCCGCGCAGGAAGCAAAGCCGCGGGAGTCTGCGGAGTTGCTGGAACAGCTGGAACGAGGTCTGGGGGACCTGCAGCCGGAGATCGAGGCGCAGCTCGCTGAGGTAAAGTTATGAGAATTCTGATTGCCGAAGACGATGCCCTGTCGCGGACGATGCTGGAGCGGGCATTGCAGCGAGGGGGGTACGACGTGATTGCCGTCGAGGACGGCGAGCTGGCCCTGGAGCATCTGGCGGGGGGCGATCCACCGCGGCTGGCGCTGCTCGACTGGGTGATGCCGCACAAGACCGGGATCGAGGTGTGCGTGCAGGTGCGGCGGAAAAAGGACCGGGCGTACACGTACCTGATTTTGCTTTCTTCGAAAGAGTCCAAGCAGGACATCGTGCAGGGACTGGAAGCAGGCGCGGACGATTACCTGACCAAGCCGTTTGACGTGGAAGAATTGAAGGCGCGGCTGCGTGCGGGAGAACGCATTCTGGAGCTGGAGGACCGACTGGTAGAGGCGCGGGAGAGCATGAGGTTCCAGGCGACGCACGATCTGCTGACATCGCTATGGAACCGCGGAGTGATCCTGGAGCTGATGTCGCGGGAGGTGCAGCGCTCGCAGCGCGAACAGAACTGCACGGCGGTGATGCTGTGCGACATTGACCACTTCAAGCGGGTCAACGATGAGTACGGGCACAGCACGGGAGACGACGTATTGTGCGAGGTGGCGCGGCGGCTGCAACATTCCGTGCGGTCGTACGACATGGTGGGGAGGTACGGCGGAGAAGAGTTTCTGGTAGTGCTGAACCGCTGCGAACCGGAAAGCGCCGTGGCGCGGGTTGAAAATTTGCGCGAGGCGATCGGGCGAAAGCCCATCGCGGCACGGGGAAAATCCATACCTGTGACCATCAGCATCGGATTGGTGCTGTCGACGGATTTCGCGGGTGGAGACATGGACGAGCTTGTTCTGGAAGCGGATGAGGCGCTGTATGCAGCAAAACGCCCCGGACGGAACTGCGTGCGGGTGGCGCGGCGCAGGGAATACGAAGCGGAAGCGGGCGCGGCGGTGCAGAAGGAAGAAACGCTGCGGAGGGAATAGCGGCTATTTGAACTTGCCGCGGCTCTGTTCCATCATCGAGCGCATGGCGGCGGTTGAGCCGGGAGCACGCTTTTCGCGCCAGGATTCCAGGCGCTTGCAGGCTTCTTCGATGCCGGAAAACAAATAGGGATTTTTGAAGGCGGCGCGCCAGGTGGGGACGATGACGCGCATGCGGTCCCAGACCACCCAGATTTCGCCGTTGCTCTCGAAGAAAAGTTCGTCGTTAATCAGGCCGCGATTGACGATACTGGCCACCATTTCCCAATAGCTGATGACCATGCGGATGTAGGTATTTTCCTGGCTGCCCTGCGGATATTTCTGCATCACCTCTTCGGGAGTCCCGGCATGGAAATGTTCGACGAACCAGGCGCGCGCCTCGCGGAGGCGGGGTTCGCGGCGAAGGTCGTAGAGCCGGAGCATGAGATTGACTTCTTCGTAGTTGACCTGAGACATGGCGGAATCCTCCTGGATTAGGCAGGCGGGGCGGGCGAATCCGCCTGTGGCGAGCCCGAAGGCTTCACCAGCTCGATTCGCCGCACGTTGGACAAGGCGATGCCCTGCCGCTGGAACTGAAGTTGGATGCGGCGGCGCAATTCGCGGGCGACGTCGTCATGGCGCGCCGGCGCGGTGCGAACCTGCAGCCGGATCACGGAAGAATGCTGGTCGAAGGACTGCAGGCCGAGGATGCGCGGGCCATCGAGGAGGGCTTGGGACCACGCGGGATCGTTGCGCAGGTCGGCGACGGCGGCATCGAGGGCCTGGAGCGCGTGATCCTGGGGAACCTCGGGAGAGACGGCCACGTCGACAAAGGTCTGCGACCAATCGCGGCTGAGATTGCCGACGGTGCGAATATCGCCGTTGGAGAGGGTGACCAATGCGCCTCGCGGATCGCGCACCACGGTGCGCCGTAAGGTTAGATGCTCCACACGGCCGATAGTGTCGGCCACCTGGATGGTGTCGCCAATGGCGTACTGGTCTTCGAGGATGATGTAGAAACCGGAAATGATGTCGCGGACAAGGTTCTGCGCGCCGAAACCGAGGGCAAGGCTGGCGAGTCCGGCGACGGCGGCGACGGGGGTGACATTGATGCCGAGTTCCTGGGCGGCCACGAGGAGCGCCAGCGCCCAGACGACTCTGCTGGCGGCGCTATAAACCACGGCGGCGAGGGTGCGGGTTTGCTGCTCGCGGGCCTGCGCGGATTTGCTTTGCGAGCTGGCGGGCTTGACCATCAGCCTGGTGAGCAGCTTCAGCAGATGGTTGACGAGGAGTACAGCAACAAGGATGCCGACGAGATGGAGGACGATGGTAAAGGAATGAGCGGAGAGATCGGATAGAAAACTGGACATAGTCTTATCGGGGGGCGAGTATAGCATTGGAACGGAGGCCTTGCAGCGAGGGAAGGCAGGGAGTTGCCGTAAGGGAGAGCGGCGGGCTAGGTACAGAGAGGGTGCCATGAAATCACGGGGTGGTGCGGTGGCTGGATTGATTCTCTTGAGCGTGGGCGGATGGTTTGGCGCCAATGCGATGAGGGGGCAGGCGCCGGATTTGAACGATGCCGTGCGCCGAGTACAACAGAATCCGCAGCCGGAGCAGGGACCGGAAGGGCCGACGCTGCCCAATCCGGAGAAGAAAGCGCTGGAAGAAAACGACAAAGACATGAAGAAAAAAGTGGACCGCCTGTTTGCGCTGGCGACGGAATTGAAGGCGGAAGTGGATAAGACGGACTCGAGCAAGGTGTTGAGCCTGAACCTGGTGAAGAAGGCGGAAGAGATCGAGAAACTGGCGCGGGAGATCAAGAACAAAGGGAAGGGATGAGGATCGGGCCATGGTTGTCGGCGGGAAACGCGGAAGGTGGCAGTGGCGGAGAAAGCGGAGAAGCGATAAACTAAGAATGTGCAGTTTGACGGCGCGCCCGTAGCTCAGCGGATTAGAGCGTGTGCCTCCGGAGCACAAGGTCGGGCGTTCGAATCGCCCCGGGCGCGCCATTCTTTTGTTTTCACCCTGTCAAAGATCATATCGAACGGCTTTCTGTAAGTTGGATAAACGCTTACAGCGTCAATGGCGCAGTTCGATAGCACGATTTTCAGGAGTTTGGCTTTTTCTTCGGGCGGCTGCTTAACGTATAGAAAATAGGCCTTATTTGCGAGTTCTAAAATCTTGGCGGCATCAAGCAGCCTCCCAGGATCGGCAGTGCTTAACCGCGATATCGCGCTTTGAACTTGCTGCTCCTCTGCCTGCCACTCCGTAGATTTTCGCGCCCAGAACTCCTCGCTGATCTTAGCGTCCAGTTTGTCTTGGTACGCCTGATCGAGTCGCCTGCGCACGCGGTCGCCAGCCGTTGCTGTAGTTGGCGCTCCTGGTGGCTCCTAATCGCTTCTTCGCAGCCCCTATCAGAGAGCAGCGACTGTTGAAGCTGAGTCAGGATGTCATCCGGGATATGGATATCGCGGAGGATTCGCCCGAGACGACCCCCAAGCTCCTCCTCCCGCATATACGGCAGTCGGCACTTGCCTCGATACTGAGTGCAGCGGTAATGGGTGTACTTACCCTTCTTGATCTCGGCGGTCACCTTGCAATTGTCATATGCGCGCGTAAGCAAGCCGCGATAGGGGAAGTCGTGTGTTCCGTATCTCGGCTTGTTGTGGCCCCGGAATACCGCCTGAACCCGGTCGAACTGATCACGCGACACAAGCGCTGTATGGGTCCCCTGATAGAGTTTGCCCTCCCAACGGAACTGGCCCGCATAGAACGGGTTTTTCACTTGTGGCCCGAGACGCCACGGGAACTGGTATTAGCCTTCATCCGCTTTTCTCCGATAGAAGGTCGAACCAAAGCGATGAGATTTCTTAAGCTCCGCACGACGAGTGGCAACTGGTGGCAACCCGCTGTTGGGAATGGGAGCGATTAGGCGTGGCTCTCGCCAGCAGTGGCCGAGGTACCTACCTACTTTTCCGTTAATCGGGACTTGACGCAGTCCCTACGGTCAGCGAAAACTGAGACTCACTAGGCGTCTATTCGGTCGCCACGTACTTGTCCCCCCTCCCGGTACGACTAAAGACGGAACACCTCTGCCCAGAACGGAACCAGAAAGGGCAACTCCATGATTACCACGAACACCTACACTCCACTCAAAATAACCGACATGTCTGTGCCCCGTCATGTGCCAGAGTCGAAGATCGCGGCCCGCGCTTACGAGATATTTCTCGGCCACGGTGCTTCGGACGGACACGACCTGGACGATTGGCTGCAAGCCGAACGAGAGCTAACCGAACACAGACAAAGCTAAGGTACGCAGCGCGATTGTTCCCACTAGAACGCGGGGAGCGGTGGTATAAGAAGCTTGCTTAGTATGCGACCAACTTGCCGGAAGGAGACCAGACATGAAGTGCAAATTGTTCATCCGAGTTTCATTTCTTGTTGCCTCGGTGGTGGTTTTGCCAACGCTGTCGTCGGGAGCGGAGGACGGAGCCTCACTCTATAAGTCAAAATGTGCTGGTTGCCATGGCGCGAGCGGTGAGGGAAAGCCAGCAATGAAAGCGCCTGCGCTGAGAGGCACTCCGCTGACGGCGGACCAAATCACGGAACGCACCATGAAGGGCATAGCCACTTCAAAGGCACCTCACGATAAAGGCGTACCGGGCATCAGCGACGCACAAGCCAAAGCGATTTCCGAGTTCGTGAAAACTCTGCTACCTGGAGCAAAGAGCAGGTAGGGTAGACGAACTTTGTAATTCCACTAGTGCTTCGTCGCCGGTTGCCAAACTGAGCGTCACTGTTGAATGGGTTCTATTACCCACGTATCCGGTAAGAACTCATGCGCCCGTGGCGCACCACCAGGCATGAAAATTTCCTAGACTTGCCCTAAGTCTTTGATTTTCAGCCTTCGTTCCGGCACTTTTCATAGCAGCACTGCCGGTTCAGCCGGTCGATGCAACACCATCTGATATGAATGCTGATTTCAAAAGGTGGTGTTTATGAAGCCGAAGAGACGGTCTGGGCTTTCCGCGGAGCAGAAGATTGACCTGTGGCGACGTTGGAAGGCTGGGGAGACGCTGCATGTATCCCGATGATGAGAGCATGCGCGTGTCTCACGAGACCATCTATCGCAGCCTATTCATCCAAGCACGGGGCGCATTGAAAAGAGAGCTGATGGACTATCTGCGGTCGAAGCGGCGCATGCGCCGCTCTCGTCATTTCAGCGAGCATGGGCACTCACGGGGACAGATCGTTGATGCCATTTCGATCCGCGAACGTCCGGCGGAAGCGGAAGACCGAACGATTCCCGGACACTGGGAAGGCGATCTGCTGGCCGGTAGAAACAACAGCTACATCGCGACGTTAGTGGAGCGGCATTCACGCTTTCTCATGCTGATCAAGGTGCCCGGCAAAGACACGGCAGTTGTTGTGGCAGCGTTGAGTAAACATGTCCGTAAGCTTCCCGCAACTCTGCGTCGCTCGTTGACCTGGGATCGCGGGCTAGAGATGGCCAAGCATAAGGACTTTACGGTTGCGACAGATGTGCAGGTTTACTTCTGCGATCCGCAAAGTCCCTGGCAACGTGGAACAAACGAAAATACGAATCTTCTGCTGCGGCAATATTTCCCCCGAGGAACTGATCTCGGCCCCATCACTCAAGCGCAGCTCGACCAGGTCTCGCTGCGCTTGAATCAGCGCCCCAGAAAAACCTTAGGATTCGAAACCCCCGCAGATAAACTACAAGCCAGTGTTGCGTCGACCATCTGAGTCGGCAGAGCTTACCTTCCATTTAGGTATCAGGACCCGAATTGCGGCTTATCGACTTACCCCGGAAAGGCTGGCCCCACACACGATTTTAAATAGGGAAACTGAAAGATCCCAAGAGTTCTAAAATCGTCCCCTAGGGCGGGCCAAAAATATTCCTGAGTTGTTTCCCCTGACAATCGCGTAATTGCTTGATGGCCCGCAACAGCCAGCAGTTGCGCAAAAACAGCAGCGCAACGCAGCTACGATGTGCCAGATTTTGCTTGGGAACAGCAACACGAATCCGAACGCCACAGTGGTGTGTGGCACCGCTCGGTTGCCGGAGGACCTCGCGCTGACGGTCACGGAGCGCCGTGACGGCGGCGAAAATCGTTGTTTGCATTACCTTGACGCTCTGTCCCCCCATGCCTAACCTAGTTGGTTTGTATCCCTATCGAGGTGCAACTGCTATGCGCAGCGGGCTAGCAAGTTTTCAGGTGCTGATGTCTCTGGCGGTTGCCCTACTGATGGCGCCGTCTCTAGTACTCGGTCAGCACCCCGCAGCATCCGGCCCCGTCTCGACGGCTGGGATGATCGGGGCTAATTCGGTGGACCTGGAGATTTCGGTCCGGGACGCGCACGGAAACATCATCGAGGTACCTGCCGTGGTTCGCCTGACGTCCATGGGCACGAAGTACAACGGAATAGCCTCAGCTCAGAACCTAACGCCGGCGCGTTTTCACCAGGTAATGATGGGCGAGTACGTGATCGAGGTGAGCTGTCCTGGTTTCCAGAAAAGCAAGCAGCTTTTTCTACTGGACATTAGCTACGGTGGGATGCCGATTTACGTTTATCTTGTTCCAGAAGCGAGCTCGAACAAGGTGGCCAGCGCCACTCCGGCCGTAATGTTGCCGCCGCAATTCCGCTCCGACCTGGAGCGCGGTATAGAAGAGCTGAGAAAGGGACGCTATAGCGGCGCGGAAAAGACCTTCACGAAGCTTTTGCCGAAAACACATGACAATCCCGACGTGCTATATAACCTCGGGCTCGCCGAACTCGGTCTGCAACACGATGATGTGGCTCGCGGCTATTTTCAGCGAGTGCTGGCCACTGATCCCAACCACGAGCTAGCGCTGATGTCTCTGGCGCGGATGGAACTGCGTAATGGTTCGCCGGCAACGGCTGTTCCGTTGCTGGAGAAAGCCGCTTCGCCGGGGGCTTCAAGCTGGCGCACGGAGTATGACCTCGCCACCGGGTACGTGAAACTCAATCGCCTGAGCGAGGCGGAATCCGCGGCCTCGCGCGCGGTGCGGCTCGCCAGGAATCAAAACGCGGCCCCTACGTATCTGTTGGGTCAAATTCAATACGCGGCGGGCAAGCGATCGTATGCCGAGCTTACTTGGGAGTCGATGCTGAAAACCTTTCCCTCGGATCCGCTTACAGCGCAGGCGAGCAAAAACCTGGCCCAGCTGGACTTCACGAAGGATTCTGTTGCTCCTGCTTCCACCGCAAGTGTTTCTGATCTGGCCGTAGCGGAGCCGGCTGCTCCTGCCGCAGTCGCGGAGCATCCCTGGGCGCCACCGGATATTGATAATGTCGTTCCGGAGGTTGCGCCGGGTGTGAATTGCCAGAGCGAAACGGTCCTCGATCAAGCGTTCAATCGGATGAAGTCGCAGTTGCTGGATTTGGAGAAGTTCACGGCCACAGAACATATCGAACAGTGGGAAATTGACCGATACGGTTGGCCGGGAGCGGTGAAATCGCGCGAGTTCTCTTACATAGTTCTCGTCTATCCCCTGAAGAAAGACTCCATGTATGTCGAGGAGTCGCGCGACGGCAAGACGGGCATTCCGGACTCTGACGACGCCATAATCACCACCAGCCTGAACGGCTTGGGTGTGAATATCCTGCAACCCTACTATCGCGATCGTTTCAACTATTCCTGCGAAGGATTAGCGCATGTGCGCGGCCTTGCAGCTTGGCAGGTTCGTTTCGAGCAAAAGGCCGAGGTCGAAGACGGAATCCGTTCCTGGAAGACAAACCGGAAATACTACAACATCCCGCTGAAAGGCCGTATCTGGATTTCCAGCATCAATTTCTCGGTCCTCCGGGTCGAGACGGACCTTCGCGAGCCGGTCAAAGGGCTGCAACTCACCAAAGATCATCTGCTGGTGGACTACGGCCCCGTCGATTTCGCCTCGGGATCCAAACAACTGTGGCTTCCTTGGAGCGCAGAAATGTTCGTCGAACTTCGTGGAAAGCGCTACCACGATAAACACACGCTGACCAACTATCTTCTGTTCGCGATCGACACCTCTCAGAAGATCGCGAAGCCGCAAGAACCGGAGCAGTAGGAGGAGAATGTTGAGGTGCGCAATGGGCTTCAGCTACGCGGCTTTTTGCTTGCCATGCAAGGTAGCGCAGATGGTCGGGTCAAATAAGTGAGTGAATCGGAGAAGTGGGTTAGTGCGCAAGGGTCTGGTTCGAGCTTCGAGTTAGCCTGAGACGGCCTGCAGGTCATCCTTGGCTTGCTGCTCGGCGTCGTGCGCGGATTGCTTGGCGTCGGCACCCGGCTTCAGTTGATGGATGGCCTTGTGGAGACTCTGACTTTTGTCTCCGTCAGCGAGCTTGCAACCGGAGACGTCCGCGCTGGTGTGCACACCGGTGACGCCGGCGCGGAGGCAATTGAAATCCACTCCAAGATTGTGGCTGGCGTGTAGGGCAGCGAGGCATGCATCCAGTGCGGTGAATGGGGCGCACGCGTGGGTAAGGGTGACGTTAGCTGGCAACACGCCTTGAGCTTGCAGCGCGGGGGTGAGTTTCTTCTCCACATCAGTTCTGGTTCCGGGCGATTCTGACTTGGGGTCTTTCTTGGCCCATTTGAGCGGATTGATGGAATGCGAGCTACCCTGGGCGGCCGCGGCCGCGCCAGAGCCGGCAGGCCCCTGCGCTGGAACGCGTGCCGCGCCTAAGGTAAAGGAAATCGAAGCACCGAAAAGCAGGATTGAGCCCGCGAAAAGTGGATTTTTCATACGTGTTCCCTCTGTTGCTGACACCTGGCGAAGCAGAGCCTGCCGGGCTGGCCCAACTCCCAGTAAGCCACAGGATCGATACCGGCCAACATAGTGTAGGACGGATGAACCCCAATCGGTCACGCTGGACCTGGGAACAGGTGGGGAACTTGGTAGCGGGCGATTGGAATGGAGACCGATCCTGGTCTCCAAGCAACTAAGGCGCGCCGATTTTCCGGACTACTTCATCGCGCACCATCTCGATATGCAATCTCAGCCAGTACAGCTGAGGTCTGACGGAGGCAGGTACGGATTGCCGGCTTACCCGGTTCTCCATCTGGTCCAGGCGCGCCATGAAGTCCTTGGAGGTGCCGGCAGGAGGAACCGCGGCCAGTTGGTCTTCGAGGCGCTTCAACTCGGAGTACAGCCGGTAGACGCGGCGGCGCCCGGCCCAGGCATAGACTGCGGGCGCGAATCGCAGCAGCGGGAATAGGACGCCCACAAGGGGAATTGCGAGCACAAACATTTGCTCGATTAGCACCGCCAACCAGAAAGGCAGATGGCGCTGCAAGAACGGCGATCCTGTTTTATAGAATTGACGAGCATGAGTGCTAAGAGGCAAGTCGATGGATTCCGGCGCCGGGAACTCTCCTGCTTTCTGGAACAAGCCGGGTGCAGAGTGGAACTCTTCGATTGCCTCGAGCAAAAGATACTGAATGGCGGGATGAAGGTCGCGGCGGACGACTAAGCTGGCTTTTGGCGCAAGCAGTAGAACATCCTCCGGGGGACGGTTCTTGGCGAGATCAGCCACGCCGGCGGGGAGCACCAACTTATTCAAGTGGGGGTACAAGGCAACAAAAGCGTCGGCGCGGTGAATGCTCTGCAGGCGTAGGTCGTCGGCAGTAAGAAGTTGCTGGACGAATGGGCTAGCCCAGGTATCGAGAAAAACGGCACCGTCCAGTTCTCCACTGTGGAGCTTTTGTACGGTCTCCGCTGGAGTGAAGGGAAGCAGATTGGCGGATTTCTGGTCGATGATGCCAACGCGGCCGAAAAACTCCAGGGAGAACACGCGGGAGGCACTGCCTTCTGGGCCGATGGAGAGGCGCAGGCCCCGGAGCTGGTTCATCTTGTCAACATTCCCATCGCGAACGAAGAACCAGAGTGGTTCATAGAATAAGGTTCCCAGAGAGACCAAATGAGGCGAGCTGTGTTGTGTTGTGAGCCCGCCCGGTAGAATGGCAACGCTGACCTCTGATTTCGGGTCTTGCAAGCGAGACAGACTTTCGGCTGCGCCGGTTAGAGGAACCAGCTTAAGGTCAATTCCGTTTTTCGCAAAGAACGCGCGATAGCGCTTTGCGAGTTCTGCATTGACACTGCCTTCGGGATCTGTCGCCATAGTGACGGATCGCGGTGGCGTGGGACGCAGAAGTGTAAACGCCAGCCAGATTAAGGCCGCCGCGATGGCCACAACGGCGATCGAAGTGGTCAGGAGAGATCGCCAACTTGTACTCTTGTCGGCAAAAGCGGTCATGGCACGGGCTCCAACCGCAGGCATAGTACACCGGCCGCGCCGGTAAGAAAAACGCCGGACGATTTGGATTATGGTTGGCGCGCATTACCAAATTGCGAGCACGCCGGCATAGAGAAAATCACGGAAGAGCATTGAACAGGCCGCTTAAGACGCGGCAAGAAGAATCTGGGCACTACGAAGCGAAGGAGTTCCGGTCGAATTCGGCTTTGGGTTCCTCGGCGGATACCAGGCTCGCGCAACTTGCCTCTTTTGTCTGCAAGATCGGCAAGGCGTGCGCGGTTGGAGATTTCTGTCCAGACTTCCGTTTATATTTCGAGCGGGCCTCGCCAATCCTGATGGAGGCCTTGAATATGGTGCCCAGGGGGAGGATTCCTCCCAATTTATAGGCCGCTACGGATGCCAGGCCCATGGATGCAATGCATCCGCAAGACGAGCAGTCTGGATTTCCGCCGAATTGGCACGGAGTGATCTTTGTTGTCAGGTCCGCGGATAGCGTTTGGGTGGTGCGAGCAAACACACAATCCCGGGGAGTATGCGGTGGAGAAGCGAATTGACGAATGACGGTCTCCGGCATATCCAGCTTTGGATATTGTGTTCGCAACTGCATCATTTCCTGGATTACCTGTTGCCGCTCGTCGGAACTCAGCATTTCCGGCATTTGATCGCCGACCTGAGGCGTGAACAAGCTGAACCATACTTTTTTGATCTCACGGCGAGGTGTCCAGAACTTGAGGAACTCGCCGAGATAGCCGGGCCGCTTCATCATTTGACCAGTGATGGTGCAATGAATGGTGACACTTTGTCCGGCAATGTTCCTGAGAATGCGGTCATAGGTAGCCGGGGCGCGCCTGGCGTCGTGTTCTGGTTGCAGACCGTCGATGGACACGACAATGAGCAACCGCTCCAACCCCGCCCATGTAGCACCCATGGTTCGGAAGGCGCTGGTGACAATCTGCACGTGGATTCCGCGAGCCAACAAAGGGGGAATCATCAACTCCAATTCGCGGTAGCGGACCAGGGGGTCGCCACCGACGATCGACAAGTGCAGAGGCTTGAGGCGGTCAACGACTTCAATCACGCCATCCACGAGAGCTTGGCCGCGGCGATCATTGAGGTCGCGCAGCGTCTGACCGCCCCCCAAGTGTGAGGCGTCATACGCGTAGCAGCCGGGGCACTTCAGAGGGCACTCCTTGGTTATTTCGATGGAGAGTGAGGGTTGTTCTCCCTTCAAGATCTTGCTCCATGCCTGAACAATCACAGAACTGTGCACCGGAGATGCCCTTTTCTGGCCGCGGCGAAAAATACGCAGCCTACGAATCCCAGACGTCGTTGTTAGCCCAGCCGGAAAAACCTCAGGTCATCGACGCTGTCCCAGAGAAGTATCGGTTGCTACGATACGTCCGAGGCTGGGACACTCGTCGTCAGGAACACAGGAAGGGGATGTATCTCTTTCCTGAAGGATCGAGATACGGAAAAAACAGCCCTCGAGATTTAGGAAGTAGTCTGGAATGAAACTCCATTTGCCCTTCCCAGCCGGACAACAGTATGCACGCAAACGGGGCCGGGAAGGGGCTTTTTCTTCTGATTCCGCCTGGGGGGCTTTCCGGCGGGAGGTGCACGCTTACCCGGCGGTAAGATACAGACTTCGCCAGGTCCCTGCCGGCTCAAGCTTGGCCGTGGGACTGGAGCCATTCGCGGAATTTTTCGCGTTGTTCCGGGGTCATTTGTTCCCAGCGATCCTGCATGCGACGGCGCCAGTGATGGCGGTAACCGGAGCGGGGGCCGCTGCCGCGCAGTCCGCCGAAGAAGAGCCAACTGAGAACCAGGAGCCCGAGCCCCTGCCAGAAAGTGATAGCCGGCAAGTGGAAGAGCGCGGGGATGAGCCAGTTCCACAAATGCAGAACGATCTGGCCGAAGACGAAGAGGGCGAGCGGCATGAAGATCAAGACCAAAAGGATGACCTTGGCGATGTTGCGGGTTTTGCGTTCGACCATATTTTCGAGTGACATGCTTCACCTTCCTTTGTCGTTGTTAAATTCCTTGTAAATGGCTTGGAGCCTGCGGCGCAGATGGAGCAACGCGTAATGCTTGCGCGAAAGCAGCGTGTTCAGGGGCAGGCCGGTCCGCGCGGCCAATTCCTTGAAGCTAAGGCCCTCGATTTCGTGGGCGAGGAAGACGTCGCGCTGTTCGGCGGAAAGCTCGTCCAAAGCGTCTTCGAGTTCCTCGAGCAGCATGGCCTGCATGTAGACGTCTTCGGGGCCGGCCTCTTTCGAAGGGAGCAAGTCTTCGAGAAGCAGCGTTTCGCCCTCCGGGGTGACGGCGTGATAGTCCGCCAAGGCTTCCGGCTTCTTCTTGCGGAAGAGGTCGATGATGCGATTGCGGGCTACCCGGAACAGCCAGGCGCCGACCTGCTCGATGGGTTTCATCAGGCGGTAGGCCTCGACGAGTTCGGAGAAGACATCCTGGAGAATGTCTTCGGCGTCGAGCGGATTGGGAACGCGCCTGCGAATGAAGTTGCGGAGCCGCGTCTGCTCGCGTGCCACCGCTTCGGAGATGCGCCGATCCTGGTCGTCTGCCATGTGGCTGATAGTGAGCGCCTGATTCATCTATATAAGGAAGACGAATGAGGGGCGAAAATATTGCAGGGAAAGAATAGGCCAATGGGGGCGGCGATTCTTGTGAAAGAATTCTGGCCCTGGGTTTGACGGGGGAAGCACGCAAGGCGCACGAAATGCCGGCCGGCGTTCCGCACGAGGGTGGAAAGATGGTGCTGCGGGTGAAATGAACAAGGAGAAGCTACGAGCCGAGGCGGTCAATATTGCAAACGGGCGGCGCGGTCGGTGTAGGCGGAGCCCCAGTCCTGCAATCGTTGAAGCAAATCCTCGGAGACACCGGCTGCGCGAAACTGTTCCGTATCGAGCCAGGCTTTTCCGCCGCTGATCTGCTCATCGCCGTATAGCGTTTTGTAGCCACCACGCGGAGGTACGGGCAGCAAGAGATACTGCGCCAGGGGATACTGCATAGTTTTGTCGAGCCACGCCTGTAACAAACACTCGGTGACGGCGCGGCGCAGATTGGGGGGCAGCGGTTTGAACATTGGGGCCCAACCAGGAGCCACGAGGATGCGCGGATCGACGTTTTGTTCGGGCCGCCAGCCCTGGCTGTAATCGTGCGGGCCACTTTGAGGGTTAGAGGATTGCAGCGCTTTAATGACCGCGACGAGCAGGCGGGAGGGCTGAGGCACGCGACTCAGATTGTAGAGATCGCGGAATTCGGAGATGGTGTAAACCCAATCCACGGGGTGGCGATCCTTGCGGCGGTGCGTGCCACTGTTCAGGACGATTTGCAGCTGATACCACGCGGCATTCAGATACTCGGAATTCAGGGCGCTGCCGTTCACGCCTGCGGGGCTGTTCGGAATATGCGTCGAAGCGGGGGCGGCTTGCGCCACAACGCTGCTCCACCACGTGCGTGAATCCGCGGTGGGGCCGAAGATTTCCTTGCCGCGGTCTTCCAAAGAGAACTCCTGCATCAGCTCCCAAGTTTTGACGAGTTGCCAGAGCTGCGTGGAATAGATCTTGTTCGTTTCTTCAGCGGACCAGGGCGCATTCGCATTGACGCGTTGAGAGAGGAACGATCGCCGCGCCAGAGTCCATTGGGCGAATAGCGGAAGCAGCGAGCTGAGATTGGTGCCAGAAGACTGAAGAGCCGAGCGAAGTGAGCGGGGCGCGCCATCAAACAGCGCCGCAAATCGGCTCGCGGAGAACGCGGTTCCCCAGGCGTCTTTCGGATGGATGCGGGGCAACCACTGATTCCAATCGGGAAGTGGGAAGGCGATGGGAATTTCGCGAGCGTTGAGGTTGCCGTCAGGACGAAACAGGTCCGGGGTGATTAACGGCAGAAGCTCGTCGGCAGCGACGGGTCCATTTGGCTGTGGTGGAGAGATGAGGTAGGAGAGCGAGTCCGAATCATTTTGCAAGACCCAGTTGAGACCCGCGCCGGCGGACCAGTGGGAGACGGGTTGCGAATCGAGGCTGGGTCCGGGCTGATAGGGAGGATTCCAAGGGCGGCCGGGGTTCGGAACCGGCAGAGTGCGAATGTAGCTGGCGATCTGTTCTCCCTGGAGGGTGGTGAGGCCGTGGAACCGCGAACGAACGACGATACTGAGATTGGAATAGTTGAAATATTTCAGGTCGCGGCCGTCGAGCGCATGACAATCGGAGCAGCGCGCTTGAATCCTGCGGCTGTTGGGGGACGAATTTTCGGCGAGGGAAGCGGAGTGCCAGAGTTGACGGCCCGCCTCGATGGAAAGCTGGTCAGAGTGAGGGGGCGCCCAGTTTTCAGGCGCGTCGAGGAGAAAGCGCTCTGGAGCAAGAATTTCTCCGCCGGCAGCAGTCAACAAATTAAACGAAACGATGCGATAGCCGCTGGAAAGACCGTCCGATTTGTCGAAGCGAAAGCGAAGTGTGTTGATGCCAACGATTGCGGAGCCTTGTGGAAGCGGAAGACGTAGCTCGAAAGTAGAGAACGCACCGCCGATACCGCCGAAATCCTTGGCGGCGCCGAGGAGCTGCACGGCGGAATTGTCGAGCGGCACCCACGGGCAGTCGTTCCATTGAAGGCTGGCCTGTTGCGGGTAACGCAAGCCATGCACGTTGAGCAGGAGGGAAACCACGGCGGCCCTTTGCTGGGAGTTCAGAGTGACGGTGCGGGCGACGATGGTGCCATCAGTGCCCAGGACCTCGACGGGCAAGGGAATCGGAGCGGGAACGGCGTCCTGAGAGACGGGAGGGTAGGCGAAAACCGTAAGCAGGAAAATGAGAGAGACCGCTAGCCACATACGAAGCGCCGACTCTAGCATCGCACAGGCTCAGGAGAGATGCAGCGAGATTTACTCGCGCGGTTCTGTGATAGCGGCCGGGAGTCCGGCATGCGCGCGTCGACTACCGGAGCGCGAAATACACGACGGTGGCACCGACGAGCATGCCGAGGGCGAAGAGAGTGATCACGACGGTGGTGAACCACTTCGAGCGGCGCAACGAGCTGAGAAACGAATCGTCGCCTGCGGGAAATGCAGTGTTGGTCAAGGGAGCGCCGGGGAGCGGCTTGGGCCGGATGGAATCCGGAGGCGGCACATCGGTGTAGTCGACTTTAGCGATGAAGGAATAGCCCTGTCGCGGAATGGTTTCGATGAACAGCGGCTGGTCGGGAGAATCACCGAGGAGCTGGCGTAACTTGTTGACGGTAGTGTTGACGTTGGCGTCGAAGTTGACGTGAACGTCCGCGGGCCAGAGGCGCTCGCGCAGGGCTTCGCGGGTGACCACTTCGCCGGATTTTTCGATCAACACAAGCAGGATTTCGTGAACTTTCGTGGGCAGCTTGACGCACAGCCCGTCACGATAGAGAGCCTGGCGCCTGAAATCGTAGGTGAACGAGGAGAAACAGATATAGCGGGAAGAAGGAGTGGCAGGCGGAACAGGCGAAGATTGTGGTTCGAAATTCTCAAATGCAATAGGCCGAGTGTTCATCATTCTCACCTTTGACCAACCGACCGGAAGTAATGCACCAGCGGTGTACCACTCGCCAAAGGCCCCCGCCGCGAGAAAAGTGCGAAGACTTGACTGCCGTTGAGAGAAGTTATATCTTAACATGCATATACAAGTCAAGTGGTTTCGAGGCCTTTATGCCCACCATGCTCCGCGACATGGATCTGAACGGCACCGGGTATTGCGCCGCTTTCCGGTTCCGGATGGCCGCGCGGGCCGTGACTCGCCTGTACGACACCGCGCTGCAGGAATCTGGAATCCGGTCCACGCAGTTTGCGATTCTGGTGGCGGTGGCGAAGAAGCAGCCGATTGCGATCCACGAACTTTCAGAAATTCTATTCATCGATCCGACCACCCTGACACGCAGTTTGAAGTTGATGCGCAAGGAAGGCTTTTTGACGATTTCCGAGCGCTCGGCGATGCGCCAACGATTTGTGACGCTGGCTCCAAAAGGGGAGCGGGCATTGGCGCGGGCTGTACCTCTATGGCGGAAGATTCAGGATCGTTTTGTGGAGCAAGTGGGAACGAGACAGTGGGCGGAATTGCGCGACGAACTCGGGGAACTTTCCGCGTTGGCGGAAACGCTGGGTGAAGAAGAGGCCGCGAGAGCCGCAGCAGGAAAGGTCGGTTAGCGAAGAGAATGGCGCAAGCGAGCCCCGACGCGCCGTCCAAGCACGTAGATTGAGGGAAGAAAGTCAGAAACACACCTGTCATCACCTCTCACCCCGCTAGTCCTCTATAGACGATAAAGTACGAAAAAAGTCGTCAAAGAGTTTCAAGAAACTCGCGCGGGAATGGTTTCGTGACATCTCTGAGACAAACGGCTACAGATACTCGAATTTCCTTGATGTAAAAACTCCGGAAATATCGAGTCTTGATTTCCCACCAACGAAGAGTCATTCCGCAAATTGAAGAAAGAGCGAGAGATGGATTCAGCGGGAGAAGTGGCTGCCGAACTGCATTGAAGATGGCACTCGTGGATTTGCTCGAATCCGGGAAGGTGTCCCACAAACGGACACGAGCTGAAGAATCCGAGGACGAAGTGAATGACATGGAGTCGAAAGGATGGGGGAATGGACAGCTGCAAACCAGTAAAAACGCGGGCGTCTGAATGGGGAGGGAATTTCAGGTTTTTGGCAGCCACGCTATCGATATTCTGCTTGCTGTGCATCGCGGCGATTCCAGCGAACGCGCAGAAAACGACGGGCACGCTGCGCGGACAGGTGTTGGATCCGCAGGACGCGGCGGTGCCGGATGCGGAAGTGACGGTCACGAACCAGGACACCGGGGTGTCGGCAAAAGTGACCACGACTTCTGCCGGAACCTATACACTGCCGAGCTTGTTGCCGGGGCTATATCGCGTATCGATCGAAGCGAAAGGGTTTCGGGGCTTTGTGAAGCACGACATCAATGTGATCGCGAACCAGGACAACGTGGCGGACGCGAGGCTCGAACTGGGCACCGCATCGGACACGATTGAGGTATCGAGCGGGGCCGTAGAAGTGCAGACGTCTTCGTCGTCGCTGAACAATACCTACGATGCGAAAGACGTGCAGCTGCCCTCGGCAGCGGGAACGCTGAATGGAAGTCCATTGAATCTGGCAGTGCTGGCGCCGAACGTGATTGCTACGCCGGGAGGCACGCAGGGAGTGGGCGGGAGCGTCGGAGGCACGCGGCCGCGCGACAATAACTTCAATGTGGACGGAGTCGACGACAACAACCTGGGCGTGACCGGAAACAATTCGACGGTGATTCCGGATGCGGTGGCGGAATTCAACGTCACCACAAACCAGTTCAGCGCGGAATACGGGCACTCCGCGGGCGGACAGTTCAGCCTGGTGACAAAGACGGGCACGAATAACTGGCACGGATCGGGCGAATGGTACAACCAGAACCGCAATTTTAATGCGCTCGACAACCTGACCGCGGCGGCGATTGATTCCGGCACGATTCCGGGCAAGCCGGCATTCGACAACAACCGATTCGGGGGAACGGTCGGGGGTCCGATCATCAAGAACAAACTATTCATTTTCGGCGCGTACGAGTACACCACGCTGCACGGGGAAGGCGCGCCCACGCCGCTGATTCAGCCCACGGCGGAAGGGTTGGCATCGCTGGAGTCGCTGGCAGCGGACCAGCAGGTCCGGGACATTCTGCAAAATTTTCCGGTCGCGCCAAGCGCCGACATCGCGCAGAACAAGTGGCCGACGGTGAACGGCACGGTGATCCCGTTGGGCAACCTGATTATTACGAGTCCGCTGTATCAACGGGAACACGATGCGCAAGTCAATGTGGACTACACGTTTGGCAAACACCAACTGGGCGGGCGGTTTCTGCTCAACCAGGCGAATTTCATCATTCCGGTGAACTCGACGATACCGCAGTTCAACCAAAATTCGCCGCTGCACAACCGGAAGATCGCGGTAACGGACGCGTGGACAGTGAACAGCACGATGTTGAACGACCTGCGCGTGCAGTATTCGTTCTTCTACAACGCGTTCCTGAATCCGTGTTCGGCGTGCCCGGCAGACGTGACGATTCCAGAACTGGGATTCAACACAATCGGACCCGCGGACAACCAGTACCAGAAGCAGAATACCTATCAGATAGCGGACACATTCTCCTGGTCGAAGGGCAAACACAGCTTCAAGTTCGGAGCGCAATACAACCACTTCATCTATCCGCAGTTCTTCCTGTCGAGGAGTTACGGCGATTACTGGTATTCGAGCCTGGATGAATTCATCAACGACCAGCTGCCGAGCCAGCCGGGACGCACACTGCGCGGTGCGGGAACAGGGAGCTTCCTGGGAACGCAGAGCGCGTTTTATTACTTTGCGCAAGATGACTTCAAGGTGACGCCGAAACTGACGTTGAACCTGGGGTTGCGGTACGAGTATTGGACAAATCCGGTGGGGAGCGAGACGCAAGCGCTCAACGCGGTCTCCAGCGTG
>Ga0335076_10000974_pt1 | contig 27431 bp, 27 predicted proteins | sample Lox_Sample_25_FD_206717 | JGI IMG/M metagenome (GOLD analysis project Ga0335076, IMG submission 206717) | Soil microbial communities from Loxahatchee National Wildlife Refuge, Florida, United States - Lox_Sample_2.5 | ecosystem: Environmental > Terrestrial > Soil > Wetlands | place: USA... | reverse complement strand
AGGCCCAGCAGAGCCAGGCAGCCGCGACCCATCATCGCTACGGCCAACGGAGGAGAATTCCATGTATCGGAACCTGCACCACGACATCATCCTCACCCCTCCGCAGGACACCCCCGCCCGCCCAACACCCGCACACAACGACGAAGATATCCAGGTCACAGCGGCCCCCCACCACCCGCGCATCCGCCGGCTCGCCGCGATTGCCGCCAGCGGCGTGTGTGTCGCCGCCACCACCGTGATGACCATCGGCGGCGCCAGCGCGAATCCGCGGCCCGAGACGCGCGGCAACCACATTTCAGCGCAGCGGCTTCAGCAGGAGATGCGCACACTGCGCGCCGAGGGCTTCGTCGCAACGTCGTGCACAGTCGGCGGCACGCTAATGACGAACTACAGCACCAACCAGTCGATCCTCGTCAAGCAGTAATCGCGTTGGGCGCGTCCAGCGGGATACCAAATCTCCGCGCGTAACCTGCTCCGATGCCCGCGGTAGACAAACATCGGAAAGAATGCTCGCCACACCGGACGGCTGCTCCCATGAGCCGGGCGTCCTAGGCCAAGGGACAACGGCTATGAGTCGCCAAGCGCACTCCGCGACCAGGTGGTGCTAGCCGCCAACGCGCTAGCAGACCGGCGCCCGAGACTTCTGCGTTCCTAAGTGCGCGGGCGCCGACGCTGGCCGCGTTACCGGATCGGACGAGGAGCACCACTCTGTCCACACTGCCGCTTCTTCGCGAAGGAGAAGACGGCGACTGCCAAGGCACCCCACTCCCGGTCCGAGGGGTAAACCGCACGTCCGACCAGCGCGAGTGCTTTTGCGTTCCGGCCGGGACGGTTCTCATCGCTGCTTTAGCGACCAAGCGCAACTCCGGAAGACAGCGAGGAGGCGGTCTCGAGGGCGACGGCCGTCGACGGATGTCGGGAGACCGTGCGCCCGTCGTGTCCGCCGGGCTCCTCTGAGATCGGTGAGCCGATGTTCTGGCTCCGGTGCGTGATCAAGCCCTCTTCCGGACAGGGCTTTTTCGCGTCGCGCACCATCGTCATCGCAACCTCGCTGGTGAGCGGCGCGACGCGAGCGCCCGTGCTTATCGACGGCATCCTTGCCGTCGATAAGCACGGCCAGATGACCGGCGGGCGGATGGGGCTCGCTTGATCAAACACCTTGATCTCTGGGAGTGGGGTCTACCACGGCGCCGGCGATGGTCATGACCGGACATCTGTGCGTGGCATGGTCCTCGCGATCGTGAGCGAGCCGCCGCCGAGCGGGGTGCGTGCCGTGCCGCGTGGGCCGCCCACGCCGCGGCCTGTCCTTCGCCGTTGCGATTATTGCGAATAGTGCTGCTACAGTTCCCGGAGTCAGCCTCGAGGAATGTGATGACCCCGAATCGTGAAACCGTGATCCGTCCCGCATCGTCCGAGGCGGATCGCTTTGATGAGCTGCGTGGTCAGATCGATGCGATGTTCGGCGGCCCCCAAAGGCCTTATCTACTTGGCCCGGACGGGGAACGCATCGAGCTTCCGGACTCGGCGCTCGAGGCCCTGAGGGTCATCATCGAGACGACGGCGCAGGGGCGATCGATCACGCTCGTCCCGCACGACAAGGAACTTACGAGCCAGGAGGCCGCCGACATTCTCCACGTCTCGCGGCCGCATCTGATCAAGCTGCTCGACCGTGGCGACCTTCCGTTTCACCGCGTCGGCACTCATCGTCGAATGAGGATCGAGGATGTGCTGGCCTATCGGGATCTGCGAGATGCCGAGCGCGAGGCGGCGCTCGGTGAGCTCGCGCGCCTTTCTCAAGAGCTGCCGGGCGGCTATCGATAGCGGGTCGCGTCGGCATGCCCGCATTGGAGTGCCCCCGGTTTCGAGGACACCTGAGGGCTTTCGTCGAAAGACGGTGGCCAGGAGGTGAGATGTGCCTCGGACCAGACCGCCGTATCCACCGGAGTTTCGTCGGGAGGCGATCAAGCTCGTTCGCATCTCGAGCAAGAGCCAGCATCATCGCGGAGGATCTCGGGATCTCGGATGTGACGCTGCGTAACTGGGTCAAGCAGGCTGAGCGGGATGAGGGCAAGCGCCCGGACGGCCTCTCGACCGATGAGCGTGAGGAGCTGGCGCGGTTGCGTCGTGAGAACCAGACGTTGCGGATGGAGCGGGAGATCCTGAAGAAGGCGGCCGCTTTCTTCGCCCGGGAGACCGGCGAGCCGTACGAGAGATCTTCGCGCTGATCGAGGCGGAGAAGGCGAGCTTCCCGGTGGCGGTGATGTGCCGGACGCTGGGGGTGAACCGCACCAGCTTTCACGACTGGGAGCGACGCGCGCCGTCTGACCGCGCGCTGTTCGATGCGTGGCTTACCGAGAAGATCAAGCAGATCCACGCCGCCTCGGACGGCACGTACGGCGCGCGGCGTGTCCACGCCGAGCTGCGCCTGGAGTGTGGCGTGCGGGTCGGGCGAAAGCGAGTCGAGCGGCTGATGAAGGCGGCCGGTATCTCCGGAGTAGTCGCACGCAAGCGCCGGCGCACGACGGTCAGGCTGCCGGGCGTCAGGGTTGCTCCCGACCTGCTCGAGCGCGATTTCCGGCCCGGAGCGCCGAACCTGACGTGGTCGGCGGACATCACCTATATCTCGACCTGGGAGGGATTCCTGTACCTCGCGCACGTCCAAGACCTGTTCTCCCGGCTGATCGTGGGCTGGTCGATGGCGGACCACCTACGGGCAGAGCTCGTCGTCTCAGCACTCGAGATGGCCCTGTACCGGCGACGCCCCGCGCCCGGGCTGATTCACCACTCCGACCAGGGATCTCAACCCGGGCTCAACCGGTCCTCGCAACAGTGCCTGTCGGCGTGACTGTACCTCTCGCTGGTGATGGACTCGCCCTTGCGGGTTGCGGTGAGCTGAACCTGGGAGGGTGATGCGGCTGTCGTCGCGGAGGCTCGCCCCGAGGGGCGGGCCGGAGCGGCGATAGCCGCGTGCGCGCCGGTCGGCCGGGGGATGAGGTGTGTCGTGAGGGTGTCAACTCGCCGGCTGACCATCGGGAGGTGTAACTGTTTCAGGCGGCGACTGTGGTCAGGTATTCGTTTAGCGCCTCGGCAGGTGTTCTCCAACCGAGTGTCTTCCGTGGCCGGTCGTTCAGGGTCGCGGCGACGGCTTCGAGCTCCTCGGCGCTGTGCCTGGCGAGGTTGGTGCCTTTCGGGAAGTACTGGCGCAACAGGCCGTTGGTGTTCTCGTTGGTGCCGCGCTGCCATGGGCTGTGCGGATCGCAGAAATAGACCGGCAGGTCCGCTTGGATGCGCAGCTGCGCGTGTTGGGCCATGTCCGTGCCCTGGTCCCAAGTCAGTGTGCGGCGCAGCTGCTCGGGCAGCGTCGTGATCGTCTTGGCGATCGCGTCCCGGACCGCCTCGGCGCCGTGCCCGGCCAGCGCCGGACCGTTCTTCACGCGCGGGCCCTGGCCGCGCATCGGCGGCAGATGCAGCAGCATCGTGAACCTCGTGGTCCGCTCAACCAGCGTGCCGATCGCCGAGCTGTCCAAGCCGAGGATCAGATCGCCCTCCCAATGCCCAGGAACGGCGCGGTCCTCGGCCTCGGCCGGCCGCTCGCTGATCAGCACCTGGTCGGTCACGAAGTTCTTCCCGCGACGCGCGCGAGCTCTGGGGACCCACATCGCCCGGCCGGTCCGCAGACAGGCCGTCAGCTCGCGCCTGAGCGCACCACGACCCTGCACGAACAGTGACTGATAGATCGCCTCATGCGAGACACGCATCGACTCATCATCGGGGAAGTCGATCCGGAGCCGGCCCGAGATCTGCTCCGGGCTCCAGGACTTCGCCCACCGCCGGTCCTTGCGAGGACCGTGACGGCGGCCGATCCACCTGACCTCAGGACCCGCCACAGCACCCCCGTCAGGCCGCTCCACAGCGCCCGACAGGCGGTCCTGCACATAGCGGCGCAACTCGACGTTCACCGCGAGCTTCGCCGGCTTGGGACGCCGCGCCCGCCGGTCGGCATGCCACTGCGCCGTCGACGCCCGATAGGTCAACGACCCACTGCGCGTCGCCGCATTACGCCGCAGCTCCCTGGAGATCGTCGACGGCGAGCGGCCCACTCGACGTGCGATCTCCCGCACCCCACACCTCTGGGCGCGCAGCAGCGCGATCTCCTCCCGCTCGGCAAACGACAAGTAGCGCCCCGACAACGGGGCCAAGGTGACCGTTGGCATCCCGCCACCCTCCCGAAACCACCGGACGCCAACGACCCCGGACACGCCCGCCTCCCGGGCTGCGTCCACGCTCGTCGCTCCACCAGCGATCGCCTCCCAGAATCGCACCCGATGCTCCCGGCGCCCCACCGGCGGACGACCCGGCGAACGCTCCACCGGCCGCCCCGTCAACTCCGACGCCCACCCCTTCGCCCTGCCCATCGCAACCTCCTCGAGATCGAGTGTTGCGACGACCGATTGAATCCGCCCAATACACAGCCGTGCTGTTCGGAAAGCGCTGCGCGGCCGCGGGCATCGAGATCTCGATGGGATCGGTCGGCGACTGCTACGACAACGCCGTCTGCGAGACGTTCCACGCCAGCATCAAGAAAGAGCGGATCTACCGCCGCTCCTGGCCCACGCGGGCCGAGGCCAGGACAGCCGTGTTCGAGTACATCGAGGGCTGGTACAACCCCCGGCGCCGGCACTCCACCCTCGGCTACCTCTCCCCAGCCGAGTACGAACGCCACCATGCCGAGCTCACCACCAGCCGCGTCTCGACCGCCGCTGTCGCCACGAGCAGCAACGGCTCGATCTCTTCCGAGACCGGGCTCATCGTTCCAACCGATCTCACTCAGGCCGCGACGAACGGGGATCGAGGGACGACCGGAACTCCGTGGCCTCTCCGACAGGTAGTCCAGGAGCAGACTCACTGATACAAACATCAACTACAACGGCTAAGACGTGTCGTCCGAACCGAGGGCGGTCCACCGCTCCGGAAGCGCGCGTGGGTTCGTCGCCGTGTACAGCACGCTCGGCCTGCTCAGGTTGCGTCTGGGCGCGCTTCCGGAGGCTGATGCGGCCGCGCGCGTCGCACTGCGGGTGCTCCAGGAGGGGGATTTTGCGCCTGGGCTTGCATTTGCGGCGACCGTTCTGGCCGATGTCGCTGTCGAGGCCGGTGAGCTCGACGAGGCGCAGGCGCTGATCGAACTCCTTCCACAGGAAGGCTGGCCGGCGGGTGTCGGGACCGTACTGTTTCCATCGCAGATGAACTCCTTCGACGGGGTTGGGCGGATCGATCCCGCTACCGGCCAGGTGCAGCTCGCCGACACCGACCCGTATCTACCGAGCGATATCGCGTTCGGCGCAGACGGCGGGTTGTGGTTCGTCGACAACGGCGCGAATGACATCGGGCGCATCACGATTAGCCCATCGCTGTTCCCGTCCGGCGGCGGGGGCGCCACGGGAGGCTCGGTTCCAAGCGCGCCAGCGGTCGCGCTCACCCTCCGTCCGCCCGGATCGCCTCGCTTCGCCGCACGGGAATGTTGCGGATCGGTTGCCGCCTGGCCGGCGCCGGCCGCTGCTCGCTCACCGCGACGATCACGGCCACGGCAGCACGCCGACTCGGGCTGAAGCCGGCGCACGGCGCGAACACGTTCTCACTGGCACACGGCTCGGCCGTCCTGCACCGCGCAGGACGAGCGACGATCAGCCTCCGGTTCGCCGCTCGCTTCCTCCGCGCGCTCGGCCGTGCGCGCAACGGCATCCCCGTGACGATCACCGCGGTCTCGAGCGCGCCCGGGGCCAAGTCCGTGACGTTGACGGGCGGGCTGATCCTGCGGCGCCCAGGACGCGACGCAGATCCGGGTCGCTGCCGTCCAGGATGTACCGCTGGACGCGCTCCCTGACAGCCGTTGAGGGCGCCATACTGGCTCTGTCAGCCGCTGGTGTGCTGTCACAGCGGGATGAATCGTCGCGCCTTGCCCGTTTCTGGGTGGCGTGCGATGTCGGTGACCCGGTGGACGCGGATCTGGGGGTCCGGGAGGCCGCCGGCCCGCAGGGACTGCGCCAGCGCTGCCGCCAGGGCGGTTGTGTCCAGCTCGCCGCCGGCGACGATCGCGAGGTCGATCCCGCGTGCGGTCTGGCGTACCTGGTACTCGAGCACGGCCGGGGTCCTGACCATCACGGTTCGGATCACGAGCGGGTCGACGCTGATGTCTGCGTAGTGGAACACGTCGTCAGCGCGGCCCTCGACGGAGGCGCGAACGGAGCCGGTGCGAGGGTCGGACGGGTGGCGGATGAAGCGGTCCGTCAGCTCGTAGCGGATCAGCGGCTGGGTGTGGTTGTGGAGGTTGGTGACCAGCGCCTTCGTCGACGGAACGCCTTCGGGGACCGGCTGGTTGTCGGCGTCGACGAACTCGACGACGCACGCGTCGCCAGCGAAGGTGATTACCTCGCCGCCAGGGTCACTCTGCCCGACCAGTCCCTCGGTGGAGGTGAACTGAGTAACGAGGGGGATCCCGAACGCGGCCTCGATCGTGCCGCGACCGTCCGCGGTGACCGTCTCGCCCATCGCAGTGATCGCCCTGGGCTCGATCCGCAGGCGACCGGCGCGCCGCTCGGCCGCGAGAGTGACCAGCTTTGAAGTGTGGGCGAGCAGCGCCGGCGGCCGCGCGTCGTTCAACCGCCGCACGACCTCGGCGATCGGGAGCGTCGCCGGCGCGGGGATCAGCCTGACCGGGTAACCGGTGGCGACCGCCGCGCCGAACCCGCTTGAGTGAACCGGCGCGGCGGCCGCGATGATCCCGATCGGGAACCCGCCCGGCGGCGGACCGCCGGCGGCGATCACCCCCGCCATCGCGCGGCGGACGATGCACGCCACGAACTCGATGTATTCCTCGAGCGTCTGGACGAACACCCCTCGCAACCCCGAGCTCCCCCCCGACGCAAGACACACGTACTCATCGTCGAGCAGTCGCGGCTCCATCCCCAGCGCGGCCAGGTGACTTTCCACGCGCGCCCTGGTCAGCCGCCGGTCGCAGAGGAGCTCATCGAAGCTCGAGATCATCTGCTCCTTGCTCATCACCGGCAGCTCAGGCAGCTGCTCGAGCTCGAACCGCTCAGGATCGATCCCACGCAGACGCCGAGCGTGAAATGTGGAGCGCTCGACCGCACAGGCGAGCAGCCTGCGCACCGCACCGCGCTGGAACCGCTTTAGCTGCCCGGCGTCCCAGCCCAGTCGCTCGATGTGCACGTCGAGCCGGCCTGCCAGCCTCGCGCCGACTCGCGCACGCAGCGCCTCGACGCCGGTGTCAGTGACCACGATCACGCCACTCTCCTTCGGTTCGCCCGCCCCGCGGGAGATGCAGACGTGACCGAGCTCGGGACGCGCGCCAGCAGCTCCGCGACCAGAGCGTTCGGGAGCACGTCCGAGTTCGTTGCCTGCTCAAGCCTCGCCCCGGCACCAACCGTGAGCAGCAGCCGTGCGAGCTCGCTCGCCGGTAGCGGCAGACTCTCACCAGCCCGGTCGTAGATCCTTGTCACGACATCGGCGACCCCGGCCACAGTCCGTTCATGCACCTCTCCGTAGCGACGATTAAGCTCAGCGTCCCGGGCCGCATGGACGCGGAACTCGATCACGAGCAGTCCCCACTCGGCGTCCGCCCGATCGCGCGCTGTCACATGCTCAGCCAGTGCCCGGAGCCCCTGATCGAGAGTCAACACATCGCTCGCCACCAAACGGTCCACAAACCCTGCGTTCTCGCCCTTGCGCTCGTCAATCCGCTGCTCCAGCAACGCCAGGAACAAATCTGCCTTGCTCTCGAACTGCGAGTACACGACTCCCTTCGAGAACCCAGCCTCATCCGCGATCTGCTCCAACGACGCTCCGTGATAACCACGCGCCAGGAACATGCGACGCGCACCGGCTAACACGAGATCGCGGTTTCGTCGGCTCTGCTCTACCCTGGTCAGACGAACCATACCGTCGGTATTGAACTACCGTCGGTAGCTGAAGTCAAGACTAAGGCTGGGCGCCGGGCCCGAACCGAGCCCGAGCGGCTGAAGACACTGCTTTCGTGTCACCACTCAAACCGCGGTTCGAGCGCTTCGAGCGTCTGCGAGACCGCCGCGCGCAGCTCGCCGGCCGCGTCGCGGAAGTAGAGCGGGCCGCACCCGTCGGTCAGCAGCAGATGCACGGTTGCGAGTCCGCGGGACGCCAGCAGGCCGGGGCCGCGCAGCCGGGTGGCGAGCTCTTCGAGTTCGGCGGCCGCACCGAGCACCTCGGCCTTGCAGATCGGGATTCGCGTGAGACTTGGCCGCTGGGCGGATCGTGCTTCATCCAGGACGCGTTCGACGCTCCGCGCGAGAACGTCGCGTATGCGGGGCTCGCCGAGGGTGTGCGCCCGAAGCGCCAGCGCCGCGTCGGTTTCTGGCGCCACCCCGCGGGCCAGCTGGGTATCGAGCAGGTGCGCGCGCCAGCGTGCCGCCAGCCGCTCGCGCAGCCGGGCGGGTCGGGTCACCAGCACCTCCCCGGGACTCTCGTGTCGTCGCAGGATGACTAACCGCGCCATCAGGTCGCAACCCCTGCCGGGGCCTCCAGGCCGAGGTAGAAAGCCGCTGTGGACCGATCATGCGGCACGCGACTGCCCTCCTGTGGACGCGTGGGCGGTCGCGGCGTTGCGGGAGCGTTCTGCGCTGCGGACAGCGAGATCCGGCCTCGGAGGACATCGTTCGGTGTGCGCTCGATGCGATCGAGAACGCTCGTGTAGATCCCCGCGATCGCCTCGATGCACGCGCCGCCCCGAGCATCGAGCAGCGGCAGCAGCAACAACCCGCGCTTGTACCACTCGCGGTTGCGGCGAGCCTCGTAGCGGATCACCCTGCACAGCAGGTCCGGGGGCGCCGACAGCGGGCTTCCGGACCACCCGAACAGCGCGAGATCCTCGCGCGGGAGGTACAGGCGTGCGCACTCGAAACCCTCGACCAGGTCGCGGAGGATGTTGGTGAGCTGCATCGCCACCCCGAGGTCGTCCGCTAGCGCAGCAGCGGTCGCGGGATCGCGGCTGCCCAGAACCGCGATCGACAGACGTCCGATCGAGCCGGCGACTTGGCGGCAGTAGCGAGCTAGGTCCTCGAACGTCGCGTACTTGCCCCCGAAGAGGTCACTCTCGACGCCGTCGATGAAATCGTCGAGGCTCGCGAGCGGGATCGGAAACCGTCGCTTGACATCGCGAAGCGCCACCGGCACCGCCTCGTCGCGCCGTGGCGTGCCGTCGTGCGGGACGCCGGCGCGAGCCTGGGCCAGCAGCCAGGGCCTCTGCGTCCGGTGCAGGCTCACGTCGCGGGCGTCGTCGACGCGGCGCACGAACGCGAAGATCGCGCACAACGCGCGCCGCCTGAGGGCCGGCAGCGGCTCGATCGCGTCGTAGAGGTTGCGGGCCTGGGAGCGGATCTCCTGCTCGCAGACGTCGTAGGCGGCGTCAATGTCGACCGGCCGTCGCCGCCGCGGCTGGTTGACGGGTTGGCTGTGGGTGGTGGCGCCCAAGGCCTGCCTGGTGGCGCTGGAGGTGGCCATCGTTAGTTCCTTTCTCGACGTGACGGTCATGTGGTGGGTGGCTCGATCCGCCGGCGGCGGGCCGCGAGCCTTGCTGCTGTGAGTTCGGACGCGTGCGCTTCAGCTCGAGGATCGGGACGGACGCGAGCACGAGTCCGGCGCCGAGGAGCTGGACAGCTCCGAACCGGTCGCCGAAGGCCGCGAACGCGAACGCGGCGGTCAGGGCCGGCTCCACGCTCGAGACGATGCTCGCCCGTGAGGCGCCTAGGCGCCGTACGCCCGCCATGAACGCGCCGGTTCCAAACACCGACGAGGACAACGCCACCGCGACGACGAGACCGATCCCGGTCAGGCCCCCGCGCGGCGCGAGCTGACCGTGAATCGCCGCATCGCCAAAGAACGTGATCGCGGCGCCCGTTGCGACGGAGGCGGCGAGCACGAGTGGGTCGGTCGTGCCCAGCAGTGAAGAGGATGCGAGCACGTAAAGCGCGTAGATCAGCGCCGATGCCAGTGCCAGCCCGACGCCGAGCGGATCGATAACGCCGGTGCCGCCACCCGTCAGCGCCAGGGCGATGCCAACGGTAGCGGCGGCGAGGGCGGCGGCGCGGCGCCGACTGAAGCGCTCGCGCCCCAAGGCGACGGCGCCGATCGACACGAGGACGGGGTAGGCGAAAAGCAGCAGGTCAGCGAGACCAGCCTCGATGTGCTTCAGCGAGGCCGCAAACGAGAGCGCCATCGAGCTGTACCCCATGCCGAGCGCGACGGCTGTCACCACACAGCGACGGGAAGGCAGCGGGCGACGCAGCACGAGCACGATCAGCCACAGCACGAGGCCCGCGACTGCGAAGCGGCCGAGCAGCAGCCCGAGCACCGACACGCCCGTGCTGTACGCGAGCTCGGCGAGTACGGCGAGTGCACCGAACAGTGCCGCCGAAAGCAGCACGAGCGCGACGGCCCGCAGATCGCGCGTCCGCGCGAGAGTATGAGTCGGTTGATATGACATGTGCCAACTTTGGAGTGACTGCTTCCAGGAGCGCTCGCAGACATGCAGTCGTCCCAGATCGAAGAGACAAGTGCAACAGGCGGTCGGATGAGGAGAGTCGCTTGCCCCGCCATGAGGTGTCACATCTCGTAGAGACGCAACCGGTGTCACCACTATTCCAGGACCAGTCGAAAATCTACATGTGCGATTTGCCGGGTAACAACCGCGTCAACCGCCCCCGTGTTAACCCAAAATGCCACCGCCGATACGAATGGCCAGTGCTGGATGTCCGTGAGCCCGAGCTCCAGGAAGCAGCCAGGCGTCTGCAGTTCTGACTGATCTTTGCGACGGGACGGACTGTCGGTCAGCGGAGACTCCTAGGCCGGGCGAACAGCAAATCGGTGAACCTCGGGTGACTGTCGCCTAGTAGGTGGAGGGGACGGCCCGTGTCGGGACCACCCATCGGGTCAAGGTCCGGTCCGACGTCGGGGCCGCCCATGACATCGAGGTGAAGGCCTGGGCGCGGAGCGCCCATGACCGGTACCCCGGGAGCGTGGTTCGGCGGTCCCATAACGGCGGGCACGCTGGACGGCCAAGGAGTGACCGGCCGGGAGCGGCTGCTGCGCTGCACCCGCGAGGGCATGTCATGGATTCCCGCGTCCGGTGCCTTCGAACGCGGGGGTAGTGGGTGACGTTGGCTGGTGATGCTCATTGTTTTCTCCTTGTTGCTCGTTGGACGACTGTGATCAGTTGGTAGTCACCGTGGGCGCCAAGGCCAGGTGCGGGGGCGTTTTGGCGCTGTCGGTGCAGGATTGGTTTCGGCGGGGGAAGGGCGGGTCGTTCCGGACTAATCCGGGCGCGGGGGCGGTGGCGCCGGTCCGGGCGAGTCGGCAGCTGGCGGCGGCCCCGGACCCGGCGCCCCGGAGCGTGAACCTCTGGGACGAGATGCTCAGCGCCGAGAGCGCCGGAGTCGGGGGTGGGGGCGGGGCAGGTTGGATGGTGATCGCGGCACTGTTGAAGGTCGCGGTGGCCGAAAACGGGAGCGGGTAGGTGGCCGTCAGCCGGCAGGCGAGTCGGTGTCCGACGTCGTCGGCCGTCGGGATGTAGGCCGGCGCCGGCGCGTCGAGCGCGGGCGTGGCCCCCGACCGGATCTGCCCAATCACGCCGTGGGCGTCGGTGAACGACAGGTCGCCGCCCGGCCCCGCCGCGATCCATTCCGGCTCGCTGCCCGCGTTCGGGCCGCTCGGGAGTTCGGTGACCAGGTCGCGGGGATCGGCAGTCGGGTTCGCGGCGTTAGTTATGTGTTCAGTCCGGTTCATGGTTCATGGTTCGTGGTGTCTCGAGCAGCGTCGACTGCTCGCTGCGGCTGGTGCATGGCTCGCGGCCGCGGTTTAGCGCGCCCGTTCGCATACGGGTTCCGCGTGGGCCGCTGGCGTGGAGCGACGCTGGGATGGTGCAGCTAAGGCGCGCCCCCGCACATCGGGTAGATGCCCATTTCTGGGCTTAAGCGCGAAGCCTCGCCGCTTAACTGGTCCAGAAAACCACCGCCGACCACATTTGACCGCCCCACCCTCTCTACGGGAGCATGCGCCGGTGCTTGCTCGATCGCCAGCAAGCAATGGAGGGCGCGCTCGCAGAGAGCGATCATGAACGCGCCGAGCATCGGCGTCACTGCGAGGCCTGGCTCGGTTTGTCCTGAATGCGGTAGACAGGTACCTACCGGCCATGAGAAGATCGCCGGCACGACTCGGTCCTCATCCACGCGAGATCGGGTCGGAACCTGGAGCGGATGGTGGAAACAGCCGGCAGTCCTGTGTCCTCGCCTAACGTGGATCAGCGTCCGCGTATGAGGGTCCTCTTCTCAACGATCGGTGCCGTCGGCCACGTGTACCCGATGATTCCCCTTGCCCGGGCGCTGCTGGCGGCCGGGCATGAGGTGCGGTGGGCGACCTCGGCCGAGATGTGCCCCACGATCGTCGCGGCCGGCATTCCGGCGTTCAGTGCGGGGTTATCGAACTCAGACTGGCGGGATGAGAGAAATCGGCGCATGCGCGAGCTTGCCGACCTCTCCCCGGCGGAGCGCACGTCTCGGCTCGCCCCCTGGATCTTCGGCGAGCTACTGGCGCCCGCGATGCTTCGTGACCTGCGGGCGGTCGTCGGTTCGTGGCCGCCCACGGTGTTCATCCACGACAACATGGAACTCGCCGCACCGGTCGCGGCCGAGGCCATCGGAGCGGTTCACATAGCCCACTCCTTCGGGCCGCTGACGCCGGAAGAGAGGGTTCTCGCGATCGCTGATTCAGCGACACCCCTATGGCGAGCCGCAGGGACGAACCCGCCCGGCTATGGCGGTCTCTATGACCACTTGTACCTCGATATTTACCCGCGCTCGATCCAGCCGACGGCCTCCGGTCACGTCCCGCGGCGGCAGGCGATCCGCCCGGTTCCCTACGCGCCGTCCGTCGACGACGTCCCGCCCGTTCTCGCCGACGACGGTCGCCCGCTCATCTACGCGACCTTCGGCACCGAACTCCCCGACCAGCGACCGCTGAAGACCGCCGTCGAGGCGATCTCATCCCTCGACGTCCGAGTGCTCGCCACGATCGGACCGCGAGGCAGCCTCGATGCACTCGGACCCCAGCCCGAGAACGTGACAATCATGCGATACGTACCGCAAACCGTCGTGCTGCCTCACGCCGCGGCCGTCGTCTCGCACGCCGGCTCGGGGACGGTGCTCGCCGCTTTGGGGGCTGGTGTCCCACAGCTGTGTCTGCCTCAATTCGCAGACCAGCCACTCAACGCCGCAGCGGTTGCCGACTCTGGCGCCGGACTGACCCTTGGCTCGAAGGTGCTCGATCACCATACGATTCGGGACGCGATCGTCCGGCTGCTTACCGAGGACGCGTTCCGTCTGCGTGCCCTTGCGCTAAGGGACGAGATCGCACAAATGCCCTCGCCCGTCGACGTCGCCGCTCTCCTCCCAACGCTCGTGTACGCGTAACCCGCCGGTGGCCCAGGGTGAGCCGTCAATCGGTCAGCCTCGCCAGATAGGTGCTCGTTTCGGCTTCGTGCAAGCCGCCGTGCTGGCCGCGGAACCGCTGCTCGTTGGCCGCCGCCGAGCGAAGCCAGGCCTGGCGGCCCGCGGCGGGCAGCACGGCCACGTCACCCAGACGAGCCTTCAGCCGGGGGCCGATCCGGTCAAACAGCTCGCCCGCGGCTCGTACCTCGGCGCGACCCTCAAGCCTTGCCGACAGCTCGTCGATGACCGTGACGACATGCTCGGCGTCCACGTGCAAGAAGACGTCGCGCGAGGATCCCGCCGGCCGCGGCTGTGACAGCAGCGCAGGCAAATCGGGCCAGAGATCGTCGAGGTAGTCGACGCGGTCGGGCTCGACGTCGACCTGGCCGTGGTCGGCCGTGACCAGCACGGTCACCGCGCGCAAAGCTCCGATGGCGTCCCACAGGTCGTCGAGCGAGCGTCTGCACGCAACCGCAAACTCCGCCGAACGCGGGCCGTGCTCGTGTCCCGCCCGGTCGATCAGATCCCAGTACAGCAGCGCGTAGCGATGATCACTTCCCGGTGCAGCGAACGCCTCACCGAGCGCACGCACGCCCTCGCGCAGCCGCCGAAAGCCAATCACCCGCGACCCGCGAGTCGCGACCGCGCTGAATGACCCCGCCAGCCGGAAGGGCTGCGCGACGATACAGGGGACGGCCAACGACTCATAGAACGTGGGGCCGGGTGCCAACACGGACGGCTCCAGCCGACCAACCAGCGTGCCCTCCTCCTCGGCACCACTCGCGTTGAAGCGAAGCGGGCAGATGATCTCGCCGAGAGTCGGCTCAAGAATGTTCCATTCGTAGAGACCGTGCTCGTGCACCGGCATGCCGAAATGCACCGAGGACACGTGCGCCGTCGTCGTGGACGGGAACTGGGAGGTCAACGGGGTGACGTCCAGGCGCTGGATCAACGGGTGATCGCGATGGCGCTCGAGGAACTCCAGCCCGAATGCGTCCAACAGGATCAGGATCACCCGCTCGCCGGCGTCGACGCGCCGTTGGACCTCGGCTGGGATGTCGGCGAAGCTCTTCACTACGAGCATTCTCGGCTATTCGCAGCGACTGGCCGTCGCGCGAGCGGACGCCTAGCGGTGGGTTAGCTGCGTTCGGTCCAGCGCGCCGTGTCGAGCGACACTTCGGAACCTGGGGCGGGCGGGAGGATCCCGAATCCGACGGCGGTGCAGTCGGTGGGCGTCGGGCACGACACATCGTTGAGCATGCCCCACCGCGGGCCGGCCAAGTCCGGAAAGCTTTGGACGGACCAGCGCTTGCCGTCCCAATGCTCCGCGACCGGGCCGCCGCCGGTGCCTCCGTTGTAGCCACCAACCACGGTGCACGCCGTCGCGGAAGGGCACGACAAGCCCGCCAGCGTCATAGCGGTCAGGGGGTTGGTGACCTGCGCGTTCGGTATTGGCTGGATCGACCACGTCTTGCCGTTCCAGAGTTCAACCCGCGGAGCCTGCAGGACGGTGCCGGGAGCGACGGCCGCCCCGATGGCCATGCAGGCGCTCGGCGTTGCACAAGACATATCAGTCAGCCCCCAGAAGGGAGGCCGGCTGGAGGTTTGCTCCCGTGACCACTTGGTTCCGTTCCACCGCTCCGTGAGCATGTGTGGGTCGGGGTTGCAATAAGAGGCCGAGCTGCGACTCGGGGGCGGGCAATAGTGCGCGTCGTAGGCGCCGAGCGCGATGCAAACGGTGGCGGACGGGCACGACACGGCAGCGAATTCATCATCGAATCCGACCATGCGAGGCCGCTGGATAGCCCACCTCTGGCCATTCCAGTGCTCCATTACGCCGTACAGGTTCAACTTGGGGTTGCGCCCGATGGCAGTGCAGAAGGTCGGGGAGGCACACGACAAGCTCGACAGGCGATAACCGGGGATGCTCGCCGGAATCGACCATCGGATCCCGCTCGCCAGCCGGGCGTCGCCCCCGACCGCGACGCAGCCGCCGCCTGGGACGCACGACACCCCGTCGAGCGCACGGGGCCGGTGATCGATCGACCACTTGGTCCCGTCCCAATGCTCCACGGGTGCCCCGCCGGGACCTCCGAGTGCGATGCAGTCGCGCGGCGACGCGCACGACACCCTCGTCAGCGTCGCCACACCCATCTGACCCGGCGCGGGACGCGGCGCGGCGATCGGCTGGATCGACCAGCCGGACGCCAGCGCCCCCGACGCTCCCCCCATCCAACCAGCCGGCACGATGACAACGGCTGCCAACACGCCACACGCCCGACAAGCGACCCGGTCCATGAACCACTCCCCTCGGCACGCCCCGCCACTCTCATTGCATTATGCGCGGCGACAACGTAACGAACCGCGCAAAGTTGCGCAAGAACGCGCGTCACCGAGCACGCGCGACGAGTTGGTGGTCGTCACGGCGTCATGCCTGCGTCTCACGCGTGACGCGGGTGGCTGCGGGTCGGCGGCTGTGCCTCGCACCTGCCGGTCCAGAGGAAGGCGCGCATGAGCGCGAATCGGTCTCGGTGGGCTACAGCGACCATAGTGCTTGGGTGGGCGAGAGGCGCGCGGCGCGAAGGGCGGGGATGAGCCCGGCGACGGCGCCGATGATGAGGGAGGCAAGGATCCCGCCGGCCCAGGCCTCGGTGGGGATGGTGGCGGTCCAGTGCTTGGTGTGGGCGTACACGATGGTGGCCGCGGCGCCGAGGGCGACGCCGACGGTTCCGCCGATCAGGCCGAGGAGGATGGCTTCGGAGAGGAACTGCGTGCGGATCTGGGCTCTGGTGGCGCCGAGGGCGCGCCGAAGCCCGATCTCGGAGCGGCGCTCGAGCACGGAGATGATCATGATGTTGGCGACGCCGACCGCGCCGACGAGAAGGGCGACGGCGCCGAGGCCGAGGAACAGGCCGTTCAGCGCGCTTTTCGCGTCGGCTTGGGCGACCAGGGCGTCAGAGGGTTGGCTGACGTTGACCTGGCCGGGGTTCTCGGGATTTGCGGTGGCGGCCAGGAGATTGTCGACGCCGATGACTCGGTCGGTTTGGGCGCGGAGGTAGACGGTGGACGGGTGGCCGTCGAACCCCAGGTATTTCTTTGCCGCGGGGTAGCCGACCAGCACGGAGGTGTCAATGGCGGAGGCGAGTACGGCGGGGTCGAGGATGCCGGCGAGGTAGAACCATTGGCCGTCGACCCAGATCCGCTCACCGGGGTAGATGCGGTCGATCCCGAGCAGTTGGGCTGCGGCGGCGCCGAGCACCGCGACGGGTTCTTGAGCGGTGGCCGCGTTGAGATAGTGGCCTTGGGCGACAGTGGTGGCGAGAACCGGGAGAAGGTCGAAGGATGCGGCTTGGACGGTCAGGCCGTTGGTGTCGACCGATGGGATGTAAGGGGTGCGGTAGGCGTTGGCGTCGCTGACCGCCCCGGTGCTCTGCACCTGTTGCACACCGCCGATGCGACCGATCATTGTCGGCGCCGTCGTCGGCAACTCCGCAGTTCCGCCGGTCAGGCTCTGCCCGTTGCTGATGGTGAGCAGGTTGGTGCCGAGGCGGTTGATCTCCGCCAGCAGGCCGGCCTGGGATGACGCGGACAGGCCGAGCACGGCGACGATCGCAGCCACACCGATAGCGATCCCGAGAGCCGACAATCCAGCCCGGAGCTTCCGCGTGCGCAGGCCGACGGTGGAAAGCCGCGCCAGGTCGGAGAACTCGAGCCGTCTCCGGCTCACGGTGGCAGTGGGGGTCACGACGGCTATTCGCTGACGGCCGCGCCGGGCACGGTCTGCGGTGGGTGGGGGACTGGTTGCGTGAGAGGCTGCACGCGGGCGTCGGTGCCCGCGGCAGGGCCGGTGTCGGCGACGATGTGGCCGTCGAGGATCTCGACCTTGCGGGGCATCCGCTCGGCGATCGCGTGGTCGTGGGTGATCACCACGATCGTCGAACCGGCTCGGTGCCGCTGGTCGATGAGAGCCAGGATGGACTGCCCCGTGGCCTGGTCGAGGTTGCCGGTCGGCTCGTCAGCCAAGACGATCGCGGGCTGACCGACCAATGCCCGGGCGATCGCGACGCGCTGGCGCTGCCCGCCCGAGAGCTGGGTGGGGCGGGCATGTGGGCGCTCGGCCAGGCCGACCATGTCCAGGGCATCGACGGCGCGCCGGCGGCGATGCTTGAGGGGGATGCCCGCGTAGAGGAGCCCGTCGGCGACGTTGTCGAGCACGGTGGAGTGCTCGGCCAGGAAGAACTGCTGGAAGATGAACCCAATTCGCGTGGCCCGCAGGTAGGTCACCTCGTCGTCAGGCATGGTGGCGACGTCCAGACCGGTGATCCGCACGTGGCCGCTGCTGGGCCGGTCGAGCGTGCCCATCAGTTGCAGCAGGGTGGTCTTGCCCGACCCCGATGGGCCGACGATCCCGACAAGTTCCCCGGACGCGATGGTGAGGCTCACGCCGCGGAGGGCCTGAACCGGCGGCTCGCCGGGGTAGCTCTTGGTGACGTCGTGGACTTCGAGCACGGGCACGCTTGCACTGCGGGTGGCCGAGCCATTGCCGTCGGCGATCGCGTTGTCGTTTGGCGTCGGTGGCGGCGTGGAGGTCATGTCGACGCGACCACCACAATCTGGCCGGCGGCCAGCCCCGAGCCGGTGACCTGCACCTGGCCGTCCGCATCGTCGAACAGTCCGAGTGAGACCGGCACGAGGTGGTTCCTCGCTGCTGCGCCGATGACCTCGACGGCGTAGCCCCCGTCGGATTGGGCCAGCAGCGCGGTCACCGGCACAACCAGCGCGCCCCGCATGGTGGCGGTGGTGATACCGACCTGCACCGGCGCCTGATCCCACTTACCGGTGGCGGCCGGATCGGACGGAGTGACACCCACGGTGATAGTCGGGGTGGCGCTGCTTCCCAAGCCGCCTGAGGCGCAGGTGTCGGTTCCAGGTGCAGCCGAGCTGGACCCCGATCCGCCCGACCCTGAGCCCGATGCGCAGGTCGCGACCGCCCCCACCGAGGAAACGACGCCCGGGGTGGTCCGGTTGTTTGGCAGCGTGATCGTCACCCTGTTCCCGACCGCCACCTCGGTCTGTTGCGAGGCGTCCAGCGCCACCTGAACCTGGCGAGCGGTCGAGGTGCCCTGCATCACCGTCTGGCCGGGCTGGGCGCGGCCGCCGAGCTGGGCCGCCAGTGTCGTGACCCGCACCTCGGTGGGTTGGAACACCGCCTGGCCAAGAGCCAGGACGCCGCTCTGCGTCACCCCCAGGGTGGCCTGGAGCTTCTCCAAAGCCGTGGTGGTGGCCGGCCCGAACGCGACGGACGTCGGGCTGAGCTGAGCCCGGGTCGCGTAGCCGAGCGCGACCAGATCCGCGTTGAGCTCGGCGACGTCCGGGCCGCTCGCCCCCGCCAGCAGGGTCCGGTACGCCGGTGTCGAGCCGCGCAGCAATACCACCGGGCTGTCGTTCACCCGATAGAGCACGTGACCTTGAGAAATCACGTGCCCGATCGCGGGCAGGCTGGTGTACGTCCCCTGCGCCTGGTTGATCACCGAATACGGCGAGCCGCCCGACCCCGCCCGATAGGTCAGGACCCCAGCCTCCGAGACCATCGCGGAGAGCGTCCTCTTCGCGACGCTCGCGGTGTTCGCCGACGCCGGTTGCGCGGCCAGCGCCCGTCCCTGCGCGCCGGACATCACGACCACGCCGCCGGTGGCACCTATCGCAGCCAGGAGGCCCGCCGCGGCCAGCACCCACGCCTTCTGCCTCACCGCGTCACCCCCGCTGCGGCCGCCACACCACTGCACTTCTGCATCGCGGCGTGGAGAGCGCTCATCCCCCCGGGTTCCGCTGCGGATGGAATTCGATTCGTGTCGACGAGCGGCCCGTTCGGGGTGGGATCCGGGAAGTCCGGCACGCCGTTCGTGCGGATGCACTGGGCGAACCTGAGGGCCGCCTGCTGCTGCTGGGAGCTGCGCTTGCTGCCCATGAACCCGGCGGGCTCCAGGCCCTTACACGCGCTGATGGCCTGTGCGAACGCCGGGGTGCTCGTGTCGAGCGACGAGCCGTTCGCTACCGCATCGATGGTGAGCTTGCCCGACGCGCCCGGATCGGGAAACTGACTGACCCCATTGCGGCGCATGCACTCGGCGAACTTCACCCCCTTCTGAGCGTTCGTCAAGGCGTTGCCGCCGCCGCTGCCGGTCTCGGCGGGTGCACTCGAACCGCACCCGGTGATCAAGGCGACCGCGATGACAAGCGCAAGGGCCGTCGGCAGGCGTCGTTTTCTACTCATGGTGTTCTCCTGCAGATCGTGGTTGCGTTGAGGTCAGTGCGAGCCCTGCGGCAGCCGACCACCGTCACATACGTGCGTGTGTGGTCGGTGCGCGCGCGGTACGCCGCTCGTCGGCTCGAGCGAACCCCTGCTCGTGCTGGCTGGCTGCCGGCCACGCCCCCAGTGAAGACAGCTCGATGTCGCCGGGGCGTATGCGCTTTTTGATACGCCGACGATAGGTCCGGACTGGCACCATCCAAGGGCATGGGCGTGTTGATCGTCGAGGACGAGCCCGCGATGGCCGGAGCGATCCGCGACGGCCTTCGCCTCGTGATCGGCGCGGATATCCGCAGTGACGACCTCGCCCGACGCAGCGTCGCGTCAGGCAGCGGCGCCACCTTGGTCGGCGTCGGCACCCAACCAGACACCGGGCCCGAAGGAGGGGATCGTGGATAGAGCTGCCGGCCTCAGGATGCGCCGCCTCTCGCTCGCGAGGCTTGTGCCACGTCGTGCGCTCCGGCTTCCCTCGCGGACCGTGCGTCTGCGGCTGACTCTGCTCTACAGCGGCCTGTTCCTGGTCTCAGGAGTGGCGCTGCTCGCGACTACCTACCTACTCTTCCGCAGCAACACCGGGGTCGACCTGCTCGTCCCGCATGGGTCGACCAGCCCGGGCGCCCACAACGCTACTTTGCAGAACCCGGACGCCTTGCGCCAGGTGCGCGAAATGTATGCCGCATCCGTCGCACGCGACACGCATGGTCTTCATGAGGGGCTCATCCAGTCCGGGATCGCGCTGGCGATCTTGACCGTGGTCTCGATCGCGCTCGGCTGGTTGGTCGCCGGCCGGGTCCTGCGCCCGCTGCGGACGATCACGGCGACTACGCGGCAGATCTCCGAGCGCAACCTGAACGAGCGCCTTGCGCTGTCGGGGCCGCGCGATGAGCTGAAGGATCTCGCCGATACCGTCGACGGCCTCCTCTCGCGGCTCGAGGCACACGTCGCCGAACAGCAGCGGTTCGCCGCCAACGCCTCTCACGAGCTGCGCACCCCGCTGGCGCTCACGCAGACTCTCCTCGAAGTCGCCCGCAAAGATCCGAGCCGCGAGAACGGCGAGCTTGTCGACCGCCTCCACGAGGTCAATAACCGGGCGATCGACCTCACCGAAGCACTGCTCCTCCTTAGCCGCGCCGACCAACGGACCTTCACTCGAGAGCACGTCGACCTCTCCCTCATAGTGGAAGAGGCCACGGAAACGCTCCTCCCTCTCGCAGAGAAACGCGGCGTCAGCATCGAGACCGCCGGCGATACGACGCCCACCGTCGGCTCATACCCGCTCCTGCTGCAGATGACGACGAACCTGGTGCACAACGCCATCGTCCACAACCTCCCCGAACACGGCACCGTGCGGGTCACCGTCGGCGCACACCCCGAGACCGTGCTGCTCACCGTCGAGAACACCGGCGAGCAGCTCACTTCGCACCTCGTTTCCACGCTCGCCGAGCCGTTCCAGCGCGGCACCCAGCGGACACGCGCCGACCACGCAGGGGTCGGCCTCGGCCTCGCGATCGTCAACAGCGTCGCCCAAGCACACGGCGGCGCGCTCACCCTCGCCGCCCGGGCCGCCGGCGGGCTATGCGTCACGGTCGGCCTTCCCGCCGCGCCGCACCCTGCCGGATGACCGGCAGGGTTGGCGCCTGAGGACCCAGGTCCTTTCCTGTACGACAGGTACGGGCAGGGCGTCGCACGTTGCGTGTCCCAGATGGGCGATGAGCGCCGGCGCGTCGCTACTCGGCCGGGGGTTGCCATGCGATCATCGCGGTTGGTTTCCAACAAGGCATCAATCCTCAGTAGTGTTCACCCGGGTGATTGGCGTCCGCCCGGGTGCTCGGGGAGCGCGCCACGCAAATGAGCTCAGGGACCGAAGAGAGAGGTCGCCCCGGTCTGCGGGTGATCGAACCGAAGCTGATGCCACCCCGGGTTCATCCCGGGATGCTGCGGCGGGCCCGCCTGCTCGCGACGCTTGACGGCGAACGCGAAACCCCCTTGACGGTGCTCAATGCGGCCGTCGGATACGGCAAAACAACACTCGTGCGCTCGTGGTGTATCGAGCGTCCCGAGGCGGTCATCTGGATCACCCTCGACTCCGCCGACGACGATCCGGCGCGGCTGTGGACGCACCTCGCCACGGGCGTTGAGCGAGTGACTCAAGGGCTTGGAGGCGATGCTTTGGCTGCACTCGGTACTCGTGGTGCCCCGGTCGAAGCCGTGGTCGACGAGCTGATGAACGGCCTCGTCAGGTACGGGCGCCCGGTGACGGTCGTTGTTGACGACCTCCATGCCGTCGGGAGCGACGCTTCGCTGCGATCGATTCGGTACGCGATCGAGCGGCTGCCTGGGAACGTACGCGTCCTCGCCTCGACGCGCTCCGACCCGCCGATCGGTCTCCCAAGGCTGCGGGCGAGAAGGGCGCTCGCCGAGATCCGCGCCCGGGAGCTGGCCTTCACCGTCGAGGAAACCTCTGAGCTGCTCACGCACGAAGGGATTGCGTTATCCGGCGAGAGCGTCGAGTTGCTGGTCGAACGCACGGAGGGTTGGCCGGCAGGGCTCTACCTGGCGGCGCTGTGGCTGCGCGACCTTGACGATCCCAACGGCGAGGTCAGGGCGTTCGCCGGCAGCGCGCGTGCGGTGGGCGACTATCTGACCGACGAGGTTCTCACCGCCCTGGCGTCCGACAGACGAGACTTCTTGCTACGCACCTCTGTGTTGGGACGCTTCACGCCCGAACTGTGCGATGCGGTTCTCGGACGCGGCGACTCGGCTGCGGTGCTTGCAGAGCTCGCGGCCTCGAACATGTTCCTGGTCGCCCTGGACGCGCGCGGGGAGTGGTACCGCTATCACCATCTGTTCGGAGAGGTTCTGCAGCTCGAGCTCGGCGGCGAAGCCGCGCCCGAGCTACGCCGCCGGGCGGCTTCATGGTGTGCGGCGCACGGGCTCGTTGAGGACGCGATCGAATACGCCGCCGGCGCCGGTGACGCTGAGATGGCCGCCGGGCTGCTCCTCGAGCACCATCTCCAGTTCATCTGGGGCGGGCGGCTCGAACAGTTCCTCGGCTGGATACGCTGGCTCCCCCCTGAGCTGCTCGTCAGCGATCCGTTGCTGCCGGCCTCCGCGGCGGCGGCCGCGGCCGCACTCGGACGTCCCGAGGTCGAGTTAGAACGGTTGCTCGCACTGGCGGAGCGGGCCCGCCGCCAGCGGCCGCAGCTGTGGTCGCCGTATGTCGAGGCGGCCGTCGAGGTCACGCGCGCGGAGGCGATCCAGCGCGGCGACGTGGGCGCGGCCGTCGAGCACGGTCATCGAGCGGTCGCCGCGGCTCGAGCCGGGGCAGACGTGCTTACCGTGGGGGTGCTCGCGAGCCTGTCGCACGCCCTCTTTTTCGCCGGCGATGTCGACCAGTCGCGACAGATCGCTCTGAACGCGGTCGAGCGGCCGGACGCGCCTGACGCGCCGAACGGTTACGTCGGTGCCCTCGGGATACTCGCTCTGATCGACGCCGAGCAAGGGTTGACCGAGAGCGCGGAGGCCTGGGCACATCAGGCCATCGCCTTCGCCCGCCAGCGATTCCAAGCTGATTCGTGGGTCGCCTCGCTGGCACATCTCGGGCTCGCGCTCGCGTGCGCATCGGCGGACCGCCTCGACGAGGCCGAGCGCGAGGCAATGCGTGGCGAGCGTCTACGCCGCTCGCCGCAGCCAACGGTTGGACACGCTCACGCGCTGCTCGTGCTCGCTCAGGTCCGTGTCGCGCGATCGCGGCTCTCTCGTGCCGCTCGCGACCTGCAGCGTGCAAAGGGGGCGATCGCAGGCTTTCCCGATCCCGGACGGCTGCCCGAACTCGCGGCCGCCGTCGAGCAGAGTCTCGCTGCGACCCAAGCGACCGCCGGCAACCGCGAGCCCATCGAGGAACCGAGCCCGGCCGAGCTCGCTGTTCTCCAGGGTCTCGCCGCCGGACTCTCGCGCCGCGAGATCGGCAATCAGCTGTACATCTCGCTGAACACGGTCAAGAGCCATACACGGCAGCTGTACCGCAAGCTCGGTGCAACCTCGAAGGATGAGGCTGTCGCCCGTGCCGAGGCGCTGCGCCTGCTCGACGGGAGCAAATCACCCGGGTGATCCTTCCCCGCAGCGGCCCAAACCGCCGCCACCGCGGGGCATGCTTGAGGCCGAATGTCGCCGCAGGTCTACTGCCTGGTCGTCAACGGAGAGCTAGCGCCCCGCGACGCCCCGGCGGCGAGGTCGTGATGACGACGGCCGCACCCAACACGCCGAGCCCAGCCGGTGCCACCCCGGCGGAAATGTCCGCCGAACAGGCCGACGCGATGATCCGGAGCAAGCAGTACGTCGCGTTGCTCGTCGTGGTCGCGGTCATCGGGGTCATCGTGTCGCTGGCGGCGTGGTGTTTCCTCGAGGGGATCCACCAGATCCAGCAGGAGCTGTACACGCACCTCCCGCACGCGTTCGGCTACCAGGATGGACCGCCGAAATGGTGGCCGCTCCCCATCCTCGCGATTGGGGCGCTGATCACGGCGGCCGCGATCGCGCGCTTCCCGGGCAACGGAGGCCACATCCCCGCGGAGGGCCTTTCAGCGGGCGGGCCCTCCGGGCCGCGCGCCCTTCCGGGCGTGATCCTGGCCGGCGTGGCGACAATCGGCTTCGGGCTGGTGCTCGGCCCGGAGGCTCCGCTGATCGCGATCGGAGCGGGACTGGCGGCGCTGACGATCAGCCTGGCACGCCGCGACACGCCCACGCAGGCGCTGATGGTGGTCGCCGCCGCCGGCAGCTTCTCCGCGCTCTCGTTCATCTTCACCTCGCCGCTGATCGCCGCGGTGATCCTGATCGAAGCCACGGGGCTCGGCGGCCCCAAGCTCCGCGTCGTCCTGATCCCGGGACTGTTGGCCGCCGGGATCGGAACGCTCGTCTCGCTCGGAATGGGGCACTTCACCGGACTGAGCACCAGCGCGTACGCGCTCGGCCCACTGCAACTGTCAACGGCACCCCGCCCAACGGTTGGCGCGTTCGGCTGGACGATCGGGCTCGCGATCGCCATCGGCGTCGTGACCGGCTTCGTCATGCGCGGCGGGCGCCTGACCTACCACTTCGTGTCACGTCGCCAGCTCCTCGTGCTCCTGCCCGCGATCGGACTCATTATCGGCGGGCTTGCGATCGCGTTCTCACAAGCGACCGGCAAAAGCTTCGACGAGGTGCTGTTCTCCGGGCAGGACCAACTCCCCGGACTCGTCAGCCAGGCAGGAACCTGGTCGCTCGCGGCACTAACCTGGCTGCTCGTGTTCAAGGGCCTCGCCTACGGCCTCTCGCTCGGCAGCTACCGCGGGGGCCCGACCTTCCCGGCGCTGTTCCTTGGCGCGGCTGCCGGCATCATGGCCTCACACCTACCAGGTTTCCCGATCCAGGCCGGAGTCGCAGTTGGGATGGGCGCCGCCGTCGTCGCTGTGCTCCGGCTTCCACTGTCCGCCGTGGTCCTCGCGACGCTGCTCACGAGCCATGCCGGAAGCAACGTCGAGCCGCTCATCATCGTCGGCGTCGTCGTTGCCTACATCATCACCCTGCTGATCTCCCGCTCGCCGGAGCATGCTCCGGTCGCAACACCCCAATCTGCGCCGACGCCCGAGCTCGTGCCAACCTCATCCCGCTGACCCTGCCCATCCCCGAACTGTCGCGTGTGTCAATCGGCCTCCGGCTTTGCCGGCCGGAGGTGGCTGTCCCGGTCGGCGGCGCTTCCTCACCAGCGAGCGGGGAACGATGAATCGCCGGCGCTGGATGGCGCTCTTTTTCGCTCTCGGGTCGCTGTGCTTCTTCGTCGGCCCATTCCCGGGGTACGCAAACCTCGTCGGCGACTCAGCCGACGGCGTCACCTTCTTCGTCGGCTCGATCCTGTTCACCACCGGCGGAGCGCTTCAGAGCTGGCTCGCCTGGCCGGAGCGGCGTCAGCCCGGCGTCGGCCGCTCCGCATGGTGGGCGGCAGTGATCCAGTCGGCCGGCACGCTGTTCTTCAACGTCACCACCTACCAGGCCATGCACACCGCCGTGACGACCTCGGAATACAACAAGCTCGTGTGGCGGCCCGACTGGCGCGGCTCGATCTGCTTCCTCGTCTCCGGCGTGATCGCCTACCGCGCTTCAACGAGGCATGGCTGGCTACCAGTCCGCGAAGGTGCGGGATGGTGGCAGCCCGCCGTCAACCTGCTCGGCTGCATCTTCTTCGGAATCTCGGCAATCGCCGGCTACGTTGTCCCTTCGACCGGCTCGATGCTCTCCCAGGCCGCGTGCAACTGGAACACAGCACTGGGGGCCGCGTGCTTCCTGGCCTGCGCGCTCGACACGTTGCACACCGGCGAGGCGTCGAAGATGCCACGACTCCGCCGGCTGCACGAGCTCGAGCACGCTCTTGAGCACGACGTCGGCCGGGTGCTTTGACCCGACCTCGTCAGCAGATGCGACCGCCTCTGCGCACCGCGCTGAACCGAGGCCGCCGCGCGCACTGAACGCATCGGGCCGTGGGCGTCCTCGGCTCGCGGCGAGGGTCAGGAGCGCAGAGCGAAATACAGCACTGACGCGCTCAGCGCGCTGACCGGCGCGATCGCGGCGCTCACCAACCACTGAACGACCGCGCGTGGCACCGATGACAGCGAGGAGGTCGCGGCTCCGACCGCGAAGCTGACCACCAACACCGCGAGGAACACCAGCACGATCACACCAAACACGTTCCATCCGTTGCCTCGCACCAACTCACGGCTGCGCCTGAACGCGGCGAAGACACCGGGGCGCTCGAGCACCGTAACCGGAGCCGCCACGCACCACAACACCAGCAGTATCAGCCCCGGGATGATGAACAACACAAACCCGATCGCCACTCCGATCGCGAACAGGACCGAGACCGCCATCAGCGGCAGCAGGACCGGCTCGACGCTGCGCAGCAGGCGGCCGATCGAATGGTCGCGCCGTCCGCTTTGCAGGTCCTGGACCAGTTCGACCACCATTCCCTGATACAGAACGCTCAGCGCCCAGAACAGGATCCCGATCGCGATCGAGGCGCTAGGGACCACCACGAGCACGACGAACTCGAGGCCGAACAGCACCAATGCTGTTCCGATGAGCACCACGGTCTGGTCTCGATAAATCTCCCAGATCCGCGAAAGCACTGATCCAGGGCTGATCTGTTGCACTGTTGAGCTACCTCCCGGGGGCCAGGTCCCCAATGCCTCAGGTGCCGCAAATCGTATCGGGGTCTCGGCCGTGCGCGTTGCTCGCCGTCGTGACCCCCAGACAACTGGCTACCAAGAAGCGCCCCAGATCGCAGCAGGCTTGCCAGCGGTAGGGGCCCCGAGCACGCCCGTAGCTGCCACGGTGTCGATCTCGACCCCATGGGTGGCCCTCCGGTCCCACGTTCTGCAGGATCCTCCTCGCGACGCTCCTGAACGGTCGGGAGCCAGCCAGACGGTAGGAGAGATGGAGGGGCCATGTCTGAAGCAGTCGAAGTCACTTACACCAATGCGGTCGCGAAAGCTCGACGTCCGTGGGCTGTGGCGATCCTCTGCGTCGTCACACTCGGCGTGTACGCGTGGGTCTGGTACTAC
>Ga0335076_10000971_pt1 | contig 27445 bp, 19 predicted proteins | sample Lox_Sample_25_FD_206717 | JGI IMG/M metagenome (GOLD analysis project Ga0335076, IMG submission 206717) | Soil microbial communities from Loxahatchee National Wildlife Refuge, Florida, United States - Lox_Sample_2.5 | ecosystem: Environmental > Terrestrial > Soil > Wetlands | place: USA... | reverse complement strand
GTTGTCGAAGTAGCCTGTGGCGATATCGAAAAATCCCTGGGACCGGCTGCCGAGATCTATCGGTGCGAAAACTGCAAGACGCTCTATCTTCCCAATCCCGGTGAAGTCAAGGTGAACGTCGCGGGTAAGGGCATGAAATCAGTTTTCGGATTGACGTTGCCGCCAAAAGAAGAAAAGAAATAGCGGCTGCGAGCTATGAGCGACGAGCTCCGAGCCACGAACTCTGAGCTAACATAATGCTCTAAGCTACGAGCTCGCAGCTCATAGCTCGTAGCTCGCCGCGATGAACACTTCCGACCTCATCTACGACTGGAACAAGGTCCTCCCGCCCGGGCTCAAATTCCCTGGTCCTGTTCTGCTGAACGACGAGAGCCTCCGCGACGGCTTGCAGTCGCCATCCGTCCGCGATCCCTCGATCGCCGAAAAGATCGAGATACTTCACCTGATGGAGTCTCTTGGCCTTAACGCTCTTGATCTTGGCCTGCCCGGCGCCGGCGCGCGCGCAGTCGAGGCCGTGACGGCGCTGGCGCGCGAAATCGTTTCGCACAAGATGAAGATTCAGGCCAACTGCGCTGCGCGCACGCACGAAAACGATATCCGCCCGATCGCCGACATCGTGCAGAAAACCGGTCTTCGCATCGAAGCTGCCACTTTCATCGGCTCCAGCCCTATCCGACGGTTCACCGAGGGATGGACGGACGACTTCCTCCTCCAGACAACCGAGAAGGCCATCAAATACGCCGTGTCTCTCGGCCTCGACGTCATGTATGTCACCGAAGACACAAGCCGCTGCGATCCCGAGACCGTCAAGCGCCTCTACTCCACGGCAATCAACTGCGGTGCGCGCGCCATCTGCATCTGCGATACGGCCGGACACGCCACGCCCATGGGCGCGCTCGCGCTGGTTCGATTCGTGATTGCCGAAGTGGTGAAGCCTTCCGGTGAGCAGGTCCGGGTCGACTGGCACGGCCACAGCGATCGCGGACTCTCCGTTGCCAACTCCATGGCCGCCATCGTAGCCGGAGCACACTGCATCCACGGATGCGCTATCGGCCTTGGCGAGCGGGTCGGCAACACCCAGATCGATCAGATGCTGGTGAATCTCAAACTCATGGGCATCGCACCCTGGGACCAGCAAGATCTCACCAAGCTGAAGCACTACTGCGAAGCCGTCTCCCGCGCCACCGGTGTACCCATCCCGAAGAATTATCCAGTCGTCGGCGACGACGCCTTCCGCACCGCAACCGGCGTTCACGCAGCTGCCATCATCAAGGCCTATCACAAGAACGACGTCGTTCTCGCGAATACGGTTTACTCTGGCGTCCCGTCGCACTTCTTCGGTCTCGACCAGATCATCGATGTCGGGCCGATGAGCGGCAAGTCAAACGTACTATTCTGGCTCGAACGCCACGGCATCCCGGTGACCGAAGACTTGGTCGACCGCATCTACCAGCGCGCCAAGAAGAGCGATCACACGCTGACGGAAGCGGAAATCCTCGGGTGCATCCCGCAAGAGGCGAAGCAGGACTGATGCCTGGTACGCTCCATCACGCGATTCTCGGCGCCGGCGGCATCGGTGGCCTGATGGGCGCTTGCCTCGTTCACTCCGGCGCCGGCGTCACCATGGTGGTCCGCCGCGAAACTGTGGCGACATTTCCTCGCGTGCTACATCTCGAGAGCCCATTCGGCGATTTCAATGCGGAAGTTGCGTGCTCCTCGGAAGTCCCTCGCTGCGACGTCCTTTGGCTTGCCACCAAGGCTACACAACTCGAGTCGGCCCTCGCCTCGCTCAGTCATCCTGATTCTGTAAACACGATAGTTCCGCTGCTGAACGGCATCGATCACCTCAAGCTGCTTCGCTCCAGATACGGTCAGGCGAAAGTGATCGCCGCCACCATTGCGGTCGAGTCCGAGCGCGTCGCTCCCGGACATATCATCCATCGCACGCCTTTTGTTCGGCTCAACGTGTCTACGGCTGGACAAGCGCTTCTCGGTCCGACACTCGACGAGTTGCGCAAAATCGGTTTCGAATGCAAGTTCATCGCCGACGAGGCTACGCTCATGTGGAGCAAAATTGTCTTTCTTGCTCCGTTCGCGCTTACCACCACTGCATCTGATCGCACGACGGGCGCCGTCATTGCCGATCGACAATGGAGATCGCAACTGGAATCGTGCGTGCGCGAGGCCTGCTCCGTCGCCATTGCGGAAGGCGCAAAGCTCGATGCCGATGCCGTGATCGCTGCCATGATGGAAATGCCGCCCAACATGCGCAGTTCCATGCAAAAGGATGTTGCCCAGGGCAATCCGCCCGAACTCGAGGCCATCGCTGGACCGATCATCAACGGTGCTCGCCGCCGCGGCTTTCCGGCTCCCGTTACTGCCAGTCTGGTTGCGGCGATCGAGCGCAGAATGAGCCTCCAAAAGCCTGCCTGATCTCGAGAACGGTGCACACTCGCAATTCTCTTCCGTAACTCGCGTCCCGTTCTTGGCAATCCCATAATGCTTACAACCCGTTGTAAACTGACGCAATACTTCCCATGACTCCGGTTCCACCGCGCGCCGATTGGCCCGATCTCGCACCCTCGGTGCAGCAGGAAGTGGCTCGCCTCGCGGCTTCGCCGGAAGTCCGCTCGGCATTCAACTGGTTCCGCATGCAGGAACCGCAACTGACTCATTGGCAAATGGAGATGGCGCGCATTCCCGCGCCGCCTTTCGGTGAATCCGCCCGCGCCGCCTGGCTCTCCGAACGCTTTCGCGAGGTCGGGCTCGACGATGTTCGCATCGATGATGTCGGCAACGTATTCGGAACTCATCCCGGTTTCGGACGCCGCTACGTCGTTCTCAGCGCCCACATCGACACGGTTTTTCCCGCCAATACTCCGTTGAACATCCGCCAGCAGGGAAGCCGCATCTACGGCCCGGGTGTCTCAGACAACGGCGCCGGCGTTACCGCCATGCTCGCCATCGCGTCGCTGCTGCGCTCGGTTCGCATCCGCCACGCTCTCCCGTTCGTCTTCATTGGCAATGTTGGCGAGGAGGGCGAAGGCGACCTGCGCGGCATGCGCCACATCTTCTCCACACCGCGCTGGAAGGATTCGATCGCTTACAGCCTTGTTCTCGACGGCGCAGGCTCCGATACCATCGTTGCCGAAGCCCTGGGCAGCCGCCGTTTTGAAGTTATAGTCCGTGGGCCTGGCGGTCACTCCTGGAGCGATTTCGGCGCCCCCAACCCGATCGTTATTTTGGCCAAGGCTATTGAAACGTTCACCGCCACTCCGGTCCCGACTTCGCCCAAGACAACGTTCAATATCGGCGTGATCCGCGGTGGTACGTCGGTGAACTCCATTCCGGAATCCGCCAGCATGAAAGTCGACATTCGCTCCACCTCCATGAACGAAATGGAGCGCCTGGAGCAATCGCTTCGCCTCGCCCTGAATCGCGCCGTCGAAGACGAGACCATGGCCTCTGAGATGCGCTCCTCCGCCCAAAAGCGTCCCTCAGGCGTCAGTTGTGAGGTCGTCGTGATCGGGAGCCGTCCGGCGGGTGAGTTATCTGCGAATGCCCGAATTCTTCAGGTCGTCCGCGCGGTCGATCTTCAGTTGTCGAATGCCGCTCAGGTTCAGCGTGCATCGACCGATGCCAATATACCGCTCTCGCTGGGACAGGAAGCAATTGCCATCGGAGGCGGGGGTTCCGGGGGCGGCGCGCACACTCTTCAGGAATGGTTTGATTCCAGTGGCCGCGAACTCGGGCTAAAGCGCATTCTGCTGACTATGCTGGCGCTGGCAGGAGTTGGGGAATAGGGGGACCAACTGATATGGGCGTTTTCATCCAAGGGGGTATTCCACCTCGCCATCGTAAGCCATGGGGAGGAGCGCGACTTCAATCGTGCCGTCGCGGCTCCGCAAAGGGGATGGCTTCGGCTGCTAAAGGTTTGCTGTTGCTAATCGCTTTCATCACGACTTTATTCAGCATCACCTTGTGGTCTCAGGCCGCTCCCGATAAATCGGGCAATGCTCTTCCCAAAGCCGACATTCTCTTCATTCACGCCAACGTCTACACTGGCGTTCCCGCGAACACTCCATTTGCCTCAATCCTTCGAGAAGAGGCGATCGCCGTCCGGGGTGATCGAATCCAGGCTGCGGGCAAGACTCTCGACCTGGAGAAATTTAAAGGCCCACAGACGCAAGTCATCGATCTTGGTGGCCACTTCGTCATGCCCGGATTCAACGACGCTCACCTGCATCTCGCTGATGCCGGAAAGCAGAAGCTTGGCGTCGATCTCGAAGGAGTCAAGTCGGTCGACGAACTGCGGCAGCGTCTCGCGGCGAAGGTCCAGGAGGCCAAGGCCGGCGAATGGATCCTCGGCGGCGGATGGGACGAAAGTCTGTGGCCTGTAAAAGCCCTGCCCAACCGCTGGGATCTAGACGAAGTTTCAAACGGGCATCCCGTCTTCCTGGATCGTGTCGACGGACACCTTGCCGTGGCCAACACACGCGCTCTCCAGTTGGCCAGCATCACGCTGGCCAGCCGTGATCCTCAGGGCGGGCAGATCGACCGCAACGAGGCGGGCGAGCCGACGGGCATTCTTCGCGATACTGCGCAGCACGCTGTGTACGCCGTGATTCCCGCTCCCAGCCACGACCAATTGCGCCGTGGAATCGAAGTTGCGCTGGCCGATCTCGCCGAACACGGCGTCACTTCCGCCCAGGATTATTCGCCGCTCTGGGAGAACTTTCAGATTTACGAGGAACTGGAAAAAGAAGGAAAGTTGAGCGTCCGCATCTCTGAGTGGCTGCCTTTCGACGAGACGGTTGAAGAACTTCAGAAGAAACGTGCTTCGCATCCCCAATCCGACCTGATGCTGCACACCGGCATGCTGAAGGGCTTTATGGACGGATCGCTCGGCGGCCACACCGCGGCTCTACTCGCGCCTTATTCCGACGATCCTAAGAACTCCGGTCTTCCTCGCTACGATGCCGACAAGCTGAATGCCCTGGCCAAAGAACGCGTCCTCGCTGGCTTCCAGCTTGGTTTTCATGCCATCGGCGACAAAGGCATTCAGATGGCGCTCGACGCCTTTGCGATCGCAGAGAAGGCGGCGAAAGAAGCGAATGTAAAAGCCGCGAATGGAGGGGACGACTACCGCTTGCGAATCGAGCACGCCCAGGTCGTGACCGTGGCAGAGGTTGCACAGTTCAAGCAACTGAAAGTCATTGCCTCCATGCAGCCCAGTCACGTTCTTAGCGATATGCGTTGGGCTGAAGCTCGACTCGGTCCCCAGCGTGCCGCCCTGTCCTATGCCTGGGCAGCGTTTCTCAACAAGGGCGTCACTCTCGCCTTCGGCACCGATTACAACGTTGAGCCCATCTCTCCGTTTCGCGGCTTGTATGCAGCAGTGACGCGCCGGAGCGAAAACGGCAAGCAGGAATACGTCCCCGAGCAGCGCATCACGATGGATCAGGCCATCGCTGCCTACACGACAGGTTCAGCTTTTGCCGAGTTTGAAGAAAAAGAGAAGGGGAAAATCGCTCCGGGCATGGTTGCCGATTTTGTGGTGCTGGATCGCGACGTCACCGCCGCGTCTCCCGAAAAGCTTTTGCAAACGAAGGTCCTGCGGACCGTCGTCGGCGGCAAGACCGTGTACGAAGCGAAGTAAACAATCCCGCCTGTCATCCGAGCGCAGTCGAGGGACCTCGCGTCGCGGGTTGTCGAGTTCAAATGACTGGGGTGCCCCACTTCTCCCTGCCTTTGGGAGAAGTGGGAGAGCACTGACGGGGCTTCTTCTTCATCTTTTGTTTTCCACCCGAAGGTCACGGCTTGAGGGTGCAATGGCTTTCTCCTGTATCCTTCGAAATCGTCATCTAGACCGGGCTAAGTGCTCGCCTGCGAGGCTCCCTGTGTTCGAATCCGAATTCCTGTCCCCATTCAATCAATCCCTTTACCGCAGATGCATCGCAGATGCCGCCGAGACTCTATGCTTGTCCCTTCCTCAAAAACCGTATTCCGGCAAAACCCCCACCGAACTGGATTCTCTAATCGCATCAGACTTTCTCCCAAAGGTCGCCGCCCCCGCTGACAAAATCGCCGACATCTTTCGCTCTGTCGTCGCCAATTCCGTTTCTGTCGCGCATCCCCACACCGCCGCACACCTGCACTGTCCTCCGCTACTCTCCGCGCTCGCCGCGGAAGTTGTGATCAGCACTTTGAATCAATCGATGGACTCTTTCGATCAGGCGCCGATCGCAACCATGGTTGAGCAGAAACTTGTGCGCTGGTTGTGCAACGAGGCGGGATTTGCCGCGACCGCTGACGGCACATTCACCACCGGAGGTTCGCAATCGAACTACATGGGCCTGCTGCTGGCGCGCGATGCATTCGCGCAGAAACACTGGAATATTCAGGTGCAGAAGTCCGGCTTGCCGCCGGACGCACGCCGTTTGCGCATCCTTTGCTCTGAAGTCGCGCACTTCACCGCTGAAAAGTCTGCTGCACAATTGGGGCTAGGAACTGACGCCGTCGTGCGCGTTCCCGTCGACCACAATTTTCGTATGATTCCGGCTGCCCTGCGCGACATTACTCGATCGCTTCAGAACCAGAATCTCCTCCCGATGGCGGTCATCGCGACCGCGGGCACAACCGATTTCGGATCGATCGATCCTTTAGCGGAAATCATTACGCTCGCCAGGAGTGTGGGGGCGTGGGTTCACCTCGACGCAGCTTACGGCGGCGCTCTGCTGTTTTCGGGTCAGCACCGGAGCCGCCTTGAGGGCATCGAATCGGCGGACTCCATCAGCATCGACTTCCACAAGCTTTTGTGGCAGCCCATCCCGTGCAGCGTTTTCTTGCTTTGCGATGCTCGCCATTTCGACCTGATCAAAATGCACGCGGATTATCTGAATCCGGAGTTCCATGAAGAGGAAGGCATTCCCGACCTCGTCACGAAATCGCTGCTCACCAGCCGCCGCTTCGATGCGCTGAAACTCTGGATCTCATTTCAGACGCTTGGCCGAACCAAGCTCGCCACAATGATCGATCGAACTATCGCATTAGCGCGCCACGCGGGCGTCGTCATCAGCAATACACCGCAACTCGAACTGGTAGCGGAACCCCAACTGAGTACGGTCGTCTTCCGATTCGTGCCATCACGCCATGAATTCGACGCCGACGAAATCAATGCGTCCATCCGGCGGACGCTGTTGACCAAAGGCGACTCCATCATCGGCCAGACTCGCGTCCGCAATCGTCAATGCTTGAAATTTACCTTTATGAACCCAACAGTCGCCGATCAGGAAATGGAGACGCTGGTTGCGCGAATCGTTGAGGAAGGCAAAGAAAACGAGAAGCTCCTGTAATCGCCGCAAGTGGCAGGAACATTTAGGTTCTTATGGCTAAGCTTCCACCGGTTTCGGCGTGACGGTAGGCAGCTTCGCAGCCTGCCAGGCATCCAACCCGCCGATCAGGTTGACCACGTGCTTGAAACCAGCTCGCTGCAACAGACTGCACGCGATCATGCTGCGGTAACCACTCTTGCAGTGCACGGCAATGGCCGCGTCGTGATCCATTTCAGGTGGTGACACTTTGAAGTTATCAAGCGGCCACCACGTTGCGCTCTCTAAATGACCCGCTTCCCATTCGCCAGCGCGCCGCACGTCAAGCACCTGCAGGCCGTCCGGGCGCAGCCTGTTGGCGAGTTCGTCGGCCGTGAGTTGTGAGATCGCTGCCAGCGGAAGACCTGCCGCGCGCCACGCCGCGATGCCGCCTGCAAGGTAGCCATCGAGCGCTTCGATGCCAACGCGTGCCATCCTGATGCGCGCCTCTTCCACTTGCTCGTCTGACGTTGCGATGAGAACAGGGCGTGCGTTCAGACCTAGCACGGCGCCTGCCCATGACGCGAACTGACCTGATAGCGCGATGTTAATGGAACCAGGTACATGACCTGCGGCGAACTCATCGCCAGTGCGCACGTCGAGTGCGATCTCACCTTCATCAAGCATGCTCTTCAACTTTGCCGGCGCAATCGCGCGCAGGGGAAGCAGGTCGGAGAGCGGAGTGGCGCCGGTCCGGTTGATCTCGGCGTCTTTGGCGAAGTATTCCGGCCGCGCCGGGAGATTATGGGTTAGCTGAGAGATAAAGTCTTCTTTGTCTTTGATCTGCAGGGCGTAGTTGGTGAGGCGCTCGGTTCCGATCGTGGAGGATCGTTCGGCCCGCATGTTTTTACCGCACAAAGAGCCGGCTCCATGAGCGGGGTAAACCAGAACGTCGTCAGGCAGCTTCATCAACTTCTCGTGGAGACTTTCGTAGAGCAGACTCGCGAGCTGCGCGGGAGTATGTTTTGGTGAGAGGTCGGGACGTCCGACATCGCCGATGAAGAGAGTGTCTCCGGTCAGCACCGCCCAAGGTTCTGAAGATTTCTCATTGTCGGTGACGACCAGGCAGATGCTCTCAGGAGTATGGCCGGGAGTTTCGAGCACTCGAAGACAGACGTTGCCAACGATTAGCTCATAGTTATCATTTACCGCAACATGTGGAAAAGTCGCTCCCGCCTGCGCGCCCATATAAATCGTAGCTCCCGTACGAGCCGCGAGTTCCTTGTGTCCAGAGACGAAGTCGGCGTGCAGGTGGGTTTCGAAGATGTGGCGAATGCTGACGCCGTGCTCTGCGGCGGCTTTCAGGTAGATCTCAACGTCGCGTTGGGGATCGACAACGATGGCCTCGCCCTTTGACGCAAGCATGTAGGAGGCATGAGCTAAACATCCGAGATAGAACTGTTCAAAGTACATAAGATTCGCTGAAAGGGTCTCAGGCGCTAATGGCGGCCTGTTCACACCCTGGTGGCAGGAGGGTAACTCATGCCTTTCCTTCTGGATGCTAGAACAAAACTGCGCACAACACCATCGGCTTTGAGCAGGCTTAGGTTAGGAGGGCAGTGGGGTGATGAATTCCAGCCCGAAGCAATAGCCATTCCGGGAGCGAACGATGGCCGGCATGCGGGAGTGGACGGGAGTATCGAATTCGACTTCGAGCAGGTCACCGGGATTGAGGAGAATGCCGGCGTAGAGCACCATGCCGCCTTCGCTGAGCTCGGTGCCGCGGCCTGGCACGACGGTAGTGGAAAAGCCTTTCGAAGTGACCACGCGAACGTTGATGTCGACGGGGAGGCGATCCCAGCGCCGTTTGGGGGCAGTTTCGGGCATGGCTCTCCCATCTTGAGGGTGGCGGGAAATGGATTCAAATTACGAAGGTGAAAGCGCGTTGGGGGACGAAAGGTCGATGTGGCCGGGTCCTTACAATCGAGGGAAAACGCTTTTCACCGCAGGGTCACAGAGCCGCAGAGGGACACACGACAGATATCGGACCGAGGGTTTCAGCACGCAGGCCGCCCCCTTTGCCGGATTTCAGTCTCCTGCGAAATAGCTGAAACGGTTAGAATTCAGGGTTAGCCGCATGGCCGCAGTTCAAGCCGTGATGAGGAACCGAATGACTCCGATTAGCCAAGCCCATCAGATCTCTTCTGCATCACGTTTGGAAAATGTTCGTTACGCCATCCGGGATCTGGCCTGCGTTGCCGACGAGGTCGTGAAGCAAGGTCACAAGGTACTTCCGCTGAATGTGGGAGATCCGTTGAATTTCGATTTCCAGACGCCGCCGCACATTATTGAAGCCGTCTACAAAGCGATGCGGGATGGCAGAAACGGGTACGCGCCATCGCCGGGTATCGCGGAGGCACTCGAGGCAATTCGGGCGGAGGCTGTGCGCAAGGGGATCACGACCGTTCGGGATGTCTTTGTGACTTCAGGAGTGAGCGAGACGGTGGATCTCTGTCTCTCCGCGCTGGTGAATGCCGGAGAGGATGTCCTGACGCCGAAGCCTGACTATCCCCTGTATTCGGCAGTGTTGTGCAAATTGGGGATTGAGCTCAACACCTACGACCTGAATGAAGAAGACGGCTGGCAGCCGGAGTTGGCGGACATCGAGCGGAAGATTACGCCGCGGACACGGGCGATTGTGTTGATCAATCCAAATAATCCAACCGGGTCATTGTGCACACGGCAGATGTTGGAGAAGACTGCGGACCTGGCAAGGCGCCATAACCTGCTCGTGTTTTCCGATGAGATTTACGACAAGCTGATCCTCGAAGATACGCCGCACATTGCGTTTGCCGCGGTCGCGCCCGATGTGCCCTGCGTGACGTTTGGCGGGATGTCGAAAAATTATCTGGTGCCGGGATGGCGCATTGGGTGGGGCATCGTTTCCGGAGATGCTGCCGGGGTGAAGCCCTACACGGAGGGCGTACACCGGTTGCTTCGCGCGCGCTTGTGCGCGAATCATCCGGAACAGTACGCGATCAAGGCGGCGCTGGAAGGTCCGCAGGATCATCTCATTGACGTGAAGGGCAAACTGCGCTCGCGGCGCGACCTGACGCAGAAGTGGTGCGAGGCGACGCCGAGGGTGAGTTGCGTGACCCCGCGGGGAGCGTTTTACGCGTTTCCGAGGATCGATCTTCCGGAGAGCGACGAAGTGTTTGTGAAAGAGTTGATCCGGCAGAAGCATGTGATGGTGGTGCATGGGTCAGGCTTCGGACAAAAGCCGGGGACACAGCATTTCAGAATCGTGTTTTTGCCCGATGAGGCCACGCTGAAAAAAGCCTATGCAGGGATTGCTGAGTTCATTGGCGAGCGGTACGGAAGCTGACTTAGCGCTGGGATTCTACAGAAGTGCCGAGAGCGCGTTCACAAGTGTCTTTGCGCTTGCATTGGTGGCGAATTGCGGACGGACTGTGCGACTAGACATCGGTCACAATTACATTTGAGATTCGAATTGGGCCCGTACTCTACGTGACCACATCTCACACATACATACTCGAGCCGAGTGTTCTGGATCATCTCGCGAAAGCCAAAGCCTCCAGTAATGCAGTATGGGCAATACGTTGGTTGTGACATCGTGTACTCCAGTTGAAGATCGCCCCAACGATCTTGCCCCAAGGGCGTGGGGTAAGGGTCATGCCTGATTGCTCATTGAAGCAAGCCGCTGGCCAGGACAGTCAGTGCTCTTAAGTCCTTTGTCTACCAGAAAATAAATTGCTGTTTTCGAGTCCGAGGCGCTGGTGGGTCCTTGTTTATGCGTGAAAAGACCCATGGTAAGCAGGAAAATCTCACTCTTGCTTGTGGTGGACCTCAAGAGGAGTGGCGAGGATTCCCCTGAACCGGTCAAGGCGCGAAGAATGCGCAAAAAAGATATCTTGCTTACTGGACTAGGTTCAGTAGATCCCCGGCAGAATCGCAGGAACTCGTTTGGCGTAATCTTCAAATTGCTGACCAAAAGCCGTCCGCAATAACTTGTCTTCGGTGCGAATGCGGACCAGGGTTCCGAGCAGGAACAGCACGACGGCCATGACCAATTGAATCCAGTGCTCCATAGCCAGGCCCGTGGCAACCATCATGCCAAACATCCCGGTGTATATGGGATTTCGGACGTAAGCGTAGGGGCCCTCGGTGATGAGCTTGTGATCTTCAACCAGGCGAGCCTGCAGAGCCCATTGCCGGCCGAGCGTACGGACGGAGGTCGCGATGAGCCATCCGGAGGCAGCGGCGATGCCGATGGTGACAACGGCGAATGCAATTCCGGCGATACCGGAAAGAATCGCGACCGGAGGAAGAAAGGGCTGCCGAGGGCGCTGGAACCAGGCGAGAAAAAATCCACACATCTGCAGGAAGATGCCGAACATGGCGGTGCGGTCGCGTTTCGCTTCGGGAGCTTTCGGCGGGCGCTTGCGAAGCAGGAAGATCAAGGCGAAGAAAATCCAGCAGAGAATGACGCCGGCGAAGGTGATGAGCGCGAGCGGGGTTGGTTGAGGCATGCGTTGGTCGTCGAGGTAATGTATCAGGTTTACATCGGATCGACTTGGACTTTGAGGATGAATCTGTTTAAATCGGAACGAAGCAGCAGCGTTTGGTGTCGGTAGACTCGTGGTCGATATTCATTCCCACATCCTTCCCGAAGTAGACGACGGGCCAAAATCATGGGACGTTTCCGTGGCTATGTGCCGCAGGGCGGCGGCAGACGGCATCACGCACATGGTTGCCACTCCACACGCGAACGATCGCTATCACTACGACCGTGATTATCTCCACGGACTGATAGCGCATCTGCGGGAGCTGGTGGGCGAGTCTCCGAAACTGAGCCTGGGCTGCGACTTTCACCTCTCGTACGAAAACCTGCAGAAGGTTCTGGCGGAACCGGCGCGTTTTGCCATCGAGGGAACGCGCTACATGCTGGTGGAGTTGAGCAACTATAGCGTTCCGGCGCAGACCACCGACTGCTTTCTGAAGCTAGGAGATTGTGGAATCACGGCAGTGATTACACATCCAGAGAGAAATCCGATCTTGCGGGAGAGTCCGCAACGCGTGCTGGAGTGGGCAGAGCAGGGCATCGTGATCCAGATGACCGGATCGGCGCTGACCGGATTTTGGGGCGAGCGCACGCGGCGAGCGGCGGAATGGCTGCTCGAGCATCAAGCGGTGCATGTGCTGGCCACTGATGCGCATGACTTAGAAAAGCGAGTACCTGTGCTCTCTACAGCACACGATGCGGCTGCCGAGATTTGCGGGGAAGAAGTGGCGGATGCGCTGGTGGAAGGGAATCCGCTCGCGATTGTGGAGAGCCAGCCCCTACCTTATTTCCCGCGACCGCTCATGGGGAGTTATCGCAAAGGAAGTTAAGCTACTGCAATAGTCGGCCCAGACGGTTCCCACTTCTCGCAACGACGGCGAGAAGTGGGGCATCCCACATGTTTCTTTCTTTCAGACTCTGATTTTCCAATTCAAATTCGCTACGGGACTACTTGCGGTTGTTGGGAGGGTCGGCTTGCGATTGGGCCGGATTCGGCGATGAACTCACCGGGGTTGCCGGATGAGACGTCGAAGGAAGTGATTCCGCTTTGGGTGTTTCTGGACCCGTGGTCATTGCGCTCTCAGGGTTGAGCAGATGATCTTTGCTGGGACCGAGGCCAAGGCTGATCAGAGCGCGAGAGTCAGGCACAGTTTTTGACTGCCATCCGTGATCAGCCTGATAACGGCGCATCGCGTCTTCGCTGGCCTGATTCCATGTGCCCGCCGGTTCGCCACTGAGGTAGTGCTGGCGGATCAAGGCTTCCTGGATGGAGCGAGCGCGATCCGAGTCAATTTTCTGCTGGCCCCGAACCTTAGTCGACTTCTTGCGGTGCGTAGAACGCTTGCTGGACGCGGTATGAGTTGTTGCAGCCGTCTTGGTGGTGCTCCCGGACTTAGAGGCAGCGGTGGACTTGTGAGGCTTACGTTTTGCGGTCTGGGACGTAGTTTTCTTGGTCGTGCTGCTGGAGGGCTGGTCCGTGGCCAGAGCGGGGATCAAAGCGCAAGAAAGCAGCGCCGCGCAGCAAACGTGGGCGGAAAACGCACGGGCTGTGGAAAGCAAAGGCATCGTTTACAAAAATGCGTCGGGCATAGCAGCCGCGAAACTCGGATCGAAGCGGCGCCACATTGTACCCTTCCGAAACAAAAAGACCCAACCGGCCTGGCATTGCCATCATCGCTTGGGATGAAGGCCAATACCAGTGCCTGCTGGGCCGAATCTGGTTACGGAAGTGTACCGGCGTCGAAGATCGTGCCGTCCTGGCGCGTGGAACCGCGGGGACGAACCAGGAAGACGACATCCTGTCCGCTCTTCATGCTCGACTCGATCCGGCTAAAGTCCTCCTCATTGTTGACGGGCTGCTTGTTGATCTCAAGGATGACGTCGCCGCGACCGAGGTTAACGTCTTCGGCGAAGGAGCCAGGCTTGACGTCTTGAACGATTACGCCCTTTCCGGCAGGCATGTCCAGGCGCTCGGCCATTTCCGGCGTTAACTTTCGGACGGTGACTCCGAATTTGCTCGGCTTGGGTGCGTTCTCGTCGTCGTTCTCCTGATCTTCCCCGAGCCGCTGCGCGAAGAGCTTAGCGCGGTCGGCGATGATGACGGAAGCTTCCTGCACCTTGCCGTTGCGGATGAAGCCGAGGTCGACTTTCGATCCGGGCTTGCGAGCTGCGATGTCGGCGACCAGTTCGCTGCCTTTGCTGACCTTTTTGCCGTCAACGCTGGTGATCGTGTCTCCGACCTTGAGGCCGGCCTGATCGGCGGGGCTGCCGGCTACGACGCTGGAAATTGGAACGCCTGAACCGGAGCCATAGACGCGGGCAATGGCGGGATTCTCGACGGCGTCAAACATGATGCCGATCGACCCGCGGGAAACCTTGTGTTCGGGCCCGGTGAGCTGGTTATAGACTTCGACCACAGTCTTTGAAGGCAGGGCGAAGCCGACGCCAGCGTAGGCGTTGGTCTCACTGAGGATGGCTGTGTTGATGCCGATGACTTCGCCATTCATGTTGACGAGCGGCCCCCCGGAGTTGCCCGGGTTGATGGCAGCGTCAGTCTGGATAAAAGTCTGGAATTGGCGTCCGGGGACGATGTCGCGACCCTTCGCGGAAACGATTCCGGCGGTTACGGTTTCCGAGAGGCCGAAGGGGCTTCCTACAGCGAGGACCCAATCGCCGACCTGCATGCTGTCAGAGTTGCCCATCTTGGCGGAGGGAAGGATGCGATCGACTTCAACCTTGATAACGGCGAGGTCGGTTTCCTGATCGGTGCCGATGACCTTGGCGTCGTGCTGAACGCCGGGCGGGTCGTCCTGGAAGCGGACGCGAACGCGATCGGCCTTCTCGACGACGTGGCGGTTGGTGACGATGAAGCCCTTGGGGTCGACGATAACGCCGGAGCCGAGAGAACGCTCACGGATCGGACCATTGTCGGGGCCCATCTGGCCGGGAGCGCCGAAGAAATGGTTGAAGAAGTCGTCGAGTCCGCCGTTGTCGCCGCCTTCGTCATCCTGCCCGCCACTACCACGCCTGCGGTGCGGATTCTTGACGGTGGATTCGGTGTTGATGTTCACCACGCTCGGTTCGAGTTGTTTCGCAATCTGGGAGAAGGCATTGGACATCTGCTGAGGCGAGGGAAGAGTCAGCGGAGTAGCGTCGCTCTTTTGTCCTTCCTTGCCTTTCACCCCGTAAGAGATAACCGTGCCAATCAGAATGCCGAGCGACAGCGTCGCCAAGATGGTCAGTGTGTAGGCCCAACGGTGAGCCTTGATGCGCATCCACATCGCGCCCATAGGTGCACTTCCTCCGGAAACTCGTAAGTCCCTTACATTATACCCATTTGCGCAGTGACGCCGGAATCGGGCATAGCTGGTGAAACCAAGACCAGCGGGGCTATACGGTTAGACGCAGGAATGGATGAAACCGTTTGATGACGTCAGGGAATTCCCCTCAGAGACAAGATTGAGGCAGCGGTTGTATCTTTGCAGGTTTGGCCGACTGGGATGACTTGTGGTGACGTGTAGGGTGAGTCCCTATTGAGCAAGGGAGGATCGGAATGAAAGTCAAGAAGCTGGCGGACACGTTTCGGGTGGATGGCGGGAAACACTTTCGGTTGAAGAATTTCGATCCTGCCAATACCGGACACTGGCACTCGAAAGAGCACGCCGAGAAAACGCTGCAGGAGAGCGTTGCGCGGACGGCAGAGTTGCAAGACATGCTATATGCGCAGGACAGTTGGGCGCTGCTGGTGATTTTTCAGGCGATGGACGCGGCGGGAAAAGATGGTGCCATCAAGCACGTGATGTCGGGAGTGAATCCGCAGGGATGCCAGGTGTATTCATTCAAGGCGCCCTCCGAGGTGGAATTGCAGCACGACTTCCTGTGGCGCACGACGAGAAATCTGCCAGAACGCGGGCATATCGGAATCTTCAACCGGTCGTATTACGAGGAAGTGCTGGTAGTGAGGGTGCATCCGGAGATCCTGAAGGCGCAGAAGACGCCTTCGTCGCTGGTGGGCAAGAGCGTCTGGAAAGAACGGTTCGAAGACATCGCCTGTTTTGAGAGGCATATGGCGCGGAGCGGGACGGTGATCCGGAAGTTTTTTCTACACGTTTCAAAGAAAGAGCAAAAAAAGCGCTTTTTGGCACGGCTGGAAGAGCCGGAGAAGAACTGGAAGTTTTCGGCCAGCGACATTCATGAAAGAGAATATTGGGACGATTATCAGAAGGCATACGAGGAAATGATTCAGAATACGGCCAGCAAACATGCGCCCTGGTACGTTGTCCCGGCCGACAACAAATGGTTTACACGGCTGGTGATTTCGACGGTCCTGGTGGATACGCTTGAATCCTTGAAGCTGTCCTATCCCAAAGTGGAAGAACAGAAGCGGAAAGAATTGGAGTCGGCGAAGAAGGCGCTGGAAAAGAAGTGAAGGCTGAACCGATTTTTCTGATTCAGCGAAGAGTGAGCCCTTGGCGTGTTGGGAAGCGAAACTAAGAGCTGCTCGACCATTCGGGACGGGTCTTTGCAACCGGGCGCGACGGGATTACCATGGACCAACTTCCAGTTCCTTTCCGGAGAGAGATCAATGGGCCTAAAGAGCAATCGCAGGATTCCGCATGGTGTGTGGGCGTGTTTGGCAATACTTTGCTTGGTGTCGACTTCCGCAGTCTGGTGTCAGACCAAACCCGAACGTCAGTCAAAAGCCGCGAAAGCGGCGCAGGGAGCGCCGGTCGCTCAAACCGAGAAGTCCACGAATCAGGATGAGTCGACGCAGGCGGATACCTCCAAGTCAGAGGATAAAACGTTCAAAGGGATGCGCTACCGCCTGATTGGCCCGTTCCGGGGTGGCCGTTCGCTGACGGCGTCGGGAATCCCGGGCGATCCGACAACTTACTATTTCGGGGCGACCGGCGGAGGAGTGTGGAAGTCGACCGACGGGGCGATGACATGGTCACCAGTTTTCGACAAGGAAGGAACGTCATCGATCGGCAGCATCGCGGTGGCCAATTCCAACCACAACATCGTGTACGTGGGAACGGGCGAGGCCTGCATCCGGGGAAATATTTCCCATGGCGATGGCGTTTACAGGTCGCTGGATGGCGGCAAGACGTGGAAGAACGTTGGATTGAAGGACTCGCGGGCGATCGGGAAAGTGATCGTTAATCCGTCAAATCCGGACATCGCATTCGTCGCTGCGCTGGGACATCCCTACGGGCCCAACAGCGAGCGCGGCATTTTCCGAACCATGGATGGCGGGAGAACCTGGGAGAAAGTTCTCTACAAGGACGAAAATACCGGTGGCATCGACGTGGCCTTCGATCCGCGAAATCCAAATATTGTTTTTGCGGCGCTCTGGCAGGCACGGCGTACGTCATGGAGCCTGGAAAGCGGTGGGCCGGGCAGTGGACTCTACCGCTCGAATGACGGTGGATCGACCTGGAAGCACCTGGAAGAACATGGCCTGCCAAAGGGACCCTACGGCAAAATCGGAATCGGAGTGGGCGCCAATTCCGACCGCGTATACGCACTGATTGAAGCCCACAATCCTGATGGTGGCTTGTACCGTTCTGATGATGGCGGTGAATCGTGGCAACTGGTGAATGCCAACCACGCGCTATGGCAGCGGCCGTGGTACTACATGCACGTGATTCCCGATCCGCGGGATGAGAACACGCTCTACATCATGGATGTGGAGGTGTACAAGTCAACCGATGGTGGACACCTGTTTAATCGAATCCGGGTGCCGCATGGGGACAATCACGGGCTGTGGATCGATCCGATGAACACAAATCGGATGATCGCGTCGAACGATGGTGGCGTGACCGTAACGCTCGACGGCGGCAAGAACTGGACGCGGGAAGACAATCAGCCGACGGCGCAGTTCTATCACGTGATTACGGATTCGGCGACGCCTTACCGCGTCTATGGGGCGCAGCAGGATAGCGGCACCGTGGCTATCATTAGCCGCAGCGACGATGGATCGATCGACAAGAGCGATTGGTACGACGTGGGAGGCGGAGAAGCGGGCTATATTGCACCCGATCCGCGCGATCCGAATATTGTTTACGCGGCAGACTACCAGGGCAACATCACGCGCTATGATCGCCATATCGGCCAGGTGAAGGCAATCACCGAGCAACCGGAATTGTCTGATGCGCACGGCGCCGCTAACCTGGAACATCGGTTCCAGTGGACAGCGCCAGTGATGCTGTCTCCGCATGATCCCGACACGCTCTTTCACGGAGGCGAAGTGCTGTTTAAGACGACCGACGGAGGCGTGCACTGGCAGCCCATTAGCCCCGACCTGACGCGAAACGACAAGAGCAAGCAGAAGGTTTCGGGGGGAGACATCACGCTGGACGATTCGGGCACGGAGTATTACGACACGATCTTTGCCCTGGTGGAATCGCCTCTCAAAAAAGGACTGCTCTGGGTTGGCACCGACGATGGGTTGATCCAACTCACGCAGGATGAGGGGAAGACGTGGACGAACGTTACGCCTAAAGACATGCCGGAGTGGAGCCGCATCAGCCAGATTGACGCTTCTCCGCTCGATGCGGGGACGGCTTATGTGGCAGTTGACCGGCACCAGTTCGATGATTTGAAGCCATACATCTACAAGACCAGCGATTACGGCAAGACATGGACGAAACTGGGGCAGGGAATTCCGGATACGACGTTTGTGCGTGTCGTGCGCGAGGATCCAAAAAAACGCAGTTTGCTTTACGCCGGGACCGAGGAGGGAGTCTACGTATCCTTCAACGACGGAGCGAACTGGAGGCCGTTGAAGCTGAATCTGCCGACGACACCAGTGCACGATCTGGTCGTGAAGGACAGCGATCTGGTGGTGGCCACCCACGGACGGGCCTTCTGGATTCTCGACGATGTGAGTCCGCTGCGCCAGTACGCGGATGAAATCAACCAGAAGGAAGCCTTCCTTTACACGCCGTCGACAGCGTATCGCGTGCAGGCGGGAGCCGGAGGGGAAAGGCATCCGTCGAAGACGAGGGGTCAGAACCCGCCGGCGGGTGCGGTGATTTATTACTTCCTGAAAGACGCACCGAAGGCGGACAGCGAAACGAAGATCGAAATACTCGACGCTTCGGGCAGGGTGATTCGTAAGTACTCGAGCACCGAAACGAATCCGCTCGAGGAACCTCTCGATCCGGATGATAAGAAGCCGGAGAAGGAGATCAAGCCAGAACAGGGATTGAACCGCTTCGTGTGGGATCTGCGCTATGAAGAAGCGCACCGCGTTCCAGGCTATTACTTGTATGAATACGATAGCGGAGCGCGCGGACCGGTGGCCGTTCCCGGGCAATATCAAGTGCGGCTGACCGTCGCCGGGCAGACGCAGACGGTGCCGCTCGAGTTGAAACTCGATCCGCGAGTGCATACAAGCCAGGCGGATCTGGACGCCCAACTGAAGCTTCTGCTCGACACGCGCGATGAACTCAGCCGGGTTTACGACACGGTGAATCAGATTCAGGATGTGCGCCTGCAGCTTTCTGGGCTCAAGCGGCGACTGCCGGAGAATGCAAGCGCGAAGACGATCTCAACCGCGGCCGATGATCTTGAGAAAAAGTTGGTCGGCATTCGAGATGCGTTCATCAACCTGGATATCGCGGCGAATGAGGATTCGTTGGCATATCCTCCACAACTCGATGCGAAGCTGGCGTATCTGGCGATGGACGTGGGAACCGCTGATTCGGGTCCAACCGAGGCGGAGCAGCGGCAGTTTGAGAAGCTGAAGCGGCAGAGTGGCGAGTTAATGGCGCGATGGGACGATCTGCAGCGGCGGGATCTGGGGGCATTCCAGAAACTGGCTGCCGAAGGCAGCTTGTCGACAGTCGTGGTGCCGCCGGCAGGTCGCGCAGGAGAAGAGCCGGTTCCGGCACATTAAAGGATGACGGAAGAATTGAGGCGGTGCCGATTCCCCGGCACCGCTTTTTTTTATGAGGCGTGGTTATGCCCTGTGCTCCTATTACCTCCGTGCCACTTTTATGGCACTCAGGTGCCGTTGTCGAGGAGATGGTGCGTTGCTATTGTGCCGATAGAGTAGTTGTTCCTCCCCTGAGAAGCCGAAACTGAGTGGGGGGTGTATATGCGAATGATGAATTTGTGTTATGCGGCGTTAGGCTTTGCGGTGGCACGTTGGTTTTTCAAGCGTAGGGCCGTAGTGGATCCGGTTACGCGGTTTCGGGCTCAGGGGTTGATGTAGAAGTTTTACGCGAGCTTGGGCGCGCGCACCCGTTGCGCTTCCATTTCGTCGAACGCGCGCCCAGCGCTTCATTTGTCTCTCCATCCTAAGTACTGTTACTAAGGTTTTCCCTGTTTCATCCCGCCTGCACACTGTCCTCAATACAATTGGCTTGTAGGCCCCCCGTTGCGCTCGTTGGGCCTCCAGGTTCTCATGCTGCGATCCGGCAAAATCGCGTGGTTTTGTGTGCTGCTGACACTTCTTGGGCCGGCATTGATGTATGCCCAGGATGATTCAAATGAGACGCCGCTCGGCGATGTTGCCCGAAACCTCAGGAAGAAATCGCCATCGTCGCGGCAGGTGATCGACGACGATAACCTGACGAAGGTGATGGACGATGCGGACAACCGCCGGCCCGAGAGTTCGACGCTGAAGTACTTGATGGCAGGAGAAAGCAAGAATTTTCTGGTCTCGTCGCCCGATGTGACTTGCAGCTTGTCATTTAGCGCGAATGCGAAATCGCTGCTCTCCAGCCAGTATTCGCAGATGGAATTGCCGCCCGGTGAGGTGCTCAAACTGGCTGGGCCGGCAACGATCGAAGGCGACGCCTTGACTGTTGCCGTGCGAAACGGAACGAGTTGGCACCTGAGTGAAATCGCAGTGGCGCTGACGGTGATCAAGAAGAAATCAGGTCTGCCGGTTGCCGGCGAAAGCGGGCCGGTACCGAATGGACTGGCCGAGTCTCCGCTGGAATCTGTGGTACGTCCGGAGAAGAAGCCGGACATCACTGTGATCTATCGCATGAGGGCGGGGGCGCCTCCGGCGATGACCACGGTTTTCAGCGCTCGCCTCGATGCAGTTATCTCAGCGGATGACGAATGGCATTGGGCGATCGTGCAAGCCAAGGGATATCCTCCTCAAAATTACGTGGCGAGCGTTCCGGCCGCGCCCGAACGAGTTAGCGATGGTGAGGTGACGCCAAGGGCTCCTTCCTCGCTTGGCGCACCGAGCCCTGAAGCAACAACTGCGCCTTCCACACAAGACCCTCAATAAGAGAAGGCGAGCAGGCGCCCGCGGGACAGCCGGGGGCGGCTGTCCCCACACTTAGCACGTCACATAGAGCGGCTGTCCTCCACACTATGACAAGCGATTGTATCGGTCGTTGCTCGTTTGTTGCCGTGCTAGACTGTGCTTACCGCCACAATCTGAGGGCAAACGATGAAGTTTGGAGTCATTATCTTCCCCGGCTCGAACTGCGACCATGACGCGTTTTGGACGATCGAACAGGTTCTGAAGCAGCCAGCAACTTTCCTCTGGCACGAGTCGCATGACCTGGAGAATTGCGATGCCGTCATCGTTCCGGGAGGATTCGCCTATGGGGACTACCTGCGCACGGGCGCAATCGCGAAGTTTTCTCCAGTCATGGAGTCGGTGCGGAAGTTCGCTGGGAGCGGCGGGCTGGTGCTCGGGATTTGCAATGGCCTTCAGATCCTGTGCGAGGCGGGGCTTCTGCCCGGGGCGTTGATGCGGAACGTCGGCCTGAAATACGTATGCAAGCCGGTACAGGTACGGGTTGAGAACGTGAATACGCCATTCACCAATACTTGTGCCAAGGGAGAAGTTTTGACCATTCCGATCGGGCACATGGAAGGGAATTACTTCTGCGATGATGCGACGCTTGATGAGCTGCGGCGGCAGAATCGCATCGTGTTTCGGTATTGCAATCCAGCTGGTGAGGACACGCAGGCGGCAAATCCGAATGGGTCGCTCGATAACATCGCCGGCATCTGCAGTGCAGGCGGGAATGTCGTGGGGATGATGCCACATCCGGAACGATCGGCGGAGCCAGAACTGGGATGCAGCGATGGCGTGAAGGTGTTTCAGTCGATGGTGAACGCCATGGTTGTCGATAATTTGTAACTTCTTTAACACTGTAAATTTTTTCTTCGTTATCCACAGGGGTCGGGTATATCGTCTTTCTGCTTCCCCCGAAGCGTGGTTTTCCCAAAAACCAAGATGTTTCTTCAATACGCGCGGGGAGGTGTGTCGCATGACACCGAAGCAGATTCTAGATTCCTTTTCAGAAACACTAATTCAAGATGAGCGGATTCTCAGCGCCGCCGAGCGCGCGCTGGTGAGGACTCTGCTCCAACACGCCGAAGCGGCTGCGGCCGAGAGCCCGGAGACGCACGAACAGGTGAAGGGCGTGATTGCGTCCGCAGTGGGCGAAACTGTCGCGCAACGAGCCTTTAGCGTACTGGGAAGCAGCATCGTCGAACGGATTCTGGCAAGCACGCCCACGGAATTGCCGGAGTTGTACGGTGCGAAGAAAAAATCACCGGCTCCTCCCGGAAAAGCGCCAATGCGAACTCCGGGTGTACCCGCACCCGGATCACCTCCGCCGTCGCCCGGCGAACCGCAACATCCGGGCGTGAGTTTTCCTCCACCGGCCGAGCCGCAACATCCTGGGGCTCCTCTGCGAACGCCGGGCGTGCCCGCGCCCGGGTCGCCGTCGCCATCACCGAGCGAGCCGCAACACCCTGGAACTCCTCTGCGAACGCCGGGTGTGCCTGCACCCGGGTCACCGTCGCCATCGCCGAGCGAGCCCCAGCATCCTGGAGCGACGATTCGCCGCAGTCTCGACGAACAGACCGCTGTCGGGATCGCGGAACGGCCGGCCAGCTTGTTGGCGCGCTGTGTTGTGCTGGATGAGTTCCTGGCGCCACAGGAATTGCAGGAAGTCATCCGTTTTGCGCTGGAACACGAAGCTGATTTCCGCGCCAGTGAGGTGATTTCTCCGAATGCGGAAAAAGGCGTCGTGAACTATGAGCACCGCCGGTCCCGGGTGCTGATGGATCTTGGGCGGCATGAGGATCTGATTTTAGATCGGATCAAGAGCGTGCTCCCTGACGTCTTGCGCAAGCTGGGCATGGAGGAATTCTGCATCACGGGAGTCGAAGCACAAATGACGGCGAGCAATGACGGCGACTATTTCCGCTTTCACAGCGACAGCGGGAAAGGTGCAGTCTCGTCCCGCTGCCTGACATTCGTGTATTTCTTCCACCGGGAACCGCGGACATTCGAGGGCGGCGAGTTGCGGATTCATGATGCCCGTCTGCAGGGCGACGAATACGTCAGTGACGGAAGCTATCAGAAGATCGTTCCGCGGCAGAATCAGATTGTTTTTTTCCCCAGCGAGCTGATGCACGAAATCACCGCGGTGGAGTGTCGCTCGAACGAGTTCGCCGGCAGCCGCTTCACACTAAACGGATGGCTACGACGATAAACAATCCGGGCTGGATTGACTGGTGGACAAGTCTGACGGGAGGAACATCGCGGCAGAGTTGCTCGGCCGCGTTTCCTCCCGACAGATATTACTGCCTGCCGGATGAATTGCCGCTTCATCTGCTGCCCCGGCAAGCGGCAGAAGTTTTGCGACGCGGTGCGGATGCGAATTTGGCGCTGAATCCGAATTGCATCTTAACTACCGACGGCGAGTTGCCGTCGGAGCTATCGGTGGAGGCGGAGCTGTGTTCGCATTTTGCCCTGCAAGGAACAATTGCCTGGGTAAGAAAAACCGCTGCAGGGTTCTATTTGCCTTTCTGGCTGGGATCAAGGCTCAGAGATGTCGTCGACGACCTTCGCAGAAAAGGAACGGCGGCTCGAACATTGTCCTCGGATGATCAGAATCTGCTCTTGATGGCGGGCATACTGAGACCCGACGATGAGACGGGACAGTCGGCGGAGGAGCGTATTTCGCGAGCTGCGACGATGTTTCAGCAGAAGCAATACGCTCCGATTGCACAACTGATCCATCCATTTCACGTTGCGGCGCTGAGGCGTTATTACAGGTATCTGATTCGATCTGGCGCCATCCGACTAGGTGACCGACAGACCGAACGGCGATATGTGGCTCACAACGAGCCGGTCGCTCGGTTCTTTCATCATTTGCTGACAGCGCCGATTAGCTCGATGGCGGGAGAGTTGCTTAAACCTTCGTATGTTTACCTCGGCTCCTATGTTGGAGGAGCCGAACTGAGAAAGCACGTTGACCGGGAACAGTGCGAGTTCAGCATTACTTTCTGCTTGGACTTTTCACCGGAGCCAGCCTTGGAAACATCGTGGCCGATTCAATTGCAGACGCCGACAGGTGAGGTGATGGTGTATCAGGCCCTTGGCGATGGCTTGGCATACCGAGGAACGCGCCTGCCGCACTTCCGAGGCCCTCTTGCAGCCGATCACACTTCGACCTCGATCTTCTTCCACTATGTCCGGGCAGATTTTGCAGGGGAGCTCAGCTAGTTCGAGACCAAGACTTACTTCAGTCCAGAAGCGATGAAGAGCGTGGAAAGAGTTTGGCTATAGCTATAGGCAAAGTTTCTGCCATCGCGGCTAACTACGAGGGGAGCAACGGTGACGACTCCGGCCGGCACGCCGGGCTTCAACTCCTGAATGACCGTTTCCTTGCCGGTCGCAATTTCCATCTTGTAAACCTTGCTGGGAAACTCGCCTGTGTGGCCGCCGTAGAAAAAACGACCGTCACTGGACCACTGCACGGGATTAAACGTTGTCTGAGTGCGCGGAAGCGGGCGTGGCGGCGCACCATTCAATGAGTAGATAACCCAGGATCGATTAGAACCCCTGCCAAGCACGGAGTTGCCGTCGGGAGAACTGGGACCGCACTGGAAACCTTCGGCAGTTACACCCGTAGCTTTTCCCGAAGACAATTCGACGACATAACATCGGGATGTATGGCCCGCCTCATTTCCGTTCACTAATATCCGTTGGCCATCTGGCATGAACCGAGCCCAGCCGTTGTGAAGATGCTGAAGGCCGGTGACGGTGAGGGAACGAGATTGCCCGGCGCCGATGGGCAGCAAGGTAATTCTTGCGGCTTCAGAGGTTGAGATGGATATGGCCCAACGTCCATCGGGTGAAAGGCCTCCGGCACTCCCCTCGCCCAATTGGACGGGCAGAGTACCATCAACGTTTCGTGCGACGACTGCATAATTGGGACCGGCGGCTTCGCTGGCGTCTTCGAAGAGCACGAACTTGCCGTCAGACGAAATATCTCGCGCCGAATTCCAATCGTGCCACGACAGATCGACGTCCTGGTTACTTCCCAGCGAGGTGAAACTCATCGCGAGCCGCTTGGAGTTCAGAGAAATCAGTACGCGCCCATCGACCGAGATGTCTTGCAATGTGAGGCCAACTGGCAGGTCCAAAAGCGTGCGCAACTTGCCCGCAAGACTTACCGCCATGAGATTGAGATTGGTGCCTCGCTCTACCGCCGTGAACCAGATTTCCTCCCCATCTCGCCTCCAGCCCAGGCCACTCTCGGACTCCCACTCGGGAGTGAGTTTCCGAACTTGTCCAGACAGGTCGGTAACGGAAACGACACCACGGTTGTCGTAAGGCGCGGGATGATCCATGAACGCGATCTGGTCGCCCCGGGGCGAAAACCGAATATTGCTGATCCAGCCGCCGCTTTGATAAAGCACAGTACCGATCGGGGACTCGAGCCGGCTTTTCCCGTCCACGTAGTGAACGACGGCGAGCTGACCGCTTTGATTCCAATCTGCCCAGCGAACGTCAGCCAGCACTTCTTTTGGCGATCCACCGGCCAGCGGGGCGAAAGCCAGCATTCCGTCTATTGTTTCGAGTTGACCGCTGTGAGTTCCGCTGACCACTACCGCAAGCTCGTTTTTTGGGGAAATGGATAGCAGACTCGCACTAGTCAGGTTGAGTGGCTGAGTGAGCAGGGAATCTCCGACGGTCGTGAAGAGTTGTACGGGCTTTCCGTTCCAGGCGGCGCTATAGACGATGGATCGGCCGTCGGGAGAGAAGCGGGCCGAGTAGACAGTTCCTGAGTCAGAAGTCAGCCTGCGATAGCTTGGCGGTGGAGAGGGCGCACGCAGGAACGCAGCAAAGGTGAGCAAAACGACGGCCAGGCCGAGCACAGCGGCGACAGTCCATGATAAAGCCGGCCAACGTTTCTGGCGAAGGGACGCAAGCTTAAGAGACGAGCCGCCGGAGAGAGTTTGTAAGGCGAACGCCAGATCGCGCGCTGATTGGAAGCGTTTTTCCGGTTCTTTCTCAAGGCAATGGCGGACGATGTCGCGATAAGGGGCGGGAGTGGCCGAATGCTCGAAGTTTGCCTCGGGAGGATCTTCCCGCAGGATGGCCGTCATGGTGTCTACGTCGGTCTCGCCGCGAAATGCGCGGCAGCCCGAAAACATCTCGTAGAGAATTGCGCCAAAACTGAAAATATCGCTGCGGTGGTCGACTGGCTTGACCCGCAGTTGCTCGGGAGACATGTAAGCGTAGGTGCCTACGACAGTTCCAGCCTTGGTGACGGTGGTGAGAGTTTCAATAGCGCGTTTGTCTCCGGTCGGGGGCTGTTGTTTGGCAACACCAAAGTCCAAGATCTTTACGCGGCCGTCGTGCGTCACAAAAAGATTCTCTGGTTTCAAGTCGCGGTGAACGATATGGCGCTCATGAGCCGCGGTGAGACCGTTAGCGATCTGTAACGCATAGTCGGAAGCGTTGGAGATGGGGATGGAACCCGCCGACAAGTGATCGCGCAAAATGCGACCCTGCAGTAGTTCGCAGACAATGTATGGAGTAGCGCCCTCGAAACCGACATCGTAAATGGCGACGATGTTGGGGTGATTCAAAGCCGCGGCAGCTCGCGCCTCTTGTTCGAAGCGCCGCCGTTGGTCAGGGCTGTTCGAGAAGGCTGGACGGATCAGCTTCAGGGCTACATCGCGACCGAGGCGTTCGTCACGGGCGCGGAAAACCTCGCCCATACCTCCTTCGCCTATCTTTTCCAGGACCCGGTAGTGCCCCACCAGCTGGCCGATCATAGAGAAGACAAACGCCCCTCGTGCAAGGCATGTTAGGGGCAACGGGCGGGGCCGTCAATAGCCGTCAAAGGCCCGTCCGGCGCGGAAACCCTGCCAGAGCGAGCCCGACCGCTGGTTCGGCTTCGGGGTGGTGGTCAGTCGTCGGAACGCGACTCGTCAGATCGCGTTGGCTTGCTTTTCCGCCATGTCGCCGACGATCGGGAGCTTATACATCTGACCCTGGTTTGCTTTCAGCGCACAGATGATCAGCACGATCAGAGTGCCGAGTGAGATCAGCATGTGCAGCGGAAATGTCAAAAGAACCACGAACGGAATTACGGCGAGGAACGAAAGCAGGATGTGAAGAATAATCATCGCCACCAGGAAGAAGATGCATTGGAACGAGTGGAAGCGGACGAAACGGCTTCGATTGTAGGGTTCCAGCACGAGGAAGATGATCGCAGGGATAAACGTGACATAAGCCAAGGCTCCCGCCACGTTATCGGCC